>FTJU01000085.1_pt2 | contig 15546 bp, 12 predicted proteins | sample 1658961 | NCBI WGS metagenome assembly FTJU01 (sample SAMEA3914878, study PRJEB12502) | metagenome | biome: forest; material: soil | place: USA | collected 2012-03-12 | depth 0.3 m | reverse complement strand
GAACGGCTCGTCCATCAGCAGGACCTGCGGTTGATAGGCCAGCGCGCGAGCGATCGCGACTCGTTGCTGCATGCCGCCGGAGAGCTGCCAGGGGTAATGGCGAGCGAAGTCGGTGAGGCCGACCGCTTTCAGTGATTCGGTCACCAGCGATTCGCGCTCGGCGCGTTCCCGCCGGCGGCGGATGGGTAATTCGACATTTTCGGCGACTGTCATCCACGGAAACAGTGAGCGGGCGTAGTCCTGGAAGACAACCGCCATCTCCGACGGGGGCCCGGTGACTACTTTGCCGTTGAGGCGGGTGGCTCCGGTGCTTGGCGCGAGCAGGCCGGAGATGCACCTGAGCAGCGTAGTTTTGCCGCATCCGGACGGGCCGACCACCGAGACGAACTCGTCGGCGCGGACCTCGATCGAGATACTGCCAATTGCCTGGACCGGCCCCGACCGGCCGTCGTAGCGTTTCGAGACGTCGTCGATCTGGAGGATCGCGTTCATAGTGAAGATCTCTTTCGTAGGGTTGGGTGAACCACCGGCATCACTCGGCACTCCCGGACAGGCTGTGGTGCCAGCGCGTGAAGTGCCTCTCAATCGCCTGGAAGAGGGCGTTGAGGGTGATTCCGAGCAGCCCGAGCAGGATGATCCCGGCCCACATGTTGTCGATCCGGAAGGTCAGTTGCGATTGCCAGATGAAGAATCCGATGCCCTCCTTGGAGGCAACCATCTCGCTGGTGACCAGTAGCAGGATGGCCAGCGAGAGGCTGATCCGCATGGCGGCGAAGAGCCGAGGCATGATCGCCGGAACGATGATGAACCAGAGCCGCGTCATACCGTTGATGGCGTAGGAGCGAGCGCTGGCGAGCATCGTCGGGTTGAGCTCCGCGATACCGTCGGCCACGTTCAGGACAACCGGCCAGCAGCAGACGAAGGCGATCACGGCCACCTTCTGCGTGGTCCCGAAACCGAAGAGCACCAGCGATAGCGGCAGCAGCGCCACCGCTGGTATCGACCGGAGGAAGCTGACGATCGGCGTGGCCAGCAAGCGGATCGTCAGCGACAAGCCCATGGCTGTTCCACCCGCGAGGCCCAAGGCCACCGCGAGTACGAAGCCCAGGGCGAGTCGGATGAGACTGGGCACTGCGTGCTCGCCGAACTTGTCGGATAGCCAGGCACGCCGGAACGCACTGAGCATCTCCGGGACCGACGGCCAGGCGTAGCCGTGGCCGCCCGCCAGGTAAATCCACACCCCTGCGACGACGGCGGCCGTGGTGCCGAACTCGAGGGCTACCTTGAGGGCTCGACGACGTGTCATGAGCTGAGGCCCCTCTGCGACGGGTGCCAGTGGAGGCAGCGGCGCTCCAGACGAGAGAACACGATGTGCACCACCGTCCCGATGGCGCCTGCGGTCAGGATCAGGCAATACATCCCGACGTAGTCGCCAGCGGTCTGAGCCATCGCGATGTCGTGGCCGATACCATCTACCCCGACAACCACCTCGGCGCTGACGACGATCATCAGCGCCGTCGAGGAAGCGATCCGGAGGCCGGTCGCGATGTAGGGTAGCGCGCTGGGAAACGTCACCCAACGGAACTGCTGGGGAGGGGTCAGCTTGAAGGAGCGCGCTGTTTCCTTTGCGCCGCCGTCGACGCCGTGAGCGCCGTACATCGACGCCAGGATCAGCGACCATACGCATCCGAAAATGGTGAGGAAGACGACGCTACGGATGCTCAGCCCCCAGATCAGCACGGTCAGCGGAATCAGCGCCATCCCGGGGACCGGCCGCAGGAACTCGACTGTGGGACGAAACGCCACCCAGAGGGAGTCGACCGTACCGAAGATCAGCCCGATCGGTACGGCGATCAGGACGGAGAGCCCGAATCCGATGAGCCACTGCTCGAGCGTCGTGCCGACGGAGGTCCAGAACGCAGCTGTCGTCGCCTGATGGGCGAGGCGCGTGATCACTGTGGACGCCGGGGGCACGGAGCTGGTCGGAAACGCGCCGACCCGCGACGCTACCTCCCAGACGGCGAGAGAGACGAGAATTCCGAGAATTCCGAGGACTGTTGGACTTTCGCGCCAGGGAACACGTGACTTCAGTGTTCTTCCGGGGGCCGCGGGTGCGGACGTGACTGTCCGCCCGTGTGCCGTTTCATATGTTGCGATCACAGACTATCCATCCAGACGATTCAGGCCACCTATGTGACCTGCGCTACAGCAATGAGCATCAACGTAGTCGCGGGCTCGAACAAGCCCCATCCGTTCGTGTACTGAACCGACCGCGGCGACCTACGTATGCCTGACCGGAAACACCAGCGGTGACCACCAGCGCGACAGCGGTCGGCGGAGCCGGCTCGATTCGAGGAGCGGCCATATCAGGCGACGGCCGGTGCGAGAGTCACCTGGTAGCCGCGGGCAGTTTTATGCTGTGAGGCTATGGATTAGGCGCTCGGCGTTGACACGAGTCGTGCAGTAGTCGGGGCCGAGATCGTGGAAACAGACTGTCGGATTCTTCAGCATGTTCCAGGTGATGACCAGGATGGAGCGGGCGAGGCGACCAGGGCCTCGAGCTTGCCGCGACGTTTGACGATGCCCCAATAACGTTCGCCGAGGAAGGTTTCGGCTTGGCCGCCAACGCGGCAGCCGCACCCGAATCGCACTTCAGATACGGGTTGCCCCGCCCTGTCTTTCCGCCGCGGGTCACCAGCCTGGACTGGATGGTGCTGAGCGACAGCTTCGCCCGCGATACCAGGTGCGCGCAGGTGCGGAACCGGCTCATATCCGTCCCGATTTCGGCGAGGATGATCTGGGCCCTCTTGGGGTCCGAGGCCCGGAATCTCGTCGAGACGTTCGACCAGAGTCGTTCTCGCGTTGTCGGCCTCGGCGGACCGCTATCGGCATCGCCGTCGGCGACAAGACCGGCGCCGAGCGCGATCGTGGCCAGCAACTCGTCGATGCGGGTGGTCAGGGTATCGATCTGGATGCTCAACGCACGATCTGATCGAGCACCGTCTTGGCCGCCGGGGTGGGCGTCGAACCGGCCCGACGGATCAGAGGAGCCCTCAGCCGAGCTCGGCGACGGTGCAGGCGGCGATCGACCTCACCAGCCCGTCGAATGTCCGCGGGTCCCAGCCGGTGAGGTCGGTCCACCGGTCCAGGCGGTACGCGACGGTGTTCTGGTGCAGATGGGACTCGCGCGCACACTTGACCTTGGACATATCCGCCGCCGCGTAGGCGCGCACCGTCTCGCAAAGATGGGCTTGGGACCGCGCGATGTCGACGGCCCGGAGCGCTTCGGATTCGAGCAGCGGGTTGATCGCGGCATGCCCACACCAGTGCCAGTCGCGCGCGAACTCCCGGATGTTCGCTGACGCCGAAGCGATCGCCAGGGTCGACTGGGCTTGCAGCAACGACCTCGTGGCTCCGGCGAGTCCCGGGTGCTCACAACCGATCCCTACGCGTACCTGGGCGTTATCGGAGGTGAACGCTTCGCGCGCCCGCGCCAGAGCATTCGGGCCACGTAGTAGAGCGAGGTAGGTCTCGCCGGCGCGGGCATGCAGCATGTCGAAGCCCTCGAGTCGACGCATGATCGGGTCCTCGATTCCCATCTGGAGGCGGGAGCTGGAGGTGAACGCGACAGCCACGTGGGTGGCGGCTTCGTCGAAGCCGAGGTACTCCGCGAGCCGCGAAAGTTCGGCGCCGTGGTCGCTCGCCAGGAGCAGCTCGATGAACCGCTGTGACACGCTGATGTGGACCCGGTCGCGCTCTCGAGTTTCGCGGCTGTGCGCCGCCGCGAGACTGGTCGAAACTGCTTGCATCGACTCGAGCATCAGCGAGGTCAGCTCGGGCAGCAAAGGCGCAGCTGGTCCGGGATCCCGGCTCAGGTTCCGCCACAACTCGCGGTCACCGACGTGGAACGCACTGATCAGAGCGTCGACCGGGATCCCCTGGCGGGCACGGCGCTGCGCGAGCCGTACCGCTTGGTCCAGGTCGCCGGGATCCCAGGCGCGTCGTTCTCGGAAGGCGTCGAGGCGACGACGCAGCTGCTCGCGCACCGACTCGACGTGCTCGTTCACCGGGACGAGCAGGAAGTCGGGCAGTTCGTCGCGGATCCGAGCGACGGTCTCCAGCGCAATCGCATCGATCCTGGCCAGCTCTCGCTCCGCAAGGTTCGCTGCACGGGCCCAATCCGGTTCGGTCATGGGCAGAGCTTGTGCGCTTCGCACAAGGAAAGCAACCCACCCCGGAGGAATTTGGTCAGGAAAGCCCATGGATGCGTGGTTCAGATCACGGGACTATGTCACAAGCAGATGGACCTTGACGATAGGCGGAGTTCTGATGACCGAGCTGCGGAGCCGGCAATTCACCCTGGAAGATCGGTACCAGCACCAGGGCGAGATCCTCCTCACCGGGTTACAGGCGCTGGTGCGCATTCCCATTGAGCAGAGCCGCCGAGATACGGCCGCTGGTCGCCACGTCGGCACGCTGATCAGTGGCTACGAGGGGTCTCCGCTGGCGGGATATGACCTCGAGCTGCACCGGCAGTCGAAGTTGCTGGCCGACCATCGGATTGTCTTTCGGCCAGGAGTGAACGAGGAGCTCGCCGCCAACGCCGTCCAGGGTTCGCAGCTGGCCTCCGCGTCCGACACACGGGAGGTCGACGGTGTCGTGGGCATATGGTATGGCAAGGCGCCGGGGCTCGACCGTGCCACCGACGCGCTGCGCCACGCCAACCTCGGCGGCGCGGACAAGGACGGCGGAGCGTTGGTCCTCGTGGGGGACGACTCCATTGCGAAATCGTCGACCGTTCCCAGCAGCTCCGAGGTTGCAATGGCGGAGATCGGGCTCCCGGTGCTGGTGCCTGCGGATCCCCAGGAAATTCTCGACCTCGGCCTACATGGAGTGGCCATGTCGCGATTCTCGGGTCTATGGGTGGGCATGAAGCTCGCGACGAATGTCGTCGATGGTTCGGCGACGGTGGACCTCGGGCGTGTGGGACGAAACATCCGTCTTCCGAGCTGTGAAGTCGAGAGGACGCCTTTCACGCATGAGGTCTCCGCTCACTTCCTTCAGCCCAACCTGGCGCGATTGGAGAAAACCCTGCACGGGGCGCGTGCCGAGTTGGCCCTGCGGTACGTGCGCGACAACGGGCTCAACTCGATCGAGGGCGATCCGGACGCAGCACTCGGTATCATCACTGCCGGCGCACCGTTCCGCGATACGCTCGAAGCGCTCGAACGACTCGGACTTTCCCGTGAAGGTCTCGCCGAGTCGGGGGTTCGGATTCTCAAGCTCGGCGCGATAAGTCCACTTGATCGCGACCTTGTCCGGCAGTTCGCCGAGGGGCTCACCGAAATCGTGGTCATCGAGGAGAAGCGGCCCTTCATCGAACTCGGCGTCAAAGACGCTCTCTACGATCTGGACCGCAAGCCGGCTGTGGTCGGCAAGCGAGATACCGACGGAGCGCCGTTCATTCGTCCCGATGCGGACCTGCCGCCCGAGTACCTAGCGAGCAAGTTGGCGAAGCGACTGGTTGTGGTCCTCCCCGAGGGACGGAGAGCGGGTCTCGAGCTCGTTGAGCGAAAGCACGTCGGATCCCGGATCCAGTTGCCTCTGCTGACTCGAACACCCTATTTCTGCTCTGGTTGCCCCCACAACCGCTCGACTGTCGTGCCAGAAGGCTCACTCGTGGGTGCGGGAATCGGCTGTCACACCATCGCCGCGCTGATGCCCAGCAGTCGGGTCGGTGAGATTGTCAGCCTCTCCCAGATGGGTGGCGAGGGCGCGCCATGGATCGGCATGGCACCTTTCGTGCGTGACCAGCACCTGTTCCAGAATCTGGGTGACGGCACCTTCCATCATTCCGGGTTGCTCGCCATTCGCGCTGCTGTAGCGGGGCAGGTGAATATCACCTATAAGCTGCTCTACAACGATGCCGTCGCAATGACCGGTGGCCAGGACGCTGTTGGGAAGATGTCCGTCCCGATGATCGCGCAGGAGCTGATTGCCGAGGGTGTGCGCCGAGTGGTTATCACCACCGACGACCGCTCGAAGTACCGGAGGGTCCGACTTCCCCGTGGGGTGCGAGTGTTCGACCGGGCCGAGCTCGTGCCGGTCCAGGAGGAGCTCGCGCGTACTCCAGGGGTTACCGTCCTGATCCACGACCAGGCCTGCGCCACCGAGTTGAGGCGCAAGCGCAAGCGCGGCAAGGCCAAGGATCCCGTAGGCCGTGCGTTCATCAACGAACGCGTCTGCGAGGGTTGCGGCGACTGTGCCCAGAAGTCGAACTGCATGTCGGTCCAGCCTGTAGAGACCGCTTTCGGGCGCAAGACGAGGATCGACCAGCCGTCCTGCAACAAGGACTATTCTTGTCTCGAAGGCGACTGCCCGTCCTTTGTCCTCGTGCGACCGGGCAAGAAGGGCACGGACTCGCCGAAGAGTGAGCCTATTGCGCTTCCCGAGCCGGTACACCGAATCGACCCCTCCCGGTTCAACGTGCGCATCACCGGCGTTGGTGGCACCGGGGTGGTCACAACCGCCCAGATCCTGGCGACTGCCGGTACCCTCGCAGGGTTCCACGTGCGCGGGCTGGACCAGCTCGGACTAGCGCAGAAGGGCGGGGCCGTCGTGTCCGACTTGCGCTTCTCGACAGAACCGATCGACGGGACGAACAAGATCGCGCCGGGCGACTGCGACCTCTACCTCGGTTGCGACATCCTGGTCGCGGCCGCCGAGCATAACCTGCTGGGCGTCTCGTCCGGCCGCACGATCGCCGTCGTTTCGACGTCCCGAGTGCCGACAGGGGCGATGATCCTCGATCCGTCGACCAGCTTCCCCGATCTGGAGTCGATCCGAGGTCTGATCGACACCAAGACCCGGGGCGCGGACTCGTGGTACGCCGATGCGCGCGCGATCGCCCAACGCGAGTTCGGTTCGGACCAGTTCGCGAACATGGTGCTCGTCGGCTTAGCCGTTCAGGCCGGGGCTCTGCCTCTTCCGATCCCGTCGATCGAGCAGGCCATCAGTCTGAACGGGGTTGCTGTCGACGGCAATCTGCGAGCGTTGCGGGTCGGTAGGGAGCACATCGTCGCCCCGGCGCCAGCCGCGGCGCCGTCTCGCTTCGCGGATTCGTCGAGGGCGCATGCCGAATTGCGCCGCGCGCTCGCGAACCTTGCCGGCATGGATGAGGTTCTGAAGGACCGCGTGGCGACTCTCGCTCTCGAGTTGGCGGACTACCAGAGTGAGGCATACGGGTTGCGCTTCGTCGAGTACGTGGAACAGTTGGCCGAGAGTGAACAGGCGCGGCTCGGCCGGGTGGGGGCCGTCACCGCCACCGGGGCGGAATCGATGTTCAAACTGATGGCGTATAAGGACGAGTACGAGGTCGCCAGGCTCTCGCTGGATCCGATATTTCTCTCAGCGGTAGAGCATCAGTTCGGGACCGGTGCGTCCATCCGCTATCAGCTTCATCCTCCGCTTCTGCGGGCGCTCGGCCTGAAACGCAAATTGTCATTGGGTGCCTGGTTCACCCCCGCGCTCCGCGCGCTCAAGGCTGGGCGACGCCTTCGTGGAACGGTGCTCGACCCGTTCGGATATGCCAGAATGCGGCGACTCGAGCGACGCCTCGTCCGCGAATACTGGGCACTGACAGTGTCAGCGGTGGCGTTGCTGACGAATGCCAATGAGGAGCGTGTCCAAGCGATTCTCGCGCTCCCCCAGGAGATCCGCGGCTATGAGGACATCAAACTCAACAGCATTCGGGAGTACGAGGCCAGGGTTCTGGAGAGCATGACGTCACTCACCAAGTTGGAGTCGTAACTCTGTCGGCGCGCTGAGCTAGCCGTACGAACTATGGACGTTGGTGACGGCGCGGCGCGCTGATATAGCGAAGACCTCCGAGTGAAGTGCGAGCTGGCAAGCAAACGCATTCACCACCCGGAGTGAGGTTCACCCCGGGTGGTGGACACCGAGTTGACAGGACGGCCAGTCCTATTGAAAGGATGTCTGTATGCCTCCTCGCAAGCGTCGGTCGTTCACGGCCGAGTACAAGGTCGAGACTGCTGCCATCGTGTGATCGATTCGGGTCGCACGGTCGCCGAAGTCGCCCACGGGACCGGGGCACTCCGCAGGGGTCTGCGGTGTCGCCGATTCTGGCGAACCTGTTCCTGCACTACGCGTTCGACATGTGAATGGCCCGGAGATTTCCGGGCATCATGTTCGAACGGCATGTGGACGATGTCGTGGTGCATTGCGCCAGCGAAAAGCAGGCATTGATGCTGAAAACCGCGATCGGGGAACGTTTCGCCGCAGTCGGTCTGGAGTTGCACCCGGGGAAGACGAAAGTCGTGTACTGCAAGGACTACGAACGAGCAGGCTCTTACGAGCACACGTCGTTCACGTTCTTGGGGTATGAGTTCCGGGCGCGTTCCGCGCGGGACAAGCATGGGCGGATCTTCAACGCGTTCATGCCCGCGATCAGCCGGGACGCGGAGAAACGCATCAACCGGGAGGTCCGCAGCTGGGGCCTGCATCGGCATACGGATTGGTCTCTGGGCCAGATCGCCCGATGGATCAATCCCATCGTGCGAGGCTGGTTGCGGTATTACGGCCGTTTCTATCGGTCGAAACTGTATGCGCTGTGCAAGCGCATCAACACCTATCTGGTGCGGTGGGCTCGCAAGAAATATCGACGATTACACGGGTTCAAGAAAGTCAATGCCTGGTGGAAAGCCTTGGGAGAACGCTACCCTCGGACATTCGCCCACTGGGAATACACCCGTGGATTCATGGCGACTGGATGGTAAGAGCCGTGTGACGGGAGACTGTCACGCACGGTTCTGTGAGAGCCCGGGGGTGCGATTCCCCCGGGCCACTCGACCTTCGGCGTACTTTGCCGCGATGCAGACCAACCGGCCAGGTTCGATCTGATGGTGAAGTACGCCGGCCCCGACGATGTCGCCGAGTCGGACAACACCACTTCTGCTGAGGGGCAGCGGTTCTCGATCGTGGGGATGGCGCGACTGCTGAAGGTTTCCACAATTCCGATCGTGGCGGCGAGTACACCGCCCATCTGACCGCGCAGTCGTGCTTCCAGCACGGACTACGCCGGTCGATGGGCGCGACCGGAATCTGCTGGCACAATAGCCCATCCGAATCGTTCTGGTCGACATTCAAGCACTAGGAGTTCTACCGCCACGTCTATGCGAGGAAAGCGGAACTCGTTGCCGCAGTGACAAATGGATCCACTTCTACAACAGTGTGCGGCGGCACTCTGCACTCGAAATGCTCAGCCCCGACAGATATGAGAACTCACTCCAAACGGTCACCGCCTGAACCCCATAAGCCCCCTGTCCACCATTCAGGGTGAACCTCAGCGCGGCATCGTGGCTGATAGATGGCGCGAACGGCGGAGCATGCGGTCGTCCCTGTCACGGTCCGCCCCCACGTGAAAATGGGACATCGAACGACTACGACCCACTGCATGCGACGTCGTGGTGAGGCGGTGAGCGCTGTACCTGAACGGAATCCAAGTAGAAGAAGCCGAGGAGCGAAGAAGGCGAGGCATGGTGGCCGAGGCGGGTCCCGTCGCGACAGCGAGGAAAACACTTCACCGACAAAGGAATCCACCAACTCATCGACCCGGGGCGAGCTCATCGGCTGGCTCGACCTCGGCTCCGCCGGATGGCTCGATCCGCTGATCATCGGCTCGGCGGGCGCCAGCGTCGTGCTGATGGGCTCGCATGATCGTGGAATCCACACTCACCTGCCAGCAGATCCCACCGGCGGCGGTATTCAGGTGATGTTTCGTGGCTGAACCTTTTACCGAAGACCTCAGCCCGCCTCGGGTAAACGATCTACCAACGGGGGACTACACCTTTCAACTCACCAACACAGTCAGCACGGCACAGCGGTGCTCACCGACCCACCACTTCGAAACACTGCCTAGTCGAGTCCTGTCGCAGGGGCCTGATCCGTAGCGGCCCGTCCACAGGGAAGTGCGACGTAAGCAGCTGTACATCACCGGTGGCGGCGCGCTCCAGCAGCTCGACTCGCACTCGGGCCGCCACGGACGGGTCACTGTCGCCAACTGCGCACAACGCGGAATGCGTCAGCTGGATCGGATGATGGATAACGTCCCCAGAAATGACTGCGGTTCCTCGCGGTGACCGCACCTCAATCGTCGAGTGGCCACCGGTGTGTCCGGGCGACGGCACCGACACCACGGTCGTATCGCCGAACTCGGCTACCGTGTACTGCCCGCGATAGGTTGCATACCGTGCACCGGTGAGTACCGGACGGATGCTGTCCTCGAACATCCGAACCAGGTCCTCTTCGACGCCATTTACCGGCCCGCTCTCCACAATGGATCGAAGCGAGGCCAGCTCCTGCTCACGGAAGAGATAATTCGCCTGGGGGAACGTGGGAACCCAGACACCATCTACGCAGTGGGTGTTCCATCCACAATGATCGGGATGAAGGTGCGTGTTCACTACAGTGGTCACGGCGCTCAAGTCAATTATTTTCGTGAGTCGATCGAGGTAGTCGGTGTCGAACATGTGATGAGCGAGCAAGTTCGGACGATGCCGTCCGTTGCCGTTCCCCGTGTCAACCACAATAATGGCATTCCCGAGCTCGATCACATAAGTGTGGATCGCGAGGATCAGCTCGTGACTATCCTCGTCGATACAGGCCGGTCCCAGGTTTGTGGCCGCCGACGAGATCTGCGATGCAGTTACCCCAGGGAAAATGTCCGTAGGGCTGAAGGCCCAGCGAGCCCGCTCGGTGACCTGCCGGATGCGCGCGCGGCCGACCGTGGTCTCGAATGTCATCAGGCTCTCCCATAATTCGATCGTGTTGTGTCTTGGATTCCGTGCGAAAGATGCGCCGGATGACGACCTCAGCGCATCCGCGTGCGCCTGAGTTCGGCCTTGCGGAGGGCCTGGCTGATCGCGGCCGCGGCCTGTCGAACCATGCTCGGGTCGGAGGGCGCCCAGCCGTTGGTCGTCGGTCGGGATATGGAGATCGCTCCGACTACCTCGCCGCACAGACCCAATATGGGAGTCGCCATGCCGCTGAGGCCGGGCGCCGACTCCTCGTTATCGTATGCGATCCCTCGGGAGCGGATCTGCTCGAGCTCGCGGATCAGGGCGGCGGGCGACGTCGTGGTCCGGCTCGTGAGTCTCGGAAGCGCGGTCGGCAGGACGCTCTCCGGGTGAGCCAGCGAGGCGAGCAGTACCTTTCCCGAACAGCTGGCATGTGCCGGCCAACGCCCTCCGGTTCGGCGCGGGCTCCGATGGCAGCCGGGCGAGCTCGCCACGTGTAGGTAGACGCATTCGATCCCGTCGAGCATCGCGATTGCAGCGGTGGCGCACGAGCGTCGACTGAGGTTTTCGACGTAGGGCACGGCCACCGATCGCAGCAGCTGGGCAGTCGACTGTAGCTGCCCGAGTTCGAAGAGGAGTAGCCCCGGTCGAAATCGCGAACCTGCTCTCTCCAGGATGCCGACCTTCTGCAACTCGTGCAGCGTGCGGTGAACGGTTGCCTTCGGAAGGCCTGTCCGGCGGTGTATGTCGCTCACCCCGAGCTCTCCATGGGTTCCTCGGAAGCTCTGGAGGATGGCGACAGTGCGGGGGATCATTCCGTGGGCCTCCTCGGGGTAAGTGAGCTCGATCGTCATCGTCAGCCACGCTCATCGAGTCGTGCGATTGTCGCGACGAAGGTTGCAACGGCTTCGGGGACGGACATGCCGGAACGGATCGACAGAGCGGCGGCGGTTTGGTTTGCGACGGTGATGATGCCGTTCGACCAGATGTCCATCCCATCGCTTATCTCTGCGGAGTCGTGGCTGACCGCGACGGCGGGAATTCGCACCTGGTCGAGGTACTCCAGACCGAGCACCCCAGCACGATCCGTCCCGATGCCGGCGTCGCTGAAGACTGCAAACCGCACTCCGAACGCGGAGGCGACCCGTCCAGAGGCAAGGCCTCCGTTGGAACCAGTGACGACGATCTGACCCCGATCTGCAGTTTCCAGCATCGACACGCTGTCCATGACCACTACGCGGACGCCGTCGTGGTCCGCCGCGATGTGCCGCTTCACAGGCTGCCACCGCCGAGGTGGGTGAGGCCGAGGGCAGCGAGCGTTTCGTGTCTCTCCCGGCCGCTGATGAAATCGTGCAGCTGGGCCTGGAGCGCGGCGCCGCAGGTGAACCCGAGCTGCTCGGCCATGCGATTGACGTAAGAGACAACGCCACGGTCCCATACGTCGCGGCCGTCGCCGATGCGAGCACTGGAACCAGCGACTGCGAGTGCAGGCACGTTGAACTCGGCCAATTTCTCGAGTCCGGCGATGCCCGCATTGTTCTTTCCCATGCCGGCGTCGCTACAGATCACGATTCCGACACCAGCGCGCAGGGCGTACTCGCCGGCGCTCGAGCCGCCGTGTGAGCCGGTCACCACGATATGGCCGCGGTCTTCTCCGAGGATCGCCGACACCGTGTCGAGCACGACGATGTTCCAGCCGTTCGCCGTCGCGACCACTGCGCGATTGATCGAGACGCCGCCAAGGTGTGGCGGCGAGGGGTGAGCGCCTGGGCGGCCAGTTGCATGCGTCGTGCGGCCATTGCCGGTGTCGTTTCGGACCATGAATCAACGCTAGGTAGAGTTCCTGCATTCCGACCATCCGTGCGTCTACGGATCTGGGCTTCGGACGTCTCAGTAGGACCGGCTTTGCCGGATCGGGGTCATCTCGGGAGTGTCGTGCGTCAAAATAAATCCATGGGCGACCGCTACAGATCCCGTCGGGTAACGATCCCGGCCGAGGTCTCCTCGCTGGTCGGTCGCGAGTCGGAGAGCGAGCACCTGGTGGCGACGCTGGGAAACCGGCGGATCGTCACGCTGACCGGGCCCGGTGGTGTCGGCAAGACGCGCCTGGCCATCCGGGGTGCCTGGCGTTGCCAGACCGAGTTCGGGCAGGTCGTCTTCGTCGACCTCGCAGAGCTGACCGATTCCGACTCAGTTCTGGATGCGATCGCGCGCAACGTGGGTGCCAGCCTGGACGGTGAGGGCGGTGCCCTCGCCTCGGTGGTGGACTACCTGCGCTCGCGCCGGACATTGCTGATCCTGGACAATTGCGAGCAGGTCGTTGGCGACTGTCAACGCGTTGTCGCCGAGCTGACAAATTTCGACCAGCGCGTCACGATCATGCTGACCAGCCGGCAGCCCCTGGGATTGAGCGGCGAATACCTGATCGAGGTCGCGCCGTTGGAGGTGCCGAATCCCGAGCACGTCCGATCGGTGGACGACCTGACCCAATTCCCCGCCACGAGGCTGCTGATCGAGCGCGCGGCCGCCGCCGCGCCGGCTTTCCGGCCCGTGGACAGAGATGCCGCGAAGCTGGCCCGCTTGTGTGCCCGACTAGACGGGCTGCCGCTGGCGCTGGAGCTCACTGCGGTCCGGTTGAGAGCGTTGAGCATCGAGCAGATCACAACGCGCTTGTCGAACCAGTCTCCGAAGGCGGAGACATTGCCTGGGCTGCCCACGCGTCAGCATACGCTCCATGCGCTGATCACCTGGAGCTACGAGCTGTGTTCCGATGCCGAGCGTCTGCTCTGGGCCCGACTCTGCGTCTTCCCTGCGACCTTCGACCTTCCTGCGGTAGAGGCGATCTGCTCCGACGACATCCTCCCCGAGGACGAGGTGGTCGATGTCGTGTCATCGCTTGTCTCGAAGTCGATCGTGACGCCCGTTCGCCGCAGGGTTGGGGGTGTCCGATACCGGTTGCTGGAGACTATCCGGGAGTATGGGGCCGCCATGCCAACGGGCCTGGACAAAGAGGTCCTGCTGGGACGACACGCCGCGTTCTATTCGGATATAGCCGCTCGGAGCGAGACCGCGTGGTTCAGCTCGTCGGTCTCCAGCCAGGAGTTCCTGGTCCAGGTGGAGCACGCCAACTTCGTACGCGCACTCACCACCAGGCGCGACCTCGGCCAGTCGGCCCAGGGACTTCGGATGGCCAGTGCCCTGCGTTATTACTGGAGGACCTCGGGCCAGCTCACCGAGGGGCGACGCTGGTTCAACGAGTTCCTGACCGAGGCGACCGGGCGGGACCGAGTTCGTGGGGAGGCGTTGTGGGCCGATGCCTGGCTTGCCTTGCTGCAGGGGGACATCGAGGCCGCGGCAGACCTGCTAGGCGAGGCCGAAAGGCTGGCATCGGATCTGGGGGACCGTGGCGTGGAGGCGCACGTTCTCGACACCTGGGGTCTGCTGCATCTCGTGGCCGGCTGCTACCAGGAGGCGGAGACGATGCTCGTACGTGCCGTCGAGTTACATGAGGCTGGTAACAACGTGGCGGCGGCGGCGGTCGCCACGCATCGTCTCGCGCAGTCGTCATTGGCTTTGGGCAAGGCTGAGGAGGCCGTGCGGCTGGCCGGGAGGTGCCTCGCTGTCCTGCCGGAGAAGACTTCCTGGTTAGCCGTGAACGCGAAGTGGGTGCTCGGGATCGCGCAATGGCGCGTCGGCGACCTGAGGGCAGGTCTCGACGCCGAACTGACGGTGGCCAGGGCGAGTGCGGAGAACGGCGACCGCTTGGGATTGACGATCTCCGCGCAGGCGGCCTCGTGGATGTGCGCCGCGGCGGGTGACCATCACCGCGCCGCGACGCTCGCCGGTTTCGTAAACCGGTCACTACGCGAAACCGGGGCACAGTTCACCGCGCGGGGGTTCCTGTCGAACATGGACGAAGAGTCCTCCGCCCTTCTGACGGCAGCTCTCGGCAACGATGGCCGCGCAGAGCTTGCAGCAGCAGGGTCCGCACTTTCCGAGGAAGGAGTGGTGGAACTCATCGCCGGGTCGGTAGGCGACGATGCGCGGCGGTCGCCCCAGCTGGACCCGCTGAGCCGGCGCGAGGCCGAAATTTCGCTTCTGGTGGCTCAGGGGCTGAGCAACCCGGCGATTGCGGGGCAGCTCTTCATATCGGCCCGGACGGTCGAGACGCACGTCCAGAACGCCTTCACGAAGCTCGGTTTCAAGTCACGCTCCCAGCTCGCTTCTTGGGTCACCTACCAGACTCGGATACAGACGGTGACGCAAGCTTGAACTGCCCGGCTGTCGAGTGTCTGTGGTGTGCAGTGAACGGCGATTTGTTGCACAACGTGCCAAGGGACTCGCCGAGCGTGTCCTGACGAACTCGCCCGCGCAGTCGGTCATCCTGTGCATCCCGCCCACCGTCTCCGGGCTGCAGCACACCTGGCGTTTTCGAGCGGCGCATGCTTCCCGCCGACAGCCGCTCTACTCCGCCGACCTTGTCAACGCGCTGATCGCAGGCTGCACCCACGGCACACCTGGCACCAACCCCTAGGTTGTGTCTCGAAGTCGGGTGGGGCGGACTGTTGCCCGCCCCACCCGTGTCAGATCCATTGGTTGATGGCAGCGATGTGGATAGTGGCCAGGTAGCGGACGGCGAGTTTGTCGAATCGTGTGGCGACGGCCCGATTGTGTTTGAGCTGGTTGATTCCGCGCTCGACCGCGTTGCGGTCCTGGTAGACGGTGGTGTCAA
>FTJU01243426.1_pt1 | contig 15591 bp, 17 predicted proteins | sample 1658961 | NCBI WGS metagenome assembly FTJU01 (sample SAMEA3914878, study PRJEB12502) | metagenome | biome: forest; material: soil | place: USA | collected 2012-03-12 | depth 0.3 m | reverse complement strand
GAGCCCCCGGCGCAGGCCGGGGGCTTTTTTCATATCCCACGGCTCCTGCGCCTAGCGTGTCGCGGCGAACAGGACGTGGCCTCCGGCGCGGCGGGCGGGTTCGGGGGGCTGGCCGGTCAGGCGGGCGATGATCCCCGGCAGGTCGAGATCGTCGATCTCGGTGAAGCCATGGGCGCGCAGCTGCTCGTGCAGCGTCTGTGGGACGAAGTGGCTGAGGAAGGGCTCGCCGAGCGCCGCCACCCGCGCCGCGCGCTCCTCGTGCAGGGCGCGCAGCTCCGGATCGATGGCGTCGCGCGGTTCGCTATAGTCGAACACGACCTCGGCTCCGCCCGGATGGGCCGCGATCTGGGCCAGGGTCGCGGCGATGGCTCCCTCCGTCAGATAGGGCGTGACGCCGAGCCAGCTGAAGACGGTGCGGACGGCCGGGTCGAGGCCGGCGGCGGCGAGCCGTTCGGCGAGGTCCTCGCGCTCGAAGTCGACCGGGGCGTAGGTGAGGCTTTCGGGGATGGCGATGCCGGCCTCGGCCAGGCGATGGCGCTTCCAGGCCTGGGTGGCGGGGTGGTCGACCTCGAACACCTTCAGGCGGCCTTCGAACGGGTTACGGTAGGCGAAGGTGTCGAGCCCGGCGCCGAGGACCACGAGCTGGCCCACGCCCCGTTCCTCCACCCCCTGCTTCAGCGCCCGTTCGGCGATGACGGCGCGGGCGACCACGAAGAAGCGGATGCCCCGCCGGGCGTGGTGGACCTCGTGGTCGGCGAGGACGGCCTCGGCGGTGAGGCCGAGGATCGGCAGGGCCAGCGGGTCCTTGAGGAAGAACCCGTCCTCCAGCACCTGGTGCGCCGCGCGGTAGGCGGCGGCGGCGAGGGCGGTGCGGCTGGGTTCGCGCTCCAACACGGAAATCAGGCTCCGAGCCGCTCCTTGAGGTGGTCGCCGACCCGCATGGCGTTGGCCACCGTGGTCAGGGTGGGGTTCACCGCGGCGGAGGTGACGAAGAAGCTGGTGTCGACGACGTAGAGGTTGTCGAGCTGGTGGGCCTTGCACCAGGGGTCGAGCACCGAGGAGGCGGGGTCGGCGCCCATGCGCACCGTGCCGGCCTGGTGCGCGGTGCCGTAGAGCGGCAGCAGGGACGAGAACTCCAGGTGGTGCTGGCAGATGGGGTGGGCGTGGCTGACAAAGCCGTCGAGCGCGCCCTGCAGGGTCTTCACCAGCCGGTCGTGGCCTTCCAGGTTGTTGTGCTTGTAGTCGACGAAGATGCGGCCGTCCGACCCGCGTCGGACGCGGTTGTCGGGGTCGGGCAGGTCCTCGGAGATCAGGAGGAAGCTGATCAGGCGCTCGGCCACCGCGTCGAAGGCGAACTGGGGCGCGAGCGCCGGCGGCAGGTACTGGGAGATCTGACCCTCCAGCGTCTGGGCGGTCATGTATTCCAGAAGCTGGATGTGGCCCATGGGGAAGTCGAAGCCGCCGCGCGGGTCGCGCCAGTAGAAGTCGTTGATCGCCAGGGTCTTGGGGAAGGCCAGGCGCATCGGGTCGATGGTCAGGGAGACCATGGCCGTGAGGGTGTGGAACACATAGTTGCGGCCGACCTGGTCCGAACCGTTGGCGAGGCCGTTCGGGTGGGCGGCGTTGGCCGAGGCGAGCATCAGGGCGGCGGTGTTCACGGCGCCGGCCGCGAGCACGACGATATCGCCGGTCCAGGTCTCCTCGCCCTGTTCGCTCTCGGTGACGACCGAGGTCGCGGTCTTGCCAGAGGGATCGGTCTCGACGCGCACGGCCTTGCGGCCGGTGAGCAGGGTGACGTTGGCGAAGGCGAGGGTCGGCTCGACCGCGCGGGTGCGCGCGTCGCACTTGGCCTTCAGCAGGCACGGATAGCCGCCGCAGGTCTTGCACTTGATGCAGGCGGTCGACAGCGGATGGCCTTCCTCCCAGTCGACGCCCAGCGGCAGGGGGAAGGGGCGCCAGCCCTGGCTTTCGAAATGGGTCTTCAACTGCTCCACGCCCTGGTCGTGGCGGATGGCGGGATAGGCGTAGGCGGGCGAGCCGGCCGGTTCGGCCGGATCGAGGCCCCGCGTGCCGTGCACTTTCCAGAGCACTTCCGCCTCGTCGTAGAAGGGCTTCAGGTCCTGGTAGTCGATCGGCCAGGCGGGCGAGATCCCGCCCTTGTGCACGGTCTCGTGGAAGTCGCCTTCGCGCAGCCGCATCAGGGCCGCGCCGTAGAAGCTGGTGTTGCCGCCGACCCAGTAGTGGCAGTTGGGGCGGAAGGGCTTGTCGCGGCTGTCGTACCAGTGCTCCTGGGTGCGGTAGCGGTTCTGGATGAAGACGGCCTTGGGGTCCCAGTTCTCGGCCTCGCGCGGCAGGTGCTCGCCCCGCTCCAGGATCAGGATCGACTTGCCGGTGGGGGCCAGGCGCTGGGCCAGACTCGCGCCGCCGGCGCCGGAGCCCACGATGATCACGTCGTAGCGCTGGGCCATGGTGGTCCTTCTGTTCAGTCCGTGACGCGGTACTTGGCGGCGCCGGCGTTGATGACGCTGCGCACGAGGGGTTCTGGAAACAGGCGCATGATCGCCACCGCGACGCGGTTGTGCCAGCCAGGGATGACCACCACGCGACCGGCCTCGTTGCCCTTGATGGCGATCTCGGCCACCTCGTCCGCCGTCTGGGTGAAGGGGTTGGGCTTCATCAGGTGCTCGTAGCCGGCCTCGGCGGCGAAATCGCTCTGGGTCGCGCCGGGGCAGATGGCGGTCACCTTCAGGCCCTGGTCGCGATATTCGGCGTCGAGCGCCTGGCTGAACTTGATCATCAGCCCCTTCACCCCCGGATAGAGGGTGTTGGCGGCCACGCCCGGGGCGAAGCCGGCGATGGAGGACACGTTGATGATGCGGCCCCAGCGGCGCTCGACCATGCCGGGGATCACGGCGTAGGCAAGGGCGCAGGGGGCCACCGCCATGGTCATGAGGAAGTCGCGCTGCTCGCCCCACGGCGCATCGGTGAAGTAGCGCGGGATGCCGAAGCCGGCGTTGTTGACCAGGACGTCGACGCGGCGGCCGCGGGCCTCGACCGCCTCCAGGATCGGGGTCTGGGCGTCGGGGACCGAGAGGTCGGCGGCGATGGCGAAGGCCTCGACGCCGTGGGCGTGGATGAGTTCGCTGGCGAGGGTCTCCAGGCGGTCCTTGCGCCGGGCCACGAGCGCCAGGTCGAAGCCCCGCGCGGCGTAGGCCCGGGCGAACGCGGCGCCGATCCCAGCCGACGCGCCAGTGATCAGGACCAGCTTGCGGGGCGGGGGCGCGCTCATCGACTCAAGGGTCCGTCCGGGGGGTGGCGCAGGGTTGCGGCCGGATCAGGCGGCGGTCAAGCGCCCGGGCTTGCGGGAGGCCGATTGGCGCGCTAAATACTGAACCATATGGTTCAGTCTTCGACGGCTCGGCTCGACGCCTCCTTCGCCGCGCTCTCGGACGCCACCCGGCGCGGCGTGCTGGAGCGGCTTGGGCGTGCGGACGCCTCGATCACCGAGCTCGCCGAGACGTTCCACATGACCCTCACGGGCATGAAGAAGCATGTCGGCGTCCTGGAGCAGGCGGGCCTGGTCACGACGCAGAAGGTCGGGCGCGTGCGGACCTGCAGGCTCGGCCGGCGCGGGCTCGAGGAGGAGGCGGCCTGGATCGAGGGCCGCCGCCAGATGTGGACCGCACGCTTCGACGCGCTGGACGACGTCGTCGAGGCGCTGAAACGGAAGGAGAGGGGTGATGGGCCACAGAACGGGTGACGGCCGCACGACGGTCGAACGGAGGTCCGAGCGCGAAGTGGTCGTGACGCGCACCTTCGATGGTCCGGTGCACCTCGTGTTCGACGCTTGGACCAAGCCTGAGTTGTTCAGGCTGTGGTGGGCGCCGAAGTCGATCGGCGTCCCCCTGCTGTCCTGCGAAATGGATGTGCGCACCGGGGGCGGGTACCGGCTCGCGTTCGGGCAGGACGCCGCGACCGCCATGGTCTTCTTCGGCAAGTACCTGGAGGTGTCGCCGCCCTCGCGCCTCGTCTGGACCAATGACGAAAGCGCCGCCGCCGCGGTCACCACGGTGACCTTCGAGGAAAAGGACGGCGGGACGCTGGTGGTCCTGCAGGAGCTCTATCCCCCGGAGGCGTCGCTCGACGGGGCTTTCCTTGGCATGGAAGACGGGCTGCCCGAGCAGTTCGCGCAGTTGGACGAGCTTCTCGCCACCCTGGGCGCCGCGTGACCGGCCGGCGGCCGGGCGAGGACCATCAGAGCCCCTGGACCGCCTTCAGCACCGCCTCGGCGTGGCCGGCGACCTTGACCTTATGCCAGAGGGCGCGGACGACCCCTTCGCCGTCGATGACGAAGGTGGAGCGGTCGATGCCCATGTACTGGCGGCCATAGAGGCTCTTCTCGACCCAGGAGCCATAGGCGTCGATGGTCGCGCCTTCGGGGTCGGAGGCCAGTTCGACCTTGAGGTCATATTTGGCGCGGAACTTGGCGTGGGCCTTCACGGAGTCCTTGGAGGCGCCGATGACGACCGCGCCGGCCTTCTGGAACTGCGGCAGGAGGGCGGAGAAGTCCTTGCCCTCGTTGGTGCAGCCGGGGGTGTCGTCCTTGGGGTAGAAGTAGAGCACGACCGTCTGGCCCTTCAGCGCGGCCAGGCTGACGCGGCCAGTGTCGGTTTCCAGGTCGAAGTCCGGCGCCTTGCTTCCGATTTCCACCGTCATCGATTTCCCCAACTCCGCTCATCCCCGCGAAAGCGGGGACCCAGGTGTTTTATCTTAAAGCTCACGGGCTTCAGAAAAAGCCTGGGTTCCCGCTTTCGCGGGAATGAGCGGTTAAGGTTGGTCAGACCGGCTTGATCAGGACGATCTTCTTCTTGCCGGCGGCGACCTTGATGGTCTCGCCCACGATATCGGCGGCGGTGACGAGCTTGCCGGCGTCGGGCCAGGCGACGTCGTTGACGCGGAGGCCCCCGCCTTGCGCCAGGCGGCGCGCTTCGCCGCGCGAGGCGGCGAGGCCGGCGGTCTCGGCGAGGTTGGCGAGGGGGACGCCGGCGTCGATCTCCGCCCTGGACACTTCGATGGTGGGCAGGTCGGCGGAGACCTGGCCCTGTTCGAAGGTGGTCTGGGCGGTGGCGCGGGCCGTGGCGGCCGCTTCAGAGCCGTGCAGCAGGGCGCAGGCGGCGTCGGCCAGGGCCTTCTTGGCCTCGTTGATCTCCGCGCCCTGCAGCGCCTCGTAGCGGGCGATCTCGTCGAGCGGCAGGTCGGTGAACAGCTTCATGAAGCGGCCGACGTCGGCGTCCTCGGTGTTGCGCCAGAACTGCCAGTAGTCGTAGGGGCTCATCAGGTCGGCGTTGAGCCAGACCGCGCCGGCGGCGGTCTTGCCCATCTTGGCGCCCGAGGCCGTGGTCAGGAGGGGCGTGGTCAGGGCGAAGGCCTGTTTGGCGTCGACGCGGCGGATCAGCTCCACCCCGTTGATGATGTTGCCCCACTGGTCCGAGCCGCCCATCTGCATGACGCACCCATGGCGGCGGTTCAGCTCGAGGAAGTCGACAGCTTGCATCAGCATGTAGTTGAACTCGAGGAAGCTCAGCGGCTGCTCGCGGTCGAGCCTCAGCTTCACCGACTCGAAGGTGAGCATGCGGTTGATGGTGAAGTGCGGGCCGAACTCGCGCAGGAACTCGACGTAGCCGAACTTGGAGAGCCATTCGTCGTTGTCGACGATGAAGGCGTCCTTGGGGCCTTCGCCGAAATCCAGGAAGCGCGAGAACACCGTCTGGATCGAGGCGATGTTGGCGTCGATCTTCTCCGGCGTCAGCATCTGGCGCTGGGTGTCCTTGCCCGAGGGGTCGCCGACCTTGGTGGTGCCGCCGCCCATGACCACGATCGGCCGGTGGCCGGTCTGCTGCAGGCGGCGCAGCATCATCACGCTGATCAGGTTGCCGATGTGCAGGCTGGTGGCGGTGGCGTCGTAGCCGACGTAGGCGGTGACGATCCCCTCGCTGGCGGCCTTGTCGAGGGCTTCGATGTCCGAACACTGGTGGATGTAGCCGCGCTCCTGCATCACCCGCACGAAGTCGGACTTGGGGCGGAACGTGGCGATATCGGTCTCGGACATACGAGGTCTTTCAGGCACGCCAGTGGAGTTCTGGGCAGTGGAGTTCTGAGCAGGCGCGTTTAGCACGGGAGTCTCCTGGTTTTCGAGGCCGGAGACGTTCTCTCTGTCAGGAGGGGTTGCTTCTTCGCCGGCCGGTGGGCGGCGGACGAAGGCAAAGGTCGACCGGCCGCTCGCTAGGATTGCGAGCGGTAATAGCGTCCGAAGAGCGGGCGGCGAGCGGTCATGTGACTAGCCATGATCCTCGCTCGCGTGGCAGTCAAGGCGCATGCGCATCCTGGGTTTCATGAGCGGCACCTCGCTCGACGCGGTCGACATGGCGGTGCTGGAGACGGACGGGGAGGAGATCCTCGGCTTTGGCCCTTGCGGCGAGCGCAAGCTCGATCCGGGCGTGCGGGCCCTGGTGCAGAAGGCGACCGACGACGCGCGGACCTGGCCCTGGTACGCGCCCGAGCCAGCCTCCTTCGCCCCGGCGGCGCAGGCAGTGGCCGAGGAGCACCTGCGCGCGGCCAGGAGCTTCATGGCCGAGCACGGCATCTCCCACGCCGATCTCGATCTCGTGGGCTTCCACGGTCAGACCGTGTGGCACGAGCCGCCCGGGCGCACGCGGATCGAAGGGCGCACGGTGCAGCTGGGCGACGCGGCCTTGCTGGCCAGGGGCCTCGGCCTGCCGGTGGCCCATGATTTCAGGAGCGCCGACGTGGCCGCGGGCGGGCAGGGCGCGCCGCTGGCGCCCGTGTATCACGATGCGATACGCCGTTGGTCGGGCATCGCGGCGCCCATGGCGGTGCTGAACTTGGGCGGCGTGGGCAACATCACCCTGGCGACCCACGACGGCGCGCTCTTCGCCTTCGACACCGGCCCGGCCAACGGCATGATCGACCTGTGGGTGCAGTCCAAGACCGACAAGCGGCTGGACGAGGACGGCGCCTGGGCGTTGGCCGGGCGGGTGCGCAAGGACATCGTCGCCGCCTATCTCGACCACCCCTACTTCAAGGCGCGCGGGGCCAAGTCGCTGGACCGCTACGACTTCACCCTCGACCGGGTGGCGGCGTTGTCGCTGGAGGATGGCTGCGCGACCCTGACCGCCTTCGCCGCCGCGGCCGTGGCGTTGGGCGTGGAGCACTGCCCGGAGAAGCCTCAGCGGATCGTGGTCTCGGGCGGGGGGCGGCGCAACCCGGTGCTGCTGGACTGGATTTCCGAGTACGTCTCAGTCCCCGTGGTCTCGGGCGAGGCGCATGGCTGGCGCGGCGACGCGGTGGAAGCGGAGGCGTTCGCTTATTTGGCCGCCCGCACGGCCCGCGGCCTGCCGATCAGCTTCCCGGGGACGACGGGGGTTCCTGAGCCGATGACGGGCGGGCGGATCGTGGAGCCGTAGAACCTCTTCGGCCGTCATCCTCGGGCTTGTCCCGAGGACCCATTCGCGCCGGTCGTGTCAGGACGGGGCGCGTCGTCGGGTCTCGCGTTTCCTTCGATCGCTGGAGTCTATGGGTCCCCGGGACAAGCCCGGGGATGACGAGCTTGGTTAGCGCAGCCGATCCAGCCTCAGCCGCTCCCGGTCGTCCGTCAGGCGGCGCAGGGCGAGGAAGGCGATGATGGCGGCGGAGAGGCCGCTGGCGCCGGCCAGGAGGAACATCAGGAGGATCTGGTACTTGACCGCTTCCAGCGGATCGAGGCCGGCGAGGATCTGGCCGGTCATGATGCCGGGCAGGGTGATCACGCCGGCGGCGGACATCTGGTTGACGGTCGGCAGGATGCCGCGGCGGATGGCCTGGCGCAGCAGCATGTGGGTGGCGCCCTGGAAGGTGGCGCCGAGGCCGAGCTGCGCCTCGATCGAGGCGCGCTCGCGGCTGACCGAGCTCAGGAGGGTGTCGAGCGCCAGGCTGCCGGAATTGAGCACCGAACCCAGGACGATGCCGGCCAGGGAGACGGCGTAGCGCGCCTCGTACCAGGGGTGGGGCCGGATCGCCGTGAACAGGGCGAGGCACACCGTGACGACGGTGGAGATGGCCACGCCGGTGGCGCTGAGCACCAAGCCGTCGGAGCCCTTGAAGCGGCGCTCTGACCGCGCAGCGATCTCGCGCGCCGCCACGGCGGCCATCACGACCACCACGGCGACGGTGGCGGCCGGGTTGTGCAGGGCGAACACGAGCCTGAGGACGTAGCCGACTGCGACGAGCTGCACGACCATGCGCACGGCGGCCAGCAGCACCTGGCGGTGCAGGTTCAGCTTGAGGACGATCGACAGGACGGCGTCGAAGGCGATCAGGACGGCCGAGATGGCCAGGTCCAGGGGTTGGAGGCTGATCGGGTTCATGACGCCGGCCCGAGCTTGCGGTTGATCATCACATAGGCCTCCGCGCCCAGACGCCGGGCCTGGCTGGCGTCGTGGCTGACCATGAGGAGGGCCAGGCCCGCGTCGAGGCGGGCCTTGAGCGCCGCCTCGACCCTGGCGGCGGCCTCGGAGTCGAGCGCGCTGGTCGGCTCGTCGAGCATCAGGGCCGGAGAGTCGAGCACCAGGGCGCGGATGATGGCGAGGCGCTGGCGCTCGCCGGTGGAGAGCCGGGCCACCGGCCCGTCGAACTGGCCGTCGTCGAGGCCGAGCTCGGCAGCCAGGCCGCGCGCCACCTCGCGCCGGCCGGGGGCGAAATGGTCGGCGACCTGATCCAGCCACCAGCCCGCCTCGGACGGCACATAGGGCACCTGATGGCGCCAGGCGGGCGCGTCCATCGACGCGCGCGAGGCGCCGTCGAGGAAGACCTCGCCCTCGTTGGGATCGAGGTCGGCGATCATGCGCAGGAAAAGGCTCTTGCCCGAGCCGGACGGACCGCTGATCACCGCGCAGCGGCCGGCGGAGACCTGGAAATCGTAGGGGCCCGAGAGGGGACTATGGAGGCCGCGGATGAGCAGGCGCGGTTGCGCAGTCGGGTCGGTCATCGACGGGCAGTCCCCCACGTCCTCTGAGCGCTCGAGGTTATCGTCTTCTAGACCACTTCATAGACCCGGATGACGACCGCCTTCTTCTCGGGCGGCAGGGGATGCAGCGTGCCCACGAACACGGCGCGATTGAGCCAGGCGTGTGGGCCGTCGGGCGCGGTGACCTCGACCGCGGAGCGGATGTAGGGCTGGGGCCTGGCGGCGGGATCGATGGTGACGCGGTTGCGGATGCTGAGGACGGCGCCGTCGTCGGCCTGCATCTCGTAGAGGGCGTCGAGCAGGGTCACCCCGTCCTTGCGCACGAGCTGGCGGTCCGCGCCGCCGGGGAGGATCCTGCCGCGCAGGCGCGGGCCGACGAAGGTCCCGCCGGCGATGGGGATCATCCGGCGATGGCCGAGCGGGCTGTCGCCCATGTCGATCATCGGCAGGAGGTCGACATAGGCCTCCCACACCAGTTCCGTGCGGGGCGGGGCCAGGGGGATGGCCTGGGCCATCGGCGGCTGGAACGGGGGCTCCGCCGCCGCGGCGACGCCGGGCGCGGCGATGAGCGAGGCGGCGGCCAGCAGGGTCCGGCGCGTGGGCGCGGCTTGGTCCATCGACAGGGCTCCCTCTAGCGGCGGACGCAGTGGAACGATTCCGCGCGCTCCTTGTCGCCGGCCACGTAGCGCGGCTGCTGCGGCCAGGGGCAGAGCAGGCGGGTGCGGCCGGGCCAGGGCGTGCCGGGACGGGCCGTGGCGAGGAGGGCGGCGGGCGCCACGCCCTGTTCGCGCCAGTTCACCAGGGCGTCGAACACGGCGAACTGGTCGGTCGCCGGGCCGCCGCCGCCATGGTTCATGCCGGGCACCGCGTAGAGGCGCAGGAAGCGGTCGGCGCGGCCGCCTTCGTGGGCGTCGACGGCCTTGACCCAGGCGATGGTGTCGTTGATCGAGAACACCGGGTCGGCGACCCCGTGGTAGACGATCATCTTGCCGCCGCGGCGGGTGAAGCGCGACAGGTCCACGGCGTCGGCGTGCATGAAGTCGACGGCGGACTCGTTGAACGGCCCCCATTTGGCGCGGGTCTTGGCGTAGTTGTCGTCGATGTCGACGCCCAGGGTGTAGCGGGTCATGGCGGCCGGATTGTCGGCCACCGGGGTCGGCGGCGAGGTGAACACGGCCGAGGCCGAGGCGCCGCCGAGGCTCACCGACAGGCCCTGGTTGGTCGGCGCCGCATAGGGGCCCATCTTCCAGATGCGCCAGCCGGGCGCGGCCAGGCCCGGGTCCCACGGCCAGTCGCTGTAGAGGGCGCGGCCGTCCTTGCCCTTGGCGCCGTCGAAGGCCTTGCGCATGGCCGTGATCTGGACCGGCAGGAGGCAGTCGGCGGTCTTTTCGCCCTTGCAGGTGATGGCGGCGAGCGCCGGGGCCACGCGGGCGGTCGTGCAGGCGGCGAAGTCCTCGACCATGCCGTCCTCCAGCCCGTCGAGCCCATCGCAGGCGCGCAGCACCGCCTTGGCCACGAGGCCGAGATCGGGGTCGGACATGGCCTTGCCGGCCAGTGGCAGGCCGTCGGGGGTCAGCTGGCCCATGGCCTTGGCGGCGGCGGCGAAGGCCTGGGCGTCCCACATCTGCTCCACGCCCCCGGCGTAGGCCAGGTGGTAGCCGGGAAAGCCGACCAGGATCGCGTCGAACTCGTCGGGGAAGCGCTCAGCGGCCATCATGGCCTCCTGGCCGCCCTTGGAGCCGCCGGCGAAATAGGTGAACTGGGGCGCGCGGCCGTAATAGGCCTTCACCAGCGCCTTGGCCGCGCGGGCGACCGGGCCGATCGAGGCGCCGCCGTAGTTGCGCCGGGCCTGCGGGTCCCAACCGAAGGTGACCACGCCCTGGAGCTTGGGATCGTTGTTGATAGCGTTGTCATGGCCAGCATCCTGGCTGACGACGGCGTAGCCGCGCTCCAGGGCGTTGTCGGATTGCGCGCCCATCAGCGAGCCGAGGGTCGAGCCGAGCGTCCCGTCCGAGCCGCCGCCGCCCTCGAAGAACAGCCGGCCGTTCCATTTGACCGGCAGGCGCACGCGGAAGCCGACGGCGTAGGTCTGGCCATTGGCGCCCTTGCGCTCCTGCATCTTGCCTTCGACGGCGCAATGCTCGGGCGTGGCGAGGGTGCTCGGCGGGCCGAACGGGCCGCGCACCTCGACCTGGGACCGGACGAGGGCGGAGGTGATCTTCGTGGTCGGGTCGGGAAAGGCGGTCCGGGCCACGGCGTCGCAGGCGGCGGCGGGATGGAGGGTCTGGCCGGTCGCGGCCGTGGAGCCGGTCGCCAGCAAGCCTGCGGCGCCGAGCAGCGCCAGGGTCCGAACACGCATGATACCTCCCCCGATGGCCCCGTCCGTCGTGATGCGGCGCGGGCGTTTGGCGGGAGATTGGCGCGGCTGGGCCGCTTCGGCTAGTCGAAACGCAATCTGAACAGGGCGGCGTCGAACCAGCGGCCGAGATGGGCGGCCGAACTGGCCAGGGGGCCGCTGGAGCGGGCCTTGCCGAAATCGCGGATCAGGCGCTTGAGGGCGGGCTCGGCCACCAGGGTGGCGGCCTTCTGGTAGCGGAACCAGCTGAACTGGCGCTGGCCCTGCTCCTTGTAGTGCTCGATCTGGCCATCGACCTCGAGCGGGAAGACGATCACCTGGATGGGGATGGTCTGGCCGTCCTTCATCCGCTTCAGGTAGCGGTAGGAGCCGACCGGGCCGGCCTCGATCTGGCCCGAGATCCCGGCTTCCTCCGAGGCCTCGACGGCGGCGGCCTCCTGCGGCGCGAGGCCCTTCATCGGCCAGCCCTTGGGGATCACCCAGCGATGGGTCTCGCGCGAGGTGATCAGCAGGACCTCCAGCCGCCGGCCGGCGCGCCGCCAGGGCAGGGCGGCGTACTGGATCCCGACGGCCTTGGTCGGCTTCACCGGAAAAGGCCGCCCGAGGCGGCGTAGAACAGGGCGGCGACCGCGCCGGCCATGGGCATGGTGATCACCCAGGCCACGACGATGCGCCTAGCGACACCCCAGCGCACGGCGGTGAGGCGGCGCGCGGCGCCCACGCCGACGATGGCGCCGGTGATGGTGTGGGTGGTCGAGACGGGCACGCCCAGCCAGGTGGCCGCGAACAAGGTGATGGCTCCGCCGGTTTCCGCGCAGAACCCCTGCATGGGGGAAAGCCGGGTGATCTTGGAACCCATGGTGTGCACGATCCGCCACCCGCCGAACAGAGTGCCCAAGGCCATGGCGGTCTGGCAGGCCAGGACCACCCATAGAGGCACGTGGAAGCCGCCGTGGCCACCGGCATGGGCATAGAGCAGCACGGCGATGATGCCCATGGTCTTCTGCGCGTCGTTGCCGCCATGGCCGAGCGAATAGAGCGAGGCGGAGACGAACTGCATCCGGCGGAACAGCCGGTCGACCGCCGCGGGCCGGGTGCGCACGAAGATCCACGACACCAGCAGCACCAGCAGCAGGGCCAGGACGAAGCCGAGGACGGGCGAGGCGACGATGCCGGAGGCGGTCTTGGCCACGCCGTTCCACACGATCACCTTGAGCCCCGCCTTGGCCAGGCCCGCGCCGACCAGGCCGCCGACCAGGGCGTGGGACGAGGACGAGGGGATGCCCAGGAGCCAGGTGACGATGTTCCAGACGATGGCGCCCATCAGGGCGGCGAAGATCACCCGGTCGGTCACCGCGCTGACGTCGACGATGCCGGCGCCGACGGTCTGGGCCACGTGCAGGCCGAAGAACAGGAAGGCGATGAAGTTGAACGCCGCGGCCCAGGCCACGGCGTAGCGGGGCTTGAGCACCCGCGTGGAGACGATGGTGGCGATCGAATTGGCCGCGTCGTGCAGGCCGTTGAGGAAGTCGAAGGCCAGGGCCACGGCGACCAGCGCCCAGACCGTGGCCGTTGCAGGCAGGAGTTCCACTACAGATGCTCGAGCAGGATGCCGCTGATGCCGTTCGCGACGTCCTCGAAGCGGTCGATGACCTTCTCCAGATGGTCGAAGATGTCCGCGCCGACGATGAAGTCCATCGGCCGGTCCTGGCTCTTCTGGAACAGCGCCTTCATGCCGGCGTCGTAGACCTCGTCCGACCGGTTCTCGATGCGGGTGACGGCCTCGGCGATGGCGTTGAGGCGGGCGGCGTTCTTGCCGAGGTCGTGCAGCAGCTCGGTGGCTTCCAGCGTCAGGTAGGCGGCCTGGATGGCCAGATCGCCAAGCTCGCGCATCTCCGGCTGGAATTCGCTGACGCCGAACAGGACGATCGACTTGGCGGTCTTCTGCATCTGGTCGATGGCGTCGTCGAGCGCGGTCGTCAGGTCGCGGATGTCGCTGCGGTCGAAGGGGGTGATCAGCGTGCGGCGCACGGCCAGCAGGACCTCGCGGGTGACCCCGTCGGCGGCGTCCTCGTAGCGCATGACCGCGGCGCACGCCTCCGCCACGCCCGGGCCGCCGCTCAGGATCTCGCGCAGGGCCTCGGAGCCCTTGAGCAGCAGTCGTGCGTGCTCGATGAAATAGCCGAAGAAGCGGTCTTCGCGCGGCAGCAAGGCCTGGAACCAACGCATGCCCATCTCCAAGGGAAAAGCCGCGGCTTCATACAGACGCGCCGGGCGGCAGGCGAGATATTTTCCGTAGCCTGATCATGTGGCGCGTCAGGCGCCGGCGTCGTCCAGCGGCCCGTCCTTGCGCGGGGCGATGAAGACCACCAGGTCCCAGGCGTTGTTGACCATCAGCAGGAACATGGCGATCACGACGACGGCCAGCAGATAGGGGCCGGCCGCCTGGCCAGCCAGGATCACCACCCCCGCCGCCAGCAGGACGGCGTAGACCGCCGCGACGCCCAGGCCGTAGCGCCACAGGTCGCCCTCGTAGGATTCCACGGTCCTGCCCAGGAAGGCGAGGCAGACATAGACGGCGTAGGCCAGGCCGAGCAGGCCGCAGATCGTCGCCGCCGCGCCCATCGGCGGGGCCGTCATGTGTGGGAACAGGGCCAGGGCGCTCAGCAGCACCAGCACCCCGAGGTGGAACACGATCGGGGTCATGTAGACCTGGGCGCCGCGCACGGCGCGCTGGCGCTCGATGTTGGAGGTCAGGGTGACCACGACGAACAGCAGGCCGATCAGGCCGGCGGAGGCCGGTCCGAGCACCAGGTAGAAGTCGTGCCAGTCGTCGAACATGCCCCAGCAGAAGCGGGGCGGCGGCGCGCTGTCAAATGGCGCGAGCTATTTGGCCGCGAGATGGTGGATCAGGTAGGAGCCCAGGGCGATCAGCCCGACCCACAGGGCGACGTTCACCGCCACGAGCAGCAGCTTGACCGGGTCCAGGCGCCATTGCTGGCGCTGACGGGAGCGGCGAAGTTCACGGGCGAGCCGCGACTGCATGGCGTGCACCGGGGACTCGGTCGCCGCGTCCTGGCCGGAAGCGACGCGCACCGGCAGGTCGTCGGCAGGGACATCCGTTATCGGGGCGGATTGAGGCGCCTCGAAGGTCACGAACGATGAGTTAACGGTCTTCGCGGCGAGCATGTGGGCGCCTCCCGCGTAGATATTCTTACCTGCGCGGTTAATAGATCGTTCGCGAACAAGGTTGCCATCGCCGAATCTGACGATGAATCTTGTCCAGAGACCTGAGGCAGGGGTGGTCTAGGCCTGGGCCGTCTCCAGCCAATGCACGCTGAACAGCTGGCGGGGGTCGGTCCATACCGCCGCGGGGCGGAACCCGGCGGCCCGGGCGATGCCGCGGAAACCCTCGATCGAATATTTGTAGCTGTCCTCGGTGTGGATGCGTTCGCCCGCGGCGAAGGACAGGGCGACGCCGTCGATATGGACGGTCTGGCGCTTGAGGCTCTCCAGGTGGATCTCGATCCGGCCGTGGGCGGCGTCGTAGCGCGCGCGGTGGGCGAAGGCGTCGACCTCGAAGTCGGCCCCGAGCTCGCGGTTGGCGCGGACCAAGAGGTTCCTGGAGAACTGGGCCGTGACGCCCTGGGCGTCGTCATAGGCGGGCTCGAGGACCGAGGCGTCCTTGCGCAGGTCCACGCCGACGATCATGGCCGCGCCCGGCCCGAGCCGCTCGGCCCAGTCGGCCAGGAACACGATGGCCTCGTCCGGCTGCAGGTTGCCGATGGTCGAGCCGGGGAAGAAGCCCAGCCTAATGCCGCCGCCGGGAGCCTCGGGCAGGGTCAGGGGACGGGTGTAGTCGGCGCACACCGCCAGCACCGCCAGGTCGGGCCGCTCGGCGCCGACGGTCGCGGTCGAGGCCTTGAGATGCTCGCGCGAGATGTCGATGGGGATGTAGGCGGCCGGCTCGTCGAGGGCGTCGAGCAGGATGCGGGCCTTGGAGCTGTTGACCCCGCCGAGCTCGATCATCTGGGCGCCGGGGCCGGCGCGCTCGGCGATCTCGGAGGCGGCGGCGCGCAGGATGCTGAGCTCGGTGCGCGTGGGATAGTATTCGGGCAGCTCGCAGATGCGGTCGAACAGGGCCGAGCCCCGGGCGTCATAGAGGAAGCGGCAGGGGATCGACTTGGCCTTGGCGGTCAGGCCGGCCAGCAGC
>FTJU01000212.1_pt3 | contig 15596 bp, 12 predicted proteins | sample 1658961 | NCBI WGS metagenome assembly FTJU01 (sample SAMEA3914878, study PRJEB12502) | metagenome | biome: forest; material: soil | place: USA | collected 2012-03-12 | depth 0.3 m | reverse complement strand
CGCTCTGCGGGGTGAAGCCGATATGCGCCACTACCGGAATACCCGCCGAGGTGATCAGCGCGATCTGCTCGGCGACCCGCTCACCGCCCTCCAGCTTGACCGCGTGCGCACCGCCCTCCTTCATGAATCGGGTCGCGGTGGCCAGCGCCTGCTGCGGCGAGGATTCGTAGGTGCCGAAGGGCAGATCGGCCACCACCAGCGCATGCGGTGCACCACGGACCACACCGCGCACCAGCGGGATGAGTTCGTCGATGGTGATCGGCACGGTGGTGTCGTAGCCGTAGACGACGTTGGCGGCGGAGTCACCCACCAGCAGGACCGGAATACCGGCTTCTTCGAAGATACGAGCGGAGGAATAGTCGTAGGCGGTCAACATCGACCACTTCTCGCCATCGGCCTTCATCTGCTGCAGATGAGGTACCCGCGTCTTACGCTTGGCCTGCTTGGTGGCGGCCGGAGCAGCGCCGTAGGCAGGGGTTTCCGATTCGGATACGGACATCGTCGTCCTTTCGTGGTTGTCGCCTCGAGGCCCATCCGGGTCCCCGGGTTTGTATGACGAATCCAGTGTGCACCCTGCGCACGGCCCGCTTAAGGCCGTGAGCGGTGCAATTGGTCACATCGCAATCCCGAGTGCGACGACGGATTTCGCCAACCGTCGGTCCGGCGATCCAGGCTCGAGACATTCCCGACCGGCACAGGTTTCGAAGCGGTGGGGGAGCCGTGCCAGGATCTTCTATATGTCTGTTGTGCGGAGTGGGGCACGTGGTGTGCTGGTCGCGGTGGCCTTGGCAGTGGTGGCGGCCGGATGCAGCGCATCCGAGGACGAGCCGGGCAATCCGTTACCCACACCGCCCGCCGGCCTCGAGAAGTTCTACAGCCAGACCGCGAACTGGGGTTCCTGCGGCGATTTCGGTTCCCCGGACGATCGCCTGGCGCCCAAAACCGAATGCACCCGCATCACGGTGCCCGTCGACTACACCAAGCCCGACGGCGCGACCGCGCAGATCGCGCTGTCGCGAATCCCGGCCAGCGGCAAGCGGATCGGCTCCTTGCTGCTGAACCCCGGCGGGCCCGGAGTATCGGGTCTGTCGATGGTGGGTATCGCGGGCAAGACGCCGCTGGCCGAGCGCTTCGACCGGGTCGGCTTCGATCCGCGCGGTGTGGGCTCCTCGATCCCGACCGTCGCCTGTCGGACCCCGCAGCAGAACGATGCCGAACGCGCCGAACCGCCGACCGACAACAGCCCGGCGGGCATCGCCAAGGCCGAGGACGAGAACCGTCAGCTCGTCGGCCACTGTGTGGAGCACACCGGCACCGACTTCCTGGCCCATGTCGGCACCCGCGAGGTGGTACAGGACATGGACGTGATCCGTGCCGTGCTCGGGGATCCGAAGCTCAGCTATCTCGGCTACTCCTACGGCACCAAACTCGGCTCGGCATACGCGGAGAAGTTCCCGGACAATGTGCGCGCATTGGTGCTCGACGGTGCAGTGGACTCCTCGCAGGATCCGGTGCAGGAATCGCTGCGGCAGGCGGCGGGCTTCCAGCAGGCGTTCGACGCCTACGCCGCGCAATGCACCAAGCAGGCGGACTGCCCGCTCGGCGCCGATCCGGCCCAGGCGGTCGCGCGGTTCCGCACGCTGGTGAATCCACTGGAAACCAAACCGGCCGCGACCACCGATCCGCGCGGGCTCAGCTACGGCGATGCGATCACCGGCGTGCAGCAGGCGCTTTATTCCGATGATTTCTGGAAGGTGCTCACCCTCGGCTTATCCGAATTGCGGGACGGGCGTGGCGACACGCTGCTGAAGCTCGCCGATCTGTACGACGGTCGCCGCGACGACGGCAACTACGACAACACACAGGAGGCCTTCAACGCCATCCGCTGCGTCGACGATCCGCCGATCAATGATCGCGCGGTCGCGGGCCAGCAGGACACCGAATACCGCAAGGCGGCACCGTTCCTGGACGACGGTCGCGGCACCGGCGCCGCACCGCTGGAGTTGTGCGCCATCTGGCCGGTGCCGAACACCAGCACACCGCACAAGGTCTCGGCGCCGGGTCTGCCGAAGACGGTGGTGGTCTCGACCACCGAGGATCCCGCGACGCCATATCAGGCCGGGGTCGATCTCGCCAACCAGCTCGGCGCCGCACTCATCACCTACCGCGGTACCCGACACACCGCGGCGCTGGTCGCCGGTGATCAGTGTCTGGACGACGCGGTGATCGTCTACCTCGTCGATCTGAAGGTCCCGGAGCCCGGTCTGACCTGCTGACCCTGCTCACGACTCGCCGCGCCAGGCGCGTCACCGTCGTGCGCGCGGCGCACTGTGCCGATGGTTCGCCCACTCGCAGGGCGATCGTGTATCCCGTGCGATTCATTCCGAATGATTGGGATTGCAATCCCTGAGCGTGTATGTAACACGGATTTAACGCCGGATGCTTACGCTCGGCGACATGGATCGCCAGAAGGAATTCGTGCTGCGGACGCTCGAAGAACGGGATATCCGCTTCGTGCGTCTCTGGTTCACCGATGTATTGGGCTATCTGAAGTCCGTTGCCATCGCTCCGGCCGAGCTGGAGGGCGCCTTCGAAGAGGGCATCGGCTTCGACGGCTCGGCCATCGAGGGCTTCGCCCGGGTGTCCGAGGCCGATATGGTGGCGCGGCCGGATCCCTCGACCTTCCAGGTGCTGCCGTGGTCGACGAGCAAGGGCCACCAGCACTCCGCGCGCATGTTCTGCGATATCACCATGCCCGACGGTTCGCCGTCCTGGGCCGACCCGCGCCACGTGCTGCGGCGTCAGCTCAACAAGGCCGGTGACGTCGGGTTCAGCTGCTATGTGCACCCGGAGATCGAATTCTTCCTACTGCAGAACGGCCCGCGGGACGGTTCCATGCCGATCCCGGCCGATACCGGCGGGTTCTTCGATCAGGCCGTGCACGATTCGGCCCCCAACTTCCGTCGCCACGCTATCGACGCGCTCGAGTCGATGGGCATCTCGGTGGAGTTCAGCCACCACGAGGGCGCCCCGGGGCAGCAGGAGATCGACCTGCGCTACGCCGACGCGCTGTCCATGGCCGACAACGTGATGACCTTCCGCTACCTGATCAAGGAAGTGGCCATCGATGAGGGTGTACGCGCGACCTTCATGCCCAAGCCGTTCGCCCAATACCCGGGTTCGGCCATGCACACCCATATGAGCCTGTTCGAGGGTGAGGCCAACGCCTTCCACGATCCCGACGATCCGATCAACCTTTCGGGTACCGCGCGGGCTTTCATCGCTGGCATTCTGGAGCACGCCCCGGAAATAAGCGCGATCACCAACCAGTGGGTGAACTCCTACAAGCGACTCATCCACGGCGGCGAAGCGCCGACCGCGGCGTCGTGGGGGCGGTCCAACCGCTCCGCGCTGGTGCGGGTGCCGATGTACACCCCGAACAAGGCATCCTCGCGTCGCGTCGAGATCCGCAGTCCAGATTCGGCGTGCAACCCCTACCTGGCCTTCGCCGTACTGCTCGCGGCCGGTCTGCGTGGCATCGAGAAGGGCTACACGCTCCCGCCGGAGGCCGAGGATGACGTGTGGTCGCTGACCGTCGCCGAGCGCCGTGCCATGGGCTTCCGCGAATTGCCCGGCACGCTCGACGAGGCGTTGCAGGCGATGGAGCGCTCGGAACTGGTCGCCGAGACGCTCGGTGAGCACGTCTTCGACTTCTTCCTGCGCAATAAGCGCCGGGAATGGGCGGACTACCGCAGCCAGGTGACACCGTTCGAGCTGAAGGAGTACCTCGGCCTGTAGCCGGTCAAACCGGCGCGTCGGCTACGTTTACGACTAATTTCGACCGTGCCGGGTGGAAACGGACGAGCGGGCAACTAAGTTGGACTCATGGTCCGGCCGCCGTCTGCTCGTTCAGCTGTCCCTGGTGTCGGTCGGCTCGGCTTGCTCGAGCCGACCGCCGCCGCCTCGTTACGAGAGTTGGCTTGGGACAATATCGACAGCATCCCGGTGCTGTGGGCGTTGTCCCGCGCGCCCGATGCGGACCTCGCACTGCTGACGCTGATACGATTGCGGGCCGCGCTGGGCGAGAACTGGTCCGAGCTCGAATCGATGCTCCGCCGCGATACCGCCTTGCGCGGCAGGCTTTTCGCGCTCATCGGGTCGTCGAGCGCGTTCGCTGATCATCTGGTCGCGGACTCGTCCGCATGGCGAATCCTGTTGCGGGACAAGCTACCCGCGCGCGAGGAGCTGATCGCGGACCTGCTTGCGGCGGTGCGGGCGGTACCGGCCGAGAGTCCGCATGCGGATGCGGTGCTGTACCGGGCCGAGCTATCAGGTCCCGAGGCGATTGCGCTGCTGCGCAAGCGATATCGCGATCAGCTCATGCTCTTGGCGTCGCTGGATCTGGCGGCCACCGTGGAAAACGAGCCGGTGCTGCCGTATCAGGTGGTCGGCCGTCATCTCACGGATCTCGCCGACGCCGCACTGACCGCCGCACTGGCGGTGGCGGTGGCCCGGGTCTGCAAGGACGGGCCGGTGCCGGTGCGGCTGGCCGTGGTCGCCATGGGTAAGAGCGGTGCTTGCGAACTCAATTACGTCAGCGATGTCGATGTCGTCTTCGTGGCCGAACCGGCCGATGCGACCGCCACCCGGCTGGCCGCCGAGATGATGAGCGTGGGCAGCGCGGCCTTCTTCGAAGTCGACGCGGCACTGCGGCCCGAGGGCAAGGCTGGTGCGCTGGTGCGCACCTTGGACTCGCATATCGCGTACTACAAGCGTTGGGCACGGACCTGGGAGTTCCAGGCACTGCTCAAGGCGCGGCCGATGACCGGCGATCTGGCGCTGGGCGACCAGTACCGCGTCGCGCTGATGCCGATGGTGTGGACCGCCTCCGAGCGTCCCGACTTCGTCGCCGATGTGCAGGCGATGCGGCGTCGGGTGGAGAATCTGGTGCCCGCCGATCTGCGCGAACGCGAACTCAAACTCGGCCACGGCAGCCTGCGTGATGTCGAATTCGCTGTGCAGCTACTGCAATTGGTGCACGGCCGGGTGGATGAGAATCTGCACGTGCAGGGCACCGTGGAAGCGCTGACGGCATTGGCCGCGGGAGGGTACGTCGGACGCGACGATGCCGCGAATCTCACCGCCTCCTATGAATTCCTGCGCCTGCTCGAACACCGGCTGCAGTTGCAGCGCCTCAAACGCACCCACACCCTGCCCGCCGCCGATGACGAGGAGGGTATGCGCTGGCTGGCGCGCGCGGCCCATATCCGTCCGGACGGACGACAGGACGCGGTCGGCGTGCTCCGCACCGAGATTCGCCGAAATGCGGTGCGGGTGCGGCGCTTACACGCCAAGCTCTTCTATAGACCGCTGCTGGAATCGGTGGTCAAGATGGATCCCGACGCGCTGCGGCTGAGCCCGGACGCGGCGATCCGCCAGTTGGCGGCGCTGGGCTACGCGGCACCGGAAAACGCACTCGGCCATCTGAAAGCGCTCACCGGCGGGGTATCGCGCAAGGGCCGGATTCAGGCGCTGCTGTTGCCGACGCTACTCGAATGGCTCGGGGACACACCGAATCCCGATGCCGGCCTGCTCGCCTATCGGCGGGTCTCGGAGGGACTGGATGATCAGATCTGGTTCCTGCGCGAGTTGCGCGACGAGGGCGCGATCGCACAGCGGTTGATGATCGTGCTCGGCTCCTCGGAGTATCTGCCGGATCTGTTGATCAACGCGCCGGACACGATTCGGATGTATGCCGACGGCCCGGGCGGGCCGCTGTTGCTCAGTCCGCAGCCGGAAGACGTCGCACGCGGAATCCTGACCGCGGCGGCACGCTATGAGGATCCGAAACGTGCTGTGGCCGCGGCCCGTTCGCTGCGCAGGCACGAATTGGCGCGGGTGGCGTCGGCGGATCTGCTCGGCATGCTCGAGGTGCCACAGGTGTGCCGGGCACTGTCCACGGTGTGGGTCGCGGTGCTGGAAGCCGCACTGCACGCGGTGATTCGGGCCAGCGAGGCCGAGCTCGGGGGACCGGCACCGGCCGATTTCGCGGTGATCGGCATGGGGCGACTCGGCGGTTCGGAGCTCGGCTACGGCTCCGATGCGGATGTGCTCTTCGTCTGCGATCCGCGTCCGGGCGAGGACGAGACCAAGGCCGTGAAATGGGCGATCGGCATCGCGGAGAAGGTGCAGCGGCTGCTCGGTGCGCCGAGTACCGATCCGCCGCTACAGGTCGACGCGGGTCTGCGCCCGGAGGGCCGCAACGGCGCGCTGGTGCGCACGCTGGCCGCCTACGCTGCCTACTACCAGCAGTGGGCGCAGCCGTGGGAGGTGCAGGCCCTGTTGCGCGCACATCAGGTGGCCGGGGATCAGGACCTCGGTGTCCGGTTCCTGCACACTATCGATAAGGTGCGTTATCCCGAGGGCGGGGTATCGGCGGAGGCGGTGCGCGAGATCCGCCGGATCAAGGCCAGAGTGGATGCCGAACGCCTGCCGCGCGGCGCGAATCCGGCGACCCACACCAAACTCGGCCGCGGTGGCCTCGCCGATATCGAATGGACCGTACAACTGCTGCAGCTGCGCCACGCGCACGATCTGCGCGCACTGCACAACACCTCGACGCTGCAATCCCTCGATGTCATCGAGCAGGCTGAATTACTTGCGGTCGAAGATGTTTCGCTCTTGCGTGACGCCTGGATCGCCGCGACCAAGGCGCGCAACGCACTGGTGCTGGTGCGCGGCAAGCCCGCCGATCAACTACCTGGCCCGGGCCGTCTGCTATCGGCCGTCGCGCGGGTCGCGGGCTGGCCGAACGATGATGGCAGCGAGTTCCTGGACAACTACATGCGCGTCACGCGGCGGGCGAAAGCGGTTGTGGAGCGCGTCTTCGGGGGCTGAAATCGTTCAGGGCAATGCGATACCGGCGGTGGTTCGCTCACCACGGACGCCGCCGTGCTCGTCGAGCGGACGCGGCGCCACCGAGCGGAAGCCGCGCCGGACCGACCGCGGTCAGCAGCTGGAAGCGGCGCACGAATTCGCGCAGCGCAATGCGGTCCTCATCGTCGGGCGGGCGATATCCCCGCTCGGCGGTGACCGAGACTGTGCTCCCTGCGCGCACTCGCAGTTGGTCCCAACACCACGGCAGCACCGGTGTCAGCACGGTGTGCCCGTTGCAGGTCACGGTGATCCGCGAGGTGAACCGGTCCGCGGTGGTGGCGAGATCATCGGCCCCATCGGCGGTGAGCGTACCCGTGGCCGTGAACTCCTCGACATACATCGCTACCACCTCACTCTCTGCTCGCCAGTGTAGGGCGGGCCGCGCTATCCCCACGGGATCTCCACGATCGCCGCACCTGATCTCCATCGGTGCCAGTTAGGGTCGGGGCATGCGTAAATGGGTGGACCGGGTAGTGCTCGGGCTGGCGTGGTGTGCCTTGGCGGCGGGAGTGCTCGGGATCGTGCTGCATTTCGGGACATGGCGGCAGCAGATTGTGGTGCTGTTGGCGTCGGGGGCCTCGTATTTGATGCTCGGGACGGTGTTGGGGCTGGTGTTGCTCCTGATCGCACGGGGCTGGAAGAGTGCGGCGGCGGCCGGGGTGCTCGTCGCGGCGGTGCTGTGGACGCAGGTACCGATGTTCGTGCCGGAGGGACGGGCGGAGAGGGGGCCGGAACTTTCGGTGATGCAGTCGAATCTGATGGTCGGGAAGGCGGATGCGGCGGCTGTGGTTCGGGCCGTGCGGGAGAACCGGGTCGAGCTGCTCACCATCGACGAGTTGACACCGGAGCTCGCGCAGCGACTCGCGGCGGCCGGAATCGAAGAGCTGCTGCCACATCAGTTCCTACAGGCCCGTGGGAACGGTAACGGCACCGGGATCTACAGTCGATATCCATTGCGGGACACCAAGAAATACGACGGATTCTGGATGAACAATCTGTCCGCCACCATGGAGCATCCACAGCGCGGACCGGTCGCGGTGTTCGCATTTCATCCGGTGCCGCCGTCGGTCGACTTCCCGGCGTGGAGTTCGGAGCTCGACAACATCCGCGAAATACTGGACGCGCAACAGGGTCCCGCGATCGTCGGCGCGGATTTCAATGCCACACGCGATCATTCGGCATTCCGTGATCTGTTGCGCGGCCGGTTCGTCGCGGCGGCGGACCAAGCGGGTGCCGGGCCGCTGCTCACCTATCCCGCCGACCGCAGGTGGGGTCCGGTGATCGGCATCGATCACATCCTGGTCGCCGACGGCACGGCAGCGGATGTCCGCTCGCTCACCATTCCCGGATCCGATCATCGGGCGATACTGGCACAGGTGCGGTTGAACGCCTGATCGGACGAATGCGCTCAGAGGTGTACACGCGCAGGTGTTTCTGCGATTGCCAAGTGATCGCTCGACGGATGTGCTGCGGGTGGTGGCGAGCGGCTTCCAGCGGTTGGCGCTGTTCCGTACCGGAGTCCTCGACGGCGAGCAGACCTGCCTGAAGAACTACCGCTGGCGCGGCTCAGTCGTCCGCTACGCGGGCGTCCAGCCACTCCAGGACATCGGAAAGCACCTTGTCCTGTTCGGGTTCATTGAAAACCTCGTGGTACAGGCCCTCGTAGCGGATCACCGTGAGATCTTTCGAGCCCGCGCCGCGCTCGATCAGATCGGTGCTCGACGGTGCCGCGATGGTGTCCGCGGTGCCGTGCAACACCAGCAGCGGCACGGTGAGCTGGTTCAGCCGGCTTTTGACGAATTGGGTGGCATTCAGCAGCTCCATACCGGTGCGGGCTGGGAGCTTGCCGCGGAAGACCAGTGGATCGTCGTCGTAGGCGCGGACAACCTCGGGATCGCGGCTGATCATCGATGAATCCAGTTTCAGCACACCGATATTCGGCGTGAACCGGGACAGCAGCGGGCCGAGCAGGCGCTGCAGCGGATTGCCGACGGCGATATCCAGTGGCGGCGCCGACACCACGATGCCGGCGACGTCGATCGGTGCCCGGACCGCCAGATACAACGTGATCAGGCTGCCCATCGAATGTGCGAGCAGGAATCGCGGCACCTCTGGATGTTCGCGGCTCGCGATCTGCAGCATCTCCGCGACATTGTCGGCGGCGCCTGCCATCGAACCGATATTCGCGTTGTTGCCCGCCGACTTGCCGTGGCCGGGGTGGTCGAGTGCGTAGACCGCGAAACCGTTGTCCGCCAGGCGCTTTCCGACATGGGCGTAGCGGCCGGAATGTTCCGCGACGCCGTGCACGAGTACGATCACCGCGCGCGCGGTGGTGTCGGGAAGCCATGCGCGCCAGGCGATTCGACTGCTGATGCCATCGAACACGCCCTCGGTGCTCGGTGTCGGCTCGCGGTACTCGCCGGCGGTCGGATCGGTTGTCATGCATCGGCTCCTGGGTTGAGTGGCGGCGCCGCGAGCTGATCGATCAGCCGCCGATTGAACTCGATGAGCCGAGCGTAGTTCACCAGGGAGATGCGCTCATCGGTTCCATGGATCGTTTCCACATCGGCCTTGCTCAGCAGGATCGGGGCGAAGTTGCAGCGGGTCGCGGCGAGATCGTCGTAGTGCCGGGAATCGGTGGCGCCGGGGACGATGCCGGTGGTCACCGCGATGCCCGGGACGACGGACTCGGCCAGCCTCGCGATCATGTCGAAGGCCGGGCCGGGTGGTTTACCGGGGGAGGGCTCGGAGGTCATGCCGACGAGTTCGATCCGCACCTCCGTATCACGCACCACCTTGCGGCAATGTGCGAGCACTGATGCGACCGAATCGCCGGGCAGGATGCGGAAATTCACCAGCGCCTCGGCCTGCTGCGGCAGCACATTGGGTTTGATGCCGCCGCGGATAACCGTCGGCGCGGTCGTGGTGCGCACCAGCGCCTCGGTTTGCGGACGGGCCGCGAGCATCCGGGTGATCACCGGCGTGGCCAGTCCGGCGAAACGGAGCAGGCGGCGGCGATACTCGGGCATGACGTCCCGCAGCCTGGTGACCATGTCGGATACGACCGGCGTCAGCCGCAACGGCATCGGATGGTCCTGAATCCGGCCCACCGCGCGGGCGATCCGGCCGACTGCGGTCTGTGCACCCGGCATGGACGAATGTCCGCCCACCGCCGATACCGAAAGGCGAACAGTCGCATAGCCTTTCTCGCCTACCATGATCGAGGCCACCGGGCGGTCTATATCGTCGGCGATATCGTCGAGAATGACGCCGCCCTCGTCGAGCAGCAGATCCGCGCGCACGCCGGCTTCGCGCAGCCGCTGCGCCATGCGCACCGCGCCGTGATCCCCGAACACCTCTTCGTCGTGTCCGAATGCCAGATAGATGGTGTGCCGCGGGCGAATTCCCGCCGCGAGTGCGGATTCGACCGCCTCCAGAATCGCGATCAGCCGACTCTTGTCGTCGATCGCCCCGCGGCCCCAGATGAACTTGTCATCCACCACACCCGCGAACGGCGGATGCGTCCAGCGCTGCACATCATCGACCGGCACCACATCCTGATGGGCGAGCAGAATCGCCGACACCCGATCCGGTTCGACGCCCGGCCACCGATACAGCCTGCTGTGCCCGAACCGCTCCAGTTCCAGTTCGGAGTGGACCAGCGGGAACGACTGTTCCAGGTGCTCGCTCAGGTGGACGAACTCGGTGTCGCCGATTTCGGTGTCGATGGCGGTGGGCTCGGCGGTATCCGGTTGCTCGTAGGACACCGTCGCGCAGCGCAGGGCCTGCGCGAGGCGTTCGGCGACGTGCGTATCGACGGCCACCGGCGTGGTGCGGGTCGGCGTGGCGTTACCGGTCATCGCGAGCCGGTCTCGGTCGGCAGATTCATGGGCATTACTGCATTGTTCAACAGGTCCGGTCCGAGTGCGCGGACCTTCTGGTCACGCCACTTCGCCCAGGCCTCGCTGGTGCCACCGGTGAGGTCCGGAGTCCGCGGGGTGCTGAGCAGGGGTAGGTCCAACCGGGCCGCGGGCACGGTGACCTGCGCATTGGCGGCGGCATGGGACCAGACATCGTCGACCACATCGGTGATCCGGACGCCGAGACGTGCCCCGGCTGATCGGCCAGTCCTGCGCCAGCAGCTGGATATCGGCGGTGTCGGCGACCGGAGCGATACCGCGGGTAATGATGGTGCCGCGGCCGTCGGGCGCGATATCGAACAGCTCGACCGCGACCGTCGCGGTGGGCGGACCGGACAGACGCAGCGTTGCCATCGGAATTCCGGAGATGTGCGCAGTGGTACTCAGCGGTTGGGAGATGGACCAGATCTCGCGATCGGGTCCGGGTAGCAGGCCGCGATCGGTATAGGTGCCGGTGCGCAGGTCGATCGGAACGCGGCGCGAATCCGCGGGTGGCCATGCGGTTTCGGAGCGCCAGCCGCCGTCGAATTGTCCCACCGTGATACGCGGGCCGGGCACTTCGATATCACGGTCGGCGACATGTTTATCGAAGAAGGCGAGTAGTTCGGTATCGAAATCCGTCGCGCCGCATTTGCTGTCGCAATCGCTGTGACCCCATAGGGTATCCGCGGAGATGCCCTCCGGGCGCAAGATATCGGCGTGCAGCCGGGTGCCGTCCGGCGCGGTGAGGAAGCTCTGCGACCACTGAAACGGCAGTCCTACCGGCTCTGCCGCCGTCACCGGCGCCAGCACGCCGAGCATCAGCAAAGCTCCGGTCAACCAGCGCAAAAACACCGAACCCACGGTCACCCGAGAACTATCGGCCGCTGCTGGTCGATAGTCCAGCCCCCGGAACGGGGGTGGCGCTCAGCGCTCCTCGGTCGGACCGAGGACCGGCTTCAGATCCAGCACCGGTGTGCCGTCGATCGCTTCCAAACCGTGCACGGTGAGCACAGCCCCATCGATTTCGGCGATCGTGACCCGATGCAGTCCGATCGGATTCGGTCGATGCGGGGCGCGTGTCGCGAACACTCCGGTGACCGGACGGGTGCGATCGCCGCGCGGATGCACCGCCAGCACCTGCCGATCCGCCTGGTGCAACCAGGTGAACACCAACACCGCATCGCCGGGCCGCAAGCCCGTCGTGCCCGCCACTACCTCGGGATCCAGCACGATCTCGGCGGGCGGCGCGCCTTCGTCACCCTGCTTCGGCGCCTGCGCCGGATCGATCAGCGGCGAGCGCACCCGGCCGATCGGACGCATGTCATAGGTCTCTGTTGGCATAGGTCGATTCTCGCAACTCACCGCGATGACGCCGACACATTCCCGTCGTTGTTGTCGACCGTCGCGATGCGCTGGGACACCTCGGCACCGGCCTCTTGGACTGAGCTACCGGCAGGCTATTTGTTTCTGCTATGTCCAGGACGGAGATCCCACTCGGGCAATAAGATTCGGCTGGTGTCTCAGGCAGCGGGGCGTATGATCGGGCCGGTGCGAGTTCCGGGGGGAGTATGAGCGAGCCGGTGACCACGGATTGGGAGCTCTTCGTGCGGTCGTTGGCGCAATGCCTTTCCGAACTACCTTCGCGGGCAACGCTGATCATCGCCGCACCCGGCAACCGATACGTCCAATTCGTGCAATACGACATCAAACTGTCCGTCGAACTGGCGGGCAATTCCTATCTCGCGCAGCCCATCTCGCCGACCGGTGCACGCGTGCTGCGTGATCTCGGCTGGCGCGAACCCGTCGCGCGGCGCGAGATCGACAACTGGACACGTGCCCTGCTCTGGCCGCTATCCGCGACTGCCCTGCTCGGCCTCGCGCGCTCGGTCGCCGTCGGCCTGCACGACGCGCTCGGTGTCGGCACACCCGCGGAGCTGCGAGCCACGGGGTGGACCGAGACCTCGGGTGATCTGGATCTCACCGCATTGGGTGAAATCGCGCGTCGCGGCGTGAACTGACGCGGTGGGAAGACCCACCCGACGTGGCACTATTCTGTCAACATGGCAGTAGGCAAGGGCGGCACGCAGTCCAAGGAAGCGAAGGCCGCGGCGAAGGCGGCCCGCAAGCAGCAGTCGAAAGAACGCCGCCGGCAGCTCTGGCAGGCGTTCCAGATGCAGCGCAAGGAAGACAAGCTGCTGCTGCCTCTGATGATCGGCGCTGTCGTCGGCTTCACCGTCGTATTCCTGGTCGTCGGCCTGATCTTCGGGTTGCAGTGGTTCCTGCTGCCGCTCGGTCTGCTGCTCGGTGTCCTCGTCGCGTTCATCATCTTCGGTCGCCGGGTGCAGCGGAATGTCTATGCCAAGGCCGAGGGCCAGGCGGGTGCCGCGGCCTGGGTGCTGGAAAATCTGCAGGGCAAATGGCGGGTCAGCAATGGTATCGCCGCGACCACCCAGCTGGATGCGGTGCATCGGGTGATCGGCCTGCCCGGTGTCATCCTGATCGGCGAGGGTTCCCCGCAGCGGCTGAAATCGCTACTGGCGCAGGAGAAGAAGCGCACCGCACGGCTCATCGGCGACACCCCGATCTACGACATCATCATCGGTAACGACGAGGGCCAGATTCCACTGAAGGAGCTGCAGAAGCACCTCACCAAGCTGCCACGCAATATCGATGCCAAACGCATGGACCTCATCGAGGGCCGACTGACCGCGCTGAGTTCGCGCAGCGGTCCCGCACTGCCCAAGGGGCCGATGCCCGCGGGCGCCAAGATGCGCGGGGTTCAGCGCACCATCCGTAGGCGCTGACGCCAGGCTGCCGAAAGGCCAGTATCCCACATCGTGGGATACTGGCCTTTCGTTGTTTCTGGCTAACTTTCAGATATCGCCGCAGGTCACGGTCGAGTCCACGGTGGTCCGGAGCGGCTCGCGAATCAGCGCGCGCGTACGACCGCCGTGCCGGTGGCGCGGTCGTGCATGCCGCGGCCGTCGGCATCGGTGAACAGGGCGGGTACCACGAATACCAGCAGGACCTGGCGGGCCAATGCGCGGACGAAACCGACCGCGACGGGCGCGTCGACGCGCACCACGCGCAGCCGCAGGAAGTACTGGCCAGGCGTGTACCCGAACAGCGACACCGCCGCGACACCGATCACGAACCAGACGAGCAGGTTGGGCGTCGTGAGCGCACTCACAATCGCCTCGAAGTTCGACGGGCGCGGCTGCCCGGCCGGAATATTCATCCCGGCGATGATCTTGTCCGGGTTCGGCCGCACGATGATCGCGGTCACACCGAGCGAGATGAACCAGTCGACTGCGAGCGCGACGATGCGTCGCAGCATGCCGACAAGCGACCCGGCGCCCGAGCGCGGCAAACCCAGGTTCTGACCGGGGAACTCGGGAGTTGCCGGATCACCCGGGTCTGCCGAAGGTCCGGAGAGCCAGGATTCGCCGATGCGTGCCATGAGCCCCAGGATAGGCCCTCTACGACCGGTCGTAGGACACCGCATCAACCCAAGTTGACCTCGCCGGGCGCTGGAGCGAATGGCAGGATTACCATGCTGTTCGAGCCCAGGTGGCCTTCACCACCCGTCCAGCCGTACGTGTAACACTGGCGAAACACGGCCTTGATTGCTGGGAAACATCGCGTCCATACCGTCTGGACGCGACGAACCCATGCGAGCGACAACTGGCTGGGAACCGATCCGTAAGGAGAACAAGTGACGTTCAGCACGGCCGACGAGGTCATCCAATACATCAAGGAAGAGGATGTCGAATACATCGACATCCGCTTCAGTGATCTTCCCGGTGTGCAGCAGCACTTCTCGATCCCCGCGAAGGCTTTCACCGCTGATCTCGCTGAGGAAGGGCTAGCGTTCGACGGCTCCTCCGTCCGTGGCTTCCAGTCCATCGACGAGTCGGACATGCTGCTGCTCCCCGACTTCAGCACAGCGCGGCTGGACCCGTTCCGTCAGGCCAAGACGTTGAACCTCAACTTCTTCGTGCACGACCCGTTCACCCGGGAGGCCTACAGCCGCGACCCGCGTAACATCGCGCGCAAGGCGGAGGAGTACCTGCGCTCGACCGGCATCGCCGACACCGCGTACTTCGGCGCCGAGGCGGAGTTCTACATCTTCGACTCGATCCGCTACGACTCGACCATGAACGGTGCCTTCTACGAGATCGAGTCGATCTCGGGCTCTTGGAACACCGGTAAGGAGTTCAACCCGGACGGCACCCGCAACCGCGGCTACAAGGTCCGCAGCAAGGGCGGCTACTTCCCGGTCGCGCCGTACGACCACTACGTCGACCTGCGCGACAAAATCTCGACCAACCTCCAGAACGCGGGCTTCGAACTCGAGCGTGGCCACCATGAGGTCGGCACCGCCGGCCAGGCCGAGATCAACTACAAGTTCAACACCCTGCTGCACGCGGCCGACGATCTGCAGCTGTTCAAGTACATCGTCAAGAACACCGCGTGGGCCGAGGGCAAGACCGTCACCTTCATGCCGAAGCCGCTCTTCGGTGACAACGGCTCGGGCATGCACGTGCACCAGTCGCTGTGGAAAGACGGCAAGCCGCTGTTCCACGACGAGGCCGGCTACGCGGGTCTATCGGACCTGGCGCGCCACTACATCGGCGGCATCCTGCACCACGCGCCGTCGCTGCTGGCGTTCACCAACCCGACCGTGAACTCCTACCACCGCCTGGTCCCGGGCTACGAGGCCCCGATCAACCTGGTGTACTCGCAGCGCAACCGCTC
>FTJU01000013.1_pt1 | contig 15886 bp, 16 predicted proteins | sample 1658961 | NCBI WGS metagenome assembly FTJU01 (sample SAMEA3914878, study PRJEB12502) | metagenome | biome: forest; material: soil | place: USA | collected 2012-03-12 | depth 0.3 m | reverse complement strand
CTGTCGCTGCGATTGTTCGGCAACATGTTCGCGGGTGGTGTGATGGTCTCGGTGATCGCGCTGTTTCCGTTCTGGATCAGCTGGGGGCCGAATGCCATCTGGAAACTCTTCGATCTCTTCGTCGGAGCCATCCAGGCATTCATCTTCTCGCTGCTGACCGTCCTCTACTTCAGCCAGTCGATGTCGCTGGAGAACGAACACTAGCTCCAGCGACTGCTTTCGGGTCGCTCTGAACAACGACAGATCGGCGCCGCCGATCGAGCACAGTAAAGAACAGGAAGTGAAAAATGGCAGACGCAACCACGGCGGCCATCGTCCAGGGCGCGCTCATCGGCGGCGGCATTATTATGGGCGGTGGGGCCATCGGCGCGGGTATCGGTGACGGACTCGCCGGTGCCGCGTTGATCAACGGCGTTGCCCGTCAGCCGGAAGCCGAGGGTCGCCTCCGCGGTAACTTCTTCCTGACCGTAGGTCTGGTCGAGGCGGCGTACTTCATCAATCTAGCGTTCATGGCGCTTTTCGTATTCGCTACTCCAGGTAAGTAATCAAGTATGACTCCGCGAACGGATGTTGTTGCCGAGGGGAACTTCCTCATCCCCAACGGCACATTCTTCGCCGAGCTGTTGATCTTCCTGATCGTGCTCGGGGTCATGTGGCTGTTCGTCGTTCCGCCGATACGCAAGGTATTGGCGGAACGCGAGGCGAGAGTCGCGGAGACCGCGGTCGACAACAAGGAAGCCAAAGCCTTGTTCTCCGACGCCGAAGCGAAATATCAGGCGGCCGTCGCGCAGGCGCGCAGTGAAGCGGTCGAGATCAGGAATCGGGCGAGGCACGAGGGCCGAATTATCCTCGAGCAGTTGCGTAGTGAGGCGCAGGACGAGGCCGACAGGATCGTCGCGGAATCGGCGACGGAACTGCGGGCCCAGGCGGACCAAGTGGCCGCGGAGCTGCGTGAGGCTGTCGAACCGCTCGCCGAGACATTGGCCGATCGCGTGCTCGGCATCAAGGATCGGCACGCCGGCTCCAGCGCCGGCCATCACTCAGAACGAGCGTAGCCAATGAACCTCAACAGCGGCATCCTTGCCGAAGGGGCCATCCACGCAACCGGGTCCGGGGACTCGGGTATTTTTCACATCACCTTCGACTGGCCCATCTTCTTCAGCCAGCTCTTCGGTTTCGCGGTCATCATCTTCGTCATTGTCAAATATGTGGCACCGCCGGTGAAGCGGCTGATGACCAAGGCGCAGAACAATATTCAGAAACAGATCGAGGAGAACCAGCAGGCGGCGGACCGCCTTGTCGAGGCCAAGCGGGCCTACGACAACGCGGTCACCGACGCCCAGGCCGAACTCGAGCACATCCGCGAGGATGCGCGTGCCGACGCCGAACGCATCATTGCCAAGATGCGCGAATTCGCCGATGCCGAGGTCGCCCGGGTCCGCAGCCAGGGCCGTGACCAGATCGCGCAAATGCGCACCCAGCTCATCCGCGATCTGAAGGAAGAGCTCATCACCACGGTCATGGACAGCACCGAGGACAAGGTCCGCTACGAGATCAGCGCCACCCACGTGGCGGCCGACAGCATCGATAAATTCCTCGAGGATCTCGAGGCCATGGCCAACGCCGAGCCGCCGGTCCGACGCCGCGCCCAGCCCTGGGCGCTGTAGCACCGGGTGGTCGCGGACCGCACGCCCTGGCATGCTGGCCGCGTGACCACCGCGCAGATCACCATCGATTTCGCGCCCGAATTGCGGCTGTTCGTCGCGGCCGCACAGCGGGACGGTCGCTCGGCCGTGTCGATCGACAGTGTGTCGACGCTCGGACATATCGTTGAATCGCTCGGCGTACCACTCACCGAAGTCGGCGAGCTGGTGGTCGACGGTCGGCCGATGAGCGCGGCGCATCTGCCCGCCGACGGCGAGACGGTATCGGTACGCGCCGTGGTGCGCCCGCAACGATTCGCAGAACCGCTACGCTTCCTGCTGGATATCCATCTCGGCACGCTGGCGCGGCGGCTGCGGCTGCTCGGGGTCGACACCGCTTACGAGAAGCCGGACATCGGCGACGCCGCACTGGCCACCCGTTCGGCAACCGAACATCGCATCCTGCTCTCCCGCGATCGCGGACTACTGCATCGCCGCGAAATCTTCGCGGGTGCATACATTTACAGTCACCGGCCCGCCGAACAACTCGACGACGTCCTATCGCGCTTCGCACCACCACTGGCACCGTGGACCCGCTGCACGGCCTGCAACGGCCCCCTGCGTGTGACCGATAAGCAGACACTGCGCGGCCGACTCCCGGACGACACCGAACGCACCTACGACGCCTTCGCCCAGTGCGTCGACTGTGGCCGAACCTATTGGAAGGGCGCCCATCACGCCCGCCTGGACGCGATCATCACCCATGCACTGCAGAATTTCGGCACCTGCCCCTGATGCCACGCACGGCGCGAATCAATGCGCGAGCGATATTCTCACCCGGGCGGTTCAGGCCCCGAATGCGCCTTCGAGGCGGCTGCGGGAGCCGGGGTGAACCAGGCGGGCCACGCTGACCAGGGCGCTCGTGGACCAGGTGCGGCGGCGGATCTGGAGGCAGGGTTCGGTGCGGCGGATACGCAGTAGTCGGCAGTCCTCCTGAGTACCCTGCACCGCCTCGACGACATGTTCGCCGCGCACCAGTGGTGCCACCTCGCTGAGGTACCGGTTCGGGGTGATCTCGGCGAAATTCTGGTCGAGGTAGCCGGGCGCGACCGCGGGGTTGACGTAGCGGTCCTCCACCTGGATCGGCACCTCGTCGTCGAAATGCACCAGCAACGAATGGAATACCGAATCAGTCGGCCAATCGTCGAGCAGCGGATTGCCGGTTTCGAAGAGTTCGTCGCGCACGAAGACGACCTCGGTGCGGTGCCGGTGCCCGCGCTGCTGGATCTCATCGGCGATATTGCGCACCTCGAACAGCGGTGAGGCCACCTTCGCGGGTGCGACGAAGGTGCCGACACCCATCATCCGCACGACCACCCCAGCCGCGGCCAACTCGCGCAGTGCCCGGTTGACCGTCATGCGGGAGATTCCCAGCGCGTCGACCAGCTGATGCTCCGATGGCAGCTGATCCCCCGCGACCCAGCGTCCGGCACCGATCTGCGTGCAGATCAAAGTCTTTATCCGCTCGTACGCCGGTGCCGAATCGGGTCCGGACGCCGCGAACAAAACCGCCAGGTCTGCATCACCCACCGGGCGGGCCATTGGCCACCACCTCTCACCTCGTCTGGCGGCAACCTTATCCGTTCCGGTTGACAGCCACTTGTATATACAGGACTATGCATCTGGGCAGCTTCCAGTGGCCCAGAGCACAGACCGAGAGCGCATGCCGGGGCCGCCCGCACCGCACCTGTCGCAGCTGCTCCCCTTCTCCTGACGGGAGGCGGATCCATGCCGCACAACGACGAAATCGACGCCGGACTGCCGATCGAGCGCCGCACCATCGAAGTAATTCCGGATGCCGAACGCCACGGCACCCCAGGCAATCAATTCACCCTCTGGTTCGGGGCGAATATGCAGATCACCGCCATCGTCGATGGTGCGCTCGCGGTGGTATTCGGCGCCGACGCGCTGTGGGCGATCGTCGGACTGCTGCTCGGCAATATTCTGGGCGGCATCGTCATGGCATTGCATTCGGCGCAGGGCCCGCGACTCGGATTGCCGCAAATGATCTCCAGCCGCGCCCAATTCGGTGTGCTCGGCGCGGTAATGCCGCTGTTGCTGGTGATCGTGATGTATCTCGGTTTCGCCGCGACCGGCACGGTTTTGGCCGGACAGGCGGTGAACAAGATTCTGCACGTGGACAATTCGACCGTCGGCATTCTCGTATTCGGTGCGCTCACGGCCGTGATCGCGGTGACCGGCTACCGACTGATCCACCTCATCGGGCGAATCGCCACCGTGGTCGGCATTATCGGCTTCACCTACCTGACGATCCGGCTGTTCACCGAATACGACGTCAGCGCCTACGTCGGTACCGAATCCTTCGACATCGTGACCTTCGTCCTCGCGGTGTCCCTCGGGGCCGGATGGCAGCTGACCTTCGGACCATACGTCGCGGACTATTCACGCTATCTGCCCCGCACGACCAGTGCGCGTACCACTTTCTGGGCCACCTTCGCGGGCAGCGTGCTGGGCTCGCAGTGGGCGATGACGCTCGGCGCGCTGGTGGCGGCCGTCGCCGGAAAGGCGTTCCTGGGCAATCAAGTCGGCTTCATCGGCGATCTCGCCGGGCCATCCGCGGTCGCCCTGCTGATCTATCTGGTGATCGTGGTCGGCAAGCTGACGGTGAACTGTCTCAACGCCTATGGCGGATTCATGTCCATCCTGACCTCGGTGACCGCATTCAACGGCAGGTCACACACCACCCAGGCCGCGCGGAGCACCTATATCGTCGGATTCACCGTGGTATCGATGCTGATCGCCATCGGAGCCAGCGCCGACTTCCTGAACAACTTCAAGAATTTCGTGCTCGTCCTGCTCATGGTGTTCACCCCGTGGAGTGCGATCAATCTGATCGACTACTACCTGATCTCGCGCGAGCGCATCGATATCCCCGCGCTCTACGATCCGGACGGCCGCTACGGACGCTGGAATCTCACCGCCCTGGCCTGCTACACCCTCGGCATTGTCGCCCAGATCCCGTTTCTCGCGCAGAAGCTCTACACCGGCCCCATCACCGATATGCTCGGCGGCGCGGATATCTCCTGGATTGTCGGCATCGTATTCACCGCCGCCATCTACTATCCGCTCGCACGTCGCACGAGCAACCCGCCGGACCGGATGATCTATCCCGCGGATACGTTTGCGACGTCCCGCGTTTCGGCCGAGTAGTGCGTGGTCTACCGCGAATCCGCCGATGAGCGGCTCGATTTCGACGGGAATGCGATCGGGTTCACAGAAGATGATGCGCGGATCGGCGTAGCGCTGCGCCGGAATCATCGGCACAGCGGTAGCCGAGAGGCCGCGGATCGGCGTGGTCGGACTTAGGCCGGGGCCGCCGCGGCCGGGCTGCTGACGATGCGGGGTGTGTCACGCGAAGGCTATGTGCGCGACGGCGAAACACATTGCGCTGCAACCGATGACCGCACCGCCCCCCTCTTCGCCCGCCTCGGACGCGGCCGGCGGACTCGGCAAGCACGAGCAGGCCGAACTTCGGCAACCGCGCATGCGCTATCGGTAGGTGTTCGACACCGATGCGGACCATATCGAAGTGCTGCTGTTCCGGCTTCGAATTCGCCTGAGCCGGAACCGGTCTACTACGAGGCGTGATGCGTCGGGTGGTAGTGCTCCCAGGCGTCGGCCAGCGACTTGCGTACGTCAGTGGGCAGGTAATCCCGAATTTCCGCACACAGGTGGACGCTGTTCCCGCAGTCGTCGCACCAGATCCGGACCGTGCGCGCGTCCTTGGCCACGGCCTCGGCGATCCAGTCGGCGCGCATATTCCCATGGTCGACGGTGGCCACCCATCGGTCCCCGTAACCATCGACATCCTTATGGATGGCATTGACCATGGTCACCGCGAACATCGGATTGGGCTGAGCCTTCTTCTTCGTCATAGCGGGAAACCTCCAGCCCGTTCGAGCGAAATGTTCGTGCGACATCGAAGCAGTACCTCCCGTCGAACGGCAGGTCCAGCAACCTGACAGTGACCGATTGCTTCGCGACGCAGGAAGCAACCGTAACTCCGACCGACCGGCCCGGCAAGAGGTCGATTTCGGGTGGAAACCATAGGGAATCCGCAGGTAAAGAGATCGCAAAGGGGTTCAGCCCATTGTCGATATGGCTCGGCGACTGTGCGTGCCGCCGGACTGAACCTGCGCTGTTCTCCGGCCACAGCAACCGATCCACACGAGTAATCCGACGCAGTCCGCAGCGCGCGGCCCGATCTCGATCACAGCGCCGCCGCATCAAATGTGCAACAGGGCCGCGCGCCAACAACCGCCCAACCCAATACGCACACAGGCCCTCCGCTCAACGCACGCCAGGCTAATTTGTCCGCCACCGGGTTTCGGTGTTGGTCAGGGGGAAGGGGTTGGGCACGAAGGGGATTCCGGATTGCGGCGGCGCGGGAGCAGGAAGCGGATCGCGCGTACGGCCGAGCGCTCACTGAAGGGCGACCAGCCGCCCCTCCGCAGGTATATCCATACCGCGATCAGGACGATCAGGAATTCGATGACGTAACCGTTGATCAGAACCTTGGTGATCGGCCACCACGGCGGCAGCAGGAACACCCCGATCGAAACCCACGTCTTACTCCAGTGATAGGTCCACGAGGCGGTCACCGTGAACAGTACGGCGGCCGCCGCCCCCCAGCGCCAGTTGCCGAGCCCCTTGTGCACGAGGAAGACGAACAACGGCACGAACCACACCCAGTGGTGTCCCCAGGAGAACGGCGACACCGCGCACGCGGTGAGTCCCGCCAGAGTGATCGAGAGCAGCCGCTCACCCCGCTGATACAGCGCCGTCGTGACCATCAGGCTGGCAATCGTGACCGAACCGGCGATGAGCAACCACAACCACACCGGCGCGGGTCCGCCGAGCAGATGCGCGATGACGCCGCGGATGGACTGATTGGCCGGATGGTTGTCCACCGCGATCCGGTTGGATTGGAAGAACGTCGAGGTCCAGTACTGCCGGGAATCGGTGGGCAGGATGACCCAGGCGAAGGCGACCGAGGCGACGAAGGTGGCCAATGCGATAGCCGCCGACCGCCACTGCCGCAGGGCCGCCAAGTAGGCGACAAAGTAAATCGGGGTGAGTTTGATACCCGCCGCGAGGCCGACACCGAGGCCACCCAGTCTGCTTCGGTCCGCCCGCAGCGCGTCCACCAGCACCAGCAGCATCAAGACCAGGTTGATCTGCCCGAAGTAGAGCGTTTGGCGGACTGGCTCGATGAATACCAGGGTGGCCGTGAGCAGCACGCTGACCACCACCAACCGAGTCGTGATCCGATAGCCCAGCAGCCGCCAGCTGAGCAGCACACAGGCGATGAGTATGGAGAGGTTGAACGCCAGCCAAGTGTTCGTCACGTATCCCCACGGCACCATGTAGATCGGCACGAACGTGATCGTCGAGAACGGTGTGTACGTATAGAGCAGGCCGCGCATGGTCGGCTCGGTGTACAGCGGCAGATCGTGCACGATGCGCCACGCACCGTCCCGATAGATGTGCACATCGAGGCCACCTATCAAGAACCCGCCCTTGTCCAGGAAAGGATCGATGGTGGTGAAGAGCAGGATCACCGAGAGCAGGGCGCTTCCGGCGAGCAGGTATATCGCTGGTCCCTTACGCGGAAACTCCAGCTTCCGGATGTCTCGCACCGATCCGCTACGACCGAGGCAATACCGTCGCAGGATTCGCGGTACAGGATCCTGTCGGGTGGTAAGACCTCGTCACGGACCGATACATCCCTTCATCCCACACCGGCTTCCCTACGGCGATAGCCGGTCTTTAACGTACCTGATGACCCGCGCTCGCATCATGCCCCGAAGTACCGGGGCAAGCAAGCGACGGGATCATCGCTGCCTGCTGGCCCTGGCCCGCCGGCGCTCCGCCTGTAGTTCGGCGAGTTCTTGCTCGAGCATCTCGGCGATGCGGAACTGCCCGGTGTCGTGGATATCTGGCGCGGGAACCACCTGCAGGTGCGAATCCGGCTCCGGCGCGGTGTTGCTCTTGGCGCGGGCGTTCGCGTTCTCGGTCGTCCGGCTGTCCTTCCTGCCCTCGAGCGAAGCGGGCTTGCGTGCCGTCGCCGCGGCCGAACCATTGCCCCTGCGAAGCGCCGAGACGACCGACGGCTTGCTCTCCGCGGCCGATTTCTCCGCGCTGGCCGGCTTGCGCACGGACGCTTTAGCCGGGGTTGGGGTCTCGACCTTCGCGACGGGTTCGGTCTCGGCCGCGGTGCTCGACTCCTGGGGCGGTGCGAAAGGGTTGTTCTTCGCGACCACCGGCTTCGCGATCGCTGGCGCGGCCGACCCCTTGACGACTACGGGGCGGGTCTCGGACTTCACCGGAGCGGGACGTCGCTGGGGCGTCTCTGGCTCGACATTGTCCGGCTCCTGGCCGTTGGTCGGCGTGCGACGCTGCTCGGCTGCGTCCGAGCCCTCCTGTGCCGCCGGACTTTCCCCGTCGGCCGACTCCTCGACCGCGACCTCTTCGGCCTCCACGATCGCGTCGACTTCCAGCTCGGCGTCCTGTTTCGCACCTTCGGCGATCGCCGCCGCCTCGGAGTCGGCGGACTGCCGCTCCGCACCCGGCGCCACCAGGGCCGCCTGGGTATTGGCGCGATACGACGCGATCGACGGCACGGTCCGCTTGAGCTGTTCGGCCGGATCGGGCAGCTCGCGGACCTGCTCGGTTGCCCGGTAGATGGCCAGGCCGTAGCGTGCGCTCGCCGCGTCGTGGATGAGCAGGGCGACACCGATCATCACCGGCGCGACCGCGTGCACACCGGTCTCATACCATTCCCCCGCGCGCAGGTACGGGTAGGTGTTGAGGGTGACGGTCAGTGACAGCAGGGCGATTTCGGCCGCAGCGACCTGACGGCGGTTATCGATTACGCCCCATTCGGCGACCTTATTGGTGCCGACCATGATGATGATCAAGCAGACGCTGATCATCGCCTCGATGAGGTAGCTGAACCAGTACAGCGGATCGGACGGCCCACCCGGCGCGATGTTGTGCTGCACATTGACCGCGGACCACAGCATGCCCGCCGCCACCACGCCTGCGAGGGCGCGCAGTGACCATCCTCGGTGCCGGTACAGCGACGCCAATTTGGCATGCGGGCTGGACTCCCGCCGCTGTGCCGCAATTGCCTTGCGGGCTACCAATAGATCTCTGATATCGGCCTTCTCGATTGCTTCGGTGGTCTGCCGGGCCCGGTCGGCCGCAGCGGCCGCGGCCTGAACCTGTTTCCATCGCTGTGCGCGATCCTCACCGCGAATCTTCTCCGCGAGCTCACGCTCGGCGATCAGTTCGTCTTCGGAGAGCGCCTCGGTCAGCGCGGGGTCGAACTGGTAGGCCAGTCGGCCCCGGGCCCGCTCGACCCTTCGCGCGAGCTGTCCGACCTCGTCCTCGACAGGATGATGCTCGATGGTCAATTCGACTCCCCGCGGGAGGGATTCGACGGCAGACAAATGATCACGCGTGGGAACGGCACCAGACATTCATAGTCGATTCACCGTTGCCAGCGAAACTGTCAATTTGCCGCCGGTGGGTCGTCTTACGGCGCGCCGCGCGCAACACACGCATCCAGCGTTTCGATTCAACGACGATTCGGTACTCCCGAACCCCGTTCGTAACGCCGTGACCATACGGTTCACCGGCAAGGATGCACTGCGATACGGCTTGCTCGCCGCCAGCAAACAGCCAACCAGTCGGTTCACTCAGGGCGTGTCGCCACATTCGGGCGTGTCGCCCTCAACCGGCCGATAGGTCAGGCGATTTCGGATTCGGCCGACCGATGGGCCGCGATGCAGTCATCGATCTCGCATCGGAACCTGTCCCGGAGTCGGCAAGGCGCGGAACGAGTTCTCGGCGAGTTCGACGATGCGATCGAGATCGAGGGCGGCGTTGGCGACGAGATCCGTTGACATGCAGCCATCATCCCCCCACACGGCCGCTGTGGGATGCGTTCAGGCCGCGTCCGGCAGTGCCTCGTGCCAATGCCAGGCGGCGGTGTATTGGTGCGTGATTTCTCCGGGGTGCAGTTAGAGTCGGTCATGCGGACAGTGACCGTGCGGCGCATCGTCGCGGCGCCGATCGAGCGGGTTTTCGATCGGATCACCGATGCGGCGAACTATCGCCAGGTACCGGGCGTATTCCGGGCCGAGGTGACGCCGGTCGGCTCGATGGCGGCATCGGCACCGTTCGCGAAGTCATCACCTACAACCCGACAGCGGACCCCTGATTTCGAGCCAGCGGTCGCAACTACTGTGGCAGACGGTGAGACTTCGAGCAGGCCGAGCGGGAGAGGTAGTAGCTGATGGGCGTTGGTGGTCTTCGATTGGCCTCGATTGTCGCCACCGCCATTGTGCTCGGCAGCGGATCCGCGATGGCCGGATCTCGTTCGCACGCAGCACCTTCGGAATCGGGATCGATGGTGACGAGCGATGGGTCGCGGATTACCGGGGTCCTGATTCGAGATGATCGGCATCTCACATTGACGGTGTATTCGGGGGCGATGGGGCGGGAATTTCCGGTGGAAGTGCAGCGGCCCGGGGATACTCGGCTGCCCCGCCCGACGTTGTATCTACTGGCCGGGGTCGATGGTGGCGTCGATGGGGCGACGTGGGGGACGAAAACCGATGTCATGGGCTTTTTCAGGGATAAGAATGTCAATGTGGTGCAGCCGCTCGGCGGGGCGTACAGCTATTACGCCGATTGGCGGGCGGAGGATCCCGCGTTGGGGGTCAATAAGTGGCAGACGTATTTGACTCGGGAATTGCCACCGTTGATCGATGCCGCGTTGGGCACCAACGGGCGCAATGCCATTGCGGGGATCTCCACCTCGGGTACGTCGGTGCTTTCCCTGGCGATTTCGAGTCCGGGGCTGTACGAGTCCGTCGGCGCATTCAGTGGGTGCGCGCAGATCAGTGATCCGGTCGGCCAGGCATTCGTCGGGCTGTCGGTGCGCAAAGGTGGCGGCGATCCGGTGAATATGTATGGGCCGCCGCAGGATCCGCTGTGGGCGGCCAACGATCCGTATATCAATGCCGAACGCCTGCGTGGGCTGAATTTGTACCTGTCGGCGGGAAGTGGATTACCCGGACCGTACGACAATCCCACCGATGCGCATACACAGAGCTGGGCGGAGGGCGGCCTGCCCCTGCAGGTGACAATGGGTGGTGCGATCGAGGGAGCAACGGCCTGGTGCACTCGCAACCTACGGGATCGGTTGCAGGACCTCGGCATTCCCGCGACCTTTGATCTCGAACCCACCGGCACCCACTCCTGGGGGTATTGGGAAAACGCACTGAAAGGTTCCTGGTCCGTGCTCGCCAATGGCCTCGGCGCCTAGGAGCAGCGCCGCCCCTACCCTGCATATATGACACAATACTCATATGGCGCTCAAACGCACGATGGTCTACGCCGAAGCCAGTGATCTGGCTGCTATCAAGGAGGCGGCGGCACAAAGCAATGTGAGCGAGGCCGAGATCATCCGCAATGCAATCCACTTGGCCGCACTGCGGGTGCAGCGTCGATCAGAGCCGCTGCGCGCTGACGCCACTCACTCAGCACAAAACTTTTCGCGTACTGCCCGACGATCTCTGATATCGCAATCGACGACGGCAATACTTATAGACACTCGGCGAAACTAGGAGTATTCGTGTCCGAAACCGTGCGTGGCGTGGTCGCCCGTAGCAAGGGCGCACCGGTCGAACTCGTCGATATCGTGATCCCGGATCCCGGGCCGCACGATGTGGTGGTGCGCATCCAGTCCTGCGGGGTGTGCCACACCGATCTGCACTACCGCGAGGGCGGTATCAACGACGAATTCCCATTCCTGCTCGGGCACGAGGCCGCAGGCATCGTGGAGACCGTCGGCGATGCGGTAACCCATGTCGTCGCCGGCGATTTCGTCATCCTGAACTGGCGCGCGGTGTGCGGTGAATGTCGCGCGTGTAAGCGCGGCCGCCCGTGGTACTGCTTCGCCAGCCACAATGCCGGCAAGAAGATGACCCTCACCGACGGCACCGAACTCAGCCCGGCCCTCGGCATCGGCGCCTTCGCGGATAAGACGCTGGTGCACGAGGGGCAGTGCACCAAGGTCGACCCGGCTGCCGATCCAGCCGTCGTCGGACTGCTCGGCTGCGGCGTCATGGCGGGTATCGGCGCGGCAATGAATACCGGCAATGTGTCGCGCGGCGATACGGTCGCGGTCATCGGCTGCGGCGGTGTCGGCGATGCCGCCATCGCGGGCGCGCGACTCGCCGGTGCGCGAACCATTATCGCGATCGACCGCGATCCCCGGAAGCTCGGCTGGGCAACGGAATTCGGTGCCACCCACACCATCGATGCGACCAAAGCCGATGTCGTCGAGTGCATCCAGGAATACACCGGCGGTTTCGGCGCGGATGTGGTCATCGACGCGGTCGGCCGCCCGGAAACCTGGAAGCAGGCCTTCTACGGCCGCGATCTGGCGGGCACCGTCGTGCTCGTCGGTGTCCCGACCCCGGATATGACCATCGATATGCCGCTGATCGACCTGTTCTCCCGTGGCGGCGCGCTGAAATCCTCCTGGTATGGCGACAGCCTGCCCGAACGCGATTTCCCGATGCTGGTCGATCTGTATCTGCAGGGTCGACTGCCGTTGGAGCGCTTCGTCACCGAGCGTATCGCCTTGGACCAGGTCGAAAAGGCATTCTCCGCAATGCATGCGGGTGACGTGCTGCGTTCGGTGGTGGTCTGGTGAGCCTGCGCATCGACCGGGTGGTCACCTCCGGCACCTTCTCGCTCGACGGCGGCACCTGGGGTGTCGACAACAATGTGTGGCTGATCGGCGACGATGCCGAGGTGGTCGTTGTCGACGCGGCGCATGATGCGGACGCGATCATCGATGCGATCGGCGACCGCAATGTCCGCGCGATCGTCTGCACTCACGGTCACAACGACCACATCACCGTCGCACCGGAACTCGCGAACCGCCTCGACGCGCCGATACTGCTGCATCCGAGCGACGATCCGCTCTGGCGCATGACCCATCCCGACGTCGACTACACATCACTGGCCGACACTCGCCGAATCACCGTGGCGGGCACCGATATCGAAGTCCTGCACACCCCCGGCCACTCCCCCGGCTCGGTCTCCCTGTACCTGCCCGAGGCCACCGCCCTGTTCACCGGCGACACCCTGTTCCACGGCGGTCCGGGCGCCACCGGCCGCTCGTTCTCCGACTTCGGCACCATCATCGATTCCATCCGAGACCGACTCCTGACCCTCCCCGAGGAAACCGAGGTCCACACCGGCCACGGCGATGGCACCACCATCGGCTCCGAAAAACCCGCGCTCGCCGAATGGATCGCCCGCGGCCACTGAGTCCGGCTCGACATGATCACCCTTCGACGCAGGCCTTGATGCGTTCCAGGGTTTGCCGCATGCCCTCGCGGTTGGTTCTACCGCGGGCGCGACCTGCCACGAGCCAGTAGAGGCGCAGCGGAAGATTCTTTTCGTTCAGCTGGAACGATTCGGTGACTTCGGTACCGCCATCGACGGGCTCGAACCGGTAGCGCCAGGTATTGACCGCCATTCCGCGCGGACCGAGCACGGTGAACGCGAACTCACGTCCGGGCTCGCAGGCGACGATTCGGCAGACCGTCCAATACTTCAGCCCCCAGCCATTGCGGTTGACGTGCCCGCGGAATTCGACGCCGATGGCGGGAGCCGTTGCCCCACCGAGCCATTCGGTGTCGAAAGTCTCCGGTGAGAACTTCCCGGTATTCGTGATATCGCTGACCAGGCCCCAGATCTTGTCGGCTGGTGCTGCCATTCGAACCGTCACGTTGTCGTGCATGTCTGCACGCTAGCAGGCACCTTCTCAGCCGGGTATCGCCCACATCGCACCGAGCATTCAGTGCGGATCGATATCGGTCCAGAACCCGACCAGGTCGGCGCACACACGAGCCGGGCGATTCTCGTTCGGTGAGTGGCCGACACCGTCATAGACCGCGGTACGCGCACTCAGTTCCTCGGCATAGCGCTCGTGCACGCTCGGTGGCCAGAGATCGCCGGAGTTGCCGTAGGCGATGAGGATCGGGAGGCCGGTGGCGTGCAGAGCGGCGGTGTAATCGGTCGGGCCTTCCATGACCCGCATGATGCCGATCATATTGGCCTTCTTGGTCGTGAAGACGCGGTTGCGCAGGAATTCGAGTTCGGCGGGTGGGACCAGCGCCGCCACGGCCTGCCGCAGCTGCTCCCACAGTGCTCGCTGGCCACCGCTTTCGATGAGTTGGACGACCAATTGCGGTGGCGCGAAGTTGATATCGGAGGTCGCGGAAGGACCGGAGGCGAGCAGGGTGAGGCTGCGGAAGCGGTCCGGATGGGCGGCAACGGCGGCCCGGGCCACGGCGCCGCCGAATGAGTGGCCCACCAGATGAATCGGTGTATCGGCCGAGATCTGGTCGACGACCAGGATCAGGTCATCGGCGAAATCGGACATCGTGTACCCCGCTACGTCATCGGGTCCGTCGGACTGCCACTGCCCGCGCTGATCGTAAGCAACACAACGGAATCCGGCCTCGGACAGCATCGGCAGCACGGCCGCGAAGTCCTCTTTGGAGCCGGTGAAGCCGGGAACCAATAGCACTGTCCCGCGGAGCTCGACGCCATGTGGGGGCACGGATTCCCAGGCGGCCAATGTGCCCGCCCCGCCGCGCAGAGTGAAGGATGTGGACTGCACGGTGGCGTGACTCATCGGTTTCCTCCATCGGCGTGCTCGGCACTGATGCGGCAACACCCTCCATTCTAAGCGAGCGTGCATTCGGGATTGTTATTTATTCGAGATATTTCAGAACAAGGTCATCGGTTCGGTCGGAAGGGGTTCCGGCAGCGGCTCGAGTTCGGGCAGGCCGGCGCGAACCTCGTCGTGGAAGCGACGAGCGAGGTGCAAGGAGGCAGCATTGTCCGGAGTGTGGATGAAAACCGTTGGCGAGCGGCCCTCGCGCAGCCACGCGGTGACGATCTCGAGCCACGGCTGCCAGCCGGCAACCGTGCGCTCGGCCGAATCTCGGCCGTGATAGCGGACGATCGGGAAATGCGTGAGCGCTCGCATGCGACGCGGCACCCGTGGCTTCTTCGCCCGCGCCTCGGCCTCCGCGGCGCTCTGCGCGGGTCCGTCGAATAGCACTCTGGTGTCGAAGGGCACCCATTCGGCGCCGACTCGACCGAGCACGTGCTCCAATTGCCGTGCGGCGCTGTCATTTTCGAAGAATCCAGGATGCCTGACCTCGACGGCGCAACGATACGAGCCGGGTAGCGTACGCAGGAATCCGGCCAGTGTCCCGAGGTCGGTCGGACCGAATGAGCCCGGCAACTGCACCCACAGCGCATGGATGCGCGGGCCGAGCGGCTCCATTGCATCAAGGAAGGTACGCAGTTCCCCCTCCGCACCGTACAGCCTGCGCTCATGGGTTATCGGCTTGGGCAGTTTGACGACGAAACGGAAGTCGGGATCGGTCTGCTCGGCCCGCGCATCCATGCGCTGTGGGTGCAGTTGCCGGGCTCATTCGGTCCGACCGACCTCGGGACACTGGCCGGATTCCTGCGTACGCTACCCGGCTCGTATCGTTGCGCCGTCGAGGTCAGGCATCCTGGATTCTTCGAAAATGACAGCGCCGCACGGCAATTGGAGCACGTGCTCGGTCGAGTCGGCGCCGAATGGGTGCCCTTCGACACCAGAGTGCTATTCGACGGACCCGCGCAGAGCGCCGCGGAGGCCGAGGCGCGGGCGAAGAAGCCACGGGTGCCGCGTCGCATGCGAGCGCTCACGCATTTCCCGATCGTCCGCTATCACGGCCGAATCTCGGCCGTGATAGCGGACGATCGGGAAATGCGTGAGCGCTCGCATGCGACGCGGCACCCGTGGCTTCTTCGCCCGCGCCTCGGCCTCCGCGGCGCTCTGCGCGGGTCCGTCGAATAGCACTCTGGTGTCGAAGGGCACCCATTCGGCGCCGACTCGACCGAGCACGTGCTCCAATTGCCGTGCGGCGCTGTCATTTTCGAAGAATCCAGGATGCCTGACCTCGACGGCGCAACGATACGAGCCGGGTAGCGTACGCAGGAATCCGGCCAGTGTCCCGAGGTCGGTCGGACCGAATGAGCCCGGCAACTGCACCCACAGCGCATGG
>FTJU01002431.1_pt1 | contig 15961 bp, 16 predicted proteins | sample 1658961 | NCBI WGS metagenome assembly FTJU01 (sample SAMEA3914878, study PRJEB12502) | metagenome | biome: forest; material: soil | place: USA | collected 2012-03-12 | depth 0.3 m | reverse complement strand
GAGTAGTAGAAGTCGAAAGCGGTTGAGAGACAACGGATTACAGGATATGCCGAGCGATTTACAGGATACTGTACGCGCATACGCGTAATCGAGGTCCCGACGTAGCGAGTGAGACGATTGGTACGGATGTACCGCTGCGCGGTCGGTGCGATGAGCGCGGATTTACTGCCACAACGGAGTGGAGCGCGGGTTGTGGCAGTAGTACGGCAGTAGTTCTGGCAGTAGCGTTTGCGCAGCTCAGCGAGGGGAAACGGTGGGGTTACTGCCGTTACTGCCACGAAGTGAGCGGAGACGGGGGAATTTATGGGCCGGTAATTCGTCTGAGACAGATTGTACGGCGTAGAGCATCGCGTAAAAGTTCGGAATAGAGCAAATCTATGGCAGTAGTGGCAGTAAAAACAGAAAAACAGGGGTTGACCTGCTGAAATGATACTGCCGGAACTACTGCCCGAACTACTGCCACAACGTGAGCGGCCCCAAGTGTGGCAGTAGCCGAACGCCGGGGCCGGTGACGGTAGATCCGCCGCTCAGCACCGATTTCCGGGCGTTGCGGTCGGGATCGGGTCTACTGCCACAACCGAGCGCGCGAGGCGGCACAGCATGTGAAACGGGAATTTTTCGGGTGGTCACAGACGGTGCTGAAAAATGCTCGGAGCGCTCCCGATGGGTGACTGTCCGGGCCGGTTGCTGTGGTCGCGGCCGGTGCCCGGCGAGGGTGGGCAGAACAGGGGAATCGGTTACGCCCATACGCGTAATCAGGGTCCGGCGTAGGTGAGCGTCGATCTGCTCACGGGCCGGGCCGGGCTACAGCGGAGGCAGCGCCTCGCCGTTGGCGTACTTGCGTTCCCACGCCGCGATCTTCTCGCGCACGGCTTGATCTACCAGTGCAGCAAGGGATTCACAGCCGGGTTCCTCGGGATGGCGGCGGGCGATGAGCGCGACCGCTTCGCGTGCGTACTCCAATAGCGCGAGATCCCAATTGATGCCTTGTTGGCGTTTGACCTCACCATGTCGGGCGAGGGCGGGCCGGTCGTCGGCTTCGGCTTCGCCGGGTGCGGCGGGTTTCGGGGTCCGGCGTCGGCGGTCGGCCGGGGCGGCGCTACGCCCAGCTACGGCCTTGCTGAGCTTGTCGCGGGTGCTGGGGCGTTGTGCGGGCATCATGACTCCTGGTCGTCGTGGTCGGCGCGGATCTCGGCGAGGGCATCGGCGTACGCGGCGAACGGGCCGGTGAGGGCGGGAACAGTGCCATATGCCTGCGCGATGTCCTCGCGGGTCGGGATCGCGGCGCGCATTACAGGAAAGTCGAAATCGTCGGTCAGCACCTCGCGGGCGACGGTCGATGATTTGGTGGAGAGCCAGACCCGCACGAACAGCACAGAGGCGTAGACCACCCGACGCTCGTCCACTGCGGAGGCCACAGCGAAGGTGTCGCCGATCTCGGCGAGGTCGATAGCGCTGGTGCTGGTCGGGACGATGAGATGCCCGGTGGCCATGAGCGCGGCCTCCAGGGTCGCGGCCTCGATATGGCCGCGTGCGGTGCGATCTTGGCGCGGGGGGATATCGACCACCAGGTGCTCATAGTCGCCCCGCACAGCGGCGATCTGCCGGGCGAGGGAACGGTGATCGGCCCACCCGACAACCGTGAGCCGATCCCACGGCCACGCCTCGCCCGCCGTTTCAGCCCACTTGAGCGCGGATTGCTGCGGGTCGGTGTCTACCAGCAGCGTCCGGGCGTGGGCGGCGAGTCCCAGCGAGAGCAGCACGGCCGTGGTCGTCTTGCCTACTCCGCCCTTGAGGTTGGCAATGGTGATCGCGGTCATGGGTCGCTCTCGGTCGGTGGATACGCGCGTACGCGTAGACGGTGAGGACAGAATACCGCGCCGACCTGCGGTTTCCGGGCTACGTGACCGGCCCCGAACACACCGATTGCGGCTCAGGTAACCGGACCGCAATCGGGAGTAAGTAAATCTTTGCTGTTGGCCGACGCTGTGACCTGCACAGATGAAGCCCAAGGAAACTGTCGGCGGGCGACGTGGTTACGGCTGGCTTATGCCTACAGGCTCATGATTATGACGGTGATCGCGGAGGCCAGGACGGCGCACGCCATCCAAGCCGCCGCGTAGTCATGCCAGGTCAGATGCTCCCACCAGCGGCGCATACCTCCACGGTAGGACCCATCACGGGGCGCTCTCGAAGTCGAACCGGGTGGCGCGGTGAAAGGTGAACCCCCCGGTGTAGTTCGTGGCCTGCACCGCTTCGCTGATGACATCCTCAAGGATGTCTTTCCGGCCGGAGGCGAGTCCTCGAATCTGGTCATCGGTGAGGCCCCGGACTTCTATCCGCCGCGTCCGCGCCGGGGTGCTCTCCGGCGAGTCCTCGGCCCGGAACCCGTGCAGCTGCACCGTGAACGAGTCGGGCGCGCGGCCGTCGCGGTGCAGCCTGCCCAGTTCGCGAGCGAACGAAGACCGGGCATGCGTGTGGATATGCTCGGCTCCGGATGGTAGCGGCGTGATCAAGGCGGTGCCGGTGGTCTTGACCGGTGCCCCGGCTTTCGTGGTCCGGGGCGGCGCGGTGGGCACCGATCGACCGGGCCGGGCCGCTGCGCGCAGTGCATCGCGGAATCGCTCCGGCGCCTGTCGTTTCCCGCTGGCCCACAGGTGCACAGTGGACCGGCTTACGCCCAGCTCGCGGGCGATCTCGGCTTGCGAGCGCCCGGCCGACAGAGCCTTGTCGAGGAAACTCCGCAGCGATTTCCGGCGGGTCATCGCAGGGCCTCTTGCAGCAGCGCCGACCGAACACGGTTGAGATCGGCGTAGGTGCGCGGGGTGTCCAGCGGCTCACCATGGGCGAGCTGGCACCGGAAATGCCCCACCTTGCCCGTGTCGGTCACCGGCTGCGGCGTGGCCGTCCAGAACCCATCGGTGCGGGCGGCGATCAACTCAGCGGCCGGGACGTGCCGCAGTCCGACACCTTTCTGTACGGGGTGGTCATAGAGCCAATCACGGCAGGTGGCCCAGATGTAGGCCGACCACTCCGGGTGAATGAGATGTTCACGGCCGGTGACCTTTTCGCGCCACTCCCACCGCTTGCCGTCGTCGGAGATCCACACCGACCGGCCATCGTCGGGCCGGGCGCTCACGTCCTCGATCGGGCACGTGCGCAGCTTGCCGTGTGGTGTGCCGGACAGCTTGCCGATTGTGGCGATGGCGATTTGCCGGGCCATGATGCGGCCCAGCTCGCGCACCGATTCCGGGGCGTCGGTCCGCGCAGGAATCCAGCCGTCGCGCAGCTCGCGCAGCGCCCGGCCGAACGCGGCAAGAGGCTTGGTCTTGGGGCCGGTGAACCGGATGCGCTCCAGGATTTCGACGTGCTCGCCGATTCTCCAGCCGTCGCGGTCGGCCGCGTGCAGTGCGCGCTCCCAAGTCCACGCCTCGAACGTCTCGCCGGGCCGGGCCGGGTAGACCCACACCCCGGCGTCGTCGCGGGTACGGAAGCGCCCGGCGCGGTCCCATCCGGCGGGCACCCTCACCCGAACCCGGTAGAGGCAGGGTTCCCACCCGGTGCCACGGCGCGCGAATTCCGGTGTGGTGTCACGGATTACGGGGCCGGTCGGCATCTCGAGATCCAGCAGCGCTGCGTAGGCGAACCGCATGTCAAAGACGTACAACCCGGCGATGCGGGCCGGGATGTGTACCCCGCCGCTCGGGTGGGTCTTGGTGGCGTAGTCCTCGGTGCGGGCCTGCCCGGCGTGGCTACGGATCACATGCTGAATATCGGTGGGCAGCACCGGGTATCGGTAGGGGTTGCGGCTGCGGTCACGCGGCAGGGTCCGGCGCACCAACTCCAAGCCGGTCGCGGCGGGCGTCCCTTTGAGCGGCACGCCGTAGCGCTGCCCGCAGGCGTCGCCGAAGATCTCGCGCAGCCCATCGAGCACCAGGGCGAACGCGGCCCGCAGCTGTGCCGGTGAAGTGACGCGTTCGTGGTCGCGGTCGATCCAGTTCGCCGCGCGGTATACGACTACCTGAGCGCCGGGCTTGCCGTCGAGATCTGGACGCCGGTACCGCAGGCTCACCCGGTCGCGGGTCTCGTCGGAATCGTGCTCGCGGTCCGGGGTGCTCCATCCCTTCGGAATCCGCGTATTGGCCCAGGTCATCACTTCCGATCCGGTGCCGATGTCCGCGCCGGTCAGGTGCACGTACCGGACATCGGCTGGGAGCGCGCGCAGCAGCTCGGCGAGGCTCGCGAGGCGGCCCCGCTTGCGGATCTCGAATCCGCGGCCGTCGTCAGTGATGGCCTCGCCGGTCGCGAGATCCGCGTAGGCCGACATCTTGACCGTCCACGGGATGAATGCCCGTTCGCTGTAGAGCTGGGGCTCATCCTCGGCCGGGGCCTGCACGGTCGGCGCTGCATCGATCACGGGATCGATGCAGGCGTCGGTGTCGTATTCGGACTCGCCGAACTCCGCCAGGATCGCGTCCCGGTCCTCATCGGCCGGGGTCGAGGCGTCGGCCGGGTCCGGCGGCGGATCGAAATCGAGCGGCATCATCTCGCCGTCGTCGGGATCATGGCACGGGCACCAGCACTCACCGCCCGCGCCGCTCAGACGCTCATCAGCGCATCGGGCGTGCTGGTCGGCACGGCAGTGCACCGACAGACTTTCCAGCGCTACAAGGGTGATCGGGGCCTCTGGCACCAGGTTCGGTTGCGGCGCTGGCGTTTCCGGAGCATCTGCCCGTTTCGGGGCATCCTGTCCGGTATCGGCCTGCTGTTCCGCAGCAGCGTCGGTGGCGGCTTTCGCGGCGGCGGCGCGGCGCTGGGCAGCGTAGTAGGCGGTGTGCTCTGGAGGCGGCGAACCAGGGTCGTCGCGTTCGGCCGAATTCCCTGCATAGCGCGCCGAATCGAACGCGCCCCGCACCCCGTCCCGGAACGCGAGACCACCGTAGTACCACTCGCTCGGGTTGCCAGTCTTCTTGGCGTAAAGGCTGTCTATCTTGGTGCCCAGCAGCGCCCGGAAACGACGCTGAGCGAGCACACCTTGCCCGGAATCCTGCGCCCACTTCTGATAAATGGTGTAGGTGGTCGCGGCGCTCACAAGGTGCGCCTCTCGTTCCTCCAGGCAGTCATCCATGAACTGTGAGAACCAATCCTGTTCGGCCCGGTACGCTTCGGTGTCGGCCCGGATTCCGTCCGAGATCGCGAGTCCATCGGCCCGCCATTTCCGCAGCCCGTCCAGCAGCCAATTCAGGATGCCCGACAGTTCATCGTGAATGCGTTCCTCGTAATCGGGGTCCGCGTCGCGCTCGGCATCGGAAATCGAATTCGGGAAGTTCACCAGCAGCAAGCGCCGCCACAGCGCCGGGTCGTCGTTGGCGACCTCGGGCCGGTTGTTCGTGCACAGCACGTATTTCGCGACGGGCGTGAACTGGAAATAGTCCTTGTTGAGGAACCGCGCCGAGATCGCGTCACCGCCGGTCAGCGACTTCACGCGAACCTCGTCGAACTTCTGGCCCGTCGCGGTCTCTTGCAGGCTCACGAACCGCTTGCCGACCAACTGGGCCATATCCGGGCTCGCGTCGTTGTGTCCGCGCTTGCCGGATAGCAGCATCGTCGCGGGCGCGGCTTGGGCGTAGGAATGATCGGAACTCTTGCCGTTCTTCTCGTCGTAGCCAAGGATGCGCTCGACCACGCGGACTACGATGCCCTTGCCGTTGCGGCCCTTTGGCCCGTAGAAGCACATCATCTTCTGTTCGCGGGTCTCGGTGGTGAGCGAATATCCGAGATACCGCTGTACCGTCTCGCGGGTGTCCGGGTCGGGAATGGCCCACTCCAGATGCCGGACCCAATTCGGTGCGGTCGCGGCCGGGTCGAACGTGATCGGCGAGAACTTGCTGAGCATGTCCTCTTTGGCGTGCGGGCGAAGCTCGAAGGTCTCCAGATTCAGGGTGCCGTTCGCCAGATTCAGCGTGTCCGCTTCACTGCCTCGCTGGTCGAAATCCTCCACCGACACAGCGCATTCGGAGATCAGCAGCGATTTCACGGCACCGATCGAGCTGCGCTTCTCCGATTCCTTGGCCCATTTCCGGGTCTCGGCCGCGTCCTCGCCGGTGCGGCACTGCTGGGCCTCTTTCCAGATTTCGCGCAGCACCTTCACCACGCGCTTGTGCAGCTCGCGGTCTTTCACCGTGTCGGCCCAGTGCCGGCCGTTGAAGCCGCGCCAGCGCTCGGACTCGTCCACGAACAACAGGTCTCCGGCGTAGCGATCCATGTAGCGCTCGGAGTTGCCGAGATCGGTCATAGACCGCAGATAGCGGCCCTTCTTGGTGCGGATGCGGCCCTGAATCCGGGCGAGCCGTTCTTCCTCGGTATCGCCGAGATAGACCACTTCGGCGGTCCCTGCATCGTCCGCGCTGGTGACGGTCTGCTGCTGGGGGGAATCCGCGGGCGCCTTGCGGGGCCGTCCGCGCCGTTGTGGCGGTGCCTGCTGCGCGTTCTCGTCGTCGGCGGGTCCGGCGGATTCGGTTGTACTGCGGGTGCTCATGTACCCCTCGATGGGCTCAGGGGCGACGCTCCCGCGATCTCGGGTCCGTGTGTCGGGTTCGACTGCTGTCCGAATCCTGCGGTACCCTCATCGCGAGGCGTCGCCCTTACTTGGCCCGCTCCCTCGTACAACGTTCCGGCTGCTAACCGGGATGAGGGAGCGGGTTCTCTCGTTTCAAAGCTGTCTGACACTCTGCCGGTCTCCCGGCCGAAAAGGGCGAATCGACACGCGCTCCGGCCGAATCCGGCTCTCTCAGACCGGTTTTTCCGCCGGGATCTTCGGCCCGGCGACCCCGAACCGGGCAGCGGTACGGGCGAGGTCGCCCGCGCGCAGCTCGATCAGGGTTTCCACGGCCGCGAGTGCAGCGTCGAACTGCATCCCGATCACCCGTGATGCGCGTTCACCGTTGGCGGTGGCCGCGATACGGGCGGCTGCGGTGAGCGACGAGTACGCTTTCCGCAGCTCCCTGTCCACCACGAGTTCCTGTGCAGTGGTGTCGGTTTCGGTCGTTTCGGTCATCGGTGTTCGCCCTTCTTGTCGGGTGTCGAAGCAGTGGCAGTTGCCACACTGGTTGCGCTTGGTGGGCTTATCAGTTTTAGAACGGCGGCTCCTCATCCTGCTGCGGCTTGCGGTCGGCGCTCTGCTGCTGCGGCCGGGCGGGTGCTTCCATGTCGCGGCGGATGCGCTTCACCGCGACCTGCGCGAACTTCATCGAGGCGGAAACGTCTTCGGCGTCGAGTTCGTACAGGGTGTGTTTCTGCTGGTTGTCGTCCTCCCAGCTCCGTTGGGTGAGTACGCCGGTGACCGTCACGCGGGTGCCCTTGGTGAGCCGGGATTCGGCGATGTTCTCGGCCATCTCCCGCCAGGCCCGGCACCGCATGAACAGGGCCGCACCGTCCTCCCATTTGCCGGTCTGCGCGTTGAACTGGCGCGGGGTCGAGGCCACAGTGAAGTTCGTGACGGCCGCGCCCTTCGGCGTGAACCTCAGTTCGATATCGGCGGTCAGATTGCCCGTGATACTCATCGTCACTTTGCCGTTCATGGTGTGAATCTCCTTGGTGTTCAAGCGACTTCGGCCCACTGCGGGCCGGGGTCGTGGTCGGTGTAGAGGTCGGCGCGGGAGATGCCTCGCCGTTCGGCGGCGAGGGCCTGGCGCTCACGGTTGGCCCTCGCCAGCGCCGCGAGCTGCGCTGGGGTGGCCCGGCGTTTCGGCGCGGCGAGGTTGATGTCGTAGAGGTAGGCCACACACGCCCGGCCGTGGCGGCGATACGGCAGGAATCCAGCGATGTCCTGCCCGTTCGGCCGCAGCCCCACGGCCGCGAGCTGACGGCGCGTCCGCAGATGTGCTGGCGCACAACGCCATCGGTAGCGGGGGGCCGGTTCGGTCACTTCGTGCTCCGATCAGGAAGGATGAAGGAAGGCACCGGCCAGATAAGGACTGGCCGGTGCCTTCGCGTTCAGTTGGGGATCGGCGAGCGGCGGCCGGCGTCGGGGGTGAGGTGCCCGCCTTCGCGCAGCGTCTGCACCGCCGTGGTCCGCACCCGGCACTCGCCGGTCAGGCAACGTCGGTGCTGCTGCATCACGGTCCGGGCCTGGGCCACGGTCAGCGAGCGCGGATCGTGGCAGGGCCACCGGTCCCAGGTGTGCGCGATACCGAGACGTTCGGCCGGGGCCGCCAGCGCGTACGCACTGGCTAGATCCAGCAGATCGTCCATATCGGCCCATCCGGTGCGGAGCGCGGACCGGGCCGCGTCCAGTTCACGCCGGACGCTGGCCAATTCGTCCTCCAGTCGGGTGTTCTTGCGCCGCAGCGCCCTGTTCTCCGCCTTCAATGCCACGTCTGTCGCGGCGTGGTGAATCAGTTTCATCGTTTCCTCCAAACTAAGGCCCCTTGGCCTCATGGACCCATGGTACCATGGAACCAAGGCCCCACAAGGAGGACGGAATGAGAAATGAGAAATTCGGCGTCAGAGATAGCGGCGAGGTCGCATGGGACCATGGCACTTATGACCACGCCCGATTCCCCGCGCAACACCTGGCCCGCCCGCAAGGTCCGGATCGACGATCAGACCTGGAAGGCCGCGCGGGTGAAGCTGGCAGAGGACGAGGAGACCTGGCAGGGCGTCATGGAGACACTGGCGCTGGGCTGGCTCAAGGGCGAGATCGACGTGGCCGTGGTACGCGACCGGTTGCAGGCACGCGGCCTGCAAAAGCCTTCGGAGTAGCAGCCGCAATCCGTGCCGCTCGACGGTCCCCGCTGTATCCGGCGCGCTTTCTCGCCCCGTTCCCGCCGTTGGCCGTGGCCTACGTGCTGGCGTTGCGCGCGGATCTGACGTGGCTGTGGGTGCTGCTGGGGTTCCTGCTGATCACCAGTTACGCGGCCTACTGTGTCGCGGCGGCGCGCGTGATCCGTCGTGGTCGTGCGCTGCGTCGTCGCGCTGCGGTGTTGAGGCATCTGTGGGACGCGCAGACCGGTATCGGTGCCGATGCGGCGGGGGCGGTCCGATGAGCCCGGATCGTGGCCCGTGGACGGGCAAGGACACCGCCGAGTGCGTGGGAATGCTGTTCCTGACCGCCGGGGCGCTCACCGCGTGCACTGGTCACCTCAGCATTGATCACATACGCGCATACGCGCAGACGGCGCAGGACCTCGCGGTCCCGGTGGCAATGGGTGTCGGTGGCGCGGTGCTCGCGGTGGGCGTGCTCCTGGTGGTCGTGCGGCATCTGCGGGTGCTGCTGGTCGCGGCGGCGCGCGTGTTCTGGCTGTACCGGCGGCGCTGGGCTGCGGTGCTCACCGATCTCGGGCTTACCGAGACCAAGGGCGAGACCACGATCGTGCCGCGTCTGGTGTCGGTGGTCCGCTACGGCACCCAGGATGTGGTGAGCGTGCGGATGCTGCCAGGGCAATCCGCGGCAAGCTTCCATGAGCGTTCCGCCGCTCTCGCGGCCGAATTCGGCGCGGTCTCGGCGCGGGTGCGTTTCGGGGATGTGCCACACCGCGATTGCGTGATCGTGTTCGACCGGGCTCGCGGGCCGCGCAAAGAGCAGTTGGCGCTGCCTGCACCGCAACCACATCCGTTGCCGCTGTCTCTGCCCCAGCAGCAGCAGCAGCGTCATGGCGGGCCGCAACTGGCAATACAGCTGACCGGGCTCCGGTTGTCAATCGTGTGGGCGCGCGTCCAGCGAACCGGACATGATGGATCAATGGTCCGAATCCCGGCACGGCACCGGTTCGGGCTGCGGGGAGAACTGAGGTGGGCGACATGGGCAATGGCGAACTGATCACGGCGGGTGTGGTCGGCGGTGGTTTCGTGATGGTCTTCGGAGGCATGGTCGCGTACTTCACCGCCGAGAACATGGGCGAGCCCGGATGGACCGGCCCGGCCTCGATGGTCGCGGTACTCGGTTCCACAGGCGGGCTGGCGGTCGCGGCGAAGGTGTCGAAGAACCGACGTGAGCGCCGCGAGATCGAGCGTGCCCATGCTCGGTGGCTGGAGTTCCGTGCCACGTTTCCGCATGAGGTTCACTACGCGCTCGATGTCCTCGCCGACGATCTCCAGGCGTGCATGATGTGGACGCATCCGCAGATCGGGGTCGGTCTGCCCGTCAACCCCAACGTCATGTTTCCTGGGACGTGGCCGCGTCTGCTGCCGGGGCAGGACCCCGGGCACGCGGCCGATCCGGGAATGAGGATCTCGCCGGTCGGTGCCCGCATCCGCCTGGAGATGCCGCAGGGCTACAGCGCCGACCATATCCGGCATCGTCTGTCGAACCTCGCCTCCTCGTTGCAGGTGCCCAAGGTTCAGGTCGTCGCGGCGCGCGGCAACATCGTCTCCATCGAGCTGCGGGTGCGTAACCCGCTGGAGGACTCGATGAAGCTCGTGGCGCCCGAAGCTTCGCCGGTTCCGCTGGAAGCGGTGCGGGTCGGCGGTCGCGAGGACGGCGTGCCCTGGAGGCTCATGATCCGGGGCAATCACCTGTTCATCGCGGGTCTGACCGGCTCGGGTAAGTCGGGCTTGCTCTGGTCGATCGTGGCCGGGCTCGCGCCCGATATCGCGGCGGGCCGGGTCGAGCTGCACATGGTCGATCTCAAGCTCGGTACGGAGATGAGCGCGGGCTACCGGCTCTATGCGTCATGGGCCTACGAGGTCGCCGAAGGTCTGGCGGTGCTGGAGAAGATGGTGCACATCATGCGCAACCGGGCCAACCCCCGGCGCGAGCACAGCATGCGCACGGGTGAACCGCTGCGCAAGCACGAGCCCATCCCCGGCGACCCGCACCACGTGCTGATGATCGACGAAATCATCGCCCTGTTGAAGCTGCCCGGTGACCGCAAGATCCGCGCCAACATCCGCCAGCTCGACGGCACGTTCGCCGAGGAAGAGGTGCGGGTAGGCAAGTACGCCGGTCTGCTGTTACTCGAACTGCTCTCCCAGGCCCGCAGCTTCGGCATCAGTGTGATCGTGGCGACCCAGAACGCCGCGAAGGAAATCTTCGATCTGCTCAGGGACATGTTCCCTACGATGGTCGGCTTGCGCCTCGCCAGCGAGGAGCAGCAGCGCATGGTGTTCGGCACTGGCGCGGCTGAGCGTGGCGTGGAGGCCACCGAGATCACCGTGGACGAGGCGGGCACGGTCTACGTCGATTCGCCGGAAGCGGGCGGTATGGCGATCCGGGCGCGGGCGTTCAAGGTCACCGATACCGACATCATCCACCTGGTGCGGATCTTCGGCCGACCGGCCGACGCCCCAGCCCTGCCCACGCTGGCCGTGCTGACTCCCGCCACACCCAAAGCGGCCGAATCCGGCAGCAGTAGCAACGTGGTCGAGCTGCACCCCGAAGAGGTGCCGCTGGCCGATTCCGCACCCGGGCCGGGCAAGTGCCGGTTCTGCGGTCGCGAGATCCAGCAGACCCCCGGCGGCCGTCCCGCGCTGTACTGCCCTGGCACCGACCACCGCCAGCAGTACCACCGGCTCAAGGCCCGACTGGAGAAGAAAGCCCAGGGCGGCAACTGAGTTAGCAAACTCTCAGCGCCGCCCCCGGCCGACCCAATTAATACGCCCATACGCGTACAGACCCATAGGAGAGAACGACATGACGACCACCACCACCGCACCGGCCGACCGTCCCGAGGACACCACGACCGTCCCGACCGTCCCCCCGGTGTCCCTGGTGAAGGTCCGGGACGTCCCGGACCGCCCCGGCCCGGACGGTAACGACGTACTGGTACATCCGGGCGTGTCCGTCGCGACCGTCGCCGACCGTCCCGGACCGTTTGATAACGATGTACCGGTACATTCCGGCCCGGACGGTAACGACGTACCGGTACATTCCGTGCCGACCGCGCCGGAAGATAACGATGTACCGGTGCGTCCCACCCGGAGACGCCGGACCGTCCCGGTCCGACCGTCCGCCGGAAAGCCGCAGCTCGCGGTCGTGTCCGCCGACCACGCCGAGGACGGTCCGACTGTCCCGGCGACAACCGAGGATGATTCCCCCATGCTGCATGACACCGCACTGGACGGACTGAGCAAGGCCGCGCAGGTCCGTTATGTCTTCGATACCTTGGGCACACCGACCGGCGCACAGGTCGAGGACTGGCTGACCGCCCACGGCGTCACCATCGATCCGGCCTACGTCCGCAAGGTCGTCCGGATCGAACGCAAGCGGCGCGGGCTGACCGACACATCCGACCTGCCCGCCCTCACCGCCGAAGTCCTCGCCGAACTCGACCGCGCGGACGGCCGCGCCGACGACGGCCGCGACCGCGACATCGATTCCCGCATCGATCCCGCACCGACTGCGCCGGACCCGGCCGATATCGAGCCCGCGGGTCAACTCCCGGCAAACTCGATGGTCGATCCGGCCGCATCCGAGCTGGCCGCGAAGGTGACCGCGATGCGAGCCCGGTTGCCGCTCCAGGCCGATGAGGCTCTGTTGACCGCGTTGAGTGACGATGAGATCGAGGCCGAGCGCGAGCTTGCCGAGTGGGAGCGCGCCACCGATCGCAAGATCCGCCGTGCAGCGAAGGCCGCGCAGCTCGCCAACACCGAGCGCGAACAGGCCACGGCCGAAGCGATCGCGAAGAGTGAGAGCGCCGACGCGCGTTGGTTGCAGCGCGCGGTATCGGCCCGGCGTCGGCTCATGAGCCCGGATGCGAAGCTGGCCCAGCTGCACCGCCGCTCCGAGATGTCCTCGCGGGCGCTGGTCGCGGTCGTCGTGCTCGGCATGGTCTGGTCGGGCATCAACGTACAGAAGAACCTCGTGCCCTCCGGCGACATGACAGACCCGCTGTATTGGATCTCGTTCGGTATCGAGGCGATGATCTCGGTTCCGCTCATCGTCATCATGGTGGCCGCGACCACGGCCGCGCGCTGGGGCCGGGAGCTGAGCCGGTCCAAGGTGATCCCGGTCGAGCTGGCGCTGCTGACCATCACGGTGAGCCTCAACGCCGGGCCACACATCGGCTCCGGCGACTTCCGCGAGACCGCTGAATACGCCATCGCCCCCGTCATGGTCGGAGTCGTGATCTGGCTGCACGCATGGGTGTCGAGCCACTACGCGACCCTCATCATGGCCTCCGGCGAGGCCCTGAGCGCTCCGCAGGCCGGATAGCAGCATCGTCGCGGGCGCGGCTTTCTGAGCCCAGTCGGAGGCCAGCAGCAGTGAGCACACACCGAAAGTTCCCGAGAAGCAGCAGGAGAGATGAGCCGATGACCGACTACGACTACGACTACGACGAGTTCGAGGACCAGGACGCCGATGACAGCGAGTGGCGCGCCGGGCAGTGTGACCGATGCATGATGGCGCCGGGCGAGACCGTCGAGCTCGGCCCGTTCTTCGTGGGCTGTGCCTGCGCCATGGGGCAAGGCGCACCGCCCGAACTGTGTGAGTGCGGCCCTCGCTAACCCCGGCACAGCGTAAAGGACCCCCATCGGCCGACCGATGGGGGTCCTTTACGCTGTGCCGGGGTTCAAACGCGCAAAGAGGTGTTTCCGGTCAGTGTGACCGGCGCGGGCATACCCTCGCCAGCCTCGCCGATTGCGATGAGGCCCTGTTCCAGCATCCAGTCCAGGGTGCGGGCTGCGGGCCGTGTCGCCGGGCCGTTGCCGGTGTGCCAGCCCTCGCGGCGGGTCACCTTCCCGGCGCGCACAAGCCTGCCCATATCGGTGAGGGCGGACTCGCTCGGTGGCCTGCCGGTGTCCTCCGGTGACGGCGGTTCTGGTTCGGTCCGGACGGTCTGTGCGAACGCGCTCACCATGCGGTCGTAGCGTGCTTCCTCCCGCTCGCGTACTTCGGCGATCTCGGCCCGGTGCTGGTTGCTCGCGTCGAGGAGCGCCTGTTCCAGCTCGGCGATCCGCCGCAGTGCGGAGGACAGTTCTCCTTCGGCGCGCAACCGTGCCTCGTTCGCCTTCTGAATCTCGGCCGCGGCCCGTTCGGTGATGGCTTGGGCCTGCGCGCGGTCTTGTTCGAGCCCCTGTATCTGGGTCGCGACGTCTTCGGCCAGGCGTTCACGCTCGGCCATTGTGTCGGCCATCTGGGTCTGGCAGTCGGTGCGCAGTGCGTCCATCTCGGCGCGTACCGCCGCGACGCGCTGCGTGATCGCCTGGGCGAGATCGGCGAAGGCGTCGACCGCGGATCCCGGCGTCGGGGCCTGCTCGCTCGGTGCGGCCGGGGCCGTGACGGCATCGGCGATCGGAGCTGAAACCGTTGCGACGGAAGCGGTTTCAGCCTTACGCCGACCGATGCCACGCCGCGCGGCTTCCTCGTCGGCCAGGCGCGCGACGTCGTCCTTGGTCAGCTGGAGGCGACGGCGCGGGTATCCGGCGCGGTCGGACAGGTGCCCGGGATTGCCGTCGGTGCCGTGCTGGGCCTGCCACTGCGCCTGCCCTTCCTGCCCGCAGTACTTCGGCAACGCGCCGCCGGTGGCGACATTCGCATACACCGGGTTGCCGCAGATCTGGCCCGGTCCGACCGGGAAGCGGCAGACTCCGCATGCCTCCCCGACCGCGTAGCGGGCCGCGCCCTCACCGGAATCGGTGTGCTCGATCATGTTGTCTCCCATGATGTTTCAGTCCTCCACGATCTGTCCGAGGGGAGCGATCGGCATCCGCCGCACCGCGCGGCCCCACCAGGTGCGCACGGTGAGCCACCGCCCGTCCGCGTCCTCGGAGATGCGCGCCCGCCCGCCCCGGGGGATGGCGACCAACACGGGTTGGCCGTTGTGATCGATCACGTTCACACCTGCAGTCATTGTCTGTGTCCCCTGTCTCTCGGTGTACTACCATCCTATTACAGGATTGCAGAATTCTCAACAGGATTGACGGAGAATCTTGCCGGAAATCTACCGGAATCATGGCTTCCTGGTAGCGTGACACGCCGGAATCCGGAACCGTCACACGGAATAATTGCAGGTCAGAACATTGCTGCCGCAGATTACCAAGAAACTTGCCCGAAGGGGTTGCAAATCCTGTACATCGTGCCGTATACTGGAATCATGAGCGAGAGAGAGCAAGCCAGCCGAGAGGAGAACCCGCAGGTGAACGCCGGAAAGCCCGGGAAAGTCAGGATTGACAGGATACAGAATTCATGGTACAGGATTGCTGTACAAGAAACGATATGGTAACGTTACCAATTACCAGATACGTATCTGGTAATTGGTAACGTTACCATATCGTTTCTTGTACAGCAATCCTGTACCATGAATTCTGTATCCTGTCAATCCTGACTTTCCCGGGCTTTCCGGCGTTCACCTGCGGGTTCTCCTCTCGGCTGGCTTGCTCTCTCTCGCTCATGATTCCAGTATACGGCACGATGTACAGGATTTGCAACCCCTTCGGGCAAGTTTCTTGGTAATCTGCGGCAGCAATGTTCTGACCTGCAATTATTCCGTGTGACGGTTCCGGATTCCGGCGTGTCACGCTACCAGGAAGCCATGATTCCGGTAGATTTCCGGCAAGATTCTCCGTCAATCCTGTTGAGAATTCTGCAATCCTGTAATAGGATGGTAGTACACCGAGAGACAGGGGACACAGACAATGACTGCAGGTGTGAACGTGATCGATCACAACGGCCAACCCGTGTTGGTCGCCATCCCCCGGGGCGGGCGGGCGCGCATCTCCGAGGACGCGGACGGGCGGTGGCTCACCGTGCGCACCTGGTGGGGCCGCGCGGTGCGGCGGATGCCGATCGCTCCCCTCGGACAGATCGTGGAGGACTGAAACATCATGGGAGACAACATGATCGAGCACACCGATTCCGGTGAGGGCGCGGCCCGCTACGCGGTCGGGGAGGCATGCGGAGTCTGCCGCTTCCCGGTCGGACCGGGCCAGATCTGCGGCAACCCGGTGTATGCGAATGTCGCCACCGGCGGCGCGTTGCCGAAGTACTGCGGGCAGGAAGGGCAGGCGCAGTGGCAGGCCC
>FTJU01000089.1_pt2 | contig 15991 bp, 15 predicted proteins | sample 1658961 | NCBI WGS metagenome assembly FTJU01 (sample SAMEA3914878, study PRJEB12502) | metagenome | biome: forest; material: soil | place: USA | collected 2012-03-12 | depth 0.3 m | reverse complement strand
TCGCTCGTAAGACTTGCTCCGAACGGGCTGCGTTGATATTGAACCATCTCGCTGCTCGCCTACCAGGCACAGGTCTACCACGCTGCTCACGGGTGTACCACGCAACTCGATATCTACTTGTGACCGTGCGCCGACCGTGTCATGCGGTTCACGGAGTTGTCAGGGGTCTGGACCATACTGCGTATGTGTATTCGGGCAGCAGTGACCGCGACGGTCGCAATCACGAAGGCGGAGCCGACGATCAGAAGGCCGAGGTCCATACTGCGCCGATGTCCGCCGAGCCCGCGGCGATGCCCAGCGAGCCCGCGCCGATGTCTGCCGAGTCGACCGCATTCGTCGATGCCAGGGCATTGATCGGCTGTCGGCACCGATTGCATTTGAATGCCGTGCATCCAGAGCAGCTGGCCGGGGTGATCGAGGATGCCGGGGTTCGTCAGCGCCGGGAGGCAGCGACCGCGCATCGCACCCGGGTGCGCGAGGCGTTGCTCGCCGCGGATCCGGACAACTGGGTGGTGATCGATCCGACACTGCGCGCGCGGGAGCGGGCCGCGGCCACGATACGCGCGTGTTCCGAAGGCGCACAACACATCTGGGGCGGACTGCTGCCGCAGGAAGCGGATACCGGTCGGCGCGGCGGCTCGGAGATCCTGCTGCGTGACCGCGATCGGGGCGGCTACATTCCGGTCATCGTGGTCAACCACAAGGTCACCGACCCGCGTCAGCCCGAACCGGCCGATTTCCACCCGACCACCTCGGATCCCCATCACTGGGACCCGAGACCGGATCCGCATCGCAAACTGCGCCAGCAGCCCCGCGACCAACAGCGGCTCGCGCATCTGTACCGCATGCTGCAGCGGCACGGCCTGGCCAGTCCGGCACTGGTCGGCGGGGTGATCGGCTATGACTTCGACCGCATTCTGGTACACGATCTCGGCCCGCTGCTCGCCGATTACGACCGGCGCTATGCCGATCGAATCGCCGTGGTGCGCGGCGAATTGCCGACGGTTCCGTCGAAGGTGCCCGAATGCCGCCAGTGCCCGTGGTGGACGCGCAAAGCGCCCGCCGACGAGGCGCGGGTCGCCGGGCAGAGCTGCGAGGGCTGGCTGATCGAACATCGGGATGTGAGCTTGGTCGCACCTGGTTCCCGCGCGGAGGTGCTGCGCGGACACGGTATCGAGACCATCGACGATCTGGCGGCCTGGGTCGGTGACGATCCGGAGGACTGGCAGCACGGTCCGTTCGACGAGGCCGTGGTGACCGCCCGCGCCTGGCTCGCCGGCGCCCCGTTGGTGCGCCGGGTCGAGCGGGTGTGGGTGCGCCGGGCCGATGTCGAGGTGGATGTCGATCTCGAGAGCTTCCAGGAGTACGGCGCATATCTGTGGGGCACGTTGCTCGACGGTGTGTACCGCCCGTTCGTCACCTGGGATCCGCTGCCCACCGAGGATGAGGGCCGCTCCTTCGGCGAATTCTGGACCTGGTTGATGACGGTGCGCGCCGAGGCCGTCGCGGCCGGGAAAACATTTGCCGCCTACTGCTATTCGCGTACCGCCGAGGACAAGTGGCTCTACGAATCGGCACGCCGGTTCGCGGGTCGCTCCGGGGTGCCGACGGTCGAGCAGGTGCGCGCGTTCGTCGATGGACCGCAGTGGGTGGATATGTTCCAGGCCGTCTCCGATCAGTTCATCTGCCCGAATGGCAAGGGGCTCAAGAAGATCGCGCCGGTGGCCGGTTTCTCCTGGCGCGATCCCGAGGCCGGCGGCGAGGCGTCGATGAGCTGGTATCGGCTGGCCGTCGGCTACGAGGGTGAACCCGATCCGGCGCAGCGCACCCGGCTGCTCGAGTACAACGAGGACGATGTGCGGGCCACCATGGTGCTGCGCGAGTGGATGCATCCGCGGCCCGCGCGGGCGGATGATCCGCACCGTGCCGACATCGAAGTGCCCGGACTCGCCGACTTCGGGCAGATGTCGGCGGACATCGGGTAGGCGTGGCGGTACCATCGCGACGTGACAGAGCACGTCGAACAACTCGAGTTCCAGGCAGAAACGCATCAGCTGCTCGAGCTGATGATCCATTCGGTCTACTCCAACAAGGACACCTTCCTGCGGGAGCTGATCTCGAACGCTTCCGACGCGCTGGACAAGCTGCGGCTGGAGTCCTTCCGCGATAAGGATCTGCACGTCGACACCGCCGATCTACACATCGAGCTGGAAGTCGACAAGGACAATCGGATCCTGACGGTCAGGGATAACGGCATCGGTATGTCCCGCGCCGAGGTAGTCGATCTGATCGGCACCCTGGCCAAATCCGGTACCGCGGAGCTACGCAAGAAGCTGAACGAGGCCAGATCCGAGGCAGCCGCCGAGGAGCTGATCGGTCAGTTCGGTATCGGCTTCTATTCGACCTTCATGGTCGCCGACAAGGTCGCGTTGACCACCCGCAAGGCGGGGGAGACCGAAGGCACCCGCTGGGAGTCGACCGCGGGCAGCTCGACCTACACCATCGAAACCCTCGACCAGGCCCCGCAGGGTACCGCCGTCTCGCTGCACCTCAAGACTCCGGACGAGGACGACCACCTCTTCGACTACACCCTGGAGTGGAAGCTCCGCGAGATCGTCAAGAAGTACTCGGACTTCATCGCCTGGCCGATCCGCATGCAGGTCGAGCGGACCGTCACCGAGGGTGAGGGCGAGGAGAAGACCGAGAAGACGATTCTCGAGGACCAGACCCTCAACTCCATGAAGGCGCTGTGGACCCGCCCCAAGAGCGAGGTCAGCGATGAGGAGTACAAGGAGTTCTACAAGCACGTCAGCCACGGCTGGGACGATCCGCTGGAGATCATCCCGATGAAGGCCGAGGGCACCTTCGAATATCAGGCGCTGCTGTTCATTCCCTCGCACGCGCCGTTCGACCTGTTCACCCGCGAGCACAAGCGCGGCGTGCAGCTCTACGTCAAGCGGGTGTTCATCATGGACAACTGCGAGGAGCTGATGCCGGAGTACCTGCGCTTCGTCAAGGGTGTGGTGGATGCGCAGGATCTGTCGCTCAATGTTTCCCGCGAGATCCTGCAGCAGGACCGGCAGATCCAGATGATCCGCAAGCGCCTGGTGAAGAAGGTGCTCTCGACGGTCAAGGAACTGCAGGGCGCCGAGGACCAGGAGAAGTACCAGAGCTTCTGGAAGGAGTTCGGGCGCGTCCTCAAGGAGGGTTTGCTCTCGGACTTCGACAACCGCGAGACGCTGCTGCAGGTTTCCTCGTTCGCCTCGACGAACTCCGAGGAGGAACTGACCTCCCTCGCCGCCTATGTCGAGCGGATGAAGGACGGTCAGGACGCCATCTACTACATGACCGGCGAGACCCGTCAGCAGGTCGAAAGCTCTCCGCATATGGAGGCATTCAAGGCCAAGGGGCGCGAGGTGCTCATCCTGACCGATCCGGTCGACGAGATGTGGGTCGGTTCGGTCACCGAATTCGACGGTAAGCCGCTGCAGTCCATCGCCAAGGGCGAGGTCGATCTGGAGACCGAGGAGGAGAAGAAGGCCACCGAGTCGCTGCGTGAACAGCAGGATAAGGACTTCGCCGAACTGCTCGGCTGGCTCGGCAACACCCTCGACAATGTCAAGGAGGTGCGCCTGACCAACCGGCTCACCACCTCGCCGGCCTGCCTCGTGGGTGACGTCTTCGACTTCACCCCGATGCTGGAGCGCATGTACCGGGCCTCCGGTCAGCTGGTGCCCGAATCCAAGCGGATCCTCGAGCTCAATCCGACTCACCCGCTGGTCACCGGTCTGCGCGACGCTTACGACACCCGCCGGGACGACGCCGACGCGGGTAAGGTTCCCGAACTCACCGAGACCGCCGAATTGCTCTATGGCACAGCGGTTCTCGCCGAGGGCGGCGAACTGAAGGATCCGGCTCGCTTCGCCCAGATCCTCACCGAGCGGCTCACCCGCACGCTCTGACAAAAATTGCCGCATATCCGGTGGCCGTCTCTGTGTGAGACGGCCACCGCAGCGTGATCAGGACAACAACCCGCAATGCGGTGCACGCAGGAGAATGGATAGGTGCCGAATGCGAACGGGCCGTTCATCCGGGCCGCACGTGCCGATGACTACGACGCCATCGTCACCGTCATCGATGACTGGTGGGGGCGCTCGGTGTTACCGCACCTGCCCAGGTTGTTCCTCGACCATTTCCATCGGACCAGCCTGATCGCCGAGGTGCCCGGCGCCGGATGGCGGGAACCGACCGAATGGCTGGCCGGATTCCTGATCGGCTTCCTCTCACCATCGGAATCCGATGAGGCCTACATCCACTTCGTCGGCGTCGATCCGCAGTCCCGCAAGAGCGGTCTGGCGCGGGAGCTCTATGAGCGGTTCTTCGCGATAGCCAGAGCGAATGATCGGCATATCGTGAAGGCGATCACCGCGCCGGGCAATGACGCGTCGATCGGCTTCCACCGGCATCTGGGTTTCACGGTGGCCGGACCGGTGCGCAATTACAACGGACCGGGCCATCACATGATCACCTTCGAACGCAAGATCTGATCCGCTTGGCGCACAGCGACATTGGCCGGAGTTGTTGGGTTCGGTGGAGATTGCCCGGTTAGCCTTGGACGGTCGAAAGGATCGTCAGCTGATGTCTGGTAACCCGCTTGCCGCCGCCGAATCGTGGGATCTCGTCGCCGACGAATATGCCGAATTCGGACCCGCGATCATGGCGCCCTTCTCCGCGCGTGCACTCGAACTCGCAGGGCTTTCGGCGCAATCACAGGTCGTCGATATTGCCGCAGGGCCGGGCACGCTGAGTCTGCCCGCCGCCGAACGGGTGGCGAAGGTGTCGGCCATCGACTTCTCGGAGCCGATGATCCGGCGACTGACCGAGGACGCGCGGGCCGCCGGATTGACCAATATCGAAACGCGCGTGGGTGACGGGCAGGCGCTGCCGTTCGACGACGCGAGCTTCGATGCCGGTTTCTCGATGTTCGGGCTGATGTTCTTCCCGGATCGGGCCAAGGGTTTCGCCGAATTGTTCCGGGTACTGCGTGTCGGTGCCACCGCCGTGGTGTCGAGTTGGGCGCCGGTGGGCGAATCGCCGCTCATGCGAATGATGTTCGGCGCCTTCGCCGCCGCGGATCCGTCGATTCAGGAGCCCCAGCCCAACTTCCTCAACCTGGAAAATCCCGAGGTCTTCGCGACCGAGATGCGCACCGCGGGCTTCGCCGGGGTGAGCATCCAACGCCACACCAGCACACTGAGTTTCGCCGACTCCGACGAGATGTGGGAGACCATGGTGCGCAGCAGCGCTCCACTGCTGCTGATGCGCCACACCGTCGGCGAGCAGGTGTGGGCCGAACGCGTCGCCCTGATGCGCGCCTACCTCGCCGCCAACTACCCCGCGCACAAACCGCTGTCCACCACGGCATTCCTTGGCATCGGCCATAAACCGACCCCCTGAGACCACACGGAAACGCCCCGCCATCCAAGCGGATGACGGGGCGTAGTTGCTCCGTGGCGCAAGTCCGTCAGCGGGGAGCCATGCGCAGGGCGCCGTCCATGCGGATGGTCTCGCCGTTGAGGTAGTCGTGCTCGACGATGTACTGCGACAGCTGCGCGTACTCGTCCGGACGGCCCAGGCGCGACGGGAACGGCACACCGGCCTCGAGGCCCTTGCGGTACTCCTCGGTGACACCGGCGAGCATCGGGGTGTCGATGATGCCGGGGGCGATGGTGTTCACGCGGATGCCGAACTGGGCCAAGTCACGGGCGGCTGGGACGGTCATACCGTGCACGCCACCCTTGGAGGCCGAGTACGCGATCTGGCCGATCTGGCCCTCGAACGCGGCGACCGAGGCGGTGTTGATGATGACACCGCGCTGACCGTATTCGTCGACGGTGTCGGTCTTGGCGATCGCATCGGCGGCCAGGCGCATGACATTGAAGGTGCCGAGCAGGTTGACGGTGATGACGGTGCGGAACAGCTCGAGGTCGTGCGGGCCGTTCTTGGACAGGATGCGGCCGGCCCAGCCGACACCGGCGCAGTTGACCACGATGCGCAGCGGCGCACCGGATTCGACGACCTGTGCGATCGCGGCGGAAACCTCGTCGTTGCTGGTGACGTCGGCGGGGATCAGGGTGACGCCGTCGGGCACATTGTCCCCGGCGCGCTCGATGGATTGGGGTACGTCGAGTCCGAAGACGGTCGCGCCCAGATCGGCGAAACGCTTGGCAGTGGCGGCGCCGAGGCCCGATGCGCCTCCGGTGATGATGGCGGCGGAACCCGATATCTCCACGATGGTCCTCTCGTTCGTGACAGCCAGTTGGCCCTTCGTCAATTGCACCATAACGGGTCGTATGTGAGAGCCGCGTCACGGCTCCCTCGCACTCGGCGGCCGTCCGACGTGGCACCTACCGATAGACAGACAATTATTTGCGAACAAATATGTTCACAGCTGGTATCGTCGCTGAGTATGCAGCATCGCGAAGCGATTCGATGAGGGGTTATGGCCGGGCGACCGGTGGACACTTGTTTTCCGCCGCGTCCGTGGCCGGGCGCCGGATTCTGATCACCGGCGCGGCACGCGGAATCGGTGCCGCGCTGGCCCGGCAGTTGCACGCGAAAGGGGCCGAAGTAGCGCTGCTCGGGCTGGAGGCGGATCTGCTCGCGGAGGTGGCGCGCGAATGCGGGGACGCACCATGGCGCTACTGCGATGTCGCCGATCACCTGCAGGTGGAGCGGGTGGTGAATACGCTGGTCACCGAACTCGGCGGGCTGGACGTGGTGGTGGCCAACGCCGGGGTGGCCAAACAGCTGGCGCTGCTCGGTGGAGATCCGGCGGTCATGGAGGAGACGCTGGCGGTCAATGTGCTCGGCGTCTACTACACCTTGCGCGCCGCCGGACCGCACATCTGTCATCCGAATGGATACGCACTGGTCGTCTCGTCATTGGCGGCCGCGGTGAATCTGCCGTTGGTCGGGGCCTACAGTGCGTCGAAGGCCGCGGTCGAGGCGCTCGGCAATACCTTGCGACACGAGGTCAGGCATACCGGTGCGAGGGTCGGGGTCGCGTACTTCGCCGAGCTCGATACCGATATGACCGCGCGCGGCTTCGGCACCGCGGCCGCGCGGACCATCCTCGGCCGGTCCACGGTATCGGGTGTCGCACCTCTCGGTCCCGCGATCGATGCGGTGGAACGCGCCATCGCCCGGCGCAAACGTCAGGTGGTATCGCCGTGGTGGGTGGCGGTGGCATTGCCGTTGCGGCCGATCGCCCAGCGGGTCATCGATATCGCGCTGCGTCGCGGAGTGGCGCGGGCATTGGAGATCGCGCGCACCGAAGAGGCACCCTTCACCACCGACCAACCGACCAGACCTTGCAGAATGGAGCGACCGGCGTAGCCGTGACCGCCCGCCCGACTCCGGAGCCCATTGAATGACCGAATCCGCAAGCAGTGCACGTCAACTCCCGCGGGGGCGACACGGCCTGCCGAGGGAGGAGGTGATCGCCTCGCAGCGCGAACGGATCCTGAGTGCGATGGCCGAGGCCATGGTCGAGAGCGGATATGTCGGGACGTCGGTCGCGGCCATCCTGAAGCGGGCCGGGGTCTCGCGGGAGACCTTCTACGAACAGTTCCGTTCCAAGGAGGATTGTTTCGAAGCCGCCCACGAGCGGGCCGTCGAGCTGCTCATCGCGAATATCGCGAATGCGATCCACGATGACGCGCGGGATTCCGCCGGACCGTCCGATCCTGATCGGATAGCGAGCATCCTCGAGGCCTACTTCGATGGTCTGATCGCCGAACCCGCATACGCCCGGCTCTACCTCGTCGAGGTCTACGCGGTGGGTTCGAAGGCGATCGCCAGGCGCGCTCAGCTGCAGGAATCCTTCGTCGCGATGATCGCCGACGTCCTCGACGCCCGCACCGACCAACAGCGCTTCGCCTGCCGAACCCTAGCCGCCGCCATCAGCGCCATGGTCACCGCCCGTGTCGCCGTCGACGATCTGTCCGGCCTCCGAGCGCTCCGCGAACCCCTACTCGACCTGGTGCGCCGCAGCGGCGACCTCTACGGTGAAGCGATGCGTCAGTTCGAAGTCCGGGCCTGACAGCCAGCGGCGGACTGGCACATGGACTGTCGGCCGTGAGATCGACATCTCGGCGAAACTGGGGTCTGGGACTCCGTATAGGGCTGTAGGCCAGTACTGGGCCTGGTGCTCCGAGCGGCGATTCATCCGGCGAGGCGATGCTGTATCGGTTCGAAGTACGTGCCTGAGCGGCGGTGGGTTCGCCGTGCGGGTGACTCGCGGCGACTGCACGTGGCTGTGCTCGGCGGCCGGACGCCCCGGGCCGACGACATAGGCAGCCACGTGACGACCGGCCCAGCCGTGCGCAACCCGAGCGTGACCGGTTAGCGCACCCTGTCGGCTTCGGGGGCTGGGTTGTTCGGAACCTGTGTCGAATTGCGCCGTACGTGCCGTGCGCGAATCAGCAGGGCAATGCCCGCGGCGGCCGGTGCGAGGGCGGCAATTGCGCCGCCGGTGAGCAGGCCGAGGTCGGGGCGGATGGCGGTGAGCAGGCTTGCGGTGCCGAAGTACAGGAACAGCAGGCCGGAGCAGATGCCGATGATGTGTTCCGGGAGATGTTTGCCGACCAGGATGCCTGCGGCGATGGCGAGGGCGTCGGCGGCGACCATGCCGATGGTGGAGCCGATCCAGACTCCGACCCAGCTGTTGTCGGTGGCCAGGGCGGCGGTGGCGAACATGGTTCGGTCGCCGAGTTCGGCGAGCAGAAAGGCCGAAAGGACCACGAAGAACGGCGCGGTTGTCGAACGTGGCGGTTCGGGTTCGGTCTCCGCGTCAGCGCTGCCGAATTGTTCGCGCAGGGTCCACAGGCCGACGGCCAGGAAGGTGAGCGCGGCGACCAGCGCGATAGCCCGGGTGGGCAGCGCGGCACCGAGGAAATAGCCGACGCCAACCGAGATCAGATGTATTGCCGCGGTGGCGGTCGCAATGGCGCCGAGCACCACCCACCAGCGATAGCGCAGCGCGAACGCCAACGCCATCAGCTGGGACTTATCACCCAACTCGGCGAGAAAGACGATTCCGACGCTCAGCAATATCGTCGCGATCACGTGGTGTGCACTCCCGGGCTTCGGCCTGCCGGCCGGGGGATCGGTCACACCTCCGGCCGACAACGCGATGGTTGTCTCGGCCGAAGGTCTCGCCCACCGGATCTACCGCCGGTTCACGCTGCCGGACCCGCACCCTCGTGAGGCAGCGGACCAGTATGTCGACAGCGCGATTGCGGGCTACTCCCCTTCGCTGCCATCGACTGTACCTGCCAGGCCGCACCAGTGCCAACCCACTATTATCGAAATCGCAATGCGCACAATAAGTTTGGCGATCCAATGCCCGATCTTCGGCCGCCCTCACAGATCCGGCAGCAAGCGCTGATCCAGAAGTGAGCTAGCCCTTGGCAATCATCGTGCTGCCCCTACCGAATCGACCACCTCCTGGCTGTGCGGAAGGTCAGGCGGCAAGGAGCATGGCCAGGACCGCGGTGTCGGGGTCGCTGATCGGGTCGAGGCCGACCCGGCTGACCAAAGAGGTGACGGTGCCGTCGGATTCGGCCTCGGCCCAGGCCGCCCGATGTTCCAGACCCAGATGCGGGACGCCGGGCAGGAGTACGCAACCCGACGCCACACCGACGCATTCCGGCAGCGACGGCCGGGTCTCCGAGGGCGGATGCAACATCAAGAGTGCCGGTGGCACATGATCGGCGAACCTTCCCGGTTCGAGCGCCTGATCACCGAGCACCGGTCCCTCGGCGAGGACCAGCCCGACGGTGCCCGGTGCCGGATCATCCGGTAGCTCCTCGCGCACCCCGAAGACGGTCGAGGTGGTCAGCAATCCCGGAAACGAGGCCACCCGCACGGCGAGCACCAATACCTGCGCCCATTCCCTGGTGGTGTCGGGCCAACGACCGGAGATGACGAACCCCCGCAGTGATCCGCGGGCGTGGAACGGCGTGATGCCGATGGGTCCATTCGTTTGCATGATTGCCTCCCGTCATGGAACCGGGGGCGGCTTTGCCCGTCCTCGAACTGTGGATTCGGAGAGAATGCGCCAAAACTCACTTGGCACACAAGTACCAAAGAGTGCTAAACGGACACAGCAAAGCAACGAGCCCGCGAACCAGCCGGTTCGCGGGCTCGAAGACGGAAAGAGCTCAGCCGAAGATGAGGCCCTTGGCCTGGCCGATGGCGCGCGCGAAACGCTCCTGCACGTCTTCCCAGTTGACGACGTTCCAGAACGCGGTCACGTAGTCCGCCTTGACGTTCTTGTACTGCAGGTAGAAGGCGTGCTCCCACATGTCGACCTGCAGCAGCGGGATGATGCCCAGCGGCACATTGGCCTGCTGGTCGTAGAGCTGGAAGGTAAGCAGCTTCTGGCCGAGGGTGTCATAGCCGAGCACTGCCCAGCCGGAACCCTGCAGACCGTTGGCCGCGGCGGTGAACTGCGCGCGGAACTTGTCGAATGAACCGAACTGATCGTCGATCGCGGCGGCGAGCTCGCCGACCGGCTTGTCACCACCGTTGGGGGACAGGTTCTTCCACCAGATCGAGTGGTTGACGTGCCCACCCAGGTGGAAGGCCAGATTCTTCTCGTTCAAGAAGATCGCGCCGTGGTCGCCCGCCTCGCGTGCGGCCTCGAGCTTCTCCAGTGCGCTGTTGGCGCCTGCGACATAGGCGGCATGGTGCTTGGAATGGTGAATCTCGTTGATTTGCCCGGAGATATGGGGCTCCAGGGCGCTGTAGTCGTAATCCAGATCTGGCAACGTGTACTCAGCCACGATGTCCCTTTCCTGATGTCGGGCCGTGTGTGCCCACCGTGTCGAGCACACTCAACCATCATTCGTACACCCGCTCGGTTGCAACCGCGCCCCTTGCCCCCGCATTCCGTCGCGGTGCGCTGGATACTTGACAGTACGACTGATTTCGTGAGTGCATGGGCAACTCGCCGGAGAACCCCAAAAGCCGGCGAGGCACTCGACTCGGAATCCCGGCGGTTATCCTGGTGCACGCCACCGGCGTCAGCTGTCCGGTCGGACTGGGTGCCTGAAACACAAGACCGCACACCCGGTTACCAGGTGTGCGGCTATGAGCGAGGTCGCTACAGCTGCGGCACGATTCCGGCGCGCATGGTCTGCGGATCGCCCGCGTCATGCGCCTTCCACCAGCGCACTCCGCCCGCGATGAATTCCGTCAGCGGGATTTCGGCGCCGTTGGCGTCATGAATCGTGATGTCGTCGAACCACACCCGCACATCGAGTTCGCGCGGGTCGATGCCCTCCTCCTGGGAGAACTCGAGTACGTGCGTGGCGATGTGGGAGTCGATCTGGGTGTCGAAGCTGAGCAGTTCACTCCAGTGGACCCAGCCACTGTCGTCCACATCGATGAATTCCCAGCCGTGTAGCCGACCGCCGCCGAAGCTGCGGATGGCGGCGTCCAGGTTGTCCAGTTGTAGTGGAAGCACCCTGGCCGCCACATCGTCCCACTCCTGAATGCGCAGTGAGGCCGCGACTCGACTGACACCGGTGAATATCAATTTCACGCGGTAGTCCTCGATGGCGGGTCCCTCGGCCGGAAGTGTCAGAGCTTCCAGATCGAGGCTGAGTTGTGCGTTCGCTGTATCGACCTCCACGCCTAGGCATATGGCCTCGGAGAGTGCTGTGTTGAGTGCTGCCATATCCATTACGTCGAGTAGCCCCCTGCTCACGTTCATGCACCCAGGCTACCGACAGCCCCTGCGGGAACCCGGTATTTCAGTTATTCGCTGGTGTTCTGGTTTTCGGTGGAACCGATCGGCGATCGGCGGCGTCCAAGTAGACATCGGGACCTGCACGGCCTCAGCTCCCGAAGCGGCGGCGAATGACCGCTCCGGGATGGCAAGGAGGGGAGTCTCGGATCGGTCGTTCGTACCGCGGCCTGCTCCAGCAATCTCTCGGGATCCGCTGCTTGATGCAGGGTCCGGTACATCATCCCTTGTAGATCCGCAGCTGTGTGCTACGTGAAGCTTCTGAAGAGTGTGCTGCCTGATAGCTGCGGCCTGTGGATCAAGTTGTGGATTATGTGGATAACTTCGACCGAGATAGGCATGAGCAGCCCGGCAGCGTGGCATCGGACTGGATCCAGAAGCACAGAACATACCCGAGGTAGCGTGCCGATGTCGAGGCCGTGAAGTGCCTGTCGGGGCATCCCGTTGCAGGGCGGGAACTCCCCGGTCGTGCGCTGCACATGGCAGGATCGAAGCGTGACGAGCCCCGAAGTGTCGTCGGTGCCGGTGGAAGCCGTACCGAACGAATTCGACAAGACCGAGCGTGTCGCGGCGGACGCTCCGGCGGCGATCCTGCTCGACGTGCGCGAGTACGACGAATGGCAGCTCGGACACGCGCCGGGGGCGATCCACATTCCGATGGTCGATGTGCCCGCCCGCGTCGACGAGCTGGATTACGACGCTCAGCTATATGTGATCTGCCGTCAGGGCGGCAGGTCCATCGAGGTGGTCAAGTACCTGGCGTACATCGGATACGACGCGGTGAATGTCAGCGGTGGGATGGTGGCATGGCAGCGGGTGGGTCGACCATTGGTCGCGGACGGCGATCACCAAGCGAAGATCTACTGAGGCTAGAGAGAGGGGCACGCGGCATGAACGTCAGGCCCGGAGGCGGCAGCCTGCGTCACCACGTAGGGCCCGGGCATGCCGCAAAGGAGACACCGTGAGTGCGGTGGTACAACCTTGTGCGCGCTGTGGCGCGCGCTGGGCCGTGCAGACGACGCCGATGCATTGGTGCCCGCGGTGCCGTGGCGTGCTGCTGTCACCGGCGCCCATCGATGCCCCCGCCGAGCGGCGCAATTACCGGTGGGTGGCGCGCCGTCCCGATCAGCGCACCCGCAAGTTGAGCTCGGTTCGGCCGCGGCCACCGGTGGAAACGCCGCGCTACCAGCAGATGCCGCGCTGGGGCCTGGTGGATCCGCCGGTCGTGTCCGCGCCCGCGCCACAACGGCCGCTGGCCCGGCTGACCGAGCGAGCCGGTGCGCTACTCATCGTGACCGCGGCGGTTTTCGCGGTCGCCGCCTGCGCCGAATTCGGGCGCTATCTGATTCTGCTGCGCAACCGCACCCGGCTGATTCCGTCCTGGCTGCTGCATTTGTCCGATGTCCTGGTGTGGCTTTCCGCATTCCTCGGCCTCGTGCTCGGCTTGATCACCGCGATCGCGATGCTCGGCTGGTTGATCGAAACGCGGCGGACCACCTTCGCGGCGGTCGGCCGCCGCGACCCGCGGCTGGTCCGGACGCTGATGCTCGGATGCCTGATACCGGTGGTGAATCTGTTGTGGCCGGGTGTTTTTCTCACCGAGGCCGTCGCCGTGCGGCCGGACCCCCGGACGCTGCGGGCCGTGCGCATCTGGTGGGCGGGCTGGGTGCTCGGCGCGGGCTGTACGGCCGCGGCACTGCTGTGGCGGACCGCCGATACCCTGCAGGCCAAGGCCGATGGGGTGCTGTTCACCGCGTTCACCGATCTGGTCGCGGCCGCGGTCGCGGTGCTGACCCTCTGGGTGCAGCGGGCGATGACGGGTTATGACCTGTTCGGCCACACCAGGATCGCGCGCCGATGGGTGATCGCCGTCGATCCGGTGGTGCCCGTAATCGAACCGGTGCAGCCAGGTGGCGGCGCGCCGAAGCAGTCGGCCGGGCCCGTCGCGCCCGAAACAAGTACATCGCATCGCGAGCATGAGGAGGTTTTGGCCAAGTGAGCCAGGGCAGTCGCGCACCATTCGTCGTAGCGCACCGGGGTGCCTCGGCGGCACGCCCGGAACATACGCTTGCCGCGTACGAGCTAGCGCTGCAGGAGGGCGCCGATGGCGTGGAGTGTGATGTCCGGCTGACCAGGGACGGGCACCTGGTGTGCGTGCACGACCGCACCGTCGACCGGACGTCGTCGGGCTCCGGACTCGTCAGCGAAATGACCCTGGACGAACTCGCGGGACTCGACTTCGGGTCCGACGGCGCACCCGCATCGGTACTCACCCTCAGCGAACTGATCGAGCTGGTACTCGATTGGCGCAGTAGGCCGACCAAGCTGTTCATCGAGACCAAACATCCGGTGCGCTACGGCGCGCTGGTGGAGAACAAGCTGCTCGCCGAACTCCAGCGCTTCGGCATCGCCACCCCGGCCTCCGCCGACCATTCCCGCGCGGTGGTCATGTCATTCGCGGCCACCGCGGTCTGGCGGATCCGCCGCTCCGCACCGCTGCTGCCGACGGTCCTTCTCGGTGAATCCTCGCGCTATCTGGGGGGCAGCGCCGCGACCACGGTCGGCGCGACTGCGGTAGGTCCCTCGGTGAAAACCCTGCGCGAACATCCGGATCTCGTCGACAAGGCCGCCGCTGCGGGCCGCGCCACCTACTGCTGGACGGTGGACGATCCCGACGATGTGCGCCTGTGCGCCGATCTGGGCGTCAGCTGGGTCGCCACCAACCATCCGGCCCGCACGAAGGCCCTGCTCGCAGCCGCCTGAATCGAATCGGATACCACCGCTGGCCGAGCGCATATCCGAGGCCGAACGACCTGCTCGGGCGACCACGCTGTAGCGAGTCCGACGAGCGAGGAGTTCGCGGCCCTTCTCGCGTCCGCGCAAAGGCGCGGCCATCGACTCAGCCGAGCCGTCGAAGCGCATGCGACGAAGTCGCGAGTATCGGCGGCTCGGACGCGCGGCGCCAGGGGGGCCGCGAACACGCCGCACGGGCAGGCGCGGCAAATCAAACACATCCACTGTAATTTGACCTGCCGTGGGTAAAAGCAAGCGCAATAGTCCGAAGCCCGGAGGGAACCGGGCCCAGCGTCTCGCCGAGCGGCGGGCCGCGCTGGAACTGCAGACGGCCCAGGCCGGTGCGCGTCCGTTCGAAGGGCTGGCCGCGGAGTGCGACCTGGTCGCGCTGCGCGAATTCGTGCCGTCGGCGACCGCGACGCTGCCGCTGTCGTCCGAGATCGCGGCGGAGCGTTCCGTCGTGCTGGCGACCGTATTGCCGGGCGCGGTCGCCGGGTTGGTACGGGTCGGCGAGCCGCCGACCGGATACGTCGCAACGCAGGTGCAATTCCAGGGTCCGGATCCGGCCGCCGATATTGCCGCGGCGATCCTGTGGACGCAGTCCGCGGAGCCCGGCGAATCGCTGACCACGGCCGAAAGTGCCGAGGGCGGACCGCGATTGGCCGATGTGATCGATGCGGACGCACAGCTGGAACTGACTGTGCACCAGGACTTCGACTGGTGGGTGCCCGAGGGCGTGCAGCCCGATCCGCAGGTCGCCGCCACCATCGAACAGGCCAAGCAGGCGATCATGCCGTCCGCGCGACTCGATCTGGGTGCCGATTCGATCGGTGCGGGCTGGTGGGTCGATGCCGGTGACAAGGCGCATCTGCGCTGGGTGCGCCCGGAGGACGAGGACGATTTGATGTTGGCGCTCGCGCGGTTGCATGCGTCGGGCGGACTGCATCTCGGCGAGGGGTCCCGTTTCGCGGGTTCGTTCCGCACGCACGGCCTGCTCGTGCCCGTCTTCGACCTCGATCCCGAACTGCACGCCAGCGAGTGGACCAAACCGGCGATCGAGTTCGGCGACCGCCTGGCGGCGGCGCTGGCCGATGACGCTCCGCTCTCGGCGGATGAGCGCCGCTCCCGGGACGGGCTGCGGTCGCGTCAGGTCACGCTGCGGTGATTTCGAAAAATCACGAATAATTTTGTGAAACACCCTTCTTTCTGATCGTCGTTCGGTTAGGTTCTCTGCATCACCGAAAGCTGGTGGTGGTGAGTGAATCTCGCCGAACGATGAGGAAAGTAGGACCATCATGGACGTCATTCTGACGCTGCTGAAGACGCTGCTCAGCTCCATTAGCGCCGCATAAGCGGTTATACGGAACGGCGGGGTCGCGACCC
>FTJU01000593.1_pt2 | contig 16034 bp, 13 predicted proteins | sample 1658961 | NCBI WGS metagenome assembly FTJU01 (sample SAMEA3914878, study PRJEB12502) | metagenome | biome: forest; material: soil | place: USA | collected 2012-03-12 | depth 0.3 m | reverse complement strand
ACGCCGTGAACCTCTCCGCGCCCTTCGTCCGTCGGCCGATCGGCACCACGCTGCTGACCATCGGCATCGCCCTCGCGGGCATCGCCGCCTACTTCCAGCTGCCGGTGTCACCCCTGCCGCAGTTCGACCTGCCGGCGATCCAGGTCTCCGCCCGCCTGCCGGGCGCCAGTCCCGAGACCATGGCCACCAGCGTGGCCACGCCCCTGGAAAAGCGCCTCGGCCGCCTGGCCGGAGTGTCTGAGCTGACCTCGCGGTCGCAGACCGGCCAGACCCAGATCCAGCTGCAGTTCGACCTGTCGCGCGACATCGACGGCGCGGCGCGCGACGTGCAGGCCGCCATCAACGCCTCGCACGTGGACCTGCCGGCGACCATGCGGTTCAACCCGCAGTACCGGAAGTTCAACCCGGCCGACCAGCCGATCCTGATCCTGTCGATGACGTCCACCACGCGCACGCGCACGGACATCTACGACAGCGCCGCCACCATCATCCAGCAGCAGCTGTCCCAGGTGAAGGGCGTCGGCGACGTCGGCATCCAGGGCGGCGCCCTGCCCGCGGTGCGGGTGGAGCTGAACCCGCTGGCCCTGTCGCAGTACGGCATCGCGCTGGAGGACGTGCGCGCCGCGCTCGCCGCCTCCAACGCCAACCGGCCCAAGGGCGTGGTCGACACCGGCGACCAGCGCTACCAGCTCTACACCAACGACGCGGGGCGCTACGCCAAGGACTATGCGCCCCTGGTGATCGCCTACCGCAACGGCCGGGCCGTGCGCCTGCAGGACGTGGCCGACGTGGTCGACGGGCCCGAGGACATCCACAATACCGGCCTGGTCAACGGCCAGAACGCCGTCACCGTGGTGGTCAGCCGCGCCCCCGGGGCCAACATCATCCAGACGGTCGACGCGGTGAAGGCGCGCCTGCCGGCGATCATGGCCGCCATCCCTCAGGACATCGAGCTGAAGCCGGTGATCGACCGCTCGATCACCATCCGCGCGTCCCTGGCCGACGTGGAGCGCACCCTGGCCATCTCCACGGTGCTGGTGATCGCGGTGGTCGCCTTCTTCCTGCAGAGCGGCGGCGCGACCCTGGTGCCCTCGGTGGCGGTGACCGTCTCCCTGCTCGGCACCATCGGGGTGATGTTCCTGATGGGCTTCTCGCTCAACAACCTGTCGCTGATGGCCCTGACCATCTCCACCGGCTTCGTCGTCGACGACGCCATCGTGGTGCTGGAGAACATCACACGCAACGTCGAGAAGGGCATGCCGCGCTTCCAGGCCGCCCTGAAGGGCGCGCAGGAGGTGGGCTTCACCGTGCTGTCGATCTCGGTGTCGCTGATCGCGGTGTTCATCCCGATCCTGTTCATGAGCGGGATCCTGGGCCGCCTGTTCCGCGAGTTCGCCATCACCCTGTCGGCGGCGATCGTGATCTCGCTACTGCTGTCGCTGACCACCACGCCGATGATGTGCGCCTATCTGATCGGGCGGCCCAAGCCCGACGCCAAGCGCAACCTGTTCGGCCGCATCTCCGACAGCTCGTTCAACTGGATGCACCGGGTCTACGCCAAGGGCCTGACCTGGGCGCTCGATTCCGGCCCGATCATCCTGGCCAGCCTGTTCTGCACCATTTGCCTGACCACCTACCTCATCGGCAAGGTGCCCAAGGGCTTCTTCCCCGAGCAGGACACCAGCCAGATGATGGGCGGCCTGCAGGCCGACCAGAGCTCGTCGTTCCAGATCAGCCAGGGGCGCCTGCGCCGCTTCGCCGCCATCCTGCAGAACGATCCGGCGATCCAGACCGTGGTGGCCAACACCGGCGGCAACTCCTCGGGCGCCTTCTTCCAGATCGGGCTGAAGCCGAAGAACCAGCGCGACCCGGTCGACAAGGTCGTGGCGCGCCTGCGTCCGCAGCTGGCGCGCGTCAGCGGCGCCAACCTGTTCCTGAACCCGGTGCAGGACCTGCGCATCGGCGGCCGCCAGTCGAACGCCACCTACCAGTACACCCTGCAGGCGGACAACCTGACCGACCTGCGCAACTGGGCGACCAAGCTGTCGGACGCGATGAAGAAGTATCCGGCGCTGCAGGACGTCAACACCGACCAGGAAGACCGCGGCCTGCAGACCTTCGTCAACATCGACAAGGACAAGCTGGCGGCCCTGGGCCTGACCGCCGCGGACGTCGACAACACCCTCTACGACGCCTACGGCCAGCGCCAGGTGACGACCATCTACAACGCCCAGAACCAGTATTCCGTGGTGATGGAGGTGGCCCAGCAGTACGCCCAGGACCCGACGGCCCTGCAGTACATCTACATCCCCCGCCGCCCGCCGCCGGCCACCGGCGCGGCCTTCGCCGCCGCCGCGGCCGCCGCCGCCCTCATGCCCTCGACCGCGACCGGCAGCATCCAGCAGAACACCAACACCGGCGCCGCCTCCAACGAAGCCCAGGCGCCGCCCGGGCGCGGCGCCTCGCAGGGCGCGGCCGTGGTGATCTCGGCCAAGGAGCCGGTGCCCCTGGCGGCGCTGGCCACCTGGGCCGACAGCGCCACGCCCACCTCGGTGAACCACCAGGACACCTCGCCGGCGACCACCATCTCGTTCAACCTGTCCGACGGCGCCTCGCTCAGCGACGCCCAGGCCGACATCAAGGCCGCCCAGGCCGCGATCGGCATGCCGGCCACGGTCCAGGGCTCGTTCCAGGGCACGGCCAAGCAGTTCCAGGACTCGATGGGCGACGAGGTCTACCTGATCCTGGCGGCGATCCTGGCGGTCTACATCGTGCTGGGCATCCTCTACGAGAGCTACATCCACCCCTGGACGGTGCTCTCCACCCTGCCCTCGGCCGGCCTCGGCGCGGTGATCGCCCTGTTCATCTTCCACACCGAGTTCACGATCATCGCCCTGATCGGCATGATCCTGCTGATCGGCATCGTGAAGAAGAACGCGATCATGATGATCGACTTCGCCCTGGAGGCCGAACGGGCCCGCGGCCTGTCCAGCCGCGACGCCATCTACGAAGCCGCCATGATCCGCTTCCGGCCGATCATGATGACCACCTTCGCCGCCCTCCTCGGCGCCATTCCCCTGGCCATCGGCTGGGGCGAGGGCGCGGAAATGCGGCGCCCGCTGGGCATCACCATCATTGGCGGCCTATTGGTGAGCCAGGTGCTCACCCTCCTCACCACGCCGGTGGTCTATATGTACCTCGACCGATTCCGCCGCCGTAAACCCAACGAGAGCTACCTCAGCCGTGGCATGGGCCTCACGCCCGATCCCAACCCGGCTGAATGAAACACGGCGAAATACTCACGACACGATCCCTGTGAATAAGGCCATCATGACCTGTTCCTCCAAACGCCTCCCCGCCCACCTGTTCGGCCTCACGGCCGTTGGCCTCGTGCTGTCGGCCTGCGCCGTCGGTCCCGACTATCACCGGCCCGACGCCCTGCCCCACGCGGCCCCCACGCCCAAGGCCTTCAAGGAAGCCGACGGCTGGACGCAGGCCGCGCCGTCCGACGCGGTGACCCGCGAGGACTGGTGGAAGGTGTTCAATGATCCGGTGCTGAACGACCTGGAAGCCAAGGTGGTGGTGTCGAACCAGAACCTGGTCCAGTCCGAGGCGGCCTATCGCCAGGCCGTGGCGCTGTGGGACCAGCAGCGCGCGGGCCTGTTCCCCACCATCACCGGCACCGGCTCGGGCACCCGTTCCCAGAGCCCCGCCGGCTTCACCAACGCCGCGGGGGCGCTCGGCGGCACCCGGCCGACCAGCACCTACACGGCGCGGCTCGGCCTGTCCTGGGACCTGGACGTCTGGGGCAAGATCCGCCGCACCATCGAGGCCGCGAAGTCCACCGCCCAGGCGGACGCAGCCACCCTGGCCAACGCCACCCTGTCGGCCCAGGCCCTGGTGGCGGCCGACTACTTCCAGCTGCGGGCGACCGACGAGCAGAAGCGGATCCTCGACCAGACGGTGAAGGGCTACGCCGACAGCCTGCGCATCGCCCAGAACCGCTTCGACGTGGGCGTGGGCGCCCGCGCCGACGTGCTGACCGCCAAGACCACGCTCGAGAGCGCCCAGGCCTCGGCGGTGGACCTGCTGAAGACCCGCGCCCAGCTGGAGCACAGCATCGCCGTCCTGGTGGGCGAGGCGCCCGCGAACCTGACCATCCAGCTGGCCGGCTGGGATCCGGTGGTGCCGACCGTGCCGGTGAGCCTGCCCTCGACCCTGCTGGAGCGCCGCCCGGACATCGCCGCGGCCGAGCGCCAGATGCAGGCGGCCAACGCCCAGATCGGCGTCAACATCGCCGCCTACTTCCCCGACCTGTCCATCAGCGGGCAGTACGGCTTCCAGTCCTCCACCTTGCAGAGGCTGATCAACGCCAGCGCCAACAGCTGGTCCTACGGCGCCACGCTCACCCAGACGATCTTCGACGCCGGCGCCATCAGCGCCAAGGTGCGCGGAGCCCGCGCCTCCTACGACGCGTCGGTGGGCAACTACCGCCAGACCGTGCTGACCGCCTTCCAGCAGGTGGAGGACAACATCGCCGCCCTGCGCGTGCTGCAGGCCGAGTACGACATCGACGTGGCCGCCTCGCGCGACGCGGACGAGGCCGAGCAGATCGCCAACAACCAGTACCGCGCCGGCCAGGTCGACTACACCACCGTGGTCGTCGCCCAGCAGACGGCGCTCAGCGCCCGCCGCACGGTGCTGCAGACCGCCAGCAGCCGGCAGACCGCCTTCATCGACCTGGTCCAGGCCTTCGGCGGCGGCTGGTCCGCCTCCGAACTGGCGCAGGTGAAGCAACAACCTTTGCTCCCGGGGGTCCTCATCCCCTAAGGTCGGGGAAAACGGAGGAAACCCCATGTCGATCAAGCCGGCCGGCCCAGTGAAACTGACTCCAGTGAAACTGACCGTGGCCGCCGCCCTCGCCCTCGCCTGCCTGGCCGGTTCGGTGGCCAGGGCCGAGGTCGACCCCAAGTCGATCGCCCTGACCCTGCCCAAGGACATCAAGTGGACCGGGGACAAGGTGAAGTCCGCGGTGCTCTACGGCGACCCCAAGAAGGCCGGCTCCTACTATGTGATGCTGCTGCGGTGGCCGCCGAACTGGAGCACCCGCCCCCACGCCCATCCCAACGACCGCATGATCACCGTGCTGGAAGGCACCCTGTGGGTCGGCACGGGGACCAAGTTCCACCCCGAGACCAACACCCCGGTGACCGCGGGCGGCTTCCTCGTCGACAACGCCGGGGAGCCCCACTACGAGATCACCAAGGGCGACGGGGCCCTGATCGAGATCACGGGCCTGGGCCCCGACACCATGATCCCCAAGGAAGAGAAGTAAGGGCGATGGCCCCGCTGTTCCTCACGGGACCCGGGGCCGCGCCGCACTTTTCCATACAGGCCCAGACCCTGCAGCCCATGGCGGCCGCTGCGCGTTCCCCTGTCCTGAAGATCGCTCTCACAGGAGACGAGGCCATGGCCAGGCTGGATCAGGAACAGAAGGACGAACTCGGCGACCGCCAGTACGCCTTCCCCAAGGAGCGCAAGGAGCCGCTCGAGAACGCCAGCCACGTGCGCAACGCCGTGGCCCGTTTCAACCAGGTCAAGGGCGTCAGCGATTCCGAGCGGGACGAGGCCTGGGACCGCATCCAGGCGGCCGCCCGGAAGTACGGCGTCGAGCTCGAGGAGCGCAGCTGGCGCGAACTGCACAAGCCCAAGGGCTGACGCTCACTGGTAGTGCTTGACCATCGGCCAGAAGGCCGGCAGCGGCGTCTTCATGTCGCGCAGCACATAGATCGGCTGGCCGGTCTCGTAGGGCATGGCGTAGGGCGCCTCGATGCGCCCGACGACGTCGAAGCGCTCGAACAGGTCGGCGTAGTGCTTGGGGTCGCCGCCGATGATGATCATGACGCTGCCGTCGTGGCCGCGCGGTCCCCACAGGAAGTACTGGTTGTGCCCGCTGATAGCCGGCGGCAGGCCCAGACGCCGTCCGAACACGTCGATCGCGGCCGCCTCGCCGTAGTTCTCGCCGTAGAACACCGCCCTCGCCCGGTCCTGCGGCGGCAGGGCGCGGTAGACCGCCGCCACCCGCGCCGCCATCTCGGGCCACCCGAACATGTCCGCGTAGTGCTGCGGCAGGGCCCCCAGCAGCTGATGCTCGCCCGTGGACGGCTTGACCCCGATCGCCTTCTGGTACCGCACGAAGGCGTCCACCGGCAGGATCGGCAGGGTCAGGGGCGCGGTCGCCACGCCCGCCAGGGCGACGGCGCCGATCGCGGCGGCCCGCCCCGCCGGAGCCTTTACCCACGCCTCGATGCGCCCGGCGCCGAAGGCCAGCAGCACCGGATAGATCGACGCCATGTAGTAGGGCTTGCCGTGGATGAGGTCGAACACCTCGAACAGCACGAGCCAGGCGACGGCGAACGCACGGGCCGTGGCGAGCTTCGGCCGCACCAGGCAGGCCCACAGGCCGCAGAGCCACACGCCGGCCGCCAGCGGCCCGGCGAGCAGGAGCTGCTCGCGCAGGAAGGCGGGTTGGGAGAAGGCGATGTTCTTGCCGTTGGCCCCGGCCTTGCCGAGTTCGATGAACGGCCAGCCATGCGCCTGCTGCCAGAGCACGTTGGGCAGGATCATGACGCCGGCGACCAGCGCGCCCAGATAGACCCAGGGCCGCGAAAGCGATCGCCAGCGGGGGGTGAAGATCAGACCGATCGCCAGGGCCGCCGCATAGAAGGCGATCATGTACTTGCTCTCGAGGCTGAACCCGGCCACCGCGCCGAAGGCCAGCCACCAACGCTCGTCGCCCGTTTGCTCCAGCCGCACCAGGATCCACGCCAGGGCCAGCCAGGTCAGGGGCTGGAACAGGTCGGTGGTGAAGAACACGCCCGTGACCAGGAAGATCGGCCCGAGCAGGACAGCGAGGCCCGTCAGCCACTGGGCGAAGCGCCCGCCGCCGATCCCCCGGGCGAACTCCGCGCTCGCCGCCACCGTCGCGCTCATGAGCAGGGCGGGCAGCAGGCGGAAGCCCCACAGGGAATCGCCGAAGACCGCGTGCGACCAGGCCGCCAGCAGGGGCACGACAGGGGGCTGGTCGACGTAACCCCAGTCCGGCCGCTCGCCGCAGACGATGAAGTAGAGCTCGTCGCGGAAGAAGCCGTAGTTGCCGTTGGCCAGGGCGTGCAGCACGAAGCACGCGGCGGCCAGAACCACCGACGGCCTCAAGCCGATGCTCGCGACCCTGCCCTGCACGCGCCCCCCTCCGCCCGACGCCCGCGTCTTAGCACGAACGCCGGTTTTCGGCGCGGATCAGCCTAGAGGTAGGCCCAGATGGCGATGGCCGACCCCGCCACGCCCAGCACCAGCGACGACAGCCAGGGCCAGCGCCGGCCGGCGATGATGGCGATGGTCGAGATGGCGATGCCCATGTGCAGCAGGGTGGCGGCCACGGTCAGGCGATGATGGCGGTTCTCGGCGATCTCCGAGAGCCTGAGATGCTCGTCGCGCTCCTTCTCCAGGGCCTTGGCCTCGTCCTGGATCTTGGTCTCGTCGGCGGCGTTGTCGGCCTGGGTCTTGCGGTACTTGTCGGCCTTGGGCCCGCCCTGGTCGGCGGCGATGCCGTAGATGTGCTTCTTGAGGCTCTTGGCCTGGTAGAAGGCCCAGCTGTCGGACGCCTTGCTCTGGGCCAGCACCGCCTCGTTCTTCTGGCCCAGGGCCTGGCCGCTGGCCAGGGTCTCGAGGCTGCCGACCACCGCCGACAGCACCGCCAGGACGGCGATGGTCATCGACACCCAGGCGATCAGCTTGCGGCCGCTGTGGGCCGCGTGCTCGGCGTGCTCGGCATGCTCGTGGGCTTCCAGCTCTTCGAGCGGGCTGTCGGACATCGGGGCTCTCCAGGACGGGAGGTTGCTTGGCGAACGCGTACGCGACTCTGCTAAGACCGATTTGAGCAGATCAAGACCGGGCTGAGCAGATAATGTGCGCCGCGCGCGCTGTCATCCTCGGGCGTCTGCGGCATGTTGGATGAGGACGCCCGATGACCACGCCTCCCGCTCCATGGCCCCTCGCCACCTTCCGCGCCTTCCGCGACCGGCCGCGCACGGTCGGGGCCCTGGCTTTCGGCGCCGCGGTGGCGGTGGGCCTCTACGGCCTGCCCAACGACCTGCGCTGGACCACCCGCAACATCCTGATCTGGGACAGCGCCGCCCTGACCTACATCGTCGCGGTGATCGGCATGATGTGCGACTGCGGCATCGACCGCATCCAGGCCCGCGCCGCGGCCCAGGACGAGGGGCGCGGCCTGACCCTGGTGCTGTCGATCCTGGCGGCGACGCTCAGCGTCATCGCCATCGGCCAGGAGCTGAGCCTGGCCAAGAACGACCATGGCCTGGTCAAGCTCCTGCGCGTGGCCCTGGCCTTCTCGACCATCGCGGTGTCGTGGTTCTTCACCCACCTGATCTTCGCCCTGCACTACGCCCACGAATACTATTCGCCCGAGACCTGCCCCGACCAGGAAGGCCGCACCGACCGCGGCGGGCTGATGTTCCCAGGGGGCGAGCCGCCCGACTACTGGGACTTCCTGCACTTCGCGGTGGTCATCGGCGTGGCCAGCCAGACCGCCGACATCGCCTTCACCTCCAAGCCCCTGCGCCGGATCGGCACGATCCACGGCGCCCTGTCGTTCGTGTTCAACACCGTGGTCCTGGCGTTGACGATCAACCTCTTGGCAGGGCTGTTCTGACGACTAGCGAGGCGCGACGCACGTCAGCGCGCGCTCGTGCAGGCGGCAGCGGGCGCGGACGATGTCGTCGGCGTCGTGGAACGTCCCCGCCCAGTCCTCGCCGTCCTTCTCCATCAGGTAGTAGCCGTAGCGGGAGAAGCTGAACACGTCGGCGTCCAGGTCGTCGATCGGCCGGCGCTCGCGATAGACGCGGGGCAGGTCCGCCTTCTCGCCGATGTCGCCGCCGGTGCCGACCACCAGCTGGGCGGGCCTCGACTTGCCGAAGTCGAGCGCCTGGAAGTGGTGCACGTGGCCCGACACGACCATCTGCACGCCGGCCAGGGCGCGGCCGCGCGCGGCGTCCTGCTCGGTGAAGTTCAGCCCCACCTCGAACGGCGCGGCGGGCCCCAGGCGCGCCACCGGCACCAGGCCCCAGAACGGCCGGTGGGTGATGATCCAGCCCGAGCCCTGGTCGAGCGCCGGGCCCAGCCGGTCGAGCTGGTCGGCCAGGGCCGCCACGTCCGCCTTGGTGTGGGTGCGGTCTGGGGTCTCGCCGCTGTCGATGACATGGAGGTTCAGGTCGCCCGTGCGGACGGTGAACGGCGCGCTGTAGGTCTGGCAGGCGTCCGGCGCGGGGCTGGCATCCAGCAACAGGAACCAGCCGCGGCCGCCGCGGTCGCACACCTCGTGGTTGCCGCGCGCGAACACCCAGGGCGCGGCGGCCAACAGGGGCGCGGCCGGGTCGAAGAACTCCGCCGCCCAGGTGTCCCAGCGGTCGCCCGACGGGCTGCCCGCGCAGGCCTTCAGGCCCAGGGGACAGGCGCTCTCGCGGTAGTAGTAGTCGCCCACATGGATCACCAGGTCGGGCTTCTGGGCGGCGGCCAGGCGCGCCACCTGGGCGAAGGGCCAGGCCCTGGCGTCGTTGCAGGCTTGCACGGCCAGGCCTTTGATGCGGCAGCCGGTGTCGCCCAGGATCACGATGTGGCGCGCCGGCGTCGGCAGCGGCAGGGCCCGGCCGTCGACCTCGACGGCGGCGGCGCCGGCCGGCAGGGCCAGGACGCAGATCTGCGGGAACTCGGGGCTGGCCAGGGCGCGCGCGGTCATGGCCGCCGGACGGCCGTCGACCTGGGTCTTGGGACAGCCCCCGGGCCCGGCCACGGCGCGGACCTCGCTCCCCTGCCCGGTCAGCTCCGTCCAGGCGGCGAGCGTCTGCGCCCACGCCGGTGAGGCGGCCACGAACGACAGCAGGACCTGCAGGACGACGAGAGCGCGGCGCATAGGACGGCTAAACCGGGTCGCGAGGCCTGCGTCAAGCACCCTGCGCTCAAGTAGCGAAGCGATAGCGCGTCAAGCACCTCGCTGGCGCGCGTGGATGTCAGGGGTTATGGAGGGCGCAGATTCGACGGGGCTGCGAAGGACAGAGCTTGGCGGAAGACGCGACCATTCCCAGCGCACCGACGCCCCGCGCGCGCCGCATCAAGGCGCCGGCGATCGAGCTCACCGTGGTGTCGCCGACCTTCAACGAGAAGGCCAACATCCGCCCGCTGGTGGCCAAGCTGGACGCGGCGCTGCAGGGCGTCGCCTGGCAGCTGATCTTCGTCGACGACAACTCGCCCGACGGCACGGCCGAGGAGGTCAAGGCGGTGGCCCAGACCGATCCGCGCGTGCAGTGCATCCGCCGGGTCGGCCGGCGGGGTCTCGCGGGCGCGGTGATCGAAGGGGCCCTGGCCAGCGCCGCCCCGGTGATCGCGGTGATCGACGCGGACCTGCAGCACGACGAGGCCCTGCTGCCGGCCATGCTGCGCCTGATCCAGGACGACGAGGCCGACATGGTGGTGGCCAGCCGCTACCTCGACCCCGAAGGGCTCGACCAAGGCCTCAGCCAGACGCGCAAGCAGGGCAGCCGCCTCGCCACCTGGATGAGCCGCCAGGTGCTGAAGAACGACGTGTCCGACCCGGTGTCGGGCTATTTCATGGCCCGGCGCACGATCTGGGAGACGACCGCCCCCAGGCTCTCGACCGAGGGCTTCAAGATCCTGTTCGACCTCTTGGCCTCGGTCACCGATCCGATCCGGGTGGCCGAGCTGCCCTACAAGTTCCGCGACCGCCAGGCCGGCGAGAGCAAGCTCGACCGGCGGGTGGTGATCGAATACCTGAGCCTGACCCTGAACAAGGCCACCGGCGGCATGATCCCGACGCGGGCGGTGATGTTCGCCCTGGTCGGCTCGACCGGCTTCCTGGTCAATGTGGCGGCGGTCAGCGTGCTGGACCTGCTGCACACGCCCCTGAGCTTCGCCCAGGTGCAGCTGGCGGCCGCCCTGGTGGCCATGACCTCCAACTTCTTCATCAACAACGCCGTGACCTATTTCGACCGGCGCAAGAAGGGCGTGGCCCTGATCGACGCCTACCTGCGCTTCTGCCTGCTGTGCAGCGCCGGCCTGTTCGTCAACGTGGCCGTGGCCGCCTTCCTCAACGACCGCATCGCCATGCCCGGGACCGCCCAGGTTGCCGGCGCGGCCTTCGGCGCCGTCTGGAACTATGTCACGACCGCCCTCGCCGTCTGGTAGCGCCGCTTCGGGTGACGGACGGCGCCAGGCCATCGGCCTCATGGCGCTGCTCGCCGCCCTGGCGGTCCTGCGCCTGGTCGCCGCCGGCGCCGTCCCCCTGACCGAGGACGAGGCCTACTACCGACTGTGGGCCCAGGCCCCTGGGCTCGGCTACTACGACCACCCGCCCATGGTCGCCTGGTGGATCTGGGCGGGCGTCCACATCGCCGGCGACACCGCGCCGGGCGTGCGGCTCCTGCCGGTGGCCGCCAGCCTGGTCTCGACCCTCTTGGTGTTCGACCTCGGCCAGAGATTGCCCCAAGGATCGGCCGGGCGCCGGCAAGCCTTGGGAGGGTCGGGCCTGGCCGCGGCCCTGCTCTACAACGCGACCATCACGATCGGCGCGGGCGCCCTGCTCGCCGTGCCCGACGTCCCGGCCAGCCTGTTCTGGGTGCTGACGCTGTGGGCCATGGTGCGGGCGGGCCAGACTCCGGCCTTCTGGCTGTGCGCCGGCGCCGCCGCGGGCCTGGCGTGCCTGTCCAAATACTCCGCCCTGTTCCTCGCCCCCGGCGTGGTGCTGTGGCTGGCCCTGACGCGGGACGGCCGGCGGACCCTGCTGACCCCCTGGCCGTGGCTCGCGGCCGTGGTCGCGGCGGCGATCTTCGCCCTCAACGTCGCCTGGAACGCCGAGCATCACTGGCTGACCTTCGCCAAGCAGTTCGGGCGGGTCGAGGCCAGCCGCTTCGCCCCGCGCTACCTCGGCGAGTTCCTGGGCGCGCAGTTCGTGCTGCTCAATCCCCTGGTCGCCGTGCTCGCCGGCGTCGGCGCCGCGCGCGCCTGGAAGGACCGGAGCCTGCCGGACGGCCGCATCGGCGCCATGGCGCTGCTGACCAGCGCGCCGTTCGCCGCCTATCTGATCCTGCACAGCCTGCACGACCGGGTGCAGGCGCACTGGCCGGTCCCGCTCTATGCGGCCGCGGCCCTGCTGGCGGCCCTGGCGGCCCAGGGCGCCGGCGGCTGGCGGGCGAGGCTGGCGCGGATCGCGCCCATCGGCCTGGCCCTGTGCGCCGTGGCCCTCGGCTATGCGAGCCTGCCCAAGAGCCTCTCGCCCAAGGGCGATCCGGCCGACGTGCTGCGCGGCTGGCCGATCCTGGCCGAACAGGTCGAGGGCGTGGGCGAGGCCCATGGCGCGGCCTGGGTCGGGACCCTCAGCTACGGCGTGAACGGCCTGCTCCAGGCCCAGGGGGCCCTGCGCCTGCCGGCGCTGCAGCTGAACGAGCGCGAGCGCTACGATGGCCTCCCGCCCTCCCCCGCCGACCTTTCCAAGCCCGGCCTGGTGGTCGACCTCAAGCGGCGGGTCGATCTGGCTCGACTCAAGGCCTGCTTCGCCTCCGTCGGGAGCCCGACGGAGATCGTGCGCGGCCTCGGTCGGCAAGCCGACAGCCGCTACGTGGCCGTGCCGGTGGCGGGGGCCAAACCAGACCTTCTGACCCACGGTTGCGAGGCCGCGGGCGGGTAAATCGCCAACTGTTAACCATCGCTCAAGACCCTGGCTGCGAACCTAGCGGCGCGTATGCCAACGCCAGGAGTCTCCCCGTGGCCGCCACTGCTAGACAGCCTGCCGTACCGCCCGACGCCAAGACCCGCGCGGCCTCGCCCGCCCTCGAAACCGCCCCGCCGATCGAAGCCCTCGCCCTGCTGACCAGCGGCGGCGACGACCGCATCACCCTCGACGCGATCTCCGGCCAGAACCGCTACGGCTGCGGCCCGCAGCCCGACGCCGGCATCGCCGCCTTCGGCTCGTCCACCGCCTCGACCATCTCCACCGCCGCCTTCGCCGCCGTCGAGCGCCTGGCCGGCCGCCTCTCCGAAGAAGCCGCCCGCGAGAGCGAGCCCGAGCTCTACCGCCAGGAGCTGGAGCGCATCCGCACCAAGCTGACCTGGCTGCTCGGCCTGCAGGACATGGCCGGGCTGAAGACCATCCTGTCGCCCTCCGGCACCGACCTGCACCGTGTGGCCCTGTGCCTGACCGCGTCCGGCGCCGTGTCGCCGCCGCTGGTGATCCTGCCCGAACCCTATGAGACCGGCTCCGGCGTGGTCGCCGCCCTCGGCGGCCAGGTCGGGCCCACCGCGTCCCTGCGCGCCGCCATGGCCGCCCCCAACCTGGAGGCCGCCCTGCTGCAGCCCCAGATCATGACCGCCCCCAGCCGCGCGGCCGACGGCTCGCTGCGCCCCGCGCACCAGATCGACGAGGAGATCGCCGCCATCGCCTCGGTCGCCGCCCGTTCGGGCCGCAAGGTGCTGCTGGTGATGATGGACGTGTCCAAGACCGGCCTGATCTCGCCCAGCGTCGCCTGCGCCCAGGACCTCAAGCAGCGCTTCCCCGAGCAGGTCGAGGTGATGGTCGACGGCTGCCAGCTGCGCCTGGCGCCCCAGACCCTCGCCGCCTATCTGCGCCAGGACTTCATGGTGGCGATCACCGGCTCGAAGTTCATGACCGGCCCGGCCTTCTCGGCCGCCCTGCTGGTCCCTGAAGGCGCCGCCGCGCGGATGCAGGCCGGGCGCCTGCCGGGCGCGCTCGCCGACTTCTGCGTGCAGGGCGAACTGCCCGAGGGCTGGCGCGGCGCGCCGGCGCTCAAGGCGCGGTCCAACTTCGGCCTGGTGCTGCGCTGGGAGGCCGCGCTGGAAGAGCTGCGCCGCTTCACCGCCCTGCCGCCGGCCGCCGTGACCCAGTTCTTCAGCGACTTCGCCGAGGCCGCCTCCGAGCGCCTGGCCGAGGATGACGCCTTCGAGGCGGTCGCCGTGCGGCCGCTGGAACGCACGGGCCTGGGCGCCGCCCCTTCGTGGGACCGCGTGCAGACCATCTTCCCCTTCTTCCTCAAGCGCGGCGCCCGGATGATGATGCCGGTCGAGACCCTGGGCGTGCAGCGCCTGATGGCGACCGACCTGGGCGAATGGGCCGGCTGGGACACCGCCGCCCGCCGCGCTTGCCGCAATGGACCGGCTGGCCGAGCTGGACGCGGCGGGACCGAACTGACCGCCCTGCGCCTGTGCCTGTCGGCGCGCCTGGCCGTGGACGCCCTGGCGCCCGGCGGCTGCGGCGCCGCGACCATGATCGACGAGGCGCTCGAAGCCCTCGACAAGTGCTCCTGGCTGACCACCCGCCTCGGCGACGCCTGAATCCCTGAAGACGTCTGATCCAGAATCCCATATTCGGCCCTTTGCGGTCGCAAAACCGTCTTCCCCTTTTTCCGAAGCCGCTCTAGCTATTGCCAGGTCAATAGCGGGGCCGGGACGGGCCCCTGGGGAGGAAGACATGAGCCAAGCCAAGCTCCTTGCGGGGGCCTGCGCCCTCGCCGTCGCGGCGGTCGCCTTCGGCGCCCTCGCCCAGGACAAGCCGGCCGAACAGCCGCCTCTGTGGGCCTGGCCCGGCAACCAGCCCGCCAAGCCCGCCGACAAGGACAAGATCGACACCCTGCCCGGCTCGACCCAGAAGATCCCCGAAACCGGGGTCAAGGATCGCGGAACGGCGGTCGACTGGTTCCCGAACGGCCACCCGGCCATGCCGGCGGCGGTGAAGGGCGGCGCCCAAGGCAAGTTCGCCTGCGGCTTCTGCCACCTGCCCGAAGGTCCCGGCCGCACCGAGAGCCAGGACGTGGCGGGCATGCCGGCGGACTACCTCTACCGCCAGCTGCAGGACATGAAGTCCGGCGCCCGCGCCCTGATGGACCCGCACTATGGGCCGCAGGGCAACATGATCATCACCGCCAAGGCGTGGCCCGACGCCGACCTGCGCGCGGCGGCCGACTACTTCTCCAAGCTCAAGTACCCGACGCCGAACCACGTGAAGGTGGTCGAGACGGCCGAGGTGCCCGCGCACCGGCCCAACGCCTTCGTCTATGAGTTCGAGAAGGAGGGCGCCAAGGAAGCGCTCGGCGACCGCATCATCGAAGGCCCGGACGACTTCGAGCGCTTCGAGCTGCGCGACTGGCGCGTGGCCTTCACCGCCTATGTGCCGGTGGGCGCCGTCGCGCGCGGCGCGGCCCTGGCCAAGGGCGACTCCGCCAAGGGCCTGCCGGCCTGCGACACCTGCCACGGCGCGGGCCTGAAGGGCGGCGCGATCGCCCCGCCGATCGCCGGCCGCTACCCGACCGGCGTGTTCCGCCAGCTCTACGCCTTCAAGAGCGGCTCGCGAAACGGCCTCGCCGCCGGCTTCATGAAGCCGATGGTGGTCAACCTGTCGCAGAAGGACATGATCGACCTGGCCGCCTACGTCGGCTCGCTGAAGCCGTAAGGCCCGCTCCAGAGCCCCCGGCGGCTGAGACGAAACCGTGATGAAGTTTCGTCAGTGTGCGCTTCAGTTCGGACGATGGTCCGCCGGGGGGCTTTGCCGATGACGATGAGCTGGGTCCTGCCCGCCCTGCTGGCGGCCGCGTCGAGCCTGATCCCGGCCAGCGCCATCAAGGTCTATGAGGTCCGGCCGTCGCAGGCCGATCCCGGCGGGCGCCAGTACGACGATCCCAGCTACGTGATGGCCGCGCCCGGGCGCGGCCATCACGTAGCTGGGATCGTCGTACTGGCGCCCGCCGGGATCGGCCTGCGACGGCCGGACCTCATAGACCTTGATGGCGCTGGCCGGGATCAGGCTCGACGCGGCCGCCAGCAGGGCGGGCAGGACCCAGCTCATCGTCATCGGCAAAGCCCCCCGGCGGCTGAGACGAAACCGTGATGAAGTTTCGTCAGTGTGCGCTTCAGTTCGGACGATGGTCCGCCGGGGG
>FTJU01112611.1_pt1 | contig 16207 bp, 19 predicted proteins | sample 1658961 | NCBI WGS metagenome assembly FTJU01 (sample SAMEA3914878, study PRJEB12502) | metagenome | biome: forest; material: soil | place: USA | collected 2012-03-12 | depth 0.3 m | reverse complement strand
CACCCTGCCCGCCCACAACTCGGCCGCGAACACCCTTGGTGAGCACGCCTTTCACACCGCCGACCTAGATCACCACACCACCGCGAACGTCGGTGGGCGCACCCCTCACACCACCACCCACATGGCGGCCCCGACGGCAGCGATGAGCACTCGCATCGGGCACACAATTGCTGCAACCAATGGATTCGCCCCCGATACCGCACGCTTCGAACCCCAGACCGCGTCGGCAACCGATGCCAATGAGCACACGGCTTCCGATACCAGCGGCGTGGCGGTCCGGACTGCGCCTGCGGCCACCGATCGCACAGCCTTTCCTGCCGCAGGCGATGACCTCCGTACTGCAGCGGCCGCTGACCCCGGTGCTTCGGACCAGCGAGTCGGCTCCGACTTCGAGTCCGATGCCACAACGCTCGCCTCAGCTCGCAGTGCGCGCACGACGTCTGTTGTCGGAGAGGCCGAGTCGCGGACGACCGCAGCGCAGTCGCAGCTGAGTATCTTCGATGCCGCGTCTGTCGAAGCAGGTTACGACACCGTCGACGCGACTGCGGACCGGGCAAAGGCCGACACCAGTCGCGCCACGGCATCTCGCACCGCGTCCACGACGGACACGGGCGCTGACGCTTCCAACCCGGCGAATTCCAGCCCTGGTACCGAAACCCACACGCACACAAGCGCGCCAGCGGGCGCTCCCGCCCCAGCGAAGTCCAGCACTCGTGCCGACAACTCCACACGCACAAGCACACCAGGCGATGCCTCCCACCTAGCGAAATCCGCCACGTATCTCGAAACTGCTACGCGCACAAGCGAACCCGCAGGATCTCGGCCCATCAACCGGGGTTCCGCGACCCCGGCGGAACGAATCACGCGGGCAACGGATGGTCTCCCTACTTCGCGCATGGACGACTCCGCAACCGATCACGAGGATCAGACCGCGGATGCCGAGGTCAGGCAGCTCGTCTCGGATGATGCGCCTAGTCACACCACCAGCGAGGTGATCAGCGAAGTCGTGCAATCACTTTCGGCGGAGAATCTGCTGACCGAGAATGTCGGCTCCGGGAGCGACGATATCGAGGTGTGGTCGGTCGCCCGCGCGATCGCGGGTCGCGGCCTTTCGGTCATCCCTGTGGAGCAGCTCGCTGAAATCCTCATGCTCGCCGATCAATCGTGGACACCCACCAGCATCGGCGCGGAAGTCGGCCTGTCCCGCACCGCGATCGCCCAGGTCCTGGAGTTCGCCAGGCGAGTCCGCCGCCCCTATGCAATCAGCAGCTGAGCCAGCACCGTCGCCAGCCGGGCCTCGAGGGCTCCCGTATTGCGGCGCCGAAGCCACCACCGCGACGACGATGAGCAGCCAGAGACCGATCACCTTCCACGGGTTGTGCACAACGATCGCGCCCAGTCGAGCGAACATGTGGGAGAAGTCATTTCGAGATCCGAACGAGCGGATCGGTCTCAGATGTCGAGTTCGTCGATCTTCGGACTGGCCGCGGTGTCGACGAGTTCGCGGTAGATGCGCGCCGGCACCCGTTCCGCGAGTTCCTCGACCGAGTCGACGATCTCCACCGTGTAGTCCGCCCAGGTCTGGTCATCGGCATCGAAGATCTCGCGCCAGTTCTTCAGATCCCTGGTCCAGTTCGTCTGCGCGAAATCCATCCAGTCGGACTGCTGCCTGTGCACCACGTACTTGCCCTTGCGGCTGCGATAGACCCGGACCACCGCGATTCCGGACTTGCTGAATTCCCGGGCCTCACCGAGCTTGCGCCCGACGAAACGCTGCCTGCGCGAACCACGGGGACCGACCTCGAGCAGCACATCTCGCATACCCGATGCGCTCTCATCGATCTTGATCATGGCCACCTCGGAAGCGGCGTCGTCCGGTGTCTGCGAATCCGCGTTCATGATTCCCCATCTCATATATAGATATGCAATTAAGCATGGGATCAGCGTCAGCGGGCCCCGATTCGGTCCGCTGCGGTGAAGTGATCTGCTATTTCGGTCGCCCCGAGTCGGCTCGGCATCGCCCGTCAAGAATCACTATAAGTAGATGTATACGCATAACGCAAGACCTTGGTCGAGCGACTTCAACGTGCCCCGGCTTGCTGCCGTTCGCGGTCGACGCTCCGTACCACCTTGACCAGCGATGCCAGCCCGATTCCGAGTCCGAGCCCGAGTGCCGAGGCCGCTGCGAAACCGGCCGGGAATCCACCGGCGTCGATGGCGATACCGCAGAGGGAAGTGCCGATGCCATTGCCGAGAGTCATCGCGGCGCCGTGCCAGCCGATCGCCTCGCCGCGCCCGCCTTCGGGAACAATCCGGCTCAACTGGTCGACAGATGCGACAAGTGTCGGCGCACAGAGTGCTCCGGCGATGAGCCCGGTGATGCCGAGCGAGAGCGGACCAACAGCGAAGCACATCGGAATGCTGACGGCGCCGAGTCCGGCGAGCAGCACATACGTCGAAATGGATCGGTGCAGCGCCCCGTAGACGAGCCCGCCGACCAGCGAACCGAAACCCCACACCGCCATGACCACGCCGAGCCACCGCTGCGCACCGAACTCGCGCATGGCGGAGACGAAGGTCAATTCCGAACCCGCGAGCACCGCGACCGCCACACTCGCGCCGATGCACAGCGCAATGAACTCGACCCGGAACCATGCACGCCGCCGTACCGTCGCGATCTCGGCCTTGTCATCGAAGCGCAGCGGCGGATTGCGCACCCACACAAAGACGCCCGCCAGGACGAGCGCCATCTGCATCCCGAACAGGGTCAGCGTCGTCGACCATGCGGTCGCGGCGGCGATGCCGAGCACCGGCCCGACCATGAAGGCCATCTCCACCGACACCGATTCCAGTGCCAGCGCCGGTTGGCGCGTCTGCTCGGTGGTCGCCGCGATCACGGCCTGCCGCACCACCGTGAAGATCGGGATATCGAAGAGCCCGGCGACCGCCGCGAGCACCAACAGCGCCGCGTACCCGACAAACGGCGCGATCGACCAGCACACCGCCCCAACCACAATCGAGGGCAGAATCGTGCGCCGCAATCCGAACCGATCCAGCATCCGCCCGCGCCACGGCCCACTCGCCGCAACACACAGCGTGACAACCGAACTCAGCGCACCGGCCTGCCCGTACGACCCGTGCAGGGTCTGCACCACATGTAGTGCGAGCAATACCGACCCGGCGAAGAATGGAATTCTGACCAGTACCCCCAGCAGCAGCACATCGCGCACCGCCGAGTTCGCCAGCACCTCCCGATAGGACCGCACTCGACCGAGCGTCTCATGCCCACCCACCCGCGCGCCACCGATTAATCCGATGTTTCACCGCTGACGCACTTTGCAACCAACTAGCTACGCGAGGCTGGATCACAGCGGGTGCTGCGGTGCAAATTCACCACGTTCGAGGTAGACGGTATGGCTCTCGGAACGCGCGATATGCGCTTGGCGTAGTCGGCGGGCGAGCCGCGGGATGACGCAGTCGTCGAGCGTCGACAAGACAACCCACGCCGAGCAGGTCGAGCTCGGTCTCCTGGAGGCGGATGGCTCGCTCATCGGATCCGAGGTCACCACAGTCGAAATATTGAAAATCTTGTCGCCTGCACCGACGTTCAGTGCCCAATCGTGCACCAGCAAATACCTTGGTGCACGGCGATTCCCAGCTCTTCGACAAGCTCGCGACGGCAGGCCGCACCGCCAAGCCTCGGACGCTGGACCCGCGAAGGCGCGCACTGGATCAATTCGCAGGGCCGCGATCAATTGCTGCCAATGCTGCCGAACGTCATCAGCACCAAGCTGGCATCGATCTTCGATCGAAGCGATCGGCCAACTCAACCGCGGATGAATAATCCGAACCCACCGACCGAATACGAAAAAGGCCCGCTTCCCAAATGGGAAGCGAGCCTTTGGTTTCCGCAGGAAAAGCCTACTTGGCCTTCTCCAGGACCTCGACCAGCCGCCAGTGCTTGGTGGCCGACAACGGGCGGGTCTCCATCAGCTGGACGCGGTCGCCGATGCCGGCGATCTCGTTCTCATCATGCGCCTTCACCTTGGTGGTGGAGCGAATGATCTTGCCGTAGAGCGGGTGCCGCGTGCGGTCTTCCAGCTCGACCACGATGGTCTTGTTCATCTTGTCCGAGACCACGTAGCCGATGCGGACTTTGCGAGTCCCGCGCTCCTTGGTCACTTTCTCTTCACTCATGCCGCATCTCCCTTACCAGCGGGTGCCGAGGCCAGGCCGAGCTCACGCTCGCGCATGACCGTGTAGATGCGCGCGATCTCGTGACGCACAACGCGCAGGCGACGGTTGTTGTCCAACTGACCCGTCGCCATCTGGAAGCGCAGATTGAACAGCTCTTCCTTCGACTCGCGCAGGCGGGCGACGAGCTCCTCTTCGTTGAGCTCGCGGAGCTCTGCGGCCGGTGTACCGGTAGCCATCAGAACTGCTCCTCCCTGGTCACGATCCTGCACTTCATGGGGAGCTTGTGCATCGCACGGCGCAGGGCCTCACGAGCGGTCTCCTCGTTGGGGTAACTCATTTCGAACATCACCCGTCCGGGCTTGACGTTCGCGATCCACCACTCCGGCGAGCCCTTACCGGAACCCATGCGGGTTTCGGCCGGCTTCTTGGTGAGCGGGCGATCCGGGTAGATGTTGATCCAGATCTTGCCACCACGCTTGATGTGGCGAGTCATCGCGATACGTGCGGACTCGATCTGTCGGTTGGTGACGTAGGCAGGCTCGAGAGCCTGGATGCCGTATTCACCGAACGCGACCGAAGTGCCGCCCTTGGCCATGCCGCTGCGGCTCGGGTGATGCTGCTTCCGGTGCTTGACCTTCCGTGGCATCAACATGCGTCAGCCCTCCTGTGTTTCTGCCGGGGCGTCGGCAACCGCGGTAGCAGCGCCTGCCCGCCCGGCCTCGGTGCCGGTCGCGGTGGTGCCTGCGGAACCGGACCGACGCGGGCGGCTCGGCCGCTCCCGACGCTCGCGGCGGTCACCGGCTGCGGGCGCGGCCGCGGCCGTGACCTCGCGCTTGCCACCGACGATGTCACCCTTGTAGATCCAGACCTTCACGCCGATGCGACCGAAGGTGGTCCTGGCCTCGTAGAGGCCGTAGTCGATATCCGCGCGCAGCGTGTGCAGCGGGACGCGACCCTCGCGGTAGAACTCCGAGCGCGACATTTCGGCGCCACCGAGGCGGCCCGAGCACTGCACCCGGATGCCCTTGACGTTCGGCGAACGCATGGCCGACTGGATGGCCTTGCGCATCGCGCGACGGAACGCCACACGGTTGGACAGCTGCTCGGCCACACCCTGGGCGACCAGCTGCGCATCGGACTCGGGGTTCTTGACCTCGAGGATGTTCAGCTGCACCTGCTTCTTGGTGAGCTTCTCCAGCTCGGCACGAATGCGATCGGCCTCGGCGCCGCGGCGACCGATGACAATACCCGGACGCGCCGTGTGGATGTCGACGCGAACCCGGTCACGGGTGCGCTCGATCTCCACCTTGGAGATGCCCGCCCGCTCCATGCCGGTGGCGAGGAGCTTGCGGATGGCGACGTCTTCCTTCACGTAGTCCGCGTACTGCTTGTCCGCGTACCAACGCGACTTCCAGTCGGTGGTGATACCGAGGCGGAAGCCATGGGGATTGATCTTCTGTCCCATTTACTTTGCCCCTCCCTTCCGGCGGTTACGAGTGGATCCACCGGCGGTGGGCACGCTCTCGACCTCGATGGTGATGTGGCTGGTGCGCTTGCGAATCCGGAACGCGCGGCCTTGGGCCCGCGGCTGGAACCGCTTCATGGTCGCGCCCTCGTCGACGTAGGCGGTCGAGATGACCAGGGTCGACGGGTTCAGACCGAGGTTGTTCTCGGCGTTCGCCGCGGCGCTGGCCACGACCTTGGCAACCGGCTCGCTCGCGGCCTGCGGCGCGAACTTCAGGATCGCGAGGGCGTCCTCGACCCGCTTGCCGCGGACCAGGTCCACGACACGACGAGCCTTCATCGGGGTCACGCGAACGTGCTTGGCAGTCGCGCGCGCAGTCGGGTTCTGAACCGTCACTGTGTTTGATTCGCTCATCGCCGCTTGCTCTTCCGGTCTTCCTTGACGTGGCTCTTGAACGTCCTGGTGGGCGCGAACTCACCCAGCTTGTGGCCGACCATGGACTCCGAGACGAACACCGGCACATGCTTGCGGCCGTCGTGGACGGCGAAGGTGTGACCGATGAAATCGGGGATGATGGTCGAACGACGGGACCAGGTCTTGATGACCTGCTTGCTGCCCTTTTCGTTCTGTACGTCCACCTTCGCGAGGAGGTGGTCGTCGACGAACGGGCCCTTCTTGAGGCTGCGTGGCATTTCTTACCTCCTCCTTCAGCGCTTCTTGCCGGTCTTGCGACGGCGGACGATGAGCTTGTCGCTCGGACGGTTGGGCTTGCGGGTGCGGCCTTCCGGCTGACCCCACGGCGAGACCGGGTGGCGACCACCGGAGGTCTTGCCTTCACCACCACCATGCGGGTGGTCGACCGGGTTCATGACGACACCACGGACCGTGGGGCGGCGACCCTTCCAGCGCATACGGCCGGCCTTACCCCAGTTGATGTTCGACTGTTCGGCATTGCCGACCTCGCCGACGGTGGCGCGGCAGCGCACGTCGACGCGACGGATCTCACCGGAGGGCATACGCAGCGTGGCGTAGGGGCCTTCCTTACCGAGCAGCTGGATGCTCATGCCGGCGGCACGGGCCAGCTTGGCGCCACCGCCCGGACGCAGCTCCACATTGTGGATGGTGGTACCGGTCGGGATATTGCGCAGCGGCAGGTTGTTACCCGGCTTGATGTCGGCGGTCGGGCCGGACTCGATCGGGGTGCCCTGCACCACGCCCTTGGGGGCGATGATGTAGCGCTTCTCGCCGTCCAGGTAGTGCAGCAGCGCGATATTGGCGGTGCGGTTCGGGTCGTACTCGATGTGCGCGACCTTGGCCGGGATACCGTCCTTGTCCAGGCGACGGAAGTCGATCAGACGGTAGGCGCGCTTGTGGCCGCCACCGCGGTGCCGGGTGGTGATGCGACCGTGCGCGTTGCGGCCACCCTTGCTGTGCAGCGGGCGGATCAGCGACTTCTCGGGAGTCGACCGAGTGATCTCAGCGAAGTCCGAGACGCTGGAGCCACGACGGCCCGGCGTAGTCGGCTTGTACTTACGGATTGCCATGAGTTCTTCTCTGCTTTCTGGAATCCCGGGCGCTTACGCGACCGGGCCTCCGAAGATCTCGATGGGCTTGCTGTCGGCCGAGATGGTCACGAGCGCGCGCTTGGTGTCCTTGCGCTTGCCGTAACCGAAGCGGGTCCGCTTGCGCTTGCCCTGACGGTTGGCGGTGTTGACGCTGGTCACCTTCACACCGAAGACCTTCTCGACGGCGATCTTGATCTGCGTCTTGTTGGAATCCGGGTGCACGATGAAGGTATAGGTACCTTCCTCGATCAGTCCGTAGGACTTCTCCGAGATGACCGGCGCCAGCAGAATGTCGCGGGGGTCGGCGATCGTGGTCACTTGCTCTCCTCCTGTGCGGATTCGGCGGGGCCGTGCACGAAGGCGTTCAAGGCCTCGACGCTGAATACCACCTCGTCGCTTTCCAGCACGTCGTAGGTGTTGAGCTGATCCGGCGCGATCGGGTGCACGAACTCCAGGTTCTGCACGCTCTTCCAGCCCGCGATGTCCTCACGTCCGAGGACGAGCAGGAACTTCTTCCGGTCCGACAGCTCGGACAGGAAGGACTTCGCGGTCTTGGTCGACGGGGTCTGGCCCGAGACCAGTTCGGTGATCACGTGGATGCGCTCATTGCGCGCACGATCCGAGAGGGCGCCACGCAGCGCGGCGCGGATCATCTTCTTGGGGGTGCGCTGGCTGTAGTCACGCGGCTGCGGACCGTGCACGGTGCCACCGCCGGTGAACTGCGGCGCGCGGGTCGAACCCTGACGGGCGCGACCGGTGCCCTTCTGGCGGTACGGCTTCTTGCCACCACCGGAGACCTCGCCACGCGTCTTGGTCGCGTGGGTGCCCTGGCGTGCGGCGGCGAGCTGCGCGACGACCACCTGGTGCATCAGCGAGATGTTCGCGGTGACATCGAAGATCTCCGCGGGGAGCTCGACCGTGCCGTTGGTCTTGCCGCCGAGTTCCTTGACCGGGAGAGTGAGATTCACGGTCTTCTTCTCCGTATCGACTGCGGGGCTGGTCATGCGTGCGCACCACCCTTCACTGCGCTCTTGACGATCACGACGCCGCCCTTGCGACCCGGGATCGCGCCCTTGATCAGCAGCAGTCCGTTCTCGGCGTCGACCTTGTGAACCGACAGGTTCTGCGTGGTGACGCGGTCGTTACCCATGCGACCCGACATGCGCATGCCCTTGAACACGCGGCCGGGGGTGGCGCAACCACCGATGGATCCCGGGCGACGGTGCACCGCCTGGGCACCGTGCGAAGCGCCCTGACCACGGAAGCCGTGGCGCTTCATGGTGCCGGCGAAGCCCTTGCCCTTGCTGGTGCCGGTGACGTCGACGTAGGCGCCCTCTTCGAAGACATCGGCGTTGATCTCCTGGCCGACCTCGAAGGTGGCGGCGTCGGCGACCCGGATCTCGACGACGTGGCGGCGCGGGGTGACACCGGCCTTGGCGAACTGGCCGGAGACCGGCTTGTTCACCTTGCGCGGGTCGATGGCGCCGAAGGCGACCTGGACGGCACTGTAGCCGTCGCGCTCCACGGTGCGGATCTGGGTAACGACGTTCGGTCCGGCCTTGATGACGGTCACGGGGACGACGCGGTTCTTGTCGTCGAACACCTGGGTCATACCGAGCTTGGTGCCCAGGATGCCGGCCGCTGGCCTGTTCTTGTTGTCAGTCATATCTCGAGTCCCCGTCACTGAATGTTGACGTCGACGCTGGCCGGCAGGTCGATGCGCATGAGGGCATCAACCGTCTTCGGCGTCGGGTCGAGGATGTCGATCAGCCGCTTGTGCGTCCGCATCTCGAAGTGCTCGCGCGAGTCCTTGTACTTGTGCGGCGAACGGATGACGCAGTACACGTTCTTTTCGGTCGGCAACGGCACCGGCCCGACCACACGGGCCCCGGTGCGGGTCACCGTCTCCACGATCTTGCGCGCGGACGCGTCGATCGCTTCGTGGTCATAGGCCTTGAGCCTGATGCGGATCTTCTGTCCCGCCACGCTAAGTGTCCTTTTCTCCGCTTATCGTTCGTGGTCCGGAAGCCGGGTTCCGCACCACCTTCAATTGCACAGCCCGAACACACGAAAGACGTCTCGGTAGAGACCCCGACCGGGGCAGGCCCGATCCTCGCCGCTGTTCATCTGTCATGGTTCCCCGGTCCACGCGGTCGGGCGTGTCGCCCCTCCGCTCATTCCTTGGCCTCGGCACGAAATTCCACCTGGCCTGAAACGCTGTCCCGGACGCACCCACGCTGGATGTCCAGCGAGGTACACGATTGGGTGTTGCTCGCCTCGCCACCCGCCACAACCGCCGAACGGCATGACCTGGTGCAAGGCAACCCGAATAGTATGCCCGACCGCGTTTGCGACTTCAAATCCGCCCCCTATCAACGCCTTCTCGGCAGGTCAGGACGCGAATCCCGGGCGCGCCCCCGTTGAACTTACTTTTGAGTAACATAGAGTCATGACGAAACCGACCGCGACCCATCGCATCTGGAACAAGTTGCCGGACAACCGACTGGGGCACACTCTGTTCTCGCTGGGCATGGTGGCCCGGGTGCCCTACTTCGGGACGGTACTGCCGAGCGTCGTGCGGTTGGAGCCCGGACTGTGCGAGGTGACTTCGCCGAAGTGGTTCGGCATCCACAACCACCTGGGCACCTTCCATGCGATCGCGGCCTGCAATCTGGCCGAGGTGGCAATGGGCATGCTGAGCGAGGCCACAGTGCCCGACACCCACCGCTGGATTCCCAAGGCCATGAATGTGCAGTACCTGGCCAAGGCCGAGACCGGTCTGCGCGCGGTCGCGAAACTGGCGGCGGTGCCCGACTTCACCCTGATCACCGAGGGAAAAGAACTCGTCATCCCGGTCTCCATCTACGACAAGCACGGCCTCGAGGTCGTGCACGCCGATATCACCACCTGGATCACCCCCAAGTAGGTGCGGCGTTGTTGCGGCTGGCCCGCCCAGGCGGATTGAATAATGCGGAATATGAATGACAGAGCGGTCCGGGAATTCGACCTTTGCGTGGTCGGGCTCGGACCGACCGGTCGGGCGCTGGCGCATCGGGCCACCCGGGCCGGGTTCCGCGTCGCGGCCATCGATCCGCGGCCGGACCGACTCTGGCCGCCCACGTTCTCCTGCTGGATCGATGAGCTGCCGGAGTGGTTGCCGCCGAGCGCCGTCGCCACGCGCATCCCGAAGCCGACGGTATGGACGAAATCCCAGCATCGGATCGACCGCCCCTACTGCGTGCTGTCGAAGTCCGGACTGCACGATGCGTTACCACTCGACGACGCCACCGTCGTAGCAGGGCGGGCCACTCGTGTCGAAGTCAATGAGGTGGAGCTCACGGACGGCACCGTACTCAGGGCCGCAACGGTTTTCGACACCCGCGGGCTGCCGGCGCTCGGACAGCGCCGGGCCGCCAGCGCGCACGGCATCTTCGTCGATGCCGAAACCGCCGCGCCCATGGTCACCGAGGGCGAAGGGCTGCTACTCGATTGGCGTCCGGAGAACGGCGCAGGCCCCGATGAGCCACCGTCGTTCCTCTATGCCGTCCCGCTCGGTAACGGCACGGTGATCTTCGAGGAGACCAGCCTCGGCCTGCGCTGCGGCATGCCGCAGCGCGAGTTGCACAGGCGTACGCTGAATCGTCTTGCCGCCCACAGCATTCGGCTCACCGGTGCCGAGCCGACCGAAGCCGCGCACTACCCGCTGGACCAGCCACCGCCGAAGAAGGGGACCGCCCAGGTGGTTCCGTTCGGCTCCCGCGGCGGCATGATGCATCCCTGCACCGGCTACAGCGTCGCGCACTCCCTTGGCCTGGTCGACACCGCCCTCGCCGCCCTCCGGACAGGCCGTGACCCCATTGCCGACCTCTGGCCGTGGCAGGCCCGCCTGGTGTACTGGATGCGGCTGCGCGGCCTGTGGGGTATGGGCCGCCTGACCACCGAGCAGTCCGTCGCCATGTTCGACGCGTTCTTCAGCGCCGCACCGCGCGGACAGCGCGCCCTGCTCTCCTCCCACGGCGATTACACCGCACTCGGCGCCGTTCTCGTCAATACCGTCGCGCGCACCTGGCCGTTCCGCTGGCGCTACGACCTGGTCGGCTGGACAAATCGAAACCGTTGGGTCGGTTTCGACTTCGCCGCAGCCGACCACGAAGCGGATCGGATCGGCTGACCGGATCAGGCGCCGGTTTCGGCAGCGCGCTGGTAGCCGCGGATCGCGGGGTAGGCGAATACGACGACGAGCCCGAGCACCCAGGCAACAGCCTTCAACAGAGGTTCGGCGACGGCACCGCCATAGGACAGTCCCTTCATCGCATCGATGGCGCAGCTCATCGGCTGGTTCGCGACCACGTCCTGCAACCAGACCGGATAGGCGATGATGGGCACGAACCCGGTATTGAAGAACATCAGCAGGGTATTGACGATGCCGATGACGCTCACCAGCATGACGCCCTCGGTAATGGTGGCCAGCGCGGTGACCAGCACCGCGAAGCCGATACCGAACAACACCGGAATGCCGATCAAGCCGACGGCCGCCAGCGGCCCCTGTCCGAAGCGGAAGCCGAGGGGGAGGCCGACGGCGATCACGAACAGCGTGGTGACCAGTATGCGGACCGCCTCGGCGAAGAGCCGACCGGTCAGCCCAGCGGCCCGATGCACCGGCATGGTCCAGAACCGACCGAGCAGCCCGGTGTACTTCTCGCCCTTGAAACCGAGTGCGCTGACCACCGCACCGGACATCGCCGCGACCAATGTGATCAGCGCGACCTGTCCGTAGATGCTCGGCTTACCCGTCGCGGCGGAAATCGAATTGCCGAGTACGACGCGGAACATGAAAAGCGTCAGCGCCGGATAGATCAGCGTCTGGATGGTGGTCGCGGGATCACGCGCCCACGCCAGCAGCAGCCGCTTGCACTGGATCAGGCTGTGCGTGATCCAGGTGGACAACGCGCGTTCGGACGGCGTGGCCACCCGCGGTGGCGGAGCGAATCCGTCCACCTCGGTGCGCTCCAAGGTCTCGACAGAACTCATGACCGCCTCACACTCGCCCAGATCGCCAACGGGGTGAAGACGATCGCCAAACCGACCAACCAGGTCAGCGGCACCCACAGCACATCCCAGCTCACCCCGTCATGGGCCATATCGCGCAGCGCGAAGGAGAACTGGGACACCGGCTGATTGCGCACGAACGGCCGGATCCACATCGGAAAGCTGCGTTCCGGTACGAATCCGCAGGAGAGCATGCCGAAGATCAAGGTGGGCAGCGTCAATGCCTGACTCAGCGATTCGGGACTCTTGGTCAGACTCCCGAGCGCGTCCGCGCCGAGCGCGAGCACGGTGCCGACCGCAATCGAGAACACACAGAACAGCAGGGCCTGACCGAGCCCGGCGATGAAGCGGAAGCCGATCATGTAGCCGAAGATGATCGCGGCGGTCAGCGAGGTGAGCGAACGCACCAGGCCGGCGCTGATCCGTGCACTCAGCGGCACCAGCGCACCGATCGGCATCGTCTGTAGTCGGGCGCTCAGACCCGTCAGCGCCTCGTACGCGGACAACTGCGCATTCGACATCATCGTGAACGCCATGGTCTGCAGCACGATGATCGGCATGACGAACTGGGCGTAGTCGATGCCCTGGAACTTCATGACGAAGCGCAGCGGCAGATAGAAGCCGAGCGTGAATACCAGCGGGGTGATCATCGCGACGATCAGTTCGCCCTTGACGGCCATGGTTCGCACAATGCGTCCGGCCAGCGCCTGCCACTGCGCGAAGTAGGAGAGCCTGGTTGTGGGCAGCTCGGTGAAGAGCAGCGCCGAATCGGCCCGCTCAACGGTTGCAGAACTCACGATCGCGCCTCGCAGCCGTTCGGCTCCGTCGTCACTTCCGGTCCGGTGTTGATGGTTCGCTCGCTCACGACTGCGCTTCGCTGACGCTCGGCTCCGTCGTGCGCGAAGGCGCGCTGTCTTTGGTTCACTCGCTGACGCTCGCTCACGCGTGGCCGCCCGAATGGCCGGTAATCGAAAGGAACACATCATCGAGCGAGGGCCTGCGCAGCGCGATATCGGCCAATTGGATCCCGGACGCGTCGAGCCTGCGCAATGCCTCCGACAGCGTGGTCGCGCCGTCGGGTGCCGGAATCGAGATCCGGTCGCCGTGATCGAGTTCGGCGAGTACGGCGGCGGGTACCAGATCGCCGAGTGCGATGGCGGCCTTGCCGAGATGGGTCGGATCCAGCGGCACCACCTCGCAGTAGCTGCCTCCGGTCTTCTCCTTGAGTTCGTCGGCGGTGCCCTCCGCGATCACCGTGCCCTTATCGATGACGATGATGTTGTCGCTGAGCACATCGGCTTCCTCGAGGTACTGCGTGGTGAGCAGCACCGTGATGCCCTGATTCTTCAAAGCGGTCACCAGATCCCACACGCCCTGGCGGCTGCGCGGATCCAGACCCGTGGTCGGCTCATCGAGGAAAACCACTTCCGGTCGCACGACCAGTCCGCAGGCGATATCGACCCGACGACGCATGCCGCCGGAATAGTGACGCACCGCGCGACGGCCCGCGTGCACCAAGTCGAATTCCTCGAGCAACGTGTCGGCCCGCTTACGGGCGGCCGATCTGCCCAGGCCCATCAGCCGGCCGAACAATTCCAGGTTCTCCCGGCCGGAGAGGTTCTCGTCGAGCGCGGCGTACTGGCCGGTCATCATGATCGAGCGGCGCACACCCGCCGGATCCTTCAGCACATCGTGGCCCGCGACCATGGCGGTGCCGGAGTCCGGGCGCAGCAGGGTGGACAGCACTTTGACCATGGTGGTCTTGCCCGCGCCGTTGGGCCCGAGGATGCCGAGCACACTCGCCCGCGCGGCGGTGAAGCTGATGCCCTGTAGCGCGTGCACATCGCCGAATGACTTCCGGACATCCGCCACCATGACCGCGGCATCACCACGATCGATGGGTGGCGGCTCGCCGGTGTGCGAATCCGCTGGGTTCAAGCTCGGCATCAACTCTCCACTGTGTCTGATCGGCGGCGTTCGCGGGGCCAAGTGGCGATCCGGGTCGCCGAAGTATGGGCATGAATACGTCCCGGTTGGTGATCCCTGCCGCCAGGCGTGATGTTACCGGCCTGGGCATCCCCGTACGGCAGACCGCGCCATACCCAGCGGATGGCGCGATGACTGTGTCCTTACTCACATTTATTTCCGCTGATTCGCCGGTCCCGAGAACATCGCTGGTGGCGGCCCTCGAGGGGCAGCGTAGGGGCGGCGGCGACATCTTGTCGCGCCGTCGCGGCGACCATAGTCTGCTACGCGGGGGAACTTGCACTCACTCGTTTGCGGCAGCGCTGCTACATCAAGCGTTCAGCGGTCTGCGGCGGATCGACCCTGCGAGAGGTGACCATGGCCGAGACCGCGCAGCCGAGGCTGGCAGCGCATCCGGGAGGCTCGGGCCGACCGAACGTGCTGACGTCCTATGACCCGCGCACCGGCGAAATCGTCGGCAACTATGCCGTCATGGGTTCGGGCGAAATCAATCGCACCGTGCGCGCCGCACGTAGCGCCGACAAGTGGTGGGCGGCACTGGGATTCAACGCCCGCAAACGCTGGCTACTGGACTGGAAGCGCAGCATCGCCAGGCGCGCAGGCGAATTGGTGGAAATACTGTGCGAGGAAACCGGAAAACCCGCGGCGGACGCGGCAATCGAGGTGATGCTCGCCGTCGAGAATCTGGATTGGGCGGCCCGCAATGCCGCGCGCGTACTGGATCGGCGCAAGCTCGGCTGCACCTGGCTGACGCGCAATCAGCATGCCTCCGTCGGCTATCTGCCGCTCGGCGTGGTCGGTGTGCTCGGGCCGTGGAACAACCCGGTGTTCACCCCGATGGGCTCGATCGCCTACGCGATGGCCGCCGGCAATGCCGTGGTCTTCAAACCCGATGAGCTCACCACCGGCGTCGGGGTCTGGCTGGCCGACAGCTGGCACAAGCTGGCGCCGAATCAACCTGTGCTGCAGGTTGTTACCGGGGACCACGCCACCACCGCCGCGCTGTGTCGCGCCAAGGTGGACAAAATCGCCTATGCCGGTTCGGATGCGGGCGCGCGCGATGTGATCACGCTGTGCGCGCAGACCATGACGCCGGTGGTGGTCGAGCGAAACGGCAAGGGCACCATGGTGGTTCACGTCGACGCCAAACTCGACGAGGCCGCCGAGGCCGCGGTATTCGGCGCGATGGCCAATGCCGGTCAGAACTCCACCGGCATCCAGCGAGCCTATGTCGCCGACTCCGTATACGACCGATTCCTGGAACTGGTGATCGACCAGGCGCGGCGGCTGCGCCCCGGTGCGGATAAGCGCGCGTCCTACGGTCCGATGATTCTGGAATCGCAGGTTGATGTGGTGCGCAAGCAGGTGCGCGATGCACTGGCCAGGGGCGGGCGCGCGGTGGTCGGCGGACTGGATTCGATTCGCGATCCGTATATCGAACCGATTGTCCTGGCCGAGGTGCCGGAGGACAGCGTCGCGATCACCGGCGAGGGCATCGGACCGCTGTTGATCGTCAACAAGGTCGCGAATATGGACGAGGCGGCGCAGCGGATCAACGCCGTCGGCAGTGGTGTCGCGGTATCGGTGTTCACCCGTGATGTGCACGGCATCGAATCCTTCGCCGAGCAGCTGCGCGTTGGCGTTGTGACCATCAATTCGTCGACCGCGTACGCCGGGATTCCGGCGTTACCGTTCGGCGGCGTGGGCGAATACGGGCAGGGACACCATCACGGCGACCAGGGACTGCGCGAGTTCAGCCGGACGCTGGCGATCGCGCGCAAGCGATACCCGGCGCCGATGAGCCTGTCCACCTTCGACCGGCATCCCCGGCACCTGCGCACGGCCAAGGCCATCTTCCGGCTGCGCCACGGCGGTGTTTGATTTGCCGCGCCTGCGGCGCTCTGTTTTTGGCCGCGCCTGCGGCGCGGCGGGTTCGCGGCCCCCT
>FTJU01003762.1_pt1 | contig 16290 bp, 13 predicted proteins | sample 1658961 | NCBI WGS metagenome assembly FTJU01 (sample SAMEA3914878, study PRJEB12502) | metagenome | biome: forest; material: soil | place: USA | collected 2012-03-12 | depth 0.3 m | reverse complement strand
CCAAGTGCTCGGCGGGCTCGATCTGGACGGCGCACTCCTGCTGTTCGGCCTGAGCAACACCGGATTCGCACTGGCCCAAGTCCTGTTCGGCCACCTGGATTCACTACCGACCCTCATCCGGCTCGGTGTGCTCGACGCCTACTACCTACGGCCCCAACCACTCCTGTTGCAGCTCATCACCAGTGACATCTCGTTGCGCCGATTCGCCCGGGCCTCGGTGGCGATCATCGTGCTCGGACTCGGTCTCGCTCGCAACGATCTCACGTGGGGTCCGCAAACTCTCGCACTGCTGACGACTACCCTGCTCAGTGGCATTGCCCTCTTCGGCGGCCTGTTCGTCTGCGCCGCCGGCGCACAGTTCTATCTGATCGACGGTGCGGAACTGACCAACAGCTTCACCTACGGTGGTTCCTTCGCCTCCATGCAACCGGCTTCGGTATTTCCGACATCGCTGAAGCTGGTATTCGGCTTCGCCATTCCGGTCGCGTTCACGGCGTACGTACCGACCATCGCACTGTTGCACCTACCCGGCCCGCCGCTGTTGCCGCCCTGGCTGGCCTGGTGCGCACCGTTGGCGGCGCTGTGGGTGTGGCTGCTCGCGTTGAGTTTGTGGCGACTGGGTACTCGGCACTATCAGGGAGGCGGCGGATAAGGGTGGCGGATACCGAACTATCGGACTCGATCATCGAGATCGAGGATCTGACAAGGCAATTCATTCTGTATCGGCGAAACGGGCGTCACTGGCGACGCACCCGCGAAACGCTCACCGCGGTGGACCGGATGACGTTTCGCATCGAACGCGGTTCGGCGGTGGGTTATATCGGCGCGAACGGCGCGGGCAAGTCGACCACGATCAAAATGCTGACCGGAATCCTGGTCCCCACCGCGGGCACCGTGCGCACCTGCGGCCTGGATCCGGTGCGACAGCGGCGCGAACTCGCCGCCCGGATCGGGGTCGTGTTCGGTCAGCGCTCCCAGCTGTGGTGGGATCTACCGCTGCGCGAATCGTTTTCGATTCTCGCCGCGATCCACCGGCTGGAATCCGATGTCGCGCGCAAACGTACCTATGAGTTGGTCGAACAACTGGAGATGGCCGAGACACTGGACACTCCCGTGCGCCAGCTCTCGCTCGGGCAGCGCATGCGGGCGGAGGTCGCCGCGGCGCTGCTGCACTCACCCGAGCTGGTCATTCTCGACGAGCCGACCATCGGCCTCGATGTGCTCTCGAAACAGCGACTGCGTGAGTTCCTACGCGCCGAACGCACTGAGCGCGGCACCACGCTGTTGCTCACCACGCACGATATGGGCGATATCGAACGGCTCTGTGATCGGGTGCTCGTCGTCGACCGCGGCACTCTGGTGTACGACGGTTCACTGACCGGACTCGCGGTGCGGGTGGGCGCCCGGCGGGTGCTGGTCGTCGATCTGGCCGAACCGACCCGCGACCTCGACGATCTGCCCAGCGCCGAACTATTGACCAGCGAGGGCGACGGCATGCGCCAGCGACTGGCCTTCGATGCCGAATCGACTACCGCCGCAAATGTTCTCGCCGCGGTCTGCGATCGCGCCGAGGTCCGCGACCTGTCCATAGAGGAGCCGGACATCGAGGACGTGGTCCGGCGGATCTATGAATCCGCCTGGTGACCGACGCCGCGGCCCGGCTCCATATTCGGTTGATATTCAGTTGTTTTCGGGTTCCCGAGCGCCCTGGTCGAGTCGGAACGGCGGGTATTCGTCACGCATCAGCGAGACGTAGGCACCCACCCGGATGGACCACCGGTGCATACCGAGCAGGAAATCGAACAGTCCCTTCGGATATGCCGCCGTGAACAGCAGTGCCACCACCGCGACCAGCAACAGCACATTGGCCAGCGTGAATCCGCCCCAGCCGGACCTGCCGGCCATTCCCGCACTGAAAATCGCACCGAGGATCAGATAGTGCGGAATGGCCAGCAGCCACCATTTCACGAGTACCAGACCACGATTCAGCCGCTCGGGATAGTCGATCTCCAGGTCCGCCGGATAATCCGGATCCGACTGCAGACTGAAAGGCGGATACCGATCGGTGCCTAGCACCGAGTAGGCGTAGAAACCCACCCGCCAACCCCACCGCATGACGCCGACATTGAAGTCGAACAATGCGCGCGGATACTTACCGGTGACCAGAATCGCGAAGAATGCGACCACCGAGACGATCACATATGCGATGTACAGGAAAATCAGAATAATGGCGTGTGGTATGGCCAGGATCCATTTGACCAACCACATCCATCGCGATAGCGCGGGATCGAGATCTCCTCGGACACGAACCGGGTTGGCCGGGCCGACGGCGGCGGTGTTCTCGGGCTCCATAATCGATGCTCCTTCCGGGTGCTTCGATGCCCTCGACGACGGGCGGAATGTCCTGATTGTCCCGTACCGAACCTATGGTCAGACCACGTTCCGATACCGACACGCCAACGAAAAGGTGGCTGTCGTCGCGGCGAATAGCCGAGTGCCGCAACGGCGCTGCGGCAAACCTCAGCTCGGCGCCTGCCCCTGGGCCGAGTACAGACTGACCTCGCCCTCCTCGCTGAGAAAGGCGTTCACAAGCATGATCCGCCCGGCCTCGAGCTCATCCGGATCGGGGGCGCTGGTGGTGATCGAGATCTGCGGAATCACCGCCCAGTTCACGACATAGCGTTCGGGCGGTCCGTCGTCATCGGACAGGCGCGCGAGCCGAAACACCGACACCGTCTTGCGGAGGATGAGCCTGCGCACCACCTCGGCGATTCGCTCCGGATCTTCCAGCGCGAACATGAACCCGAACGTCAACTCGGGCGAAGACACATACGCGGCCACGAACACCGAGGCTAGTCGATCGAACGACATCGCGTGCGCACCTCACCGGAAGTGGTTGCTGCCCATGAGCTCCGCGATTTCAGAAGGGCAGGAAAGTCGGCGGATATGTGACCGATCTGTAACGAAACATAACGATTTTCCGGCAGCTCATTTGTTTTCACACCATAGTATTGCGCCGATTCGACTATCGCGCTTTCCTGAAAAGGTCCCGGTTTTCTCGGGTTGTTCCTCATCGCATCGTCGCGGATTTCCCGGTTTCTTTGCCGTGCTGGTGGGCTGCATGGGGGCGATCCGGGTGCGGGGCTGCGCCGGAGCCGAGGGGTGCCCCTCCCCGAAATCCTCCTCGGTCCTGGCGCATCCAACTACACACCCATCGTCACCGCAGGGGCGTGCATCATGCCTACCGAATACGCAGCAGGGGGCCTTATCGGAGCCGACGAACTGCCATCGCCGTCGGCGCTGCTGCGCGCATTTCGCGAACCCCACGATCCGCACCGACACCGGCACCGGGTCCTGGCGGCGGGACGCGAACTGGTCGAATGTCATGAACGCAGGCGCCATGCCCTGCAGGCGGCGCATGCGCCGGGTGCGTCGAGCGGATGCGTCGCACAGTGCCTGCAACTCGTCGACGACCTCGACGCACACCGGGCCGAGCTTGTCGGCCACATCGACAATTGGGTCGCCAACAATGTGCAGCACCGCACCGGCGCCTCGCTGCACACCGAGACCCTGGGCGCCGTCATCGATCGAATGGCCTCGAAATGGGTTGCGGCACAAGATGCATTAGGAATATCGGCACCGGTCGAGCCGGTGCATCCCTTGCAGCTCGACGATGACGCCCAACTGCAGTGGAGCCGGTTGGCCGAACTGGCCGATGGGTACAAGGACCTGGTCACCGATGTGACCGAGCACCGGCGCAGGCTGCCGGTGTGGTGATCACCGAGGTTCTCCGCCTCCGGCTCGACCACTTCCGCCTCGACGAACGATGCGCTCGGCTCGACCTCCGCGTCGTAGGACACATCGGGCTCATTGTCGACGAGTTCGTTCGCTCGCTGCGCCGCGACATCCTTGCGCGCGGCGACCGCGGCACGCTCGCCGACTGCATTGCCGACTGCATTGCCGCCACCCCACGTGACCAAGCCGCGATCATCGATCGCACCATCAGCCAGGTCCGGCTCATCGCACTCGGCATGGCCGCCTGGCTACCCGCCGAGGAGCGCTGATCAAGCTCCGGATCGAGCGCGAGCACCGGCCCTACGTGACGGGCTGGACTACGCCATCCGGCTTACGGACCGGGAGCAATACGATCAAACCGACGGCGAGAACCACCAGAATGCCGACAATCCCCGCGCGATCGGCGTCGAAGGCCCAGACGAAGAAGCCGAAAAGAGCTGGGGCGAGGAAGGATACGGCGCGTCCGGTGGTCGTGTAGAGGCCGAACATCTGGCCCTCGCGACCGGGTGGGGCCAGCCGGGTAAGGAACGAGCGCGCGGCGGACTGGGCGGGACCGACGAAGATGGTGAGCAGCAGTCCGAAGACCCAGAACATGACCGGACCGGACACGAGCAACAGTGCGATGCCGCACAGCACCATGGCGACCAGCGAAATCACGATCACGACCTTCGGACCGAAGCGATCGTCGAACCGCCCCGCGGTGACCGCACCAAGCGCCGCAACGACATTCGCGGCGATGCCGAACAGCAGGACATCGGAGTCGGCGATACCGTAGACCCGCACGGCCAGGATCGCACCGAAGGTGAACCCCCCCGCCAGGCCGTCGCGGAAGATCGCGCTCGCCACCAGGAACCCGACGGTGCGTCGATCCACGGCCCACAGCTCGCGCAGATCACGTCGGAGCACCCGGTACGAGCCGATGAAGCCGGCCTTCGCCGCGCCGGGATCGGCGTTGGTCTGTGGTAGTTCGGGTACAGCGAACAGCACCGGCAGGGCGAAGGCGCCGAACCAGACGGCGGCCAGCATCGTGACCAGTCGGATATTCGTACCGTCATCGACGGGCACGCCGAGCAGACCGCGATTATCACCGTGACCGGAGATGAAGCCGAAGTAGCTGATCAACAGGATGAGAATGCCACCGAAATAGCCCATGGCCCAACCGAATCCGGAGACCCGGCCGACATCGGCCGGGGTGGAGACCTGGCGCAGCATGGCGTTGTACGGCACGCCCGCCAATTCGAAGAATGCGGAGCCGAAGCCGAGCAGGACAAGGCCGAACCAGAAGTAGTGGTAGTCGTCGTGGACGAAGAACATCAGCGCCATCGCCAGGGTGGTCAGCGCCGTCAGCACGCCGAGTGAGCGTTTGCGTTTCGCGCTCGCGTCGAAGCGCTGACCGCTGATCGGCGCGGTGAGCGCCACCACGAAACCCGCGATGCCGAGGGCCCAGCCGAGCCACGCGCTCGGCGGTATACCGCCCGGCAGATCGTCGCCGACCTTACCCGTGAGATACACCGTGAAGACGAAGGTCAGGATCACGGCATTGAATGCCGAGGCCCCCCAGTCCCACAACCCCCACGCCACGACCTGTGCGCGCCCGGCGGCCTGCCCGACAGTCGCCCGCGCGTCAACCCCTGGCACATCGGTCACCCGGCCACCACCCTCATCGAATCGCTGCGCTATGCGGCGCTCATGGGCGCAGCCTAGTGCGGATTACATCGGCTGGCGGGTCAACGCTCGATACCGGGCATGCTATGCACTCAGTTGCATAGTACCGGGTGTAACGATAATCTGGCGTCATGGCACTCGAACATGCGCTGCTGGTATCGCTGACCGAGCGCGCCGGTTCGGGATATGAGCTGGCGCGCCGCTTCGACAAGTCCATCGGCTTCTTCTGGCGTGCCACCCATCAGCAGATCTATCGCGTGCTCAAGCGCATGGAGGGGGCCGGCTGGCTCAGCAGCGAGGCAGTGGCCCAGGAGGGCAGGCCGGATAAGAAGGTCTACTCGGTGAACGAGGCGGGCCGCGCCGAACTGGCGCGCTGGATTGCCGCGCCGACCGATACCTCGATGCCGCGCAATGAACTCGGCGTGAAGATCCGCGCCGCCGCACACGGCGATATCGGCGCGCTCTGCGATGAGGTCGCCCGGCACCGCGAGCAGCACAATCAGCGCCTCGAACTGTTCCGGCTCATCGAAAAACGTGACTTTCCAGCACCGGATCAGCTGTCCGATACCCCGTTGCATCAGTACCTCGTGCTGCGCGCGGGTATCCGCCTGGAGTCCGGATTCGTCGAATGGTGCGACGAAGTACTGCAAGCCCTGCAACCTCGTGCGACAGCCCCGCACGGGGACCCGGAGAAAGGTGAGACTCAGCAATGAGTTCGTTCCCCCATCTTTTCGAGCCCCTGGATCTCGGCTTCACCACGCTGTGCAATCGCGTGATCATGGGGTCGATGCATACCGGCCTGGAGGATCGCGCCTGGGATACCAACCGGCTCGCCGCCTACTTCGCCGAGCGGGCCCGCGGCGGTGTCGGTCTCATCATCACGGGCGGCTACGCCCCGAATCGCACCGGCTGGCTGCTGCCCTTCGGCGCGAAACTCACCAATAGGACCGAGGCCTACCGGCACCGGGTGATCACCGAGGCGGTGCACAAAGAGGGCGGCAAGATCGCCATCCAGATCCTGCACGCCGGCCGTTATTCCTATATGCCGGGCAGTGTTTCGGCATCCTCGATCAAGGCTCCGATCAATCCGTTCCGGCCACGCAAACTCTCCGCGCGTGGAGTCGAGCAGACCATCGATGATTACGTGCGCTGCGCGAAGCTGGCCCAGTTCGCGGGCTACGACGGTTGCGAAATCATGGGCGGTGAAGGCTATCTCATCAACCAGTTCCTCGCGCCACGCACGAATAAGCGCACCGACAAGTGGGGCGGCTCGCCGGAGAACCGCCGCCGTTTCGCGGTCGAGATCGTGCGCCGCACCCGCGCGGCGGTCGGACCCGACTACATCATCGTATTCCGTTTGTCCATGGCCGAATTGGTCGAGAACGGGCAGACGTTCGACGAAATCGTCATGCTGGCCAAGGAACTCGAGGCGGCTGGCGCCAGCATTCTGAATACCGATATCGGCTGGCACGAGGCGCGGGTACCGACCATCGTCACCTCGGTACCACGGGCGGCCTTCGTCGAATTCACCGCCAAGATCACCGAACAGGTGAACATTCCGGTCTGCGCGTCCAACCGGATCAATATGCCCGAGATCGCCGAGGAGATCCTCACTCGTGGTGACGCGCAATTGGTTTCGCTGGCGCGGCCGTTCCTCACCGACCCGGAATGGGTGAACAAGGCCCGGGCGAACCGGGTCGACGAGATCAATACCTGTATCGCATGCAATCAGGCGTGCCTGGACCACGCCTTCCAGCACAAGACCGTCTCGTGCCTGTTGAACCCGCGCGCGGGTCACGAAACCGAACTGAAGCTGTTGCCGACCCGACGCACCAAGCGCGTCGCGGTGGTCGGCGCGGGACCGGCCGGACTTTCGGCGGCGGTGAATCTCGCCGAACGTGGGCACCGGGTCGACCTTTTCGAGGCCGACGACAAGATCGGCGGACAGTTCGATATCGCCCGGCGTATTCCGGGCAAGGAGGAGTTCAACGAATCGATCCGCTACTACACCAGGATGCTCGAGGTCACCGGCGTGACCCTGCACCTGAACAAGCGGGTCACCGCGGCGGAGTTGCTCGAGGCGCGTTACGACGAGATCGTGCTGGCCACCGGCGTGCGCCCGCGCATCCCGAATATTCCCGGCATCGACCACCCGATGGTGCTGTCCTATGCCGAACTGGTGCGCGAGGAGCGGCCGGTCGGCAAGCGCGTCGCCGTTATCGGCGCGGGCGGCATCGGCTACGACGTGAGCGAATTCCTCATCGTCGAAGGACATCCCACCTTCAAGCTCGACGAGTGGAAGGAAGAGTGGGGCGTCGACTCCGCCGACGAACAGGTCCGCGGCCAGCTCACCGAGCCCAAGCCCGCCACCGCCGCCCGCGAAGTCGTATTGCTGCAACGCAAGTCGACCCCGTTCGGCAAGGATCTCGGCAAGACTTCCGGCTGGGTGCACCGCGCGGCGCTGAAGGCGAAGGGCGTCGAGCACGTCGGCGGCGTCAACTACGAACGCATCGACGACAACGGCCTGCACATCAGCTTCGGCGAGAAACGCCAACGCCCCCAATTGATCCCAGTCGACAATGTCATCATTTGCGCAGGCCAGGAATCAGTGCGCGACCTCGAAGAGCCCCTGCGCGCGGCAGGCGCCGATTTCCACCTGATCGGCGGCGCCGACCTGGCGGCCGAACTCGACGCCAAGCGCGCCATCGACCAGGGCACGCGACTCGCGGCGCGACTGTAGTAACGCCCACGAGGTCCCCGCGCACGGTTTCGCCTCCTGTTCCGCACGCGGTTGCGGCGCACTCCGCCGCAGCCTGCGGTCCTGGACCTTTGATCCCGGCCGGTGCAGGCGAACGTCGAGAACACCCCTCTACCAATGCATTCTCGGCTGGCGCCGTCATCCGGCGGGCATCATGTGGCGGCTCGATGGGGCAACTGGGTGGCTAAAGGCTTCGTTGGTGCGGGCGAACGTCGAGAGTGCCGTCCACCGGAGCATTCTCGACGTCCGGGCCGCGGGGTATGGGTGCCCGTTCTCAGCGAAATCTCGCGGACCGCGTCGAATCGGGGCGGTGGGTGGCGCGGTCACCTGCTACTCGGATCCCCTAGGCTGCTCGCGTGAGCTTGCCCTCTCCTACCTCCGAAAATCGCGCGGTTGTTACCGGCGCCTCGTCCGGCATCGGCACCGCGCTGGCCGCTGAGCTTGCTGCTCGCGGGTATTCGTTGATCCTGGTTGCGCGGCGCGGTGAAGTATTGACCGAACTCGCGCAGCGGCTGGCCTCGGTGCATGGGATTACCGCGGAGGTGCGTGCGGTCGATCTGGCCGACCGGACGGCGCGGGCGGCGCTGGTCGATGAGTTGGCGGCGCGCGATATTTCGATCCTCTGCAATAACGCGGGTATCGCGACCTTCGGCGCGGTCGCCGAATTGGATCCGGCCTACGAGCGGGACCAGATGGAACTCAATGCCGTCGCGGTGCACGACCTCACCTTGGCCGTTCTGCCCGGCATGATCGCACGGGGTGCCGGTGGCATCCTGATCAGCGGTTCGGCGGCGGGCAATATGCCGATTCCGAACAACGCGACGTATGCCGCCAGCAAAGCCTTCGCCAATACCTTCTCCGAATCGCTGCGCGGCGAATTGAAAGGCTCCGGCGTGCATGTCACCCTGCTCGCCCCGGGCCCGGTGCGCACCGAAGCCCCCGATCCAGCCGAGGCCTCCATTGTCGACCGGATGGTGCCCGACTTCATGTGGGTCACCTCCGAATACACCGCCAAACTCTCCATCGATGCCTTGGCCCGCAACAAGATGCGCGTAGTCCCCGGCCTGATCAGCAAGGGTATGAGCGTCGCAGGCCAATACGGCCCCCGCGCTCTCACCGCCCCGGTCGCAGGTGCTTTCTATAAGAAGCTCGGCGGCTGAGAGCCACCGGGATACCACGTCGGTCGGCTCTTTCGCGGTCCCGCGATCAATTCCGCGCTCAGCGCATCCAACGGCAACTGTCGGCGCCAGGTGGCCGAACCATCGACGCCAGGCTTGGTCGGCTTCGGCTAGGGGCCGCATCACAGCACTGATCAGCAACCCGTCAGGAAATGTTTCGGGTGCGTCAAGGATCCGTCAGCATCACCCATGATCAATAGGGGCCGGCGTAGTCCTGGTATCGGCCCCGCATGCCAGAGAAAGCGGGGGCACATCCAGGAGAACCACGTGACGCTGCTCGAGATCTTCCCGTCGCTACGATCGGGAATGCCTTCGCGCCTCGACTCCGCGGTCTGGCCGCAGGATACCCATTACGACGGCGACGGCAGAATCCCCCTCGGCGGGGTCCCCCTCGCCGATATCGCCGACCAGTACGGCACCCCCACCTACGTGCTCGACGAGCGTGAGGTCCGCACCCGCTGCCGCGCCTATAAAAAGACCTTCCCGGAGGCCGAGATCATCTACGCGGGCAAGGCGCTGATGATTCGCGCGGTCGCGGAATGGGTTACCCAGGAAGGACTGGCGGTCGACGTATGCTCCGCGGGTGAACTGGCCATCGCCATGGCGGCCGGTGTCGATCCGAAGCGGATCGTATTGCACGGCAATGGGAAACCTTTCGACGAACTCGAAGCCGCTGTGCGTGCCGGCGTCGGCCGGATCGTGGTCGATTCGATGACCGAGATCACCCTGCTCTCCGCCCTGGCCACCCGACCACAGCGGGTCCTGGTTCGACTATCTCCCGGCATCGATGTGCACGGGCATCCAGCCGTGAAAACCGGTGTGCTGGACCAGAAATTCGGCTTTCCGCTCGGCAGCGATATGGCCGCCGAGGCGGTCGAACGCATTCTGCGCCAACCAAATCTGGAGCTGATCGGCTTCCACTGTCACCTCGGTTCGCAGATCTACGATCCGGACCACTACGGCGAGGCGGTGCGCCGGATGGTCGGCGAAATGGCAAGGTTCCGTGCGGATTACGGCCGTATCCTGACCGACCTCGACCTCGGCGGCGGACATGCGGTCGCCTACCGCAGCGGCGACGCCGAAATGAATCTGGCCGAACTCGCCGACATCATCGACGACGCCCTGGACGTGGCCTGCGCGCGCTATCACTTCCCGCGCCCGAATATCGCCATGGAACCGGGTCGAGCCATCGTCGCACGGGCCGGGGTGACGCTGTATCGCGTGCTGTCGGTCAAACACATCGACGGCGGCCGGACCTACGTCACCGTAGACGGCGGTATGGGCGATAACGCCCGCGTCGCACTGTATGGCGCGAATTACGAAGTGGTCGTCGCCAACCGGCATCCCTGCGGCCCGGAGATGATCGCGACGGTGGCGGGTCGCTACTGCGAGGCGGGCGATGTGCTGGCCACCGATGTCCGCCTCCCGGCCGACCTGCGCCCCGGCGAGGTGCTTGCCATGCCGTGTACCGGCGCCTACCACCACAGTCTCGCCTCGCCCTATAACAGCGTCGGCCGGCCACCGGTCATCGCGGTACGAGACGGGCGCGCCCGCCAACTGATCCGCCGCGAAACCACCGACGATCTGCTCGCCCGCGATATCGGCGACTGACACATTGGAAACCGGGCCCACCGACCGCATCATCGGTGAGTCCGGGACTTGCATGCGAACTCAGCGCTTCCGGGTACCGAAAAGACTGCGGCTGATCTCCCGCCCGGCCGCGGTCGCGGCCGACCGCAGGAAACTCTTCACCGCCGGATTCTTCATGATGCGCTCGGCAACGGATTCCTCCTCGGGAGCGGCGCTCGAACGTCCCGGCGCAGCAGCCGGCTCCGCTTCCTGCTGTGCCGCAGCGACTTTCGCGGACAAGATCTCGTAGGCCGACTCACGATCGATGGTCTGGCCGTACTTCGCGGCCAGCGCACTCGACAGCGCCCGCGACTTGATCTGCTCCGCGCCGATAGTGTCCATCAGCGAGCGCGGCGGCTGAATCCTGGTCCACGCCACTGGGGTCGGGGCGCCCTGCTCGGAAAGCACCGTCACGATCGCCTCACCGGTACCCAACGAGGTGAGCGCCTGCTCCAGGTCGTAGACATCGGTCTTCGGGTAGGTGCGCACCGTCTTGGACAGCGCCTTCTGATCGTCGGGGGTGAAGGCACGCAGCGCATGTTGAATGCGCGCACCCAGTTGGGAGAGCACCGAATTCGGAATATCGGTGGGCAGTTGCGTGCAGAAGAAGACGCCCACGCCCTTGGACCGGATCAGCTTGACCGTTTGCTCCACCTGTTCCAGAAATGCCTTCGAGGCATCCGCGAAAAGCAGGTGCGCCTCATCGAAAATGAAGACCAGCTCGGGCTTTTCGACATCGCCGACCTCGGGCAGCGTCTGGAACAGGTCGGCGAGCACCCACATCAGGAAGGTCGAGAACATCACCGGCCGGGCCGCCTGCGCGCCGAGCTCGAACAGCGTGATCACGCCCTGGCCACCAGCGGTGCGCAGCAGATCAGCCGTATCCAGCTCGGGTTCGCCGAAGAAGGTGTCACCGCCGCCGGCCTCGAGATTCAGCAGCGCGCGCAGGATCACTCCCGCGGTCGCCGCCGAAACCCCGCCGATGCCGTCGAGATCTTTCTTGCCCTCCGGACTGGCGAGATGGGTGATGACCGCGCGCAAATCTTTCAGATCCAGCAGACCGAGGCCCGCCGTATCCGCCCAATGGAAAATCAGCCCTAGCGTGGACTCCTGAGTTTCATTGAGCCCCAACACCTTACTGAGCAGCACCGGTCCGAATGCGGTGATGGTCGCGCGGATCGGCACGCCGACACCGCCGGTGCCGAGCGAGACGAATTCGGTCGGATAGCCGGCCGGTGCCCAGTCCGGCGCACCGGTCTCGGCCGCCCTGACGGCGATCCTCTCATTCGCCTGCCCCTGCTGCGCGAGCCCCGACAGATCGCCCTTGATATCGGCGAGCACCACCGGAACCCCGGCCCGCGACAGTTGTTCGGCGATGCCCTGCAGCGTTTTCGTCTTACCGGTACCGGTCGCACCGGCGACCAGTCCGTGCCGGTTCATGGTGCGCATCGGAATACGCACGCGCGCAGTCTGATCCGCGATACCGTCGATGACAACGGTGCCTAATTCCAGTGCCGCTCCGTCGAACGCATACCCGGCCGCGATCCCCTGCGCCACCGACTGCCCAGCGGCCTTGGCGGTGTTGTTCGCTGCCAGCCGCGCGGATTCCGCCGCGGCCGCGCCGGCGGCCGCGGTCTGTGCTGTCGCGGCGGCCTTGGCTTGCGCGGCCTGGGCCTGTGCCACCGCATTCGCCGCATTCGGGTCCGCGGTCGCGGCGGCCGCCTCCTGCTCGGCCAACTCGCGTTCGGCGGCCTCCGCCGCGGCGGCGGCTGCCGCGGCCACGCGCGCCGCATCCTCGGCCGCTTTCCGCGCCGTGGCCGCCTTCTCCTGCGGGGTCGGCCCGCCCGTCTCCGGACCACCACCACTGATCGAATCGTTTCGCGATCCTGCGTTCATCGCGTCCTCCGTATGGTCTGCTCCTGACTGCTTCCGCGGTGTCAGCTGTCGTGCCGAAAACGCATACGCCGATCTCCCGCAAACTCTATCGCCGCTGCTCGCACTGGGTCGGGTCAACCCTGTAGTGACATGCATTCCTCCGCAAACAGCACCGGCACAACCGCCGGTTTCGAGCGAAGCGAGAGCGCGCGTGCGGCGTTCGCGGCCCGCCTCGCATCCGAGCGGCCGAAGCGCATGCGACGCAGTCGCGAGTCTCGGCCGCTCGGATGCGAGACATCGGGGAGCCGCGAACATGCGATGCCGAAGGCAACGCCAATGAATACCGCTAATGTTGCCGGGGTGTCCGACAAATACGTGGTGTGGATGGATTGTGAGATGACCGGCCTGCGCCTCGACAGCGATAAGCTGATCGAGGTGGCCGCGCTCGTGACCGATAGCGACCTCAATATTCTCGGTGACGGTGTCGATATCGTCATTCACGCCGATGACGCGGCCCTTTCCGCCATGCCGCAGGTGGTCGCGGATATGCACGCACGTTCGGGCTTGACCGAGGAAGTGCGCCGCTCCACAGTCACCCTCGCCGACGCCGAGCAGCAGGTGCTCGACTACATCCGCGAATATGCCCCGACCGCGGGCACGGTCCCACTGGCCGGCAATTCCATCGCAACCGACCGTGGCTTCATCGCCCGCGATCTGCCCGCACTCGATGCGCATCTGCACTACCGGATGATCGATGTGAGCTCCATCAAGGAACTGTGCCGCCGCTGGTACCCGCGCATCTACTTCGGTCAGCCGGAGAAGGGCCTGACCCACCGCGCGCTGGCCGATATCAAGGAATCCATCCGCGAGCTGGAGTACTACCGGCGCACGGCCTTCGTCGCCGCCCCCGGCCCCTCGACCGCGGAGATCACCGCCGTCGCGAACGAACTGAGCGGTGGCACCGCGACAGCCGATGCGACCGAGCAAAACACCACGTCAGAAACCGATTAGGGACTCGAGGGGTTGACACGCTAATATCTACCGCGCTGGTAATTTACTGGCGATGGTGAGTGTAGTTCAGTTGGTAGAGCACCAGGTTGTGATCCTGGCTGTCGCGGGTTCGAGTCCCGTCACTCACCCCAAAACGGCCAGGTAGCAGGCATGAAACCCGCTACCTGGCCGTTCCTCATCCTGAACCATCCCAGGGATTCACCAAGGATTCAGGCCGCCCCATCCCGAGGAATGGCCTTTACGCACGCTTCGAGCACATCCCGGTTGTCCGCCACCTCCGAAGGCCGATCGATGTAATGCCGTGCCGCAACCTTCGACCCCGGAACATGCCCCGACTGCGCCCCAGCCGACCTGGGGCAGCATTCCCCGCGCAACCAGCTCCTCGATCAACACCCTTCTGCCGTCGATAGAACGACGTCAATGCATCCACCACGGCCTGATCGACCGAGTCAGCGTCCAGCCGCGGCTGGTCACAGTCGGCCTAGCCTCGATGGGCAGATCGTTCGCACCACGGTGACGACATCGGAGGTGTCGATGTGGAAGTGACCGGGTCGCGTCGCGACATCGGTAGCGGTAGTCGCGAACCAAACCTGCCGAATCGCGTCTGAACCGAAGCCCCAAGCCCATCCCACCCTGAATCACGCCGGGTTCGTTGGATCCGGAGGCCGTCTACGGCATGGCAGAACAGCGGAAGTAAGCGGCTGAGCTGCGGGAACGTGCAGTGGCATTGGTCGGCAGTTGGATCACACTCGACACGCACCGGCAGACCGCACGTAACGAGCTCCGAAATTTCAACAATCCGTTGATCTATTCAACAAGCGGGTGTAGCGTCGCCGTCTATCACTAGAACGGAGGTCCGCAATGTCGCGAACCTATGTGCGCCACATCGCGCTACTGGCAGGTTTGGTCAGCTTCCTCGTCGCCTGCGGGGGCGAGCCGAACGGCGCCGGCACGACGTCGCAGGCACCGAGTGCCAACGTCCCCGACACCGCCGCGATCATCGGGGCGGTGGCCAAGGATCCGCAGCTCAACGCCAGCTTGCCGGCGTCGGTTACGCAGGCGGGCGCGCTGCACCTGGCGTCGTATATCCAGTCCGCGCCCAACAACTTCTACGCCGCCGACGGCAAGACTCCGATCGGCTACGAGGTCGATCTGGCCAAGGCGATCGCGGCAAAGCTCGGTGTCGGTGTCCAATACCAGGACATGTCGTTCGATTCACTGATCACCAGCCTCCAGTCCGGCCGAGTCGACCTGACCATGGCGGCGATGAACGACACCAAAGCACGTCAGCAGCAGATCGACTTCGTCGACTACTTCACCTCCGGCATCGCGATCATGATCCGCAAGGGCAACCCGGACGCGATCACCGGGCCGGATACGTTGTGCGGCAAGAACGTCGCGGTCGTCCAGGGAACGAGCCAGCAGAAGTTCGCCGCGGACCAGAGCACGAAGTGCACGCAGGCAGGCAAGGCCGCTCTCAATGTCACCGAGACCGAGAGCGACAACCAGAACCAGACCCAGCTGCGCACCGGCCGGGTCCAGGCAATCGTCAACGACCTGCCCACCGCCATCTACGTGTCCCGCACTGCGGGCGACGGGAAGTTCTTCGAGGTCGTGCCGGGCGAGCCGATCAACGGCGGTCCCTTTGGCATTGGTGTCAACAAGCAGAACCGACCGCTGGCCGAGGCCGTGCAGAAGGCACTGACCGGGCTGATCACCGACGGCAGCTACGGCAAGATCCTGCAGGCGTGGGGCGTGGAGAAGGGTGCGGTCAAGGAGGTCGTGATCAATGGGGGAAGCTGAGCTGCCGGTAGTCCGCCTGGGGCACTGGGGTCGCTGGATCGCCGCCGCGGTGATCGTCGCCCTGCTGGTAGTACTCGGTATCGCGCTCGGCAACGCGCAGATCGAGTGGGCTCGGGTACCGGAGTTCCTGTGGTATCGCGTGATAGTGACCGGCCTGGTCAACACCATTGCGTTGGCAGTGCTATCGCAGGGTGTGGCGATCGTGCTCGGCATCGTCGTCGCGTTGCTGCGACGCAGCACGAACCCGGTGGCGCGCTGGTTCGCGGGCGGCTACATCTGGCTGTTCCGCGGCCTGCCCGTCCTGCTGCAGATCCTGCTCTGGTACAACCTGGCACTGGTCTTCCCGGTGATCTCCATTCCATTCCTTTTCCACGAACAGACCAATGTTCTGATCAGTGCGTTCACCGCGGCCTTCCTCGGCCTGGCGCTCAACGAGAGCGCATACATGGCCGAGATCGTGCGCGCCGGACTGAACAGTGTCGACAGTGGCCAAACCGAGGCGGCCAAGTCGATCGGTATGACACCCGGGATGACGTTGCGGCGGGTCGTACTGCCGCAGGCGATGCGGGTGATCAT
>FTJU01001717.1_pt2 | contig 16302 bp, 15 predicted proteins | sample 1658961 | NCBI WGS metagenome assembly FTJU01 (sample SAMEA3914878, study PRJEB12502) | metagenome | biome: forest; material: soil | place: USA | collected 2012-03-12 | depth 0.3 m | reverse complement strand
GGACCGCCGTGTCGTCCGCCTCACACTGACGGAGGCGGGCAGGGAAACCTTGACCTCGCTCAGCGCCGTACATCTGGAAGAACTCCGGCGACTGACCCCCCTGCTCAGCGCCCTGGACGACACCACCGTAATGCCGCAGGCGGGATGAAAGTCGCTGGTCCGGGCACAAGCCGACCAGCCGCCGACGGTAAGGGACGGGGGAGCGCGTCCCTTACGGCGCACTGCAATCGAGTCTTGCGCGACCCCCTGGCGCGACGCTCAGCGTGCCGAACTCGCGCCGATACGACATGCGGGAATGGTGCCCTGCAGCGTGATTGGACCCAGGCTCGCGCGGCGAGCGACCGGCGCTGGAATCGGGTCGTCTCGCGTGATGTGGTACCCGGACTTTACGTCGGCCCGCCGGGCGGCCACCTATCGACAAGCCAGGTTTCGGCGGCGGGCCGACGTAAAGTCCGGGTACCACATCACGCGAGACGACCCGATTCCAGCGCCGGTCGCTCGCCGCGCGAGCCTGGGTCCAATCACGCTGCAGGGCACCATTCCCGCATGTCGTATCGGCGCGAGTTCGGCACGCTGAGCGTCGCGCCAGGGGGTCGCGCAAGACTCGATTGCAGTGCGCCGTAAGGGACGCGCTCCCCCGTCCCTTACCGTCGGCGGCTGGTCGGCTTGTGCCCGGACCAGCGACTTTCATCCCGCCTGCGGCATTACGGTGGTGTCGTCCAGGGCGCTGAGCAGGGGGGTCAGTCGCCGGAGTTCTTCCAGATGTACGGCGCTGAGCGAGGTCAAGGTTTCCCTGCCCGCCTCCGTCAGTGTGAGGCGGACGACACGGCGGTCCCTGCCTTGCTCCCGTTTGCGAGCGACGAGGCCGAGTTGCTCGGCGCGATCGATCAGCTGCACCACGCTGTGGTGGCGGGTGCACAAGTATTCGGCGATTTCTCCAATGCTCGGCCCGCCGGGGTCGGAATGCCCTCGGATAGCCAGCAGCAGTTGGTGCTGGGTGCCAGTGAGTCCCACTTCGGCTGCCCGGCGCTCACTCCAGCGCAGGAGCTGGCGCAGCCCGGCTCGAAACGCCAACAGTCTCGAATACTCCTGGTCAGCCAGGCTTTCGGGCGATGACATGGACCCTTGTGTCACAGAGTGATAATATCACGACATGATATACGAGTGAGTGGCGATCAGGACGGGCCGCTCCCGGCTCGAGAGCGCTTCGATTCGCCACTACGTCTGAAGGTGGTGGAGAGCATGAGTAGTGAAATCATGATGAGCCGGCATCCCGACATCGTGGAGTTGCGGGAAAAGTACGAACGCGCTTCCGAGGCACCGGGCGCGCAGGCGGTCACCGGACTGCTTTTCTTGACCGGTCTCTACATCGCGATTTCCCCGTGGGTGGTCGGGTTCAACGGGTTTTCTACCTTGACCGGCAACAACCTCATCGTCGGTATCGCCCTCGCGATGCTGGCACTCGGATTCGCCTCGGTGTACGGCCGGACTCACGGCATCGTCTGGGCTGCTCCACTGATCGGCCTATGGACGATCGTTGCCCCCTGGATCGTCAGCGGCAACGTCGACACCACATCGACGATCTGGAACAACGTGGTCGCCGGCGCCATCGCTCTGGTGCTCGGTCTGGCCTCGATGTTCCTCGGGATGAGGCAGACGGGACGACTCACCGGCGAGACACCGCCCGCACATGCGACTCGAACCCCGCGACCGTCCGGGCTTCCGCCTGAGAAGACCGTGCGGTAACCCGAAGTTCATTCATGCCCGAGGCTGAGTAATCGACGCGCTGGCACAGCCTGGGCAGGCCGAGCCTATGAATGCACACGCACCGGCGGCGGCAGATCGCTGATGAACGTCGCCGTTCACCAGGGTTGGCCGCAGCTCGGAACCGCATGCTTCGCGCGTCCTTACCTCGCCGCGTCCTGACCGTCGGTGCTACTGCTGGCGGATCGGTCTGCAACCTCTGCCACCAGCCTTGCTCGGGCCGGCCGACCGTATGTGCCTTGCCGAACCGGCAAGGCACACGGATCTGAGATGCCCACCGAGAAACGATGCCGGGGAAGCATTTTCGAAATCATTGCCGGACTTCGCAGGCACCTACCCGACGACAACGCCGGCGCCGACGTGTGGTGAGTCGATTGCGTCTACGACCTGCTCGAATCGCCATAGTCCGCGGCCACGAGGTCGCACAGGCGGATCAGCGACTCCTTGTTGCGCGGCTTCAACACGAGGGCCTGCATTGCCGCAGGCAGCAGGCGGCCGGGTCCCCGGATGAGTTCTTCGCTCATGCGCACCTCGGTCGTCCCAGGGGCGACCGGCATCATCGCCAGCCGAATCCACGCAACCCCGAGCGGCCACAACTGCGCCTCGAGTTCGAGGCCGTGCGGCGGGTCCGTGGCGCGCACCGTCGTGGTCTGCTGTGCCATCACCGGCCAGGCACCCACGCTGTGATGGATACAGGTGCCCACCTGCGGCCATCCCGGATCGACATCCCGAATATGGGTGGCACCGACGACCCAATGTCCATAGGACCAGCCGTCAGCCAGCACCGCGAACACTTGCTCGACCGAACCGGGCGCCTCTTTCCGGACCTCCACCATCAGCACACGCTCCACGCGTCACGAATCCGTGCGGCTCTGCTGCCGGACACCGTCTCCTCCGCCGGATTTCGTTGATGCGCGGCGACGAGAACGTCCATGGCCCGCGGCACCACGGTGGTGAGCTGTGCTGCGGTGGCTGTGGTGGAACTCGAGCCGAAGCCGACGGCCGCGGTGTGTGACAGACGGTGCAGTGATCGCATCATGTCTCCTGTTCGGCGAGCATTTGCAGTCCGGATGCCCCGAGCGACGCCGCGTACACGCATCCCGGAGCCTCGCGGCGGTGTCGCTGACCTCACGGCCCGACCTCAGTCGGTCAGCACCGTCCCCGGTGCGGGAACCGTACCGTCGATCAGGTATTCGACGATGGCGTCACCGGTGCGGCCGTGGACGAAGAAGGAAGTGTGACCGTCGCCTTCGCGGGTGAGCAGGACCGCGTTCGGAATCTGCGTGGACATCAGCTGGGCCCAGCCGTAGGGGGTCGACGGGTCGTGGGTCGAGTTCACGATGAGGGGGGTGATGGTGGGTTCGGCGGTAACCGTGTGCGGCGGGTTGGTGAATTCAGCGGGCCACCCGAGGCAGTGGGCGAGGTAGCTATAGGATTCGGTGCCACCGAGGGTGGTGGGTGCGATGGCGGCGGCCAAGATCTGCTGGGTTTTCAGGGCCGCGTACGTGGTGAAGTCGGTGCGGTATTCGGCACATGCGACACCCAATCCAGCGGTCTTGGTATCGGTGAGGACGTGGGGTGACAGATCGCTGGCGTCGCCGGCACGGGCATGGTCCAGGGCCGTGGCCAGACCCGACCACCCGGCGACCGGGCCCACTGCGGATTTGAACAGCAGGCTCGCTTGAACGCCTGCGAGCAGATCACCGGTCCGCACCTGCGGTGCGCACTGTTTGGAGGTCGCGCACGCGGGTGCGGGCAGCGGAGCCTGCCGCGTGCGGGCAACCAGGTCGCGGACGACGGCGATGGCATCGTCACCACGCAACGCGCAGTCGGCGGACTCGCGGCACCAGTCCGCGAAGCGACCCAGGCCGTTCTCGAAAGCGGTGGTCTCGTAGACGTGCATGGCACTCGGTGGAAGCGAATGGACCAGTGCCCCATCGAGAACCAGCGCTCGGCTGCCGTTCGGGAACAGGCGGGCGTATTCCAATCCGATCTCGGTGCCGTAGGACACACCCACGTAGTTCAGCGGTTCGCCACCGAGGCGCTGGCGCACCACGTCGAGGTCGCGAGCTACGGCCAAGGTATCCATGTGGTCGAGCAGCGGTCCGGTCAGGCGTCGACAGCTCTCACCGAATGCCTTGTTGGATTCGACCAGCGCATCGAAGGCGGCCTGATCAGCGACGAAGACATCGGGCCGCCGGTTGGCCAGTTCCGGATCGCAGCGCATGGCGGGCTTGCTGGTCCCGATGCCGCGCGGGTCGAAGCCGATCAGGTCGAACCGCGCGCGCAGTTCGGCCGGGAACAGGCCGGGGTAGGCCGCCTCGCCCGCGATCATCCCGACGCCTGATCCACCGGGCCCGCCTGGATCGAAGATCAGCGAGCCGATCCGACGCGCGGGATCGGCCGCAGGCAGTCTGCCGATTCCGACGGTGATCTTCTCGCCTTCCGGTTCGCGCCAGTCCAGCGGCACCTCGATATCCGCGCACTGAACGGCCGCCCCCATCTGATCCGGGCACGCCTGCCACGCAATGGGTTGCGCCGCGCCGCTCCCCTTCGCCCCCGACTCCGTACCGCATCCCGCCGCCAGCGCGGCCACCAGCCCCGCCGCCATCACCAAACCCGTCAGCCGCAACACTCGCATCTCCCGAGGGTAGAAATCCAGGCGCCTCCGCACATCCAGGACGTCCCCCATCTCGCACCATCTTTGCGGCGTATCCGTCAGCGGCGCAGCGGACCCACCGTCCAGGCCGAGCTATCCGAGTAAGTCCGAAGTCCCCGTACTGTCTGGGTATGGACGGAAGGCAGAGAGATCATGGTGTGACGAATGACCTGGACGCCCTCCTGACCGCACTGTACGTGAAGATCGATGATGAGTTGACCGGACCCCGCTGGACCGGACGCCGCCGCTCCTGACCGACGCGGAACTGGTGTGCCTGGCAGTGGCGCAGTCGCTGCCGGGGTTCACTAACGAATCGTGTCGATCAACCGCCGACACCGCAACCACCCTGATCACTCGATACCCGATGTCGCCGCGACCGGATGTGCCAGCCTGGGTAGCACCGACTCCCCGTACGCTTCCAACGTGGCGGCCTTGGCATCGTGCTGGAGATAGACCGCGAATTGGTCGACACCCAACTTCTCCAGCTCGTGCAATCGAGCCAACTGTTCATCGGGCGTGCCGATCACACAGAAGCGGTCCACGACGGTATCCGGCACGAATTCGGCATGCGTATTGCCCGCGCGGCCGTGCTCGTTGTAGTCGTAGCCTCGACGGCCCGCGATGTAATCGGTGAGCGCGGCCGGAATATCACCGTCGGTACCGTATTTCGCCACGATATCGACGACGTGATTGCCGACCATGCCGCCGAACCAGCGGCACTGTTCCCGGGCATGCGCCGTCGCGGCATCGGATCCGTCGATGACGTAGGCCGGAGCCGCCACACAGATTTTCACCGATCCGGGCGCGCGCCCCGCCTTCTCGGCGGCCGCGCGCACCCGGGCGATCGTCCAGGCGGTGATATCCGGATCGGCGAGTTGGAGAATGAATCCGTCGGCGACGGCACCGATCAGCTCGAGTGCGCGCGGACCGTATCCGGCCACCCACACCTCGAGCCGTGAGGTGCTTGCCCACGGAAAACGCACCACGGTATCGCCGAGGCGGGCACTGCGACCGTTGCCGAGCTCCCTGATCACCTCGATGGACTTTCGCAAGGTCGCAAGCGTCGTCGGTTTGCCGCCGAGGGTGCGTACCGCGGAGTCACCGCGGCCGATCCCGCAGATGGTGCGGTTGCCGAACATATCGTTGAGCGTCGCGAAGGTCGACGCGGTCACCGTCCAGTCTCTGGTGGCCGGGTTGGTGACCATCGGGCCGACGACGACCTTGCGGGTGGCGGCCAGGATCTGGCTGTGGATGACGTAGGGCTCCTGCCACAGCAGATGCGAATCGAAGGTCCACACATGCGAAAAGCCATGTGTCTCTGCCTGTCTGGCCAGTTCGACCACCCGCGAGGCGGGAGGTGTGCATTGCAGCACCACACCGATATCCATGCGGCACACTCCATTTCAGGTCGATCAGGCCATCTCGGGTCAGATCAGGTTCTGCGATAGTTCGCGGGCGATGAACCGGCCGTGACCGGCACTGCCCAGATAGGTACCGTCGTCGACGATCACGCGGCCGCGCGAGAGCACCGTGTCGACGTGTCCGTCGATCTCGAAGCCCTCCCACGCGGAGTGATCCATATTCATGTGGTGGGTCTTGCCGAACCCGATGCTGGTGTGCCCGTTCGGGTCATAGATGACGATGTCGGCGTCGGCGCCCGGACTGATGACGCCCTTGCGCGGATACATGCCGAACATGCGCGCCGGGGTGGTGCAGCAGACCTCGACCCAGCGCTCCCGTGATATCAACCCGTTTTCGACGCCCTGGAACATCAGATCCATCCGATGTTCGACGCCGCCGATCCCATTCGGAATCTTGCTGAAGTCTCCGAGCCCCAACTTTTTCTGATCCTTCATACAGAAAGGACAGTGGTCGGTGCCGACCGATGTGACGTCACCGGTACGGATGTAGCGCCACAGCTCGTCTTGATGTCCCTGCGCCCGCGCGCGCAGCGGTGTCGAGCACACCCACTTCGCCCCTTCGAAACCCGCTGCGCCCAAATGCTCTTCGAGTGACAGGTACAGATACTGCGGACAGGTTTCACCGAATACGTTCTGCGCGTTGCCTCGTGCGGCGGCAATCTGCTCCATCGCCTGCTTGGCCGAGACATGCACGACATACAGCGGCGCATTCGTCAACTGCGCCAGCATGATCGCGCGATGGGTCGCCTCCGCCTCCAGCTGCCACGGCCGGGTGACGCCGTGGTAGTACGGTGAGGTCTCACCACGTGCCAGCGCCTGCTCGACCAGCACATCGATGGCAATTCCGTTCTCCGCGTGCATCATCAGCAGCGCGCCGAGATCGCCCGCCGATTGCATTGCCCGCAGGATCTGACCGTCATCGGAGTAGAAGACGCCCGGATAGGCCATGAACAATTTGAAGCTGGTGACGCCCTCGGCCACCAATTCGCCCATCCCGTCGAGAGATTCGTCGTTCACCTCGCCGATGATCTGGTGGAAGCCGTAGTCGATCGCGCATTTGCCCGCGGCCTTCTCGTGCCACAGCCCGAGGGTGTCCTGTACCCGCTCGCCCGGCTTCTGCACCGCGAAGTCGACAATTGTCGTGGTACCACCCCAGGCAGCCGCGCGCGTGCCCGTCTCGAAGGTGTCCGATGCCTCGGTGCCGCCGAAGGGCAACTGCATATGGGTGTGTCCGTCCACGCCACCGGGAATCACATATTTACCGGTCGCGTCGATGGCCACATCGGCCGACCCGACGAGATCCTTCCCTAATGCGGTGGCACCGGGTTGCAGGACGGCGACAATGGTCTCGCCGTCGACGAGCACATCGAGTAATTGCGATCCGGTGGCCGAGACCACTGTGCCGCCGTGAATGAATATCTTCGCCATGTCGATATCACCAGCCTCAGGGAGCCACCAGCGGTCCGTAGGCGTCGGGGCGACGATCGCGATAGAACGCCCAGCGGTCGCGCACCACCTTGATCAGATTCATATCGAGATCACGGATCACCAGTTCGGGGTCGATGTCCGAGCCGACGTCTCCGACGAATTTACCTTCCGGATCCACGAAATAGCTGGTTCCGTAGAAATCGTCATCACCATATTCCTCGATGCCGACCCGGTTGATGGCGCCGATGTAGTATTCGTTGGCGACCGCGGACGCCGGTTGCTCCAGTTTCCACAGGTAACCGGATAGGCCACGCGAGGTCGCGGAGGGGTTGAATACGATTTCCGCACCCGCCAGGCCCAGGGCGCGCCAGCCCTCCGGGAAATGCCGGTCGTAACAGATGTAGACACCGACCTTGCCGACCGCGGTATCGAACACCGGCCAGCCCAGATTTCCGGGCCGGAAGTAGAACTTCTCCCAGAACCCGTTGACATGTGGAATGTGGTGTTTACGGTATTTGCCGAGATAGCTACCGTCCGCATCGATGACCGCCGCGGTGTTGTAGAGCAGTCCGGGCTGTTCCTGCTCGTATACCGGCAGGATCATTACCAAACCCAATTCCTTTGCCAGGGCGGCGAATCGCTCCGTCGTCGGGCCGGGCACGGATTCCGCGTAGTCGTAAAACTTCGTGTCCTGCAACTGGCAGAAGTACGGGCTGTAGAACAACTCTTGGAAGCAGATCACCTCGGCGCCCTGTGCGGCGGCCTGGCGTGCGTAGTACTCATGCGCCTTGATCATGGACTCTTTATCACCCGTCCAATTCGTCTGGACGAGCGCCGCTCGAACGATTCCCATGCTTTGTTATACTTCACCGAGAACCAATTCGGTTGTGATACAGGATTGCGGAAACAGTTTCGTAGCCGTAAATCGTGTGTGCGCTCCTCGACCCGGCGTCGACCGGTGAGGCGGTTGTCGCTACCACCAGGCCCCCTTCCACCTACCGTCGCGTGCGCCGCGCTTTAGGCTCCGGGTTCGATATCGAAGCTGGTAGAGCCGTTGTCACCGGCCGGGATGATGGGCACGACCACCGATGACGGGTGCTCGGCATCCTTGTAGATCGTCTGTGTCGCGGGCTGGGTACGGGCGTTGTCGCCGAAGGGTTCGCCGGTATTCGGGTTCGGCGCGTACTGCGGATAATCACTGCTGCTGATGGCCACGCGGATCCGATCGCCCGCCTTGAATTGGTAACTGGTCGGCCAGATCTTGATGGTGTACGCATAGGGTTGGCCAGGCACCAGGGGGGTCGGATCCGACAGGGAATCCCGGTACGCGGCGCGAATGATGCCAGTGTTGAGGTTCACGGCCGACCCATCGGGTCCGACGACTTCCAACCGCGCGAGGAAGTCGGTATCCGGCGCGGTGGACGAGGCCCACAATTTCACGGTAATCGGGCCGGTGACCTCGGTATCAGCGCCGAGTGGATCGGTGCTGTAGGTGAGCACATCCGAACGCTGCTCGACTGCGGTCTGGTCGAACGGTCCCTGCGGACCCGATCCAACCGAACAACATGAATGTCCGCCGATACTCGGAGCGGGTGACGCCGGATCGTAGACATAGCGGTCGGCCGCGGCCGGCCCGCTCGGCGCGTGGTCGACGAGTTTGCCGATCCGTCCGGCAACGCCGTTGGCGCCGCTGTCGGCGAAGAAGTATTCCTTCCATTGTGTTTGCGGCAGTGGCCAATTCGGTGCCGACTTCCAGCGATTGGCACCCATGAGGTAGTAGTCGACCCGCGGTTTGCCTGCCACGCCGTTATCCGTGTCTTTGAGGAAGTGGTCGAACCACGCCAGCATCAGCTCGTTGATCGGACTGTCACCGACCGGGCCGAGTTGCTCGAGTCGGGGCGCGATCATCGAGGTGGGCCGTCCCCAGCCGAGGTGGTCCCAGGGACCGATCACCAATCGCTGGTTCTCGCGTGCCGGTGCGGCGCCGCGCTCGACCATGCCGGTGAAGTTCTCGATGCCGCCCGCGAGGAATGCGTCGTACCAGCCCTCGATATCGAGCACCGGCACCCGCACATTCGGATAGCGGTCGCGAATGCTCCACTGCTTCCAGTAGCCGTTGCGCGACGAGTTGCGGATCCAATCGAAATACCACGGTGCGACCGCCGGATTATTCGGCTGTAGGGGCGGAAAGTCTTTGTAGGGACGGTAATTCAGCCACGAGGTGATGTTCTGCATACCCGTGCGCAGCTGGTCGGCCGTGGCCTTGTCGCCACGCCGTTCCGCGGATTCCATGCCGATGGTCCCCATGGCCCACGGTTCGACGAAGCCGAGCCGGAAGGCCCCGCCCTCGTAGGTCCAGCCGTCGTAATAATCGGAGGCGGTATTCGCGGGCACGATCGTGGTCAGGTGTGGCGGCGTCTCGATGGCGGCAAGCCATTGTGTCGCACCGACATACGATGAGCCGTACATGCCGACCTTGCCGTTGGAACCGGGCAGTTGCGCGGCCCATTCCACCGTGTCGTAGCCGTCGTGGGCGTCATTGCCGAATTCGGTGAATGTGCCATCGGAGTTGCCGATACCGCGGACGTCCTGGATGACCACCAGATAGCAGTGCGAGGCGAACCAGTCGGGTGAACGATAGCGCGAGGGCTGGATTTGCGCGGCGGCCTTGCCGTACTGGGTGCGCATCAGGACCACCGGCACCGGATCGCTGGTCTGCGGACGATATACATCCGCGCGCAGCACCGTGCCGTCGCGCATCGTCGCCGGCACATCGGCCTGTTTGTCGACCGCGCAGTGACCGCGGTCGTCGTTCGGCGGCCAGGGATCTGATTGCGAGGGCGAATTCGTCTCGGTGCTCGCCGTGCAACCACCTACCAGTGCGGCGACACACAGCACAGCGGTAGACCAGCGAAGAACCCCGAATATATATCCGGACAAGCTGATACACCTCCCATGGAGGCGATGCCACCGGAGAGTCGATGCGGGCCCGTGCCAGTTAGCCGATCAGCTGCGCCTCCGTCGCAGCCATGCTAACCGACCACGCGCCCCAGCTTCGCGGATTTCCATTGCCACACAGTCGCAATACACATCTCGTTCCGCTGGCGGCTTCGAGATGGAATGATCCGCTCAACATCATCCGATGCGTAACACAACAGAAGGAGACCTCGACCGGTGAGCAGCGAAGTGCAGGCGCGGCAATTCGACCACCCTCAGCCCATCGGACGGCAGCACCGCAGAGTCGGATCTGCCCTGCTACGGGGCCTCGGTGTATTCGCAATCGGAACCACCCTCGCAATCTTCCCCGCAGGCGGGGTTTCGGCGGCTCCGGGTACACCGGTCGCCGGATGCGTGGCCTCCGATTCGACCAAGCCAGAGAACAAGCAGTGGGGCGCCGAGCCCGCGATGACGATCGACCCGGGCGCGAAGTACACCGCACAGCTGGACACCACCTGCGGCACAGTGAATATTGCCTTGGAGGCCGCCCGTGCGCCGCGCACGGTGAACTCCTTCGTCTTCCTGGCCGGGCAGAAATACTTCGATCACACCCAGTGTCACCGCCTCACCACCGCGGGCATCTTCGTCCTGCAGTGCGGTGATCCCACCGCCACCGGCACCGGTGGTCCGGGCTACCAGTTCCCGAACGAGAACCTGGACGGCGCGACCTATCCAGCGGGCACGGTCGCCATGGCCAATGCCGGACCCGACACCAATGGCAGCCAGTTCTTCCTGGTATACAAGGACACCCAGCTGCCGCCCAACTACACGCCGTTCGGCAAGATCACCGGCGGTCTGGACGTCCTGCAGCGAGTCGCCGATGCGGGCGCGGCCGGCGGCGACGACGGTCGTCCGAACGCAGATGTCGTCCTGAATTCGGTGACCACCACGCAGGGCTGATCGACATGAGCTGATGGCGGTGTCGTCCATGGCGACGCCGCGATCGGCTTCGGCGCCCCCTGCGAAACCCACTTGACTTGGAGTGCACTCCAAGTCATAGCGTTGGCATGCAAAATCGTCTAGTACCAGGAGATCACTTCATGGAACTCGGTTTTCACCTACCGATCTTCGATATCGACGGCGGTACTGCCGCCATTGCCGGTGAGTTGGCCAGGGTCGGCGCCGCAGCGGAGGCAGCTGGCGCGACCTGGCTGTCGTTCATGGACCACTACTTCCAGATCGAGCCGACCGGCCTCCCGGCCGAGGCCAATATGCTGGAGGGCTACACCACCCTCGGTTACCTGGCCGCGCACACCTCCCGCATCGACCTCGGCCTGCTCGTCACCGGAGTGACCTACCGGCATCCCGGCCTGCTCGCCAAGATCGTCACCACCGTCGATGTCCTGTCGGGCGGCCGTGCGGTGCTCGGTCTCGGCGCCGCCTGGTACGAGCGTGAGCATCGTGGGCTCGGTGTGCAGTTCCCGCCGATCGCCGAACGGTTCATGCGACTGGAGGAAACACTGCGCATCTGCCAGCAGATGTGGGACCCGCAGAACAACGGCCCCTTCGACGGCAAGTACTACCAACTGGCCGAGACACTGTGCTCCCCACAGCCGATCAACCGGCCCAAGGTGCTCATCGGCGGTGGCGGCGAACGCAAGACGCTGCGGTTGGTCGCACAGTACGGCGACGCCTGCAACCTCTTCGGCTCCGCCCCCGAGGATGTACGCCACAAACTCGACGTCCTGCGTCGGCACTGCGACGATATCGGGCGCGATTACGACAGTATCCGCATCACCATCATGGCCAACAATCCGCGCCCGAATCCGGACAATCGCGACGAATTCGTCCGCCAGATGGCCGATTACGCCAAGCTCGGCGTGCACACCGTGATCATTACCCCGACCACGGGGTCCCCGGCAGCGTGGATCGAGGGCATGGCGCCGGCCGTACCCCAACTCGCCGAACTCGGTTAGCGCTTTAACGAATAGTCCGGTGGAACAACCCGATCGAGCGTCACGCCGGCCTACCTGCCAGGAAGTACACGGCTTCCCACAGGTGCCCGTCAGGGTCGGCGAAGTACCCCGCGTAGATACCCCATGGGCGGGTCACAGGTGGGCGGATGGTGCTGCCACCCGCTTGTTCGGCCCGCTGCAGGATGTGGTCGACCTCCTCGCGGGAGTCCGCGAAGAAACCGAGGCCGATCGGGGAACCGGTGACTCGTTCGAGGTCGATCCCCGCATCCATCGCCAGGTCGATGCGCGAGTAGAGGGACAGGATCAGGTCGTTGTCCAGGGTGAACATGGCCACCGACCCACCTGGATGCTGCGTGTCGCGGACGAATTCGGTGCCGATAATGCCCGAGGAGGAGAGGCCGAGGCCGTCGCGGTAGAAGCGCAGCGACCGTTCCAGGTCGCTTACAGCCAAGGTGATCGCACGGATATTCGTTTTCATTCCGATCCTTTCGATCCTCGAACCATGGCCGGAGCGCGGCTTCGGCGCCGGCCATGGTTCAGTCAAGGCGAGCGGCGTTCGGATGTCTTGAACGAATCGGACGATACGACCGGTCAGTCGAGGCGAAGCAAGTCGGGCCAGAGCTGCGACCAGGACTGACGTGGCGTGCAGCGCCAAATCGTGACATTGCGGGTGACATCCGGGTAGCCGAGGCGAGCGTCGACGCGACCAACCGGGGTCAATTCGCTACAGGTGGAGCGCATTTCGGCTTCGGCATTGCCGACCCACAGCACCGTGGTCGCCGAATCCGGTGGGGTGCCGAAGTATCCGAAGCCGCGATTGGGGCTGTAAATGGGCGGCAGGCCGTAAGGATTCCGGTCTACATCCAAAGCGCCTGCCTGCCAATAGGAATCGGTGATGATCACCGCATGCGAACGCTCCGCGGGCGGAAGGGCCCGGTAGGCGTCGGCGGTGGCCTCGCGCAGCTCGCGCCAGCCGAATTTGCCGTAGAGACCGATTTTGATCCCCGCCTCGGCCTGGCTGCCGACCGGATCGATGGACGACTCGGATTGCCACGGCATCGTTAATACCACGACCACCGCCGAAATCGCGACCAGCGGGACGGTCGCATAGGTTCGCCACCGTCCGGTGTACTCGACCCAGCGAACCGCGCCCGCCGCCATGATCGCCGCGTAGCATCCGGCCGCATAGTAGGGGCGACCGTTGGTCGCGATGAAGGCCACGGCCAGTAGCAATGGCAACGGCGCGAGGAATCTATACGGCCGCAACGTCTCCCAGCGCAACAGCGCCCAGATCCCCACAGCCAATAGCACTCCGCCGAATAGCCCCGCCGCGCTCAGCGCCAGCGGCAGCCACGTGTAGCGGCCACCGATCGTCGCCTGCTCCGACGCGACCACCGCGCCCAATCGCAGCTGCGGCCAGTCGTGCTCGGCCTGCCAGATCAGCGTCGGCACCATGAGCAGGACAACGAAAATCGCGCCGAGCCACAGCACCGGCCGCCGCAACAGCTCACGCGGGCCATAACCGACCACTCCGATGGCGATCGCTATCCAGAAGAACGGAATCAGCCACTTCACCTGCATATCCACTGCCGTGACCAGCCCGGCCCACAGCAGCAGACTGTCACGGCGGGTACGCACCCAGCGGATCAGCAGCCAGCTGATCACCACCCATAGCGCGGTGTCGATCGCATTGGTGGACAACTGAGTTCCCTGCACCAGCAGGAAGGGAGAGGTCGCGTACGCGGTGGAGCTCAAAATCTGCGCGGTCCGCGACCCACCGAACTCCCGCGCGATCTGTGCGCTGATCAGCACTGCGACCACGGTGAGCAGCGCGGCCGGAATCCGCAATGCCACCAACGATCCCGGCGCAAGCACATCCATCAGCCTGGCGATCGCGGGCAGCAGCGGACCCTGATCCGCATAGCCGAATTCAAGCCGCCGCCCAGCCGACAGGAAATACAGTTCGTCACCGAAGTATCCGTACCGTCCCAGCGATGCGAACAGCATGATCGCCGATACCACAGCGATCGCGCTGACACCAAGCCAAGCGAACGGCGGCGTTGCTTCCGCGTTGACTTCCTGCCGCACTTCACTTTCCGCCACGCTGGTCATCACGACCCCCCTTCCGGGTCGCCAAATCGAATAGCCGGCACACGTGCGCCGAATACGTCGTCATATCGAAGTCTTTCTCCCGAATCGCCCGCCCGGCCGCACCATCGACGGCATCGCGGATCGACCTGGCCATGATCGCCGGATCGAATTCGCCGAATTCGCCGGCGCGCTGACCTTCCCGCATGATGTCGATGAGTGGCTGAATGATTTCCTGCTCACCTTCCGCCGAGGCGAAGCGCGGCCTGCCGTTCGCATCACGCAGATTCAGCACCACATCGGTCAGCGCCGCGACATACTTCTTGTTCGCATCGATGAAGCCGAGGTTCGCCCCGATGTAGGCAAGCAACTGATTCCGCGCTCCGTCCGCCGCCATCACCGCGGGCGCGATGTGCTCGCCGCCGGACACATACAGCTGGATCACCAGCTGCTCCATCAGCTCGTCCTTCCCTGCGAAGTGATACGAGATGACGCCCTTCGAGATCCCGGCATGCTTCGCGATCCGCGCCAACGAAGCCCGCCCGTATCCCACCTCCGATATCACCTCCACCGCCGATGCAATGATCTGCCGCCGCCGCGCCTCCTCGATGAACGACCGCCGCCGACCACTCGTCTCATTTTCTGGCCGCATGGCCAAATATTAATCCAACCGCCTAAACCATCGCATCACCCGTGAGAATGACCCCGCCTCGCCTATGGGGACGACCCGAAAACGCCGAGGGCCGCGCTCCCAGTCGGAAGCACAGCCCTCGGAGTCAGCCGATCTACAGCCACTGACCCGTTTTCGACTCGGTATCGATGTCGCGGCCGGCGCTGCGTTCTGCCGGTGAATTGGACGCAGCCGGATATAGACGACCCGCTCGCCCGAACCAACCGCGGGCCGCACCTCCAACTGGAGGCACGGCCCGCGGAGCCAGACAACCGCTACAGGTACTGACCCGTATTCGACTCGGTATCGATCGCCCTGCTCGCCGACGCGTTCTTGCCGGTGACCAAGGTGCGGATGTAGACGATCCGCTCGCCCTTCTTACCCGAAATGCGGGCCCAGTCATCGGGATTCGTAGTGTTGGGCAGGTCCTCGTTCTCGGAGAACTCGTCTACGATCGAATCGTAGAGATGCTGGATGCGCAGGCCTGGATTGCCGGTGTCGAGAACGGCCTTGATGGCGTACTTCTTGGATCGGTCCACGATGTTCTGGATCATGGCGCCGGAGTTGAAGTCCTTGAAGAACAGGACTTCCTTGTCACCGTTGGCGTAAGTGACCTCCAGGAAACGGTTGTCCTCGCTCTCGGCGTACATCCGGTCGACGACGCGTTCGATCATCGCGCGGATGCACAGCGCCTTGTCGCCACCGAACTCTTCGAGATCGTCGGTGTGCAGCGGCAGTTCCTCGGTCAGGTACTTCGAGAAGATGTCCTGTGCCGATTCCGCGTCCGGGCGCTCGATCTTGATCTTCACATCGAGACGTCCAGGCCGCAGGATCGCCGGGTCGATCATGTCCTCGCGGTTGGATGCACCGATCACTATGACATTCTCGAGACCCTCGACACCGTCGATCTCCGAGAGCAACTGCGGCACGACCGTGGTCTCCACATCGGAGGAGACGCCCGAACCACGGGTACGGAAGATCGAGTCCATCTCGTCGAAGAACACAATCACCGGCGTACCCTCGGACGCCTTCTCGCGCGCACGCTGGAAGATGATCCGGATGTGGCGCTCGGTCTCACCGACGAATTTGTTCAGCAGCTCGGGACCCTTGATGTTCAGGAAGAACGACTTGGCCTCTTTGGCATCCTCCCCGCGCGCCTCGGCGATCTTCTTCGCCAGTGAGTTGGCAACGGCCTTGGCGATCAACGTCTTACCGCAACCCGGCGGACCGTAGAGCAGCACACCCTTGGGCGGGCGCAGCGCGTATTCGCGGAACAGATCCTTGTGCAGGAACGGCAATTCCACCGCATCGCGGATCTGCTCGATCTGCCGCCCGAGGCCGCCGATATCGCTGTAGTCG
>FTJU01001391.1_pt1 | contig 16375 bp, 23 predicted proteins | sample 1658961 | NCBI WGS metagenome assembly FTJU01 (sample SAMEA3914878, study PRJEB12502) | metagenome | biome: forest; material: soil | place: USA | collected 2012-03-12 | depth 0.3 m | reverse complement strand
CGCAACACCCGAGGTCACGGAGGGTGTATGGGACGGCCATCGGATTGGGTGCGGGAGGTCACCGGGCGCGCGCCGATGCGGTCGCCGGGGGCTCCCGGGATTCAGCGCTCAGTGGAGCGATTGTTCTGCAGCAACTCGGCTCGCTCGGCCGCGTCCAAAGGCTTCTCGCCCACGACCTCGGCCGCGGCAATCCTGCGCCGCTCGTCTTTGACCCAGGTACTCAACACGGTCTCGTGAATACCGAGCTCACACGCGATCACGGCGATCGGACGACCGGAATCGATCACCCGATGAGCAGCCTCGACCTTGTACTCGGCCGTGAACGACCGACGCTTGCGAGGAGGCATAACGAACATCCTTACCAGCAGAACCAACGATCCTGCCAACTCGGTGTCCACTTCCACGGGTGAACCTCAAATAGGCTGCAGCCGAGCGTCTTTCATCTCGACTGCACTGTAAGTGATTTCTGGTCAAGTATCGTGTTACGGCCTCGAGGGGACCCTTTGCATCATTTGGGTAGTGGATTACGCCTGCGTAGTAACTACGCGGTCCGGGCACGCATCGCCCGCGGCGACAGCATCTCGCCCTGTCCCGGGGCAGCATCAACGGACTATCCCCGCATCGCCCAAGAATGGCTGACCAAGCGAATCACGCCACCGGGGCGGTAGGCGCGGAACCGCGAAAATCCGTCGACGACAAACACATCGGTGATTATGGTTCGGGCTCATGGCGCCTGTTTCGCGAACACCGGTCTCCTGGGAGGCGGTTCGGCTGCGTCCATTGCGGATATCGGACGAGCAGGTCGTCCGTGCGGCGCATCAGGCGATGTCCGACGAGGGCTTTTCGTTCGCCTTGGGACTGACCCAGGACGTGGCATGGTCGCAGTATGTGTCCAGGCTCGAGGACCAGCGGCAGGGGCTGAATCTGCCTGACGGTATCGTCGCCGCCACGTATCTGTTGGCCACGGCACGCAGCCAGGTGGTGGGTCGCACGTCGATCCGGCACACCCTTAACGAGTCGTTACGCCGCAGGGGAGGTCACATCGGCTATGCCGTTCTGGCGCAGTATCGGCGTTGCGGCTACGGCACGGCAATCCTGCGTCACAGTCTCACGATCGCCCGCGCATTGGCCATCGACCGCGCGCTCATCACGTGCGACGACGACAACCTCGGTTCACGACGAATCATCGAATCCTGCGGTGGCGTACTGGAATCAGTCGAAGCAAACACCGACGGCACCATCATCCGCCGCTACTGGATCGACTGAATTCCACCTCGCATCAGCCGCTGTCGCGCACCATGCGATTGCCTGTTTGACTGCTACGGCGAGAGTAAGGGGTACCTGGCCCCGCTGGCGGGGCAGCGGAGTTGATTCGCAGACCTCGCAGCTCGGGCTGAGCAGGGTCGGCGCGGCTCTGACCCCGATCAACCTCAGTAGCGATCGCACCGAGGTTTCGATTGCGTAGTTGCTGCTGAGTAGGTTAGGTCCGCCAGCCTTGTTGGTTCATGCGTTCGAAGTAGGCGTCGTCGGCGGCTTGTATCTCGGCTTCTGATTTCGGCCTACGCTGTTCGTCGGGGGTTTTCTGTTCGCGACTACCCAGATGCTGGAGTTGGTCGCGGATCCGCGGGTCGGCTTTGTTGACTAGATGCTTGACCTTGGCTTTTGCGTCAGCTCGTGCCTTGCGGTGGCAGTCTCGCAGCACTGCAGCGAGTTGGCTGCCAGGTGAGTGCATAGCGTCTGGGGCGAGCTGCAGATCGGTGATGTCGCCGTCGGCGTCGACTTCGACGAGTACTCCACGTGCTTCGCTGCGGCCGCGCACCACAGCGATCGCTGCGGCGAGTTGCTGGCCGTTGCTGCGGATCTCGGCGAGTTCTCGTTGAAGTTGCCGCTCCCATTCCTGGATGTCTGTACTCACTGTGAGCGGAGACCTTTCTCGGCGGGAACCGAGTAGACCACGTCGCCGGGTTCGATTCGAGACGACACCTCGGTGGAGAAGACGAGCGAGAACTTGCCCGGCTTGGGCTGGTGGAAATCGAGCGCTTCCAGAACTCCCCGGAAGGTTCTTCCGTCTTTCTTGTGCAACTCGACCTGTTCGCCGACCGTGAAGTCCCCGACCGCCCGGCCGACCACGAACGGAGTCGGTCGGAAACTCACTGGTAAGATGCCTTCGACGTAGAACTCACTCATTGCTCATTCCCCTTTCCCTGCGAGATATCGTTGCCAGAAGGCTTCATCGGCGGCGTACGCCTCGTCTTCCAGGTCCCTGGTAACCCCTGTTCCCACCCTGCCCTGTGCGTACTGGTCGATGTGGACACGCTCGTGCACCAAGTTCCGCAGCAATGTTTGTTCATCGGCAAAGGCGCTGGGGGCCAACGCGATATGCCCAGGAGCGGTGCTGGCGCTGGCCTCCATGTAGTCGAAGTAGCGCACATCATCGGCGGAGCTGGCCACGTCCACGCGGATGCCCGTGAGGTCGACACCGGCTCGGCGGGCGTATTCCTCGATGGTTTCTTGGGTCATCGGCAGATGGTTACCGCTTTCGAGAACCTCCCGGTTCGTGCGGGGTCCCATCCGAGAGAACAGTTGCCCATCGGTTAGCACCGCGTCGCGTCGCGCGAACGGGGTCATTGTGATTTTGGCGGCGCTGACCCAGTTGCGTACTTGCTCGAACAGCGGCTCGAGTCGTTCGGCAAGTGGTTTCACGACGTCGGCGACGAGCTTTGTCAGCTTCGTCGCGAGCTCGCCGACGAACGTCGTGATCCGGCGGACGCGGATCGCAATGCGTCCGGCCAGAGCAGCGTTGCCGACCCATTCGGACAGGGTTGCGGTGAATGGCGCCAGCGCGGCGAAAGCGGCTTCGCCAGCGGCGGTTTCGATGGCGATTCCTCGGAGTTCTTCCAGGATCTTGTGGTGTGCCTCGTCGAGGTGGTGGGCGTACTCACCGCAGGTGTCGCCGAGTGTTTGGCATGCGTCGGCCAACGCGGTGAAGTCCGCTTGTCGGGTCTGGCAGGTGTTGGCGGCGATTTCGATCTCGGGTGACTGTTGGTTGTTGAGGAGTTCGACGGCTTGCGGGGCTTGACCGCCGATGGTTCGGTAGTCGGCTGCGGCGGTGTGCCATGCGGTCTTGGCGGCGTTCAAAGCGATATGCCTGTCGACTTCACCCAACCAGCCCTCAACGGTGCGCCCGAACCTGTCCATCGTATCGATCGCGGCATCGAGCTGCTCGAGGTCGACGCGGTAATCATCACCGGTCACGGCAGATCCAACCCTTGTAGTCCGGTGATCGCATCCTGGTTGGTCGTGTCACGCGTCTCGTACTGGTTCGCGGCTTCAGTGAGGTTTGCGGAGGACTCCTCCAGTGCGGCGATGACCGTCTCGGCACCGTGCGTCCATTCGAGCCAGGACTCGTCGTAGGCGCTGGCGGCTTTCCCTTGCCATCCATCGGCGAGCAGTTCCTTACCGATCGTGTCGTCGAGCTTCTTCAGCTCGTCTCGGATCGCCTGGGCCTTACCCGAGGTAAATCGGGCCGCTTCACGCAGCCGGTCCACCTCGACCTGGAGCTCCCCGGACACCCCCGCCTCCCTCCGTCGTGCAGATCGCTCCTGAACTATATGACGTAGAGCGCACCTGCGCGGTTCCACACCATGGCTTGCCTGGACAGCTGGGCCGTGATCGAGTCCGCGATCGTGGGGACAGGCAGCGGACCTCCCGATGTCGCCTGGGACCAGGCGTGACGCGATGGTATCGAGCTGGCTATGGACGATGAGAAGCGCGCAGCGTTGCGCGACATGGGGTCGAACCAGTTGGTCTGCGCGCACAGCTCGGGCAGGCAGAGGCGCGACTGGTCTTGCGGGAGAACAGTATCCGGCTCGGCGCTGTGCCGCGCTTGCTTGGCACCGAGGACGTCAATTACTCGACACAACGACGACCGGGCGCCACTGCATTTCGCGGCATAGGCCGACACGCCGGAAACCCTCGCCCACACCAAGCCCGCGGTGCCGCTGCAAGCGATCGACTCGGGAGAAAGGGCTGCCGCTGTGTTTGATCGGTGACTCGGGCATCGGCAAGAGCCACCTGCTGATCGCGTTGGGCACCGAGGCCGCGATGAAGGGCTACCGGGTGAAATACACACTCGCCACGAAGTCCAAGTTGGCGGTCGCGGCGTTGAACAATGCCGTTGCTCGTCGTGGTGAGGTAGCCGGCTGCATACTGCATACCGACCGCGGGTCTCAATTTCGTTCCCGGCGATTTGTCCACGCGCTCAACCTTTTCGGCATGTCCGGGTCGATGGGCCGGGTCGGCGCGGCCGGTGACAATGCCGCGATGGAAAGCTTCTTCAGTCTGCTACAACGCAATGTCCTGGACCGGCAGCGGTGGCACACCCGCGAACAGTTGCGGATCGCGATCGTCACCTGGATCGAGCGCACCTACCACCGCCGGCGTCGCCAAGCCCGCCTCGGCCGGTTGACCCCGATCGAATTCGAAACCATCATGTCACCAGCAGCTCGACGAGCTGCTTAACCACTGACCTGCCCTACCTTTCGGGTTCCAGTCTTGGTGGCTAACTGACAGCGGGCATGGGTGTCTTCTCGGAGAGTAGTTCGTACTCGATCGGGGTGCGGTAGCCCAGTGATGAGTGGCGGCGTAGGGCGCTGCGGTCCGACCCCTACACCGTGCACCACGCGAGAGAAGGCCGGGTCTACTGCGCCGCAGTCCTGGATGCCTTCAGCCGCAGGATCGTTGGCTGGTCCATCGACTCCCGCCAAGACTCCACTCTTGTCGTGAACGCGTTGGACATGGCGATCCGAAACCGCCGCGCCGCACCCGGCGGCATTGTCCACGCCGATCACGGAACTCAGTTCACCTCATGGGTTTTCGGCGAGAAGATCCGATCGGCAGGACTCCTACCATCCTTCGGCACAGTCGGTGATGATCTGGACAACGCGATGATGGAATCGTTCTGGTCCTCGGGCCGCGAAGTGCTCGTCCAACACAGACAGGGCGATGTTGGCCAGCAGCGGCGAGAGGATCCCGCCCTGGGGAGTGCCGGTGATGGTTTCCCGATTCAGGCCCTGCTCGGTCAAGACCCCCGCCCGCAGGAACGCCTTCACCCAGCCCAGGATGCGTTTATCTCCCATGCGTCGACGCACTCGCTCCAAAAGAGCGGTGTGGTCGATTTCGTCGAAGCACGCCGTGATGTCCGCCTCGAACACCCACTCATAGTTTCGGGGAGGTGAAGCGAGGTAATGGATCTCGGCGATCGCGTCCTGAGCTCGGCGTAGCGCCTCGGCATCACTACGTTTCCCAGCGACCATGACCACGAAGTCGTCCGCGTTGCGGACGACTTTCATGACGGAGACGCCAGCGCGGCGATGTTTGGCGCGTGTCCAATACGGTCCGAGCGCAGCCCATCCGATGCAGATCGAACTACTCGACCGCAGAAAGTGGAAGACCCGCCTCGAACTCGCGAACGCGATCTTCGACTACATCGAGATCTTCGACAACCGCCAATCGGGTAGCGGTCGACGAGCTCGGCGACGGTCAACTGGCCGCGGTTGCGGGCCTCGCGAAGCGACGCGGGCTGGCCCGCAAGGACCCGATCGACGGTCGTAGGGATGCCCAGGTGCCGAATCTCGCCCACCGCCTTGGGAATCGCCTTCTCCCGCACCCGCTGGGGAACGAACAGGTTCGACTTCAAATCGCTTCGAAGACGTTTCAGCATTTCCTCAGCACCGAGGCCGATCGATCGCGGTGCGATCCCATCGACTCCGGCGGTTCGTGCTCCCTTGTTGCCCCGCACCCGCGCCCATGCCACCAGCAGGAGGTCGTTGATGCGCCCGAGAACCGCTCGCAGCGCTGTATAGGTCAACGGCCGCAACGGTTTCCGTCTCGTCCCCCACAATGGCTCGTCGCCGCGAGGACGATGCCCGTCGTCGGCCAGCTCACCCAGATAGGAGAAGCCGTTGCCGCCGCGCCAGTCGAAGGTGGAGCTGTATGCCGATATCCGGCGGGATTCGCGGGCCGAAGTCTCGGGGCGGGAGTTGCAGCGCAAGTTACCAACAGGATTCAGGCATGTGACCTGCAACACGAAACGCTGCGCAGTAACATGTCGCCATCCCAGCCCGAGTGACACCGAAATTCGTCTGTACGAACCTCCCGAGTTCCTCAGCGACACTGGGATTCACCGGCAAACGGTGTCGAAGATGACCTGTAGAACCACGCGAGCAGCGCGCAGCAATCGGGCGGCGGCCGAGTCTTCGATGAACTTCGGTGTCCCACGCGAGCCGGTCATGGGCTCGGCCGACAACCTCTTTCGTCTTTCGTTATATTCCGTTTGTCATTGTCGATCGTCTGGAGTTTCCCTGTGTCTATGCCTCCGCCGCCGTCTTCCTATGGCGGCTCCCCGATCGCGCCCACATCCGTGATCGATGGTGATGGACCGCGAGTAGCTATATATACCAAGGAATTCGCTGCGAATCCCCAGCGCGTCTACCTGGAGCTGAGAGCCCGCTACGGATCGCTGGCCCCCGTGGAGATCGCGCCGGGTGTTCCGGCCACCCTTGTGGTCAACTACGAGACCGCGAGGCGAATCCTGCACGACCCCGAGCACTTTCCTGCTGACCCTCGGACCTGGCAGGCGAACGTGCCGCTCGACTGCCCAGTCCGGCCGATGTTGCAGTGGCGGCCGAATGCGCTGCGTAACACCGGAGTTGTACATGCTCGGCTGCGCTCGGCCAACACCTACGCTATCAACGGAATCGACCTGCACGCCGCACACGCGTTGGCCGAGAAGATCGCGGTGCCACTGATCAACACCTTCTGCACCGCGGGACACGCCGATCTGCTCGCACAGTTCGTGCACCCCCTCGTCTTCGAGGTCCTCAACACCCTGGTCGGCTGCTCGCCCGATATCGGGGCGCGCATCGCGCAGGGCATGGCCGCCGTATTCGACACCTCCGCCGATGCCGAAGAGGGCAACGAGATATTGGAATCGGCGCTGTATGAGCACACCATGCACAAGATCGCCAAGCCCGGCAACGACATCACCACTCGAATGATCGCGCATAGCGCGAAACTGACCGAGGAGGAGGTAATTCACCAACTGGTCGTCATATACGGGGCGGGGATCGAACCGACAGTCAACCTCATATTGAATACGTTGAGACTGATGCTGACCGACGACCGGTTCGGCGGGGGGATCGTCAGCGGTAGTCTCTCGACCGTGGACGCGTTGGAGGAGTTGCTGTTCACTGATCCGCCTCTGGCGAACTTCTGCTTCAGTTATCCGCCGCAGCCGATCTTCATCGATGGCGTGTGGTTACCGGCGCACCAGCCTGTGCTGATCAGCATGTCCGCGTGTAATAACGATCCCGCAGTGCATTCCGGAGACTTTACTGCCAATCGGTCCCACCTTGCCTGGAGCGCCGGCCCGCATGCCTGCCCGGCCAAGGATCTATCCTCTACTATCGCTCGCGCGGCGATTGATCAACTGCTCGATGCACTACCCGAGATCGAGTTGGCGGTCCCCGTCGAGGATTTGCAGTGGAGGCCCGGGCCCTACCATCGCTCCTTGGCGAGCTTGCCCGTCACATTCGCCCTGACTCCGCCGATGACTATGTGACGGATGTAGTACTGACCCGCTCGTGTCTGTCGGTCGCTGGTGCCCGCTATGTGATCGGGGCGGGTGATCCGGACGAGATGGAGAAGGCCAAGAGCGCCTTTCGGGCAGCGTGTTTGGGGTACGCGCTGGCGATGCTGGCACCGCTGATCGTCGCGGTCCTCACATCGATCGTCGGAGCCTGACGATGAGCGACGCGGTTCCCGCCCGCACCACGCCTGCCTCCGGGCCAGCGGCATCGCGAACGGTCCGCGCCGCTGTGGCCACGGTGGCGGTGGTGCTCGCTGCGGTACTGATCACCCTCACCGACGTCGTGAGCGCCGCCGCCCAGCCGCCGCCCACGCCTGTACCCCCGGCTCCCACGACACCCGCACTGCCCACCCCCACACCGGCTCCCACGTCCCCGGGACCACCGTCACGCTGGAACCCAGCTCCGCTTACCGCCACCTCGTCGACCCCGGCCTCGCCCAGCCCGGGCGTTCCCGACTCGATTGTCCCGACGCCGGCGGGCTCGCCGACGTCGGACCCGGCGATGGTCGCCGCGTGGAGCAGCGACATACACCGCGAACGGGCGATCCTGGCCGCTCAACTCACGACAGCCCGCGCCGTCCCTGCTCGACGAATGAGCCGTGACGAAATCGGTCAACTGGTGGACGCACTGGGTGGACTCCTGGCGATCCTGCGGGCCGCCGACCCCGGCGACAAGCTGGAAGTTTACCGAGAACTCGGACTGAAACTCACCTACAACCACAATGACCACACGGTTACGGCCGAGACGACCCCCGGCCACATGTTGGCGTACTGTCTGTGTCCGGAGGGGGACACATGCGCTATCCACAGAGATCGACCTGCGGAAACGGTGAGCACCTGTTGTTCTGTGGCAGCGGACTATTCAGGTCTCGGGTCCGATGTCCAGCCCAGATTGAATGCGGTGATGTCGTCGCCGGTGTACCTAAGTGGCTCCCGACGCCTTGGGCATCGAGAACAGCGGCGATCGCGCGGGTGTGGGATGGCGTCGGGATGACCGGACCGGCGGTGGCGATCTCGCCAAATCCAGCCAGATCCACGCAGATCACGCGATGGCCGAGCGGCACAAGGTAATCGATCTGCGGCACCCACACCGGCCGACATCGTCGCGGCCGTCGCAGAATCTGGCTGTACACGAAGCCGATCCGCGCACGGGTGACGGGGGCGGGCCGGGCGGCGACTCGTCCGTCCACGGGATCCCGATGTTGTTTTTGCCACGGCGCTGGATCAGGTTGTCCGCGCAACCTGCTGGATGACGTATTCCGCCAAACATTCACCACACATCGTGCCGTCAACTGCGCCGCGTCACCACCGAAAGTGAAGCAGAGCCGTTCACTGCCGAAACCCCGAAGTACAGGCGAAACTTACTCCGTTGCAACGTGATACAGCATCCGCAGTCGGTGGGGGAAGCATTCGCGGCGTCGTGGGGGGTCGAGCCCCGGTTCGTCGGTGAGATCACCTACAGCGAGTGGACCCGCGAGGGCATGGGTGTCACTGCGGCTCGCTCTGGGTCTATGCAGAGTTCACCGGTCAGCGGGGTGGGGGTCAGAGTACGGCTTGCGGATTGCGGTGATTAGCAGGACGTTCTGGGATTGGGTTACGTCGGTTCCGCGGTCGGGAACTGGATCAGACTGATGAGGCGCGGCCGGCGTCCGGGGCCTGGGCCATTTTCAGCGATCTTCCAGAGGGCCTTTTGCAGTTCGCCGGCCGTCTCGGTGAATTCCTCGTCGCTGAGCCAGATGATGCCTTGCCGGTAGCCGATCTTGTCGGCGTACGGGTCGGAGCCCGGCCGGTCGAGGTAGGCGTTGAACTCCGAGAGCAGGACCGCCATGGTCGCGGTGAAGGCCTGGCGGTGGTCGTCGGGTGACATCGATTCACCGGCCTCAGGGTCGATCGTCGGCCGGTCCTGACGCAGGCGGTAGTACCGCTCGACCGCTCCGCGCACCCGCTGCTCGTCGGCCACGTCCAACACGCCACCGTCGGCCAGCAGTCCGACGTGCCGGTAGACGGTGGTTTTCGGGATGTCAGGCAGACGCGCGCACAGGTCCGCAGTGGTGCGCGTGCGCCCGCCGGACAACGCGTAGACGATGCGCAGCCGCACCGGATGAAGCAGGAGATCGAGCGTATCCACACCCTACTATCCCACATCTGGTACCATTTCCAATGTTGAGAACGTTCGAAAGGGATAGACGGTGACCGAGAACGCCACCACGCAGGCACGGCTGAGCAGTGCGGCCATACGACCACTGCGCACGCTGGACCCGGCAGCGGCGCTGGATGATCTGGACTGGCTGGACGAGGTGATCGGCGATGCGCGGGTAGTGGCCATCGGCGAGAGCGCCCACTACAACGCCGAGTCCTACCTCCTGCGACACCGGCTGCTGCGCTACCTGGTCGAGCGGCACGGATTCAGCGCCTACGCGATGGAGTCGGGGTTCGTCGAGGGACGGCTGACCGATGAATGGATCCGGGGCGGCGCGGGCGACGTCGGCGGAATCGGCACCGTGATGGCCAACGGCATCTCCTCGCTGATGGGGCTGTGGACCGAGATGCGCGACCAGCTGGAATGGATGCGGAACTACAACCAGACCGCCGCTCGGCCGATCGGCTTCTACGGCATCGACCTTCCGGGTTCGAACGCGTCACTTCTGCCCGGCCTGGACACCGTCATCGGATTTCTCGCGGAGGCCGACCCCGCATTCGAGGTGGACCCCGCACTGCGGGAGCAGATCCTTGCCTTCGCGGCGCCATCATCGTTCTCGATCCCCGCGACCGTCGCCGCCCTCGGGGAGCTTTCGACCGAGATCAAGGATGCACTGACCGCCGGCCTGTCCGATCTACTCGAGCGGATGAAGGCGCACGGGGTCGACTACGCCCGGCGGACCTCGGCCGAGGACTACGAACACGCGCTGCACGCAATGCGCCTCACCGTCACCCTCGACACGGCCGCCCGCGCGATGATCGGCGGTGACCAGCTCGAGATGATGCTCAGGCGGGATGCCGCAATGGCCGACACGGTCGAGTTGATCCTGCGGAGCAAAGGCCGGATCGTGCTGGGCGCCCACAACGGCCACATTTCCCGCGAGCCCCTCGATATGCCTGGCGTGGCCGCGGTGACAACGGCCGGCGTGCACCTGGCCGACCGCCTCGGCGAGGACTACGTGGTCATCGGCCAGACCACGGGCACCGGGCAGACCCTCAACGCGGACACCGACTTCTACACCGGCAAACTGTTCGCCGACCTGGGAGCGCCGGATCCCGGCAGCCTCGATTCACTGATGGAGGCCAGTGGCGATGGGCCGTTCGCGACCGACCTCAGGCGGCTGTCGCCAGCCGACGCGGACGCCGTCCGGGCCGCCTCCCAGCAGCGGCTCAGTCCCTGGTACTCCGAGGTGGACGCGTTGAAGGCCTATGACGTCATCGTCCACCTCCCGCATGTCACGGCAGCCTCCCTCGACCCGGCGGCGCTGGCGGCCGCGCCGAGCGATGTTCAGCGGGTGCTCGGCCAGCAGGAGAAGTAGGGCCAACCTGAGCGGGCCGCCCCACTCACCCTGAGCACGTGCTCGACCCAGCAACCACCGGCGAGGGACCGGTTCATCCATCCATCCAAAGGTGGCCGAGTCATGGGGTAGAACAACCATCCTGTATTCGGCAATAGCGGATGCCCGGTGCCTGGCATCGATATCAACCGAGTGGCATCGGGCGTCCGACGAATTCGACCGGACCGAACTCATAGCTGGCCTGGTCGAGGGCTGCGGCGAACGCGTCGTGGTAGGTGTCCGGTAACCGTGTTCCACTCCGCGTCGCAGTAGAACAAGTAGACGCCGGGATCGGCGTCGTACTGTGCGACCACCAGCCCGGCGAAGCCGTCGATGACTCGTCCGTCGACCTCGTGCCGGGTCCGTCCGGTCGGTGTCGGACCGCGGATGTCCGCGGTCGCCAATACTCGTGCGCCGTCGATGAACTCCGGTATTGCTGTCATGGTCGGATTGTCCATCACGTCGGTGCCTTGCTATCTCCGCCCTCGATATTGGGGCGAACGCATGAGAATCGGCATGTGCGCGTGTTGAGTTGTTATGTGCCCGAGGCCATGTAGGCGGCGAGGATGTAATTCGGGTGGCGGTCGAGATTGGTCCGAGCACGGTCGTAGCGCATCGTGGTGCGCGGGTCGGCATGGCGGGCAGCGATCTGAACATCGCGGAGGTCGACTCCGGCATCGAGCATGGTGGTGACGAAGGTGTGGCGCAGCATGTGCGGTGCATCCGTGGCAGCCGCATCGCCGAATCCTGGGCCAGGCGGCGCAGTCGTCGTGTGGCGCAATGCCGATCCATGCGCCGTCCTCGGGTATTGAGCAGGATCGGTCCGTAGCCGCGGTCGCCTGTGGCGCGGTCGATCGCTCGTCCTACCGCGGGCGGCAACGGGATCAGAACGAGCTTCGAGCCCTTGCCGACTACGCGCAGTACGCGGTGGCCGTGTTCCTCGCCGATGTCCTCGGCGTCGGACTTGCAGGTCTCGAAGATCCGCAACCCGAGCAGTTCGAGCATCGCGACGAGTGCGAAGTCGAATTGGTTGGCGGAATCGCGCGCCGCGGTGAGCAGTGCCTCGAACTGTAGGTGCGAAAGTCCCAGTGTCGGTGATTCGTTCGGTACTCGGGGTCGGCGGACGTACTCGGCCGGTGAGTGGTCTATGACGCCGTCGATGACGCAGGTGCGGTAGAACCCGGTCACTACCGCGGTACGGCGGGCAACGGTGGAGGGTTTGAATCGGCGGGTCTCCTGCATCCACCGCACGTACCGTTCGATCTCGGCGCGCACCGCTAACAGCGGCAGGAGATGACGTTCGGTGCACCAGGTGAAGTACAGGCGCAGATCAGATCCGCAATGGATACGGGAGCTGCCGGTGAACCGGGCGAGGTAGGCCGCACTGGCCAGCCGCAGTACGAGATCGTCACCGGCGAAGGTGACGTCGATATCCGATGAGGCACCCATGCCCCACAATGCCAACAGAACCAGGCAGTTGCACCCTGATCGCGGCATGAGCGTGCATTCCACGGGGGCAGGGAAGATGCGGCGGTATGAAGATTATCTGCAACAAAACTATGATTGATGGTATGACTGCACTGGCGCCCAAGCGTGATGAGCCCGACCTGTCGTTTCTGCTCGATCACACGAGCCATGTTCTGCGCACTCGGATGGCGGCGGCGCTGGCCGAGATCGGGCTGACCGCTCGCATGCATTGCGTGCTGGTGCATGCGCTCGAGGAGGAGCGGACGCAGATGCAGCTGGCGGAAATCGGGGATATGGATAAGACCACCATGGTGGTCACTGTCGACGCGCTCGAGAAGGCCGGGTTGGCGGAGCGGCGGTCATCCGGTACGGATCGGAGAGCTCGGATTATCTCGGTTACCCCGGAGGGGGAGAAGGTCGCCAAGCGGAGTCAGAAGATTGTCGATGGGGTGCATCGGGAGGCCCTGGAGGCCCTGCCGAAGGGGGAGCGCGAAAACCTGTTGCGCGCCTTGAATTCCCTGACGGAAGGGCATCTCGCGGCACCGACGGGGGCGTCGGCCGCGCGGCGTGCCAGACAATAATCCGCTTATAGATTGTCTGCAACGGAACTATCCGGTACGGTCTCTCTTGTTGGTTCCGAACGGGAGATGACCCATGACAATGTCCAAACGCCTCGCCCTCGCCGTACTGTCGGCGGCGACGTTGATGACTATCCTCGACGGCAGCATCGTGACCGTCGCGATGCCCGCGATCCAGAACGATCTGGGCTTCACCGCAGCCGGACTGAGCTGGACCGTGAACGCCTACCTCATCGCCTTCGGTGGGTTGCTGCTGCTGGCCGGGCGGCTCGGTGATCTGATCGGCCGAAAGACCATGTTCCTCACTGGGAATGCAATATTCACCGTCGCCTCGCTACTCGCCGGAGCGGCCACTGCGCCGGAGATGTTGGTCGCCGCCCGTTTCCTCCAAGGCGTTGGCAGTGCTATCGCCTCGTCGGTGGTGCTGGGCATCCTGGTCACTTTGTTCACCGAGAATCGTGAACGGGCAAAGGCCATCGGGATTTTCAGCTTCACCGGTGCGGCCGGCGCCTCCATCGGCCAGGTGCTGGGCGGAGTGCTGACCGATGCGCTGAACTGGCACTGGATCTTCCTCATCAATGTGCCGATCGGGGTGGTGACTGTCGCGCTGGCGGTGAAGGCCCTGCCCGCCGATCGCGGTATCGGGTTGGCCGCGGGTGCGGATGCGCTCGGTGCGCTGCTGGTGACCGGTGGACTCATGCTGGGCATCTACACGGTGGTGAAGATCGAGGAGTACGGCTGGACGTCCGCGCCCACACTGGGGCTCGGGGCGGTCGCGGTCGGCATGCTCGTCGCCTTCGTCGTGCGTCAGCAGACCGCGCGTACGCCGCTGCTGCCGCTGCGAATCTTCCGTTCCCGCAGTGTTTCCGGTGCCAATCTGGTGCAGATGCTGACGCTGTCGGCCATGTTCGCCTTCCAGATCATTGTCGCGCTGTACATGCAGAAGGTCCTCGGCTACAGCGCACTGGCCACCGGGCTGGCCATGCTGCCCGCGGCCGTCGCCATCGGTGGGGTGTCGCTGTTCGCCTCGGCTCGGTTGATCACCCGCTTCGGTGAACGTGCCGTGCTGGCTGCTGGATTGGTATTGCTGCTGGCCGGAATGGGTTGGCTGACAAGGCTTCCGGTGGATGCGTCCTATGTCGCCGATCTGCTGCCGATGATGGTGCTGATCGGCGGTGGCGGGCTGGTGCTGCCCGCACTGGCCACGCTGGGTATGTCCGATGCGGATGCCGAGGATGCCGGGCTGGCCTCCGGATTGTTCAACACCACACAGCAGGTCGGCATGGCGCTGGGCATTGCCGTGCTGTCTACGCTCGCCGCCTCTCGCACTGGGAGTCAGTTGGTTTCGGGTGCTTCCGAGGCCGCGGCATTGACCAGCGGTTACCGCTTGACCTTCACCGTCGCGGCCGGGCTGTTGGCTGCCGCGCTCGTGGTCAGCCTAACTGTGTTGCGTCGGCCCGCCATCACCGCTTCCGCCCCTGCGGAATTCGCGGCTCCCGCTCTCTGATCCATCCGGAATCCCTGCTGCTGAACGGGCTTCGTCATGCGTCTTCTTCGGGCCTTGGTGGCCGGCCTCTTTCTGCTCGCGGGCCGCCGCAACCGCGCATGCGGCACCGATGGAAGGGGCCGGGTGGACCGCAGTGTGGGCGACCTCGGCACAAATGCCCAGTAAGACAATGGGACCCAACTGGTCCGAGGAGAAGTTCTCGAATCACACTCTGCGGCAGGTAATCCGGGTGAGCCAGGGTGGTGTCGGGCATGCACAGGCCCTCGCGACCACCTACCGCGCCACCGGCGACCACCGCGCGGACCCCTCTCTGTCAGTCTCGAATGAGACCAACCGGTAGGTTGATTTTGTAGAGTCGAGTAGGGCGAGATCAGGGATATCGAGCAGGTGACGTTGAGCGCGGCTGATCTGCCCGCCGAGGATGGTGCGGTGGCAGCGAGGAAGAAGGGTTCGGCCGGTGGCCGGTCGAAGCGGCGCCGGTTCACTGCGGAGTACAAGGCTGCGATCGTGGCTGAGTACGAGCAGTTGACCGAGCCCGGCGCCAAGGGTGCGTTGCTGCGCAGGGAGGGCTTGTATCACTCGCATGTGATCGACTGGACCCGCGCCCGGGATGCGGGTGCGTTGAATGGGTTGGCGGCCAGGCAAACCGGGCCGAAACCGGCGAAGACGGCGGCGGAGCGGGACAACGAGCGCCTAGCCGCGAAGCTCGCCGCCATTGAGGCCGAGCTGGCGAAGACCCGTAAGGCGTTGCAGATCATGGGAAAAGCCCACGAGCTCTTGGAAATGCTCTCCGGGGGCGCGGATTTCGAGCCGAAACGACCCAAGTGATCGACGCTGCGGTCACCGAACTCGAGCCCGTGTGCGGGATCAGGGCCGCCTGCGCGCTGACCGGGAAGTCGCGGGCCACCCTGCACCGGCACCGCAACCCGAAACCACCGGTCCAGGGGCCACGGCGGCCGACCGAACACCCCGCCGCCCTGTCGGCGGCCGAGCAGGCGGCCGTGCTCGCACAGCTGCGCAGCGACCGATTCATCGACAAATCGCCGGCGCAGGTGTGGGCAACTCTGCTGGATGAGGGCACCTACCTGTGTTCGATCTCGACGATGTACCGGCTGCTGCGCGCGCACGGTGAAGTGCGTGAACGCCGCCGCCAAGCCACCCATCCGCCTCGGGTGAAGCCCGAACTGGTGGCTACCGGGCCGAACCGAGTGTGGTCGTGGGATGCGACGAAGCTGCCCGGCCCGCTCAAGGGGATCTACTACACGTTGCTGGTGATGCTGGACATCTTCTCCCGCAAGGCCATCCATTGGACAGTCGTGCCGGGCGAATCCCGGTGGATCGCAAAGCAATTCCAGCTCGACTCCATCGCCGCCAACGACGGCGTCGTGCCGGACTTCGTCCACGCTGATAACGGTGGGCCGATGACGAGCAAACCGGTGGCCGAGTTGCTGATCGACCTGCACATCACCCGCTCGCACTCGCGGCCGCACGTGAGCAACGACAACCCTTACGTGCGACACGATGTCGCTTGGTGCGAGTGGACTCGCAGATTGGAGGCCGACGATGTCGGTGGCGTAGTCCCGAGCCAGTGCTCGACTGCTCGTCCCCGCTCCGACGTGCGCTGCCGGTAACGGCGGGG
>FTJU01000023.1_pt3 | contig 16442 bp, 14 predicted proteins | sample 1658961 | NCBI WGS metagenome assembly FTJU01 (sample SAMEA3914878, study PRJEB12502) | metagenome | biome: forest; material: soil | place: USA | collected 2012-03-12 | depth 0.3 m | reverse complement strand
CTAGTTCGGCATCGGAGGCGAATCCGCGCAGTGCGGTTCGGACGATGGTATCGGCCTCCTCGCGAGACATGGTGTGGGACATGGTCATTCACGACCTTTCGGGTTCACAACTGCTCCGGATGTTGCAGCATTTCGGCGATGGTGTTGAGAAAGCGCGCGCCGACCGCGCCATCGCTGACTCGATGGTCGGCCGCCAGCGTGGTGGTCACCTGCGGCCGCACGCCGAGCAATCCGCCGACCGCGCAGGGGCGTTCGACGGCCGCGCCGAAGCCGACAATCGGCTGCCGGTCCACCGCTTCGTAGGCTATGTTCAGCCCACCGTCCGGCAGCCCCGCGAGTTCGGATCGCGCCTTCTCCCAGGAGAATTCGCGACACGTTCGGTCGTAGTCGATGAGATTGGCCCGCGCCTGTACGGCCTGCGGCTTGTCGATCGGCGTCCAGCCGAACGTGCCGCCCGTCGTTGCGCCGACCGGGACCGTATCTGTCATATCGCCATCGTCTCCATCTCAGGCGCCGCATGGCAGAGTCCCCCGCCCCGGACCTCGTGCGAAACGTACACCAAGCAGGGGACTTCCGACCCTCGCAACCGCACCGCCGCGATATCAGGCAATCGGGCGTCGAAGCGGGTCGGCATACCCGAGGGCACCCTTCGGCCCTTGGTCGAGGGCCATGCGCCTCGCAGGCCGGGCGCGTATACCGCCGGCAAGCACCCCGGAGGGGCCAGTCATGCCGCACCCAGCTGATCTCCTCGCGCCCGGCACACAGACCGCGCACGATTGATTAGGCGCCATCGCCGACGGTCTCGGCACCGACGAGGCGTTCGCGTACCGGGCGCTGCGTGCCTGGCTGCACACCGTGCGCGACCGCATCGATGTCAGCAGCAGCTCGGCCACCTGGCCGCACAATTGCCCGAAGTACTGCGCGGGGGCTATTACGAAGGTTGGGTGCCGACCCATGTGCCGGTCCGGCATGGCATCGCCGAATCCGGTAGTTCGCCCGCGAGGCGAGCATCGATGAGGACGAGCCGTCGGCGTGCACCTCGAAGAACAGCCGGACGAAGGGGGCGCGCTCCGATATCGAGCATCTCCGGCATCGGTCCGCTGACCACAGCCCCGACCACGCCGACGATGCCGACCCAGCGACCCGGCGTCGCCACCGCCCAACGCGGCTGGGTCGAAGCCGACCAGGTCATCGACACCTGGCCACTGCATCGCCTGCGCCGCTTCCTTGCCAAGGGCCGCGATCACTCCCGGCCGAGACATCGGCTCATCCCGCGCGCCCTTCCACCGCCGGAACGGTGCTCTGCGGCAATGGGGCCCAGTTTGGTGTCGAACCATCGCCTGAAGCTCATGGGCGCGAGTCCACTCGCTTCTAGAGTGGGAAGGTGTACCCGCTGGCGGCGCGGCGAGAGTTCTCCTCTTATGGCCTGTCACACTGGATTGTGCTGGCCGTGTTCGTGGTCGGGGCGTTGCTTGTCGTCCGAATCGGACGTATACATCGAGATGCCGGCGCCGCACGGCGTTTCAGCCAGGCTTTCAGTGCCACGACGCTGGCGCTGTATCTGGCGATCTACCTGGCCACATTGATCCCGCCAACTATCGACCACTCGGTCCCGTTGCGGTTGACCGACCTCGCGACCCTGGTTGCCGCGTACGCGCTGTGGTCGCACCGGCGGTGGGCGTACGCGCTGACCTACTACTGGTGCCTCACACTGAGCACGCAGGCGCTCATCTCACCAGCACTGCGGAGCCCGGACTTCCCGCACTACGAATTTCTGGCCTTCTGGGCGATTCACCTGACCGTGGTCTGGGCGGCGATGTACCTGACCTGGGGCATCGGCATGCGCCCGGACTGGCGAAGCTACCGGATCGCCGTGGTAGCCACCGCGCTCTGGGCCGCGATCACCTACACCTTCAACTCCCTCGCCCATACCGATTACGGATTCGTCAACGGGAAGCCCTCGACCCCGTCGCTGCTCGATGTGCTCGGACCCTGGCCCTGGTATCTGGCCACCGTGACTGTCCTGCTGATTGCGGTGTGGGCCTTGATGACCTGGCCCTGGACCCGTGCCCGGTGAGCGCAGTTCGGGCTGCATGGTTTCCATGGCGAAGATCGTGGCCACCCCGGCGCTACATCGCGCTGTTGGCGGGAGTTGTCGTTTCTCGTCGCCGCGTTCACCTTCCTCGCCGCTGGTTTCATGATGAGCGGCCGCGATCCCGCAACGGTGGCGGGGCAGCGACGGCGCGAGGCGCTTAACGCACGCCCGGAACAATCGGCACGGTGACCTCCCCACGAACACGAAATCTCCAGCTGTAGCCATCTGCGTCGATGCCCGTCCATGGTGAGCCACTTATCTGGTGATGTCATCCTGTCGCTGGGGTTCAGCAATCCCTGGCCCGCAATCGGCAACTGGGCCGAGAATGAACGTGTCACATCCATGCCGGATGGATGGAGGTGCGTCATGGGCATCATCGAAGCGACCGGACTCACGAAGCGCTATGGCCGGACCCTGGCGCTGGATCAGCTCGATCTCGACATCCCCCGCGGTGAGATCTACGGGTTCCTCGGCCCGAACGGGGCAGGCAAGACCACCACGATCCGGGTGCTGCTCGGCCTGCACCGGCCGTCCGCGGGCACGGTGCGGATCGCGGGTCTGGATGCCTGGTCGAACCCGGTCGCGGCGCACCGGCATTGTGCGTACGTGGCCTCCGAGCCGACCTTGTGGCCCGCGCTCACCGGCGCCGAAACGCTGGACTATCTGGCGAATCTGCGGGGCGGATGCGACCGCGCCTATCGCGACGTGCTGATGAAGCGGTTCGATTTCGACGCCGACAAGAAGATTCGCGCCCTGTCCAAGGGCAACCGGCAGAAGGTGCAGTTGATAGCGGCCTTCGCCACGCGCGCCGAAATCCTGATCCTTGACGAGCCGACCTCCGGGCTTGATCCATTGATGGAGGCGGCATTCCGAGAGACCGTGGCGCAGGCCAGGGCACGCGAGCAGACGATCTTTCTATCCTCGCATGTGCTCAGCGAGGTCGAGGCAGTTTGTGATCGGGTCGGCATTCTGCGCGCAGGTCGACTCATCGATGAGGGCACTATGACCCAGTTGCGGCATTTGTCGGCCCGCAGTGTCGAGGTGAGCTTCGCCGAATCCGATGTCGATATCGAACCACTGCGTCGACTCGACGGTGTCGAGGTCGCCGACCGCGCCGATCATCAACTGGCCCTGCAGGTGCGCGGTGATATGGGACCGCTGCTCGCGGCACTGGCCGATATGCCGGTGGTGACCCTCGACAGCCGGGAACCGAGTCTGGAGGAGATCTTTCTCATCCATTATCACGACGGGGGTACTGATCTCGGACGGGGTGCGCCTGGGGTGAACCGGTGAGCGAGGTCCTGCGTGGCTGGGCGGTCATGGTCCGTGCCAGGCTGCGCGCCAACCGGATGTCACTGCTCGTGATGACCGTGCTGATGGCGGTGATGAGCACCGCGCAGCTACAGGCATTCGTCTCGGTGTTTCCGGAAAAGGCTACGCGCACAGCGATGCTCGGACCGTTCGTCAACAACACCGCACTACGCGTGCTGTATGGGTACCCGTACGATATCGCCGATCCGGCGGGATGGGTCGCATGGCGGAGTATGACCTTCGCCGGGATCATCATGGCGATGTGGGCCGCGATCATCACCACCGGAGCGCTGCGCGGCGAAGAGGACTCCGCCCGTGGCGAATTGGTGCTCAGCGGATTGCAACCGCGGCCACGGTGGTTCGCGGCGGTGTTGGCCGCCACGGCACTGCAAGCCGTCGTGATCGGCGCGGTGAGTGTCACGGCATTGGCCGCGGACGGCGTACCGCAGCATCTGGTCACCTTCGCCAACTGTGTGGAACTCGGTCTGCAGCTGGTACTTCCCGCGTTGGTGTTCGCGGCGATCGCGGCACTGACCAGTCAGCTGGCGGGTACCGTCCGCGCGGCGCGACTGCTGGCAGCCGGAATCCTGGTGGTCGCCTTCATTATTCGTGCGCCCGCCGATATCGGCTCCGGAATTGCCTGGCTGCGCTGGGTGACGCCGCTCGGCTGGTTCGAGCTATTGCGCCCGCCCGCCGCGCCGTCCTTGCTGGTTCTCGCGGTAATCGCGGCGGGAATCGTTGTGCCGGTATTGATCTCATTGCCACTACTGGTGGTGCGTGACATCGGCCGCGGCGTACTGCCGGTGCGTGACAGCCGACCCGCACATCGGGCGTTGTTGGGTACGTCGTGGCAGGCGGCGCTGCGCGACGAGGCGGCACATCTGGCTTTCTGGTTGGTCGGGACTGCGGCCTATGCGTTGTTGATGGGTGCCATGGTGCAGACCGCACTGGACTTCGTTCGACGCACACCGGCGTACGCGCAATTCTTCGGCGACAAACTCGCCGTCGACGGCTTCATCGCCGCGTTCTATTCACTGATCCAGCTGATCGCGCTGCTGCTGGCGGTCACGTTGCTGGTCGCCGCGCGCGGTGAAGAAGCCTCAGGACGTTTGGAGATCGTGCTGGCGATGCCGCGCTCGCGGATCGGGTGGCTGTGCGGCAGGGCGCTGCTGGCCATCAGTCTGGCGACGGTGGTGTGCGTGATTGCGGCGGTGGCGATCTGGGCCGGAGCCGCCGCCACCGGAGTGCGGGTCGGCATCGGTTCACTGCTGACCGCGGCCGGTAACAGCCTGCCGCTCATCGTGATCACCGTCGGCGTCACCGCGGCGGTGCTCGGCCTGGCGCCTCGTGCCGTCACATTCGTCTACGCGCTGGTGGCGACCGTCTTCCTATGGGACGCGCTCGGCACCGCCCTGAAGGCGCCGAACTGGTCGTTGCAGCTGAGCCCGTTCCATGCGCTGGCCCGGGTACCGATGCAGCACTTCGCCCTCACACCCGCACTGTGGATCACGGCGATCGGGCTGGGATCCTTCTGTGCCGCGCTGTTCGCTTTTCGTCGTCGCGACCTCGCGATGGGCTGAACGCGGCGGCAGTGACACAGATGTCACTGCCGTAAGCACGTTCGGTGCCGTCCCGGCGCCGGGAGCGCGAGCTTTCAGCAGATCCGATCGGGTCCTCGCTGCGTGCGCGGAAACGCAGCGAGGCCCCATGTTCAGTCGTTCGCGTGCGCGTCCGCGTGGTCGAGTGCCCCATCCAGAATCGCGAGACCAGTACGCGCCTCGGCCTCGCTGACCGTGCACGGCGGCACGACGTGAATGCGATTGAAGTTCGCGAACGGCAGCATTCCACCGGCCTTGCAGGCTGCGATGACCCTGTCCATCGCGGCACTGGACCCGCCGTAGGGAGCAAGCGGTTCCCGCGTGCGCCGGTCGGTGACGAGTTCGACTGCCCAGAACACCCCTACACCGCGAACCTCACCGACGGATGGATGCCGCTCGGCCAGCGCGCGCAGACCCGGACCCAGAACCTGGGCGCCGATCCGCGCCGCGTGCTCGACTATCCCTTCGGCCTCCATCGCGGTGATCGTCGCGACAGCCGCCGCTGTGGCGAGCGGATGACCGGAGTAGGTCAATCCGCCCGGGTAGGCGCGCTCGGAGAACGTAGCCGCGATCTTGTCGCTGATCGCGACTCCCCCAAGCGGCACATATCCGGAATTCACACCCTTGGCGAAGGTGATGAGGTCAGGCACCACATCGAAGTGGTCGATAGCGAACCACTGTCCCGTGCGACCGAAACCGGCCATCACCTCATCGGCGACGAACACGATGCCGTACCGGTCACAGATCTCACGGACCCCTGCCATGTATCCCGGCGGCGGCACCATGATTCCGGCTGTGCCCGGGATGGATTCGAGCACGATCGCTGCGATCGTGTCCGGGCCCTCGAACCGAATCAACTGATCGAGGTGAGCCAGCGCCCGCTCGGTTTCCTGGGTCTCATCGACCGAGTGGAACGGCGAGCGGTACAAGAACGGGCCCTGGAAATGCACAACGCCGCTGTTGCCGTAGTCGTTGGACCAGCGCCGAGGATCACCGGTCAGGTTGATCGCCGTGTCAGTGCCGCCGTGGTAGGAGCGATAGCGGGCCAGGACCTTGTAACGGCCGGTGTGCAATCGCGCCATCCGCACCGCGTGTTCATTGGCATCCGCGCCACCGTTGGTGAAGAACACCTTGTTCAGGTCGCCAGGAGTTCGCTCAGCGATGAGCCGCGCCGCCTCGGATCGAGCATCGTTGACGTGCGCCGGGGCGATGGTGCACAGCTTCGCCGCCTGCTTCTGGATCGCGGCCACCACCGCCGGGTGCTGGTGCCCGATATTGGTGTTGACCAGCTGGGAAGAGAAGTCCAGCAACCGATTTCCCGCGCCGTCCCACACGTAGGAGCCCTCAGCGGCAAGCACGGTCATCGGGGTGATCTTGGATTGCGCCGACCACGAATGGAAGACGTGCGCCCGGTCCAGACGGTAGGCCTGCTCACCCTCCCGGCGCGCTTCATCGAGGGATTGCCCGGTGGGCAGGACGACCTGTTCCGAAACTGTCCTAGTCACGTGAGAAGTCCTCTCCAGGTCAGTTGTTCTGGGGGAAGCCGAGATTGATGCCTCCGTGACTGGGATCCAGCCATCGACTCGTGACGACTTTGCCGCGGGTGAAGAAGTGCACTCCCTCGGCCCCGTGCGCATGGGTGTCACCGAACAGCGAGGACTTCCAACCGCCGAACGAGTAGTACGCCGTCGGCACCGGGATCGGCACATTGATGCCGACCATTCCCACCTCGACCTCGTTCTGGAAGCGGCGTGCGGCGCCACCGTCGTTGGTGAAGATTGCCGTTCCATTGCCGAACGGGCTCGAGTTCACCAGCTCCAGGGCCTCGTCGTAGGTCTGCACACGCACCACCGACAGCACCGGACCGAAGATCTCCTCCTTGTACACCGACATATCGGTGCGTACATCGTCGAGCAGCGTCGGACCCAACCAGAACCCATCGGTGCCCCCGTCGGGCTGCACCTTGCGCCCATCCACGACGACTTTCGCCCCGGCGTCCTCGCCCTCTTCTACATACGCCGCTACTCGATCGCGGTGTGCCTTGGTCACGAGCGGACCCATATCGGAGTTGTGCGTGCCGTCACCGATCCTGAGGCTCTTGGTCCGCTCGGCGATCTTGCCGACCAATTCGTCGGCGATATCACCCACCGCGACGAGCACGGACACCGCCATGCAGCGCTCACCGGCCGAGCCGTAACCCGCGTTGACCATGGCATCGGCCGCGAGGTCGAGGTCGGCGTCGGGGAGCACGATAGCGTGGTTCTTCGCCCCTCCCAACGCCTGAACGCGCTTGCCGTGGGCAGTGCCCGCGGAATAGACGTAGTCGGCGATCGGAGTCGATCCGACGAAGGAGATCGCCTTGATCGCCGGATTGGTCAGCAATTCGTCCACGGCCGGCTTGTCGCCCTGCAGCACGTTGAAAACTCCCGGCGGCAGACCCGCCTCTGCCCACAACTGCGCAATCCACAACGCTGCGCTCGGGTCCTTCTCCGAGGGCTTCAACACCACTGTGTTGCCCGCGGCGATCGCGATCGGGAAAAACCACATCGGCACCATCGCGGGGAAGTTGAACGGCGCGATGATCGCCACCGGCCCCAGGGGCTGGCGGATCGAATGCACGTCCACATTGGTCGACGCATTCTCGGTCATACCGCCCTTGAGCAGATGGGAGATCCCGCACGCGAACTCGACGACTTCCTGTCCTCGGGACACTTCGCCCAAGGCGTCGGAGACGACCTTGCCGTGCTCGCTGGTGATGATTTCGGCCAGCTCCTGCTTGCGGTCGTTGAGCAGCTCGCGAAACCGGAACATCACCTGCGTCCGCTTGGCCAGCGAGGTGTCCCGCCACGCTGGAAACGCAGCGGTCGCGGCCATGATCACCGCGCGCGCGTCTTCGACGTTCGCCAAGGCCACCTGGCCGGTGACCGCGCCCGTCGCTGGATTGGTGACTGCCGCGACCTTGTCGCTGGTTCCGGTGAACAGCTTGTTGTCGAGCCAGTGCGAGATCGTCCGGCCGCCGCTGTGGTGGCTGTGGGTCATGGGGTGTTGTCCTTCTTCGAACATCGGGAACGCGAGATACGGCAGTTCGTCGTATGTACTGCGTTCACCTTCGCTTGAAAAACCTCACCCACAGTGAAGCAACATGTAACGTCAGTGCGGAAATCAATTACATTATGTCAGTGCAGCCGACTATCGAGGACATCCTGAAACTTCCCGTGCTCCAGGCCGGCAAACCCCAGGTGCTCGGTGGGGGCACACTCGACAAGCCAGTCCGCTGGGTGCATGTCAGCGACCTCGCCGACCTCGCCAATCTGCTGCAGGGCGGCGAACTGGTCCTCACCACAGGTCAACCACTGACTCGCGAACCGGTGAGCTACCTGCGGCGACTGGCCGACGCGGGCGCCGCAGGATTGGTCGTCGAACTCGGAGTGCACGTAGACGGCTTGGGCCAAGACGTCGCCGCCGCCGCCGACGCCCTCGGATTACCGGTGATCGTCCTGCATCGCCAAATTCGATTCGTCGAAGTCACCGAGGAAGTGCACCGCTCGATCGTCGTCGAACAGTACGAAGAAGTCGCCTTCGCACAGCACGTACATGAGGTCTTCACCAGCCTGACCATGCGGCGCGCCAGCCCCGCAGAGATCGTCGATGCCGCCGCGGATATGATCGACGCACCCGTTGTCCTGGAAGATCTCACCCGCCAGGTACTCGCCTTCACCGCTCGCGGTTCCACCGCAACCGCGCTGCTCGGCGACTGGGAACGGCGGTCCCGATTGACCCCTGTCTCCGCCGAGACGACCCTCGCAGGACCGGAATCCTGGACCACCACACCGGTAGGCGCCCACCCGCAAGTATGGGGCCGGCTCATCATCACCGAACCCCTGCCGACCGCGGACCGTGCGAGGATGGCCCTTGAACGTGCGGCGCAGGCGCTGGCCATGCATCAAATGGTTGAGCAGGACAGAACAGCCCTCGAACAGCAGGCCCAAAGCGGGCTCGTCGACGAACTCCGCCGAGGCCGCATCCAAGACGAATCCGAAGCCACGGCCCGCGCCCACGCCCTGGGGCTACGCCCCAGCCTCATCTACATACCCGTGACCGTCCGCATCGGCGTGACCCCCGCCGCCGACCAAGTACTCGCCCAGCGCCGACGCGTCCGGGTACTCAACGCCATCCGCCATGCGGTCCACACTTCGCGGCACACCGCACTGTCCACCACCACTCACGTCGACCGGATCGACCTGCTACTGGCCCCCACTCCGTCCGAATCGGCCGAAACCGCACTGCGGACGGCCGGTGCGGCAATCCGCGCCGCGCTCGCACGCCTCGTCGACGTCGACCACTGCGCCATCGGTGTCGGTCCCGAGTCGACCCGGCTACTGGATGCGGCTCGCGGGCTGACCGAATCCGCTCACGTCGCCGAAGTCGCACTGGCCATGCCCCAGAACGACACAGTTGTTCACCGCGCCTCCGATATCCGCCTGCGTGGCCTGATCGCACTGCTGCGGTCCGACCCCCGCGTCCAAGCATTCGCCGAGACCGAACTGCGCGGACTGCTCGAACACCGCGCACGCCACAACGACGATTCCTACGATGTCCTGCGCCGCTTCCTCGCCGTCGGCGGCAACAAATCCGATTTGGCAACCCAGCTACACATGTCACGGCCCACCGTGTACGCGAAACTTGCCACCATCGAACGGCTCCTCGGTGTCGATCTCGACGATGCCGAGTCCCGCACCTCGATACACACAGCAATGCTCATCGCCGACAGCGTCGCCCATGGACTCCGGGATGTTGACGACTCACACCCCTGAGCCTTGGACGCCCGCGGCGACCAGCTTCATCAAGTGAACGCACAACCTGCTCACGCCCTCCCAGATCCATATCCTGACGACAGCCCCACCTACCTCGGGGCTGTCACGAAATCATGGGCACGCAACGCCAACCACAACTCGGCGACGTGGGCGGTCACCGACAGACTGCGTCCCGTGATCTCCTCCACGCGGCGGATCCTGTACACCACCGTCTGGCGATGGACACCCGTGGTCACCGAAGCCTGCTGCCAGGATCTGTTGCAGGCGAGAAAGATATCGAGGGTCTTGGTCAGGTCGGTTCCATGATCGGCGTCGTAACGCAACAGCGCACCCAACACCCGATCTACAACGATCTGTGCCTCCTCCGTATCGCGCAACACCGACAACAAGGTCGCATCCGCATATCTGGTGAGTCGGCTCGACGTCGCTTCCGCGTCGCGCACAGCCCAGTTCGCCTCGCGGGCCGCCGCTTGCATACGAGACGGCGTCACGAGCGGGTCACTGACACCGATTGTCGCGTCCCCGCCCAGCCGACGTCGCAATAGCTCGATCCCCTCATCGGATTCGGGCAGCAGCGCGTACAGCAAATTCGATGTCTCGAGCAGCAGGTTCGGAATCTTGCGACGGTCCAAGCTCAGATGGACGTTCTGCTTGCCGCGCTCGCTGCCGTCGCGGATGGCAACCAGGACACACGACGCTGCGGACAGGCCACGATGGGATAACTGGCGAGAAGCGTCGACCTCATCGAGCCGGTTGTCGAGCAGTTCAGCCAGCAGTTCACCGCCCACGTGCCGATCGTGTTCTCGTCGAATGCCCTTTTGCGCCAACAGCACCGCGACCGCGGTCGCAATGTGCTGCAGCAGAACGATATCCGGTGGTGAGGCCCGATACCCGTAGGTCACCAGGACGGTCGGCTCCTCGTCCGGGACCTCGACAACCTGCGCGCGGGCACCTCCGACGCTGAGATGCACCACGCCGGGCAGCATGCCGCCTCGCCGTTGAACCTCCGTAACCAGTTCGCGGACAAGCGGTTCCGGTACCCAGTCGGGGCCATCGAGCACGGTATGTCCGGTGTCGGCGTCGAGTACGGCGAGCTTGCACGCCAGATCGCGAGCGAGTTGTCTGAGCGGCGCCTTGCTGCTGGGCTCCAGGACCGATCGCCGGATCATCGTATAAACACGCTCGGTGACCGTGAGCCGCCGCACTTCGTCGACCGTGTTCGCCTCGGCCACGGCGCGTCCGATCGCCGCGAAGCCCACCGAATACGGTGCCACCACGATCGGAAGGGCCAGCGCATCGGCCAGCGTCATTGCTGCGGAAGTCAATGGCGGGGTGTCAGGGTCGATCCCGAGAACCAGGCCGCTGATGTCGCTGTCGGCCAGGCCGCGCAGTAACGCCTCCTGGCCCGCTGCGGTCGGGGGAAGAGTCCGGCCGTTCTTCATCAACAGTTCTCCGCCGGTCATCCACTCCCACGGCCGGTCCAGATCGGAAGTCTGCGCCCAGATCACTCGTTTATCGATACCGGCCTGGCCAGCACGAAGCTCGAGTCGTAGATGCGGCGTGGCGAGAAGATCGCCGACACTCGGCCCCATGGGCCCTCCATTCGCGGAACTTAGACCATCATACGAATCAATCGGCAAGATCTATATAGATGGAGTATTCACGGGGCAGGAACCCGCAACCATAGTTGTGGCCTTACACGCTGTTTTGTGAGGAGCACCACTATGGCATTGGACAACCCGGCGGAGACGCACGGCCCGCTGATGGCCGACCCCGCATGGTCGGGAACTCAACGCCTCAACCGCGGATTCGACTTCCGGTCCGCCGTGTCGCTCGCCTTTGCCGACGTCTCCCCCATCGTGGCGCTCTACGCGATCTTCATGCTGGGACTGTTCGCCGTGGGGCCCCGCTTCTTCTGGGCTTTCCCGATCGTGCTGATCGGCCAGCTAGCCGTCGCGGCAGTGTTCGGAGAACTGTCCTCACGCTGGCCCTACGCCGGTAGCGTCTACCAATGGGCCCGGCATGTGCGCAGTACCACCTGGGGCTGGGCAGCGGCCTGGGCCTACATGTGGGGACTGACCATCGCGCTGTCCACGCTCGCCTATGCCGCGGCCGGGTTCCTGATCGAGGTCTTCGGCGTCGAATCGCCCAATCGCTGGACGACCGCGATCCTGGCGGTCGCACTCATCGTCATCGGCACAGCCACGAACATGATCGGCCGGCAATTCCTCAAGGTCATGATCGTCGCCAGCATCATCTGCGAGATCGTGGGATCGGTTGGCCTCGGCGTCGTCCTGCTGCTGTTCTACCGTGAGAACCCCTTCTCCACCCTGTTCCACGGATTGCCCAGCACCAGCGGATGGGCATCAGGCCCGATGCTGGTGGCCATCGCCTATGCGGGCTTCGCCTTTCTCGGGTTCGAATCCGCAGGCTCGATCGCAGAAGAAGTCGACGAACCCGAACGCAATGTGCCCAAGGCCATCATCCTCGGCCTGCTCAGCGTCGGCCTGATCGTCATGTTCTCCAGCGCGGCCCTGATCCTGTCGATCCCGAACCTGGACGAGGTACTGACCGAGCAGTCCAGCGATCCGGTGGCCTCGACGCTGGCCGCGCACCTGGGCTCCGGCGTGGCCAAACCGCTGCTGATCATGTTCGTCGTCGGATTCATCTCGAGCTTCCTGGCCGTGCAGGCCGCGGTGTCCCGATGCATCTGGGGCGCGGCCCGCGACCGCGGGCTGCCCGCATCCTCCGCGCTCGGCAAACTCGCCGGGCCCGAACGGATGCCGATCAACGCTATCGGACTCACCGCCGTCCTCGCTATCGCGCTGGTCCTGGTGGCCGGGTCCAGCTTCTACAACGTGCTGGTCAACTTCACCGTCATCGGCTTCTACATCGCCTTCGGCCTGCCGGTGGTCGGCGCGGCGATCGCACATCTAACCCGCAAATGGATCCCAGGACCGTTCACCCTCGGCCGCGCCAGCGCACCCATCACCTACTGCGCGGCCGTCTGGATCATCGCGCAAACGATCAACGTCGTCTGGCCGCGACAACAGCCCGGGCAGCCGTGGTACATCAACTGGAGCATGCTCATCACCGCATTCGTACTGGGAACGATCGGCTCCGTCGTCTACCTGCTTGTCAAGGACCGCATCATCGAACCTGTCGCCGCACGGATGACGAACACGACCGGAGAGGAAGCACAGTGACTCGAGTAGCTGTAGTGACAGGTGCGGCGTCCGGCATCGGCGCCGCAGTGGCCTACACCCTGGCCGCCGACGGCTGGACCGTCGCCGGAATCGATCTGGTCTCATCGCTGAGCATCGGCTACAGCGTTATCAGCGACGTCTCTGACGCCAACGACGTCGCCGAAGCCATCCAATCGATCCAGTACGGCATCGGCCCCATCGATGCCATCGTCAGCGCGGCCGGCCACTACAACCAGACTCCGATCTCCGATATCGACCCCGAGGCATGGACCAGAATGCTCAGAGTCCACCTGGGAGGGCTGCGGAACACTACTCACGCGGTATTACCTCAAATGCTCGAGCGCGGATCCGGGTCGATTGTGTCGATCTCCTCCGAGCTGGCAATCGGCGGCGGTGACGGCGAAGCCCACTACGCCGCAGCCAAAGGCGCATGCCTCGGATTTGTCCGCAGCCTGGCCGCAGAGGTCGCACCGCATGGTGTCCGAGTCAACGCTATCGCCCCGGGCCCGACCGACACACCGATGCTGGCACCGGATTCTCCCTGGAGGGCACCGGAATACCTCGCGACGTTGCCCGCCCGCCGACTGTGCCGGCCCGACGAAGTCGCCGCGACGGTCCGATTCCTGCTGGACGAAGCAAACTTCTGTACCGGCGAAGTGCTTTCTCCCAACAGCGGAGCGGTGATCTGATGCAACCCATCCACAACCACCAGCCCAAGCGAATCGCCCTGGTCACGGGTGCCACACAAGGCATCGGGCAAGCCATCGCCGAACGGCTTGCCACCGACGGTGCCCGAGTCGGAGTCAACGGTCGCGCCGACAACACGAAAATGAGGGGCGTTGTCGATACGGTCAAGGGGTTCCCGGTCCCTGCCGATGTTTCCGACCGAGATGCCGCGCAGTCCGCAGTCGCGCGAATCGAGCGCGACGAAGGCCCCATCGACATCCTCGTGTGCAACGCGGCTTACATGTCGATGGGCTCGTTCGTCGAACACGCGGAACAGGATTGGTGGCGAATCATCGACACCAATCTCACCGGCGCCTTCCATATGATTCAGGCCGTTCTGCCGGGAATGCGGAGACGTGGCGGAGGGCACATCGTCATCGTCTCCTCCGAGTGGGGTGTGACCGGATGGCCACGAGCGACGGCGTACTCCGCATCGAAGGCCGGCCTGATCGCGATGACCAAGTCACTCGGGCGTGAACTCGCACCGGAGAACATCATCGTCAACGCGATAGCCCCTGGCGTCATCGACACCCCGCAACTCGAGGTCGACGCCCACGACGCCGACCTGAGTCTTGCTGAAATGCACACCCGATATGCCAGTGAGATTCCCGTCGGCCGGATCGGCCGACCCGAAGAAATCGCGGCCGCCGTCGCACTGCTGACGAAGCCGGACATGGGCGCATTCGTCGGTCAGACGATTCAGATCAATGGAGGTACAACCCGATGCCGAGTGTGAGCAACAATTCTCCCGCGACCCCGACTACCGCGCCGGTCGGGCAACTGGATGGAATGCGGGTGCCCAGATACGCCGGACTCAGCACCTTCGCACGGCTGCCACGGATCGAAGACGTCACCCGCTACGACGTCGCCGTGGTCGGCGTGCCGTTCGACACCGGAGTTACCTACCGCCCCGGCGCCCGCTTCGGTCCGGCGCACATCCGCCAGGCATCTCGCCTGCTGCGCCCCTACAACCCTGCTCTCGATATCGAACCCTTCGCACACCAGCAGGTCGTCGACGCTGGCGACATCGCGTGCAATCCCTTCTCCATCGACGCCGCCACCGCCGAAATTGAAAGCAGCGCTTACGAACTCATACGCTCCGGCGCCGCCCTCGTCACTCTCGGAGGCGACCACACGATCGCCTACCCCCTGCTCGGGGCAATGAATCGCGTGCACGGGCCCGTCGCTCTGGTGCATTTCGACGCCCATCTCGACACCTGGGACACCTATTTCGACACTCCACTGACCCACGGAACACCGTTTCGGCGCGCCGCAGAAGACGGACTGTTCATCCGCGGACACAGCGCTCATGTCGGCACTCGGGGCTCCCTTTACGCGACCGACGACCTCACCTCCGATGCCGAGCTCGGCTTCCAGATCGTGCACTGCCGCGACTTCATCCGCCGGCCGATCGACGACATCATCGGCCAGCTGCACCGAACCATCGGCGACGCTCCGCTGTATGTCTCCATCGACATCGACGTCCTCGATCCCGCGCATGCGCCGGCGACCGGCACCCCTGAGGCCGGCGGAATGACCAGCCGGGAGCTCCTCGAGATCATCCGCAGCTTCGACGGACTCAACCTCGTCGGCGCCGACATCGTCGAGGTGTCCCCCGCCTACGACCAGGCCGAGATCACCGGTGTCGCGGCAGCCAATCTGGCATATGAGTTCGTCTCCCTGTTCGCGAGGAAGTCGTGACCCGCCAGCCGCCTCATCTCGGGCGGCCGCCACTTATGACAGTGCCGGCCACCGAAGTCCCCTGGCCGGACGGCAAAGGGACAGCAGCCGCCTTCACCTTCGACGTCGACGCGGAATCCGCCTTGCTCGGAGTCTCCCTCGAACACGCCAACCGCATGTCGGTGATGTCGCACCAGGCGTACGGGCCGCTGGTCGGAGTGCCACGAATTCTGTCTCTGCTCTCCAGACACGAGGTTCGCTCGACGTTCTTCGTCCCTGGATACACCGCCGAAAGGTACCCGGACGTCATTCGCGCCATCGTCGATGCCGGGCACGAGATCGCACACCACGGATATCTGCACGAATCGATGGCCGGCCTCAGCGAGCAAGCCGAGGCCGACATCCTCGACCGCGGGATCGATGCGCTCGAGGCTGTCACCGGGCAGCGCCCGGTGGGCTATCGCGCCCCGATGTGGGAGCTGAACTGGCATTCACCGGCACTGTTGGCCGATCGCGGATTCCTCTACGACAGCAGCCTGATGGATGCTGACCACCCTTACGAGCTTGCGGTCCCGTCCGACCGGAGCTTGGTCGAGATCCCGATTCAGTGGGCACTCGATGACTGGGAACAGTACTGCTACATCCCGGACTTCTCTGGCTCCGGCCTGATCGAGAGCCCCAGAAAGGCCGTCGAGATCTGGCGGCTCGAGTTCGAGGGGATCCGTTCCGTGGGTGGATGTTTCGTGCTCACCAACCATCCGTTCCTCTCGGGCCGCCCCTCTCGCGCAGCAGCTCTGGAAGAGCTCGTCGAATATGTCGGCTCCTGCAAAGACGTCTGGCTGTCGACCATGGGAGGCATTGCCGAGCATGTCCGCAGCCTCGAGTTGACCCCACGATCGATCAGCAAGCCCCAGTTCGGGGACCAGTAGGAGACGCCGATGGACCGAGCCACTACATCCGGGCGTCACTGGCAAAGCTGGTAGGCACGACCGTCGAGTGGTACGACTTCTTC
>FTJU01243389.1_pt1 | contig 16493 bp, 12 predicted proteins | sample 1658961 | NCBI WGS metagenome assembly FTJU01 (sample SAMEA3914878, study PRJEB12502) | metagenome | biome: forest; material: soil | place: USA | collected 2012-03-12 | depth 0.3 m | reverse complement strand
GTTGTGCGGTTTCGACGACCGTCGGTATCACACTGGCTGGAATGGCTGCCGTCGAGTTTCGTCGCGGCCACCGCTGCGCTGTGGTCCATGCAGCATGTCCGCGGTCTGTTCGCCACCATCGGCACCGCGCTGATCATGGGCATTGCAGTGAGCGGAATACACTACACCGGCATGACATCCTATCCGCGGCAGTACCGCGCGATGAATCGACTCAGTATCACGCTGGGCACCGTCACCGATTCTCGATGGCCGAGCTCGATCAGCTCCTCGGCCTCATGCGGTTCGAAATACCCCGCGTGCCGGTAGACCTCGATGCGCAATGCCAGTCCGTCGCTGTCCAATTCGGGATGGAACTGGGTCGCGTACACGTGCTGTCCGACGCGAATCATCTGCACCGGACAATCGGCCGATCCGGCCAGCAGCACCGCACCGGGAGGCACTTGCTGACAGGCCTCCTTGTGTCCGACGAAGGCCCGGAAGGTGCGCGGAATACCGGCTAGCAGCGGGTCCGCGCGGCCGTACTCGGTCAGATCGATGGTTTGCGCACCGACGGCCTCACCGTATTGCCGGTCGCTCACCGCACCGCCGAGCGCGTCCGCGAGGATGCCCAATCCATAGCAGGCGCCCAGATACGGGAAATCGCGACCGACGATCTCGGTGATCAGCTTCTTCAGCTTGGGTTCGAATATCTTCTGGTATCCGTATTTCTCGGCGTCCGGACTGCTGACATTGCTGGGCCCGCCGCCGACGATGACCGCCGAGTAATCGTCCAGATCGATATCCGGGAATTCCTGGTCCATCTGTACCCGTACCGTGTCATCGACCGCGAGGTGGGCCATGCGCAGCACGGCACGGTATTCGTCATCCGCGGCGGGACGTTCCGGCCGCAGCTGCAGGACTAGACACGGCTTGGTCATGGTTCAGATTGTGGAAGATCGGCTGTCAGTTTTCATCCGATACCGCCTGTAACAATTCGCGGGTCCGATTGTGGCGGGCAGCGGTGAAGATCGGTTCCGGGTCACCGTCCTCGAGCACCCGTCCGGCGTCGAACATCATCACCCGATCGGAAACCTTTCGAGCGAAATGCATTTCGTGGGTGATGCAGAGAAACGTGATCTCCGTATCGGGCGCGATGTCCGCCAGCAGACGCAGTACTCCGGTCACCAGCTCCGGGTCCAGCGCCGAGGTCCCCTCATCGAACAGAAGCACCTCCGGCTCCAATGGCGAGCATCGTGGCAATCGCGACCCGCTGCTGCGGAGCATGCTGGCTCCGTTTCATTTCCCGGCGCCATTGCCGCGAACCGCGCGCCCATGTTATGCATATTGTCAACAATCCGACAATAGACAATCAGCGGATACGCACCCCCGGGAGGCGGATCATGACCGAGCTATCCCCCGTTCTCAAGCAGGCCACCCCGGTAACCGTCGATCACGGATCGGGCTGCTACCTCTACGGTACCGACGGCCGCCGCTATCTCGACTTCACCGCCGGCATCGGCGTGACCAGCACCGGCCACTGCCACCCGCACGTGGTGGCGGCGGCCCAGGACCAGGTCGCCAAGCTGATCCACGGCCAATTCACCACCGTCATGCACCGGCCTCTGCTCGAACTCACCGAACGGCTCGGCACGGTGCTGCCCGACGGTCTGGACACGCTGTTCTTCGCCAACTCCGGCAGCGAGGCGGTCGAGGCCGCGCTGCGCCTGGCCCGCCAGGCCACCGGACGGCCGAATATCGTTGTCTTCCAAGGCGGATTCCACGGTCGCACCGTCGCGGCCGCGACTATGACGACCTCGGGCACCCGCTTCTCCGCCGGGTTCAGCCCGCTGATGTCCGGTGTGCACGTGGCGCCGTTCCCCACCGCATTCCGCTACGGCTGGACCGAGACCGAGGCCACCGACTTCGCACTGCGCGAGCTCGATTACCTCTTCGCCACCGTCACCTCCCCCGGCGAAACCGCCGCATTCGTGGTCGAACCGATGCTCGGCGAGGGCGGCTACATCCCCGGCAACGCCGCGTTCTTCGGCGGGCTGCGCGAACGCGCCGATCGGCACGGCATTCTGCTGATCTTCGACGAGATCCAGACCGGCTTCGGCCGGACCGGAAAGTTCTTCGGACATCAGCACTTCGGCGTCCGCCCCGATGTCATCACCATGGCGAAGGGCTTGGCCAGTGGGTTCCCGCTGTCCGGAATCGCGGCGCCGCGTGCGCTGATGGCCAAGGCCTGGCCGGGCTCGCAAGGTGGCACCTATGGCGGCAATGCGGTGGCCTGTGCGGCGGCGATCGCCACGCTCGAGGTGATCGAATCGGAGGGTTTGGTGGCCAATGCCGCCGCGCGCGGCGCACAACTGCTGACCGGGCTGCGCGGCGGCGCGACCAAAGCGATCGGTGATGTACGCGGTCTAGGATTGCTCTGCGGCGTCGAATTCACCACCGCCACAGGCGAACCCGATACCGCGGCGGCCGTCGCGGCCCAGCGGCTCGCGGTCGAGAAGGGCCTGCTGCTGCTCACCTGCGGTGCGTATATGAATGTGGTGCGAATGATCCCGCCGCTGATCGTGACCGGCGCCCAGATCGACGATGCGCTCGCGATCTGGTCGACCGTGCTCACCGAACTCGCCGCGTGACCAGGAGGCTGCGCCACGGCGCCGCCAATCAGGTCACCATCTGGGAGGGCCTGCGGCTGACCGGCAATACGGTGGCATCCGCAGTGCTCGACTCCCTCTTCGCGGAAAGGCATATCCATGTCGGTCGTTGAGTTCCAGCCGGTGAATCGGCAGTCGACGGCGGAAGTGATCGCCGATCGGCTCCGCGAGTCGATCATGCGCGGCAATCTCGCCCCCGGCGCCCAACTCGGCGAAGCCGACCTCGCAAGCCGATTCGGCGTATCGCGCGGCCCGGTCCGCGAAGCCATGCAGCGCCTGCTCACCGAGGGGCTCCTGTACAGCATCCGCAACCGCGGCATCTTCGTCATCGAACTGACCATCGACGACGTCACCGATATCTACCGCGCCAGAACCGCTATCGAAGGCGGCGCCCTCGCCCTCATCCTCGACAGCCGGCGCGCCATCGCCCACTCCGCCCTCGAACCCAGCGTCACCACCATGCACGCCTGCGCCGAAAACGGCGACGCCGCAGGCGTTTCCGACGCTGACCAAGCCTTCCACGAAGCTCTCGTCGACAGCGCGGGCAGCCCCCGCCTCGTTCGAGCGGCCCGCACCTTGCTGATCGAAACCCGAATGTGCTTGGGCGCCCTACAAACAACGTATTCCGACCTTCGCGAACAAGTCCAAGACCACGTCGAACTGCGCGAAGCCATCGGCTCCGGTCCGGTACGCCGGGCGCGGACCCTGCTGGTCGAGCACATGGACGACGCAGTCCAACGCCTGCGTCTCCAATACAGCGCCGGCGACATTGCCCGCCCGTCCACGGTGGAGTCGAACTGAAAGTCCAACGTCCACAGCACCTTCGGCGCATCCGAAGTTGCTCGTGGCGTGGTCGAGCAGCCAGCCCGCTTGCGCGGGTGATGGTGCCGTTGGCATCTCAGTCATAATCGGAAGGCCAGAAGATCATTGCGATGACCACCGCCAGCGGCAGGCCGATCACGAATACGAGTCCGGCTTGCGACGCGCTCACCGGCGCACCCCGCCGAGCACCGACCAGCGGCCGAACGACGCACGCGGGCAGGCACATTCGACGTCGGCCACTGCCATCACACGATCCAGCGTCACCACGTCCACATGCGCTGAGGACGGCAACAGCACGATCTCGGCCCCCGACGACCGGACCTGCTCGGCCAGCCCCAGCACCGAATCCGCGTCGGCCCAGCGCAACGCGTACCCCAATCGCCGCGCCAAGCGGCGCACCTGAGCCGAGTCCCATTCCGGTGTCGGCGAACACGGGTCTATCCATCCGAGCGCGTCCATTCCCCTGCCCTTCATCCCCGGTCGTTGGCGAGCTCCCGCCCTCGGGGAAATCTCGACCCGGCGCGGATGAAATCGACGCTATGAGGCAACCGCTGTGCCGCATATGTTTTCGCGGTTCACAAGCGTCCACACCGATGCCCGCTAGGCTGGAGTTGTGGAACCGGGTGCGCTCCTACGCGCCGCCCGCGAGGCGGCCGGTATCTCGCTGCGCGCGATGGCCGAGCGGAGCTACTACAGCAAGGCGTACCTGTCGCTGATCGAGACCGGCCAGCGCCCGGTGCCCGCCGGTGTCTCCGCCGCCTACCAGAGGGTCCTGGGCACGGACCTGGAGCGGCTGACGGTAGTGACGCGAACGCCGACCAGCGTGGACACCACTGCCCTGGCCGATGTGGCGGTGATGCTGGCGGCGATGCGGCGGGTCGAGGACGCGGCCGGGGCTGTGGTGGTACTTCCGGCAGCACGGGGCATGTCTGCCATGACCGACGCATTTGCCCGTGCGGCACGCACGGCACACGCCGACGCGGCGGCGCTCGCATCGGAGGTCACGCAATACCGGGGCTGGCTGGAACACGCGGTCGGAGCCGACGTTTCCGCACGGCGTAGCCTCGCCACAGCGGTAAGCCTCGCGCAGGAGTCCCGCGACCCGGACCGGCTTGCGCACAGCCTGGGCTTCCTCGGTTACGTAACGGTAAGCGCGGGGAATTATGGCGAGGTCGTCGCCCTGTCGGACGCCGCACTTGCGGTATCGGGCGCGCACCCGATCGTCAGCGCCTACGCGCGAATGCGACGAGCTGAACTCCTTGCCGCGCACGGGGATAGGCGCGAAGCACAGCGCGCGCTGAAAATGGCCGACTCAGCGACGGAAGCAGCCGACGGCATCGAACCCCCTGCGTCGATGTATTGGTGGAGCACCGGATTCGCGGCTGTGCAACGCGGCGGTGTTCTGATGCTGCTCGGTCACTCAGCCGAAGCAGTCGAAGAGGCGACACACGGATTGGCCGCGATGCCAACCGAGCACCGCGCAAGTGAATGGCTGGCCTCCGCGCTGCGCCGGATAGACCCAGACATGAGCGGCACATAATGCGCATCGGGTGGCACTCCGGTTCGTCATCTCGCGACTCGCGAGTGGTGGCCACCGCTCGCCGGCATCATCGGCTACTACCCTCGCCGATCCGACGAACGAGCTGCTGCGACGATTCAGCTCGTCGAGGTGGTTGTGGCGGCGGGAAGGCCGAGGTCGACCTCAATTGTGGGGGTGCCGTCGAGAGCTCTACCGCACCTGGTCGACGTGCACCCGCTCATTCGAGCCGTACCCAACCGACCGGCAGGTAGCGAAGACCGGCGGCGGAAGACGATAATCGGATGGTCACGGTTCTGTCCGGGACACCAGAAACCCGATCGAGTGAGCCGACAATGAATACGCAGCTCGGCGCCATATCACAGAAAAACGGCGGGGAGCAGGCACAGGTGACGCGGACCGTGCTGGCCCAGGCGGTGGCCGATTTCGCGGATGAATGGGAGTCCGCGAGCGAACCGCCCGAACTGGCTGCCCACCTCCCGAGCGTGGGTGCGTTGCGGCGGTCGACGCTGATCGAACTGATCAAGGTGGATCTGCAGCATCGCTCGCTGCGCAAGCACGCGGGCAAGCGCCTCGACGAGTACCGGGCCGAATTCCCCGAACTCGATATCGCCCCGCTGCCTCCGGACCTGATCTACGAAGAGATCACCGCGCGCCGCCAACTCGATGAAGATGTCGATCTCACCGAGTACACGCAGCGATATACCCAGCAGATGGCGCGGATCGCCGACCGTCTCGATGCCGATCACTTCTGGACCACACTCCTGGCCGATCCGGCCGCGCTCGCCACCCTCGACACCATCAATCCCGGTGCGACCGTCGACGATTTCGACATGTTGATCCTGCTCGGCCAGGGCGCGTTCGGCCGCGTGTTCCTGGCCCGGCAGCGCTCGATGCAACGGCTCGTCGCGGTGAAGATCTCCCATGATCGCGGCAGCGAGGGGCAGACGCTGGCCCAGCTCGATCACGAGCACATCGTGCGAGTTTTCGACCAACGCCAGATCCCCGACCAGCACCTGAAACTGATATACATGCAGTACGTTCCGGGCGGTACCCTGCTCGGTGTGCTGCGGCTCGTGCACCGCACCGGAGTCGAGGGCAAGACCGGTCGCCTACTGCTCGACGCCGTCGACGAAGCGGCCACCAGCGGCGGGGGGCTCGAACCACAGCCATCGCCCACCCGCACCGAGCTCGCGCGGCTGAGCTGGCCGGAAACCATCGCGTGGCTGGGCAGCCGGCTCGCCTCCGCACTGGACTACGCCAACCGCGCCGGCATCCTGCACCGCGACATCAAACCCGCAAACGTCCTGCTCACCGTCGACGGACAACCCAAACTCGCCGACTTCAACATCAGCTTCAGTCGCCACATCCCCGGTGCCAGCCCCGCCGCCTACTTCGGCGGCTCACTGGCCTACATGTCCCCCGAACAACTCGAAGCCTGCCATCCCAGCATGGCGACCACCGCCGCCGACCTCGACACCCGCAGCGACCTGTACGCACTCGCCGTCGTGCTGTGGGAACTGCTCACCGGTCGACGGCCCTTCGACGACGAACGCAGTGCGGGCGAATCGGATACCTCACTCGAACGGATGATCGAACTCCGTCGCCGACCGATCGGCGATCGGTTCGCCGCCGACATCCCGCCGGGCTGCCCAGCGGTTCTCCAGCATGCCCTGCTCACCTGCCTGTCGCCCGATCCGGCCAACCGGTTCGCCACCGGCGCCGAACTCGCCAGCCAGCTCGACCTCACCCTCGACCGCACCGCCCGCGACCTCGTCGACCCCCCATCACACACCATTCGCGCCAAACTGCGGATGCGGCCGATGCCGGTGGTGACGCTGTCCAGCGTGCTCGGCCAAGTCCTCGGCGCGCTGTACTTTTGGGCGCACAACGCACGGCTCCTCAACAAGGAACTCACGCCCTACGACAGCGCCCAACTCTTCCACCTCACGGTTCTGCTCGGCCTGATCGGCTACCCCATCGGCATTGCGGTGCTGTTGTATTGGTGCCGACGGGTGTACCTCGTGCCCTACGGACTGCGGCGCGGTAAACACTTCGACGAGCAAACCCTCGCGCACGCCCGCGCCGACACCCTGGCCTGCGGTGACCGCATCGCGATCGTCGCGTTCACCGGTTGGGTGTTGTCACTGCTGATCTTCTTACCCGAATTGCGGTTCCACGAGGAGCTCACAACGAAATTCATGATCAACCTCGTCGCATCCCTGATCGTCGCGGCCGCGGTCGCGGTCGTGTACTCCTACTTCCCCGTCACCTTCTTCGTGCTGCGCTGGTACTACCCTGGCTTGCTCGGCACCGGCCAGACCTTCCCCGACGACACGGTCCGGTTACGACAGCTGGCTCGACGCAGCCGGATATACCTCGGCATCGCCGCATCGGTACCGCTTTTCGGTGTTGCGGCCGGTCTGATCTACCTCAACACGGCGCAGCAGCAGACGGTGATCGCCCCAACCGTCATCTTCTGCGCCGTCAGCCTTTTCGCCTTCGTCGGCGCGATGCGCATCTTCTACGCACTCGAATCCGACCTGTACGCCCTCGAACGCATCGTCGACCCCCGATCCCGTCGACCCGAAAAATAGAAACCAGCCGGGTCGATGAGTGAGCGGAAGGCCCGGCTGGATCCACCAACCACAGCCAGCGTCGAGATCACGCTCGGTCCGTCGACTGGATCGTGCCGCTGGACGCTGCGGGCGATCAGTCGGGAAGATTGTCGAAGTCGCGTTGGCAGGTGACATCGGCATCGGGGAGGGTGCCGTCCCGGAAGTAGGTGTTGACGATGTCGTTCGCGCAGTGGCTCACGTCGGAGCCGAGGACGCCGTGAACGCGGGTGTCTGCCAGTGTGACCATTCGTGACGCTGTCAGGTCCCGATGCAGGCCAAGTCCTTCCTGGTAGGGGGTGCGGGTGTCGCGGGTTGCCTGCAGAATCAGGGCTGGTGTCGGGTTGTGCACGGCGGTGGGTGGCTCGATCGGGTCCGGCCAAAACGCGCAGGCCGTGATGTTGTTGGCGAACGCGCCGAACACCGGTTGGGTCGCCCGGACGCTTTCGATGTTGCGGCGATACCAGGCCAGATCTCGGGGTGCGGCCTTGTCGCCACACAGCACCGCGGCCATGCCCGAGGTATCCAACGCAACTGGTCCGCTGATCTTCGCTTTCAGCTGATCCATGTCGACGGGCAGCCCCGACACCGCGTCGGCCACGACCCGCACGACCTCGGCGAGGTTGGCGTTCTTCTTCGGATTAGACAACAACGACAGCAACATCATCGGAACGGTGTGTTCATCGATGAGATAGCCGTTGCCGATGACCGGATGCGCGGCGGCACGTCGAATCATGTCCTCGACAAAGGCGCGGACCTGCGGTCCGCTGCTACCGAAGTGGTACTCGGCGTCGTGGCGGGCTGCCCAGATCGCCCAGTCGTCGAGCCCGGCCTCGTTGACGGCACCCATGTCCTGGTACGTGCCGATCCAGTAGCGGTCCGGGTCGATGGCGCTGTCCAGCACGATCCGGTCAGTGTGCTGAGGAAACATCTGCGTGTACACCGCGCCCAGGTAGGTGCCGTAGGAGTCGCCGTAATAGTTGAGCTCGCGTTCACCGAATGCGCTGCGGATGACATCCATGTCGCGGGCGGTATTGCGGGTGGTGATGGACCGAGCCTTCTCGGGATCGGGTGCTACGCAGGAAGCCGCGAACGCGGCGGCCAGGGTGGCGTCGCGCGCGTAGCCGAAGGCGTCGAAGCCAGCCGAGAACAACATGGTGGGCAGCGGCAGCGCGCAACTCATTCGGTCCGATCGGCCGATACCACGCGGGTCCATGCCGATCAGGTCGTACCGGGCGCGAACATCTGGGGTGAGCCGATCACGGAGGTCGGCGATCATGCTCAGGCCCGGACCGCCGGGGCCGCCAGGGTTGGACAGCATGATCCCGCGTCTGCGGTCCGGGTCGGTGGCGGGGATACGCGAGATCGCTACGGTCAGCGTGCGTGAGTCCGGTCGGGTGTAGTCGAGCGGTACGACAACACCCGCGCACTGAGCACCCGCGCCGTCCAGCACCGCGTCGTCACACGGCTTCCAGTCCAGCTGCTGGTGATAGAACGACTCCAGCCCACCCGGGATGTCATCGACCGGATCGGCGCTTGCCGGTCCCGCGGGCAATGTGGCGAATGCAGCTACCGATATGACCCCCAGAACGAGCCATCGAACCCACTTTATCGGCATCGCATCTCCTGCCCGAGACCTCCGTGTACGCATCCCTGATTCCGCCGCACAGCCATTTCCGGGGTCTCGACCCAGCACCATACAGCCGTTTGCTGAAACAGGCTCAGCGAAGCCACGATTTCCGAAATCATCACCCCCGCTTTCCCTGGTTAGATCGGTGTTGCGCCTCCTACATCACGTTTTGTGCGGCGAGCCGACGCGCACAAATCACAGACTGGTTGCGATGGCGGCGTATGCCAATCAATTGCCCGCTGATATTGCGAACAAACACTCGCGTATCGGCTCGGTCCAACAAGCCTTTTTCCGCTTTCTGGGCGGCCGCTACAGTTGTCGGAAACTTTCAGCTGCGATCATGAAATCGTTATGTTACCGTGACCTCAACCCCACATGGTGTGGCCGGTTGGTGCGGGCCCAGAGCGCCTGCGCGTCGGATAGTCGGACGCGGGAGGCGTGATGGAATCCGGGCATCTGTTGTCGACAAATCGGAAAAATGCTTGCCGCACAGCGTGTTCGGCTACCGATGCGCCTGGTCTGCCGGTCGACGGCGCACCCTGGCAACCAGTCATCTGGCGGATCGGTCGGCAATGGCTTGCACCCCTCATGCTCGCCATGATCATGCTGGCGGCAGCACTGTCCATGCCGGTCGCGCGAGCCGCGGTGCTACCCCCTGGTGAAGATCCGTTCTATACCGCACCCACCGATCTCGCGTCACATCCGAACGGCGCGGTGCTCGGGGCGCGGACTGTCTCACTACTCGGGTTGCCGATACCGGTGACGGCGTGGCAATTACGTTATCGCACAACCGATTCCGAGGAACATCCGCAGCTGGACGTGACGACGGTGCTGGTGCCACCGGTGCCCTGGAACGGGCCGCGGCCGGTGTTGTCGTACCAGGTCCCCGAGAACGCCCTCGACACCCGGTGCGCGCCGTCGTCCACGCTGCGCGGCGGAAGCGATGCCAACCTAGCGAGCGCCATGCAGGATGCGCCGTTCATCGCGGACGCACTGCGACGGGGATGGGCCGTCGTGGTCAGCGATTACGAAGGGCCGCAGTCCCGGCTCTTCGACGGCGTGACATCCGGGCGTGGAGTCCTCGACGGAATCCGGGCCGCACGGTCCTTCCCGCCAGCCGGTATCGATGCCGCCAGCCCGATCGGCGCCTGGGGCTACTCGAGCGGAGCCTTCGCTACGCTGTGGGCCACGCAGTTGCGTCGGGAATACGCACCGGACGTGCGATTCGTCGGCACCAGCGCCGGCGGAATCCCGACCGATATCCCGGCCGTGGCCCAACGCGCCGACGGTGACACGGGGGCGATACTGATCCTGCTCGGGCTGGCCCGCAATGAACCCGAGTCCCGGTTGGCCGACTTGCTGAACGACCGGGGCCACCGCGCGCTGCTCGCCGCGGACACCTCCGCCTGCGGTGCGGATCTGGCTCAGAAATACTCCGACATCCATGTCGACGACCTCGCCACGGTCCCGAACCTGCTGGCGCAGCCCGCTTTCCGCAAAGCCGCCACACCCAATGAACTCGGCGGCACCGCCCCCGACACCCCGCTGTACCTGTACCACAGCGTCGCCGACGAGAAGATCCCCGTCGCCGGCTACACTGCCCTCGTCGACGCCTACTGTGCTCACGGCGCCAACCTCACCGCGATCCACTCGATTTTCCCGACGCACATCGGAGCCGCCGCGGGCGAAGCCTTGGGCGGCATGAACTTCCTCGCCGACCGCTTCGCCGGCACCCCACAAGCCCCGGGGTGTGTGGTGCAGTAAGCGTCGGCCTGCCAGGCCGAGTGCAATAGACCCTGCCGTCGGCGGCGGGCATCGGACCAGGCCGCAGACTGTTTGGGAATGGATGCTGCGAGGCAACGCGACCACAGCCGTCATTGGGCAGCCAGATCTTCAACTCGACCGCGAAGTTGAGTTTTGGTGCGGATGCTGGTCGCGCCAGCGGATGTACTCGGGCCAGTACTCGGCCAGAATCGACACCATCTTCGGGATGCTTTCGGATTCATGTATCTTGCACAGACGTCGAGTTCGGCTATGTGATCGAATCCCCTTGCGTTCAGGGGTATTCGGGTCAAAGGTCGAGTAAAAGTCCAGTAGATCAATCTGTCTCGGCAGCTCAGCCGTGTGAAGCCTCCACTCGAACAGACCAAACCTCGAGCATTCGCTCCGGAGGTGCGGCAGTGCGAACGGATCGGCCCCTGGACTTCGACCAGCAGAACCGCGACCATCGACAGCGACCTATGGAGAACCGGTAACGCTCGAGTATCGGCACGAACGGATCTTGCGCGGGATCTTGAACCTGCGACCTCTGAGTTATGAGCCGACGAGGCCCGGGCTGACAGTGCCGCGACCGATGCTCCAGGTTCGCGATACGGTAGCTACGTCGTAACTATCGGACCTACTGCTCGGATTGGGGTGCTGTGACAAATCCTCCGGTGCTGGTACTCGGGGCCACGGGCGGACAAGGCGGGGCTGTGGCCGATGCGCTGTTGTCGCGGGGGGTGGGAGTGCGAGCCTTGGTGCGCGATGTCGGAAGTCCCAGGGCGCAGCGGCTCGGCGCGCGGGGCGTGGAACTCGTCAGCGGATCGCTCGATGATCGAACCGCACTGGCGGCGGCGATGGCCAACGTCGCGTCAGTTTTCGCATTGACCACACCGTTCGAATCGGGTGTCGATGCGGAAGTGCGGCAGGGACGCGCGATCATCGGCGCGGCCGGTGACTCAGGAGTGCCGCATCTGGTCTTCAGTTCGGTCGCCTCAGCGGATCAGCACACCGCAATTCCACATTTCGAGAGCAAAGCGATGATCGAGCAGGAACTCATCGCCAGCGAACTACCGGCGACCGTTGTCGCGCCCACGTACTTCTTCGACAATGCGCTCAGCGGCCGGCAGGAACTACTCAATGGTGTGCTGGAACTGCCTTTGCCAGCCGATCGGCCGCTACAGCAGCTGGCGCGAGAAGATTTGGGGCAATTCGTCGCGCAGGTTCTCGCCGAGCCGCAGCGATACCTCGGCGAACGCATCGAGCTGGCCGGCGACGCCCCCACTCCGGTCGCTATGGCCGCTGCGATCGGCGAAGCCCTGGGGCGCACCGTGGTCCATCGGCAGACCCCTCTCGACGCGATCGGCAACGCGGATATGCACGCCATGTGGACATTCCTCAACGGCGGTGGCTATCGCGTCGACATCGACGCACTGCATCGCTCGAACCCCGAGGTCGCCTGGACGTCGTTTCGTGACTGGACGCAACGAACCCTCACACGCTGAATCGGCCGTTCCGCGGAATCCACGACTGAATCGAATCCAGCGACGACGGGAATACTGATATGTCCGAGCTGTCGCCGAAGTCCGCATGAGAATCGGCGACTTCTTTGTGGGCGCCCCGCATCCGTGACCCGACTCCCCTCGGCCGCTGTCGGGACTGGCTCGGCTGTGCCGGTGATGGCACAACCGCCACCGCGGTGTTCCGGTTCCATGGACGACGCACGGGTGCGGTGATCTCGTCGATCACCTCGTTCGGAATGATCCACAACCATGGGTGATTTCTTCGAACGGATCATCGACATCGAGGTGTCGGCGGCGGAAGCGGAGGCGCTGGCCGCACGGATGCTGGATTGGATGATCGCCGAGCGGCTGCTCACGCGGGAGATGTCCGGCGAGGCGATGTACAGCCTCGGCGTGGACGAAGGCTATGTGCCCGGGCCTGATTGGATGCGGATCACCCAGGAATGGGGCGATGACTGGATCCCCGGTCCGGTCGCCGTGATCATCGGGCGCGACGACCACCACGGTGGACAAGGCGAGATCGAACCGGAGTCCGCCGAGTGCCCGCGCTGTCATGCGAGAACCGTGATCATCGACTACCCACACCGGTGGGAGGCCGATCCGGAGATCTGGCAGCCGTTCGCAGACGGCATCGACGCGTGGAAGCAGACCGGCACCGGAACCGCCGCATGCACCTCCTGCGGCGACCTCGTCTCGGTCACCGAGTGGGAGTGGCCGTCCGGCTTCGCTCTCGGCGCATTGGCCTTCGACTTCTGGGGCTGGCCACCTCTCACCGACAGCTTCGTCACCGAGTTCGCCGCACAACTAGGGCACCGCATCGAACATCACACGGGCAAGTTCTGAGAGATACGCCGCGGGGCACAGTCAATCGAGGTTTAGCTACGCTGGTGAGTCCCAGGTCGGCCACTATGAACTGTTACGTCGGACGGCCACGGCCGAGATCCGTTGATTTCGGTGAAAGGTGACGTCACCGTCGAGTGCGTCTCAGTGGCTGGGTGTCTCCGAACTCTTCTGCCGACGTGAGTGCGCTGGCTCGATCGTGATCGAGACTCCGCAAGGTCGACCGTCTGAACTCTCCGCACGACGCCGGACTCGATCGTGTTCCAGAGTGGCTGCCCCCGAGCCGCTTTCGTACTCGAAATTTGAAATCCCTGGTGAAACAGGTCATTCGAGGTATATGGACGGGAAAAATCCACCGGGGTAAATACTGGTCGGCTCGGACCGAACACGCCCGTTTCCGCCACGCGGCAACGCCAGGTTGGCGGCGCAGTCGCCACCGATGGCGACTGTCGCCGCCAGATCCAACAGGATCTTCCTCAGATCATGCGTCGCAGGGGTTTGTGCCACCGCACCCGGGGCTACGACAACGCCCGATCCAGCCCCGCCTTGCCGCAGTGCGCAACAGCGCGACCCTCGCGCCTGCGATACCACCCACGGGCCGTTTCCGTCAATTTCAGCGACGGAGAATCTCGCACGAGAAGGTGCTCCTCGTTCCTGCCGATTCAACCTTGGACAAGTCGAATCATCTTAGCTCGGAGCACCTTTCGCCATTCCACAGAAACAGTCAGCTCAACCGGCATGGATGGCCGAGGTCAGGGGGCTGATCTCGGTACCGTCGGATAAAGGCGGGTAAATCGTACCTCGCCAGGGTTCGGCCGCGACGGGCGTCGGCCGCCGCGGTTGCATATCACGGGACGTTAACCTTCACCAGCTCGCTGAACGGCATTCCGCCGGTGGAGGTGTCGTCGAAACAACCGCCCCGGGCGCTGATGGTCGTGCCCGATTCGAGCCCTTCCAACGTTGTGGTCACGGTCTGGCCGGGGCCGGCCAGAGACTCCGGGGCACTGTTGCCGAAGAAGCGCTGGTTGTTCTCGGGGCCGACACCGGCTTCCGCCCAGCACCGGCCAGTTGCGTTAGGGTTGTGTATCGTCGCCGTCACGGTTCCCGGCGCGGTGCCGGTGAAGGTGACCTCGGGAGCCTGCAGCGGTGCTTGCGCGTTCGCAGACGCGGCGACCGGGCCGAATGCGACAAGCGCAGTGAACGCGGCCAGCAGAATGGATCCGTTGATTCGCTTATTCGTCACAGGCGAACCTTACCGCAAGCAAGTGCGTGAGCCGAATGTTCGCTTTCGCCACCGGATTCCGAACGCATTCGACTACTGGTCAGCGCCTCGATCCGTCAACGGGCGCAGGTGGCGACTGCGCCCAGCCTGGTCGCGGTAGACAGTGGGCACTGGGTTCGACCGTGCAAGGGCAGCTTCTCGACGGTGATGGGGTGGCGGTTTTTGACTGTGCGAGGGGTGTCATAGCCTGTCTCCGGTAACGCCTCGGATGCGTAGATCGACGACGTCACGCCATCGATATCCTGTGCCTTCGTCGGTTTGAACGACGTTGAGCCTCAACAGGTCTCGCCCCACATGCCGAATCGCACGAAATGCATAACCGTCGCGGCGGTGCTGAGGGCGTAGTCGTGTTCAGCGAGCTTGTCCGGGTCTGACTGGGCAAAAGCCCACCCTTCAACCGACGACCGACTCCTCCGGCCCGAATCGCGGGCGGCTCATCGCGGCCATAGAGCCGGGCGGTATGCGCAGGTCTCGACCGTCACCCCGCTCTCCCAACTGCCGACGGGCCGCATCCTGATCTCTGGACCACCTCGACCCAGGCGGTTCACGCAGCACTCACACGGATCAGTGGACACTAGCTGGACACTGCCCGCGGGACGCGGATCGCAAGGGCAAGTGGCGAAACCGACCCTGTCGGAGCACACTGTCAGACACCAACCGCTTGGCGGCGGTAATGCGGGCCGCGCATCCTCGGATCGCGCTGTCATCGCGGGCGTACAGAGTCCCGAGAGCGGCTTCGATCATCTCCACTGTGTGAGCTCGGAGCCGGGCGGTCGGCAGTCGCAGTTCTCCACCCCGGCAGCGAATTCCAGAGAAAGGAAACGAAACGCTCCCGGTCGCCGCCGGCAGTGATCATGCGCTCAAATCGCGCGAACGCGGTGAAGCCGGCCAAGACACCCCCGACCGGATCTCGTAGCGACATGAGCGCTGACGCCGGATTCCGAGCTGATAGGCGCCACTTCTTCGGCGTCCGATTCAGCGGATGCCAGGCGTGCGCGGATCCGGACCGAGGCAGACTTGAACGACACAGCCCGGCGGGGCATCCGCTAATGGTGGTGCCAACGGGTAATTCAGGCAGCTGAAGACATTGCAGCCCGGATATGCCGCGGGCCCGACACCGAAGACGGCAATCAGTAGATTCGTATCGACGTACTCGCCCGGATCCTCGCGGCGCGGCGGTTCGACATACGGACCGGGATCGGGCACCGGATGGTCCTGGAATGCCGCGAACAGTCGGCGGAAGAATTCGTGCGGCAGCTCTGTGGTGTCCTGCAGGGCCTCCGCAATGCCCTGGTTGCTGACACTTCCGAAGGCTCCGGTCCATACCACCGTCAGATCCAGACTCGGCACGATGAAGACGTTCTGCATGCCGAGTCCGACCATGAAGTACATGTCGGCGGGCTGGAAGCCGTAGTTCTCAGAGCATCCGAGGCCGATCCAGAATAGGTAGCCGAAGCACTTGTTCGCTGGTGACGGCTGGCGTGCCATGCGCAGATAGGTCTCGGAGACGAGTTGCCGTGTGCCCCAGCGTCCGTTGTTGCTCACCAGCAGGCCGAGCTTCGCGAAATTGTTGGGCGGGATCAGCAGATGGGCATATCCGTAGGTGTGACCGGCGCGATCGCGCGCCCAATAATAGTCACCGCGTTCGATGCCGAGCGGATCGAAAAGCTCACGTTGCGCGAACTGCTGCAATGGCTCACCCATGGCCAACTCGATGACATAGGCGAGCAGATCGACATCGCGTTCGCTGTAACTGAATGCCGCGCCTGGCGGATTCTCCAATGGCACTCCGAGCGCCTGTACGGCAGTATTCGGATCGATCGGAATCACCCCGGTGA
>FTJU01243442.1_pt1 | contig 16498 bp, 14 predicted proteins | sample 1658961 | NCBI WGS metagenome assembly FTJU01 (sample SAMEA3914878, study PRJEB12502) | metagenome | biome: forest; material: soil | place: USA | collected 2012-03-12 | depth 0.3 m | reverse complement strand
GCCGACGGGGCGGGCGGCACCGGAAGTGGTGGTCATTCCAGCCCTGGAGTCAATTCGCGACACATGCGTAGTAACGTACCAAACCGACCCGAGCGAGTACCGCGCCCGTCTGGGCCAGTGCTCCGCCACCGCGAGAGGATGTGCCCGTGCGCTCGAACCTGATCTCCCGTAGGGACCTGGACTTCCTGCTCTACGAATGGCTGCGGGTCGAGGAGCTCACGGCGCTACCCCGGTTCGCCGAACACTCCAGGGACACCTTCGACGGCTTTCTCGACCTCTGCGCGGATCTGGCCACTCAGCACTTCGCTACCCACAACAAGCGCAACGACACCGATGAGCCGACCTTCGACGGCGAGCGAGTCACCATCATCCCGGAAGTGAAGGCCGCGATCGAGGCCTTCACCAAGGCCAACCTCGTCGGCGCCGCGATGGATGCGGAGATCGGCGGGCTGCAGCTGCCCGCCACAGTGGAGGCGGCCGGATTCTGCTGGTTCCAGGCGGCCAATGTCGGCACCACCGGCTACGTCTTCCTAACCGTCGGCAATGCCAATCTTCTTGCCGCGCACGGCACCCCGGAGCAGATCGAACGCTTCGTCAAGCCTATGGTCGAGGGCCGGTTCACCGGAACGATGTGTCTGTCCGAACCGCAGGCGGGCTCCTCGCTCGCCGATATCGTCACCCGCGCCGAACCCCGAGACGACGGCACCTACCGGCTGTTCGGCTCGAAAATGTGGATCTCCGGCGGCGATCACGAGCTGACCGACAATATCGTGCACCTCGTCCTGGCCAGGATTCCGGGCGGACCGGCCGGAACCAAGGGCATCTCGCTGTTCGTCGTGCCGAAATTCCTGGTGGCCGATGATGGTTCACTCGGCGCGCGCAACGATGTGGTGCTGGCCGGGTTGAACCACAAGATGGGTTATCGGGGCACCACCAATACGGTGCTGAATTTCGGTGAGGGCAAGCACAATCCGGATGGTGCGCCCGGTGCGGTGGGTTACCTGGTCGGCGAACCTCATCGCGGCCTGTCCTACATGTTCCACATGATGAACGAGGCGCGCCTCGGCGTCGGTCTGGGCGCGACGGCGTTGGGCTACACCGGATATCTGAAATCACTCGAATACGCCCGCGAACGCCGTCAGGGCCGCGCGGTCACCGCCAAGGACCCGTCCACAGCGCAGGTACCGATCATCGAACACGCGGATGTGCGGCGAATGCTGTTGGCGCAGAAGACTTATGTCGAGGGTGCGCTCGCACTGCTGCTCTACTGCAACCGCCTCGTCGATCTGGAACGCACCGCAACGGACCCGGCGGCCGAACGCGACCACACCCTGCTACTGGAAATCCTCACCGGTGTCGCGAAGAGCTGGCCGTCGCAATGGTGTCTGGAGGCCAATAATCTCGCCATCCAGGTGCACGGCGGCTACGGCTACACCCGCGAATACGATGTCGAACAGCACTACCGCGATAACCGCCTCAATCCCATCCATGAGGGCACCCACGGCATCCAGGGTCTGGATCTGTTGGGCCGCAAGGTGATTCAGCACGACGGTGCGAGCCTGCGGCTACTGGCCGCGCAGATCGAGCGGACCGTCCTCGCGGCCACCGAAGCGGGTGGCGAGTGGACCGAATTCGGCGGCCAGCTCGATGCGGTCTGGCAGCGGTTGCTGACCGTCACCGGCTGGATGTTCGCCTCCGGCGATATCGCCGCCGCCATGGCGAATTCCAGCATTTACCTGGAGGCATTCGGACACGTCGTCGTCGCCTGGATCTGGTTGGAGCAGGCGCTCGCCGCCCATGGCAAGGACGGCGACTTCTATGACGGCAAGCGCGCGGCCGCGCGCTACTTCTTCCGCTACGAATTGCCCAAGACCACACCGCAATTGGATCTGTTGGAGCTGATGGATCGCACCACGCTGGATATGCGCGACGCCTGGTTCTGACCGCCCCCGTCAGACGACCAGTGGTTGCCGCCCGGGTCGGGTGCGGCGCCACGCCACCGCGAGGAAGAACAGCAGGCCGACCAGCGGCAAGGTGCCGATCGTCCAGCTCAGCGGCAGCGGCGGGCCGGGCTGATCGAGCACCGTGACATTGCCGAGAGTCCCTTCGCCGTGCCCGAGCGGGCCGTCGATCGCGAAGGTGAAGGTGTAGGTGCCCGGATCGTCGAAGGCCTTGACGTCCAAGCCCCAGGAGTCGCGTTTGCGAGGATGGCGGACCAGCGGCGTGACGCGGCGACCGGGCCTGATCGCGGGTCCGGTCAAGTGCAGCGTCCCGGACTTGTCGGCGATGCCGCCATCGGGCATGAAGGTGAAGTCCAGCGATTTCATCGCGCGGATGGGCCAGGTGGAAAAGCCGATAGTCACGCCGTATGGACCTGCCTGGACGCGCTCGGTGTGCACGATCTCGACCGGCGCGTAGGCGGAGGCGGGTGCGGCGGCGAGCAACGACAGGGTGATCGTTGCCAGTACGGCGACGGTGATCCTGCGAAGTACGGACATCACGCATCCTTCATCGCGGGCAGCATGGTGGTGAACCGGCCGCCGAGGAATCCGACGAGCAGCCCGAGCGGAATGCCGAGCAGCGTGATCGTCACGATATCGGCAAGGGCGATATGCGAAGTGGCGCGGACGAGGTTCACCTGCAGCGGGAATGTCATGCCGACGATGGCTCCGGTCGCGGCGCCAGCCAGCACTACGATCTTCCTCGCATCGAAACCACGGGTTCGGGCCAGCCAGAACAACCCCTCGACCGGCACCGCCGCGATGATCAGGAACATCGGCATCATGGCCGGCAGATCCGGCGCTCGTCCGGTGAGACCGTCACGCAGCGGCAACCCGATCGCCGACGCATAGGTGTGCGCGGCCCACGGCGAGAACCACCACAGGATCGCCTGCATGGCACCGAGCGACACCGCGATGGCAATGGCCGCGCCCCCGCGCGCCAGCAGTGCCGCGCCGAGAATGAGCAGCATCGGCCCGAATAAGACGATGCCGAGGATGGTCGGATCGACGGGCAGATGCAGGTTGTTCAACGCATTGGTGGGAATCGGGGCGAAGGTGATCAGGATCGGAATCGCGACGACGATGCCGGCGCGGCCCCAGCGATGGTCGCGGTGGGCGGCGAAAACGATGATGCTGCCGATCATGGTCAGCGCGATGGACAGGAACAGCGCCACATGCGATGGGGTATTCAGCACCGCGTCGAAGCCGTAGATCGAATGCCATTCCAGATCGAGCAGACCGTAGAGCAGGAACAGTGCCGCACCGGCACCGGCGATCATGTAGCCGATCGGTGCGGTCAGGTTGCTGCCGAAGACTCGGATGGGTGTGCCACCGAGCCTCGGCACGGGGCGACCAGCCCGTTGGGCGGCCGTGGCGATGAGAACCATGGCCAGGCTGGCGAATCCGGATATCGCGCTGCCGGAGTACAGGAACAGGTGCGGCAGGGTGAAAAAGGTGTCCGGACCGACGTCGTCGTGCCACTCGATATCCCAGCTGAGGCCGATCAAGGTTACTGCGGTGCCGAATAGTACGCCCCACGCACCGATGCGCGCCGCGGTGGTGTCATCGCTGACGCTCGGTCCGGCGTCGACTTCGACCGTTTCCAGTGGTGCTGACGTGCTCATGTTGATCGTTCCTCCTGATCTGTGCATGGTTTCAGCCGCCGACCCAGATCGGCACCGCGAGTTCGTCACTGCTGTCGTGTTCGTCGATCGATAGTCGAAGCTCCCACGGGCCGGTCATCATCAGTGGCACCGATGCGGCGTGGAAATGCCCCGATCCGGTGGCCATCGCCACGATGGGCTGTCCGGCGTGGCCCATGAGCGGCTGGTTCGCCTGAATACGCACTGCGGCATGGTCTTTCGTTGCGCCCGTGCGGTCGGTGACCGTGATATCGATCGCGGTGCTGCCGATTCGGACGCTGTCGATGGAGATGGTGACGAGATGTTGCGGGCTACCGGTTTTCAATACGAGCCGACCGGATGAGCTCGGCCAGACGAACCAGGCGATGGCGGCGAGCACGATGACGATCACCGCTCCCCCCGCAACGAGAACGCTTTTCCGGTGTGCTGCTGTGCTTTTCGCTTGCTCGCTCATGGCCGCGCACCCGCCGCGACATCGAGTACGACGGGGACCGTGAGCACGGTGTAGCGCCGTTCGACCTGCATCCAGAGGCGGTAGCGGCCCGCGAGGGGGAAAGTGTAGGTGAACGGCACATCGGGGCCGTATGCGGCGACCGTCTCGTCGGGCATGCTTTCGCCGTTGGCCGGTGGCATGAGCATGGCGCCGCGGCTCGCGGCGGGCTCGGTCATATCCATGCCATGCATATCCATCCCCGGCATATCGGACATGCCCTGCATCGATGTCGCGCCCATCGAGTGGCCGTGCCCCCAGATGGGTGAGTTCTGCACGGCCGCGGCGATATCCGGATCGTCGGGTAGCGGACCCGCCATGATCAGATGGCCGACCATGCCGAGCCACGGCTGCAGATCGGCGGCGTCACCGAATTCGGCAGTGATGGTGGTCGGCATCCCCGCCACCGGCGTGGTCGTCCTGACAGTGACCTGGTTACCGTCGACAACCGTGGACGCGGTCTTGTCGCCACCACCGAGATGCACTGTGCTACTGGCGGATTCCGGTTTCCCGACGCCAGGAAACACCGTGAATCCGCTTGCCGCGCGGACCATTTGCACACCACCACCGCGACGCGCCAACTCCGCGGACAGCGCATATCGCCCGGCCTCGGGCGCTGCCAAATGAACCTGGTACCGACCGGGCCCGATCCGGATCGGGTGCAGATGCGACAGGCGGCCGTTCGGGCCGACCAACAGCAAATGCATGAGCGCATTGTCGTGCACGATCAGATCGTCGACGAGCGCACCGGTGGCGGCATCGATCAGAATGAGGTCGAGATCGCCCGGCCGCCCAACGGTCATGGGCCCACCGGCGACCGTGAGCAGTACCGGCGGCCGCGAAAAGTCCGAAATCAATGGCTGCTTCACGGCATAGGGATCGGTGACATTGTCGAGCGTGGGATCGAGCTGACCGCCGGGCTGCGGTGGCAGCGGCAGCGATGCCGAAAGGAGTGCCGCCGTCACCGAAACCGCGACCCCCGCGACCATTCCGGCCGCCGGAACCAGTGCCCATACGCTGCGCCGAGCACGGATCGCGATCACCACTGCGACGGGCAGCAGCACGCCCGCCACCAGAAACCCGCCGTACACCAAGCGTTCGGGCGGCGAAGTCACCTGTGCCGGCACGACGAACGGAATCCGCGCTACCCGCGTACCATCGCCAACGGCGAGCTCCCACGGCCCGGCGCGGTCCATTGGCACAGTCGCCGAGTACATGCCCGGAGTGCTGCCGAGTTCGACGGACGCATCGGCGGTGGGCTCTCCCGGCGCGGGCCACGTCGACTGCGTCGATACGCCCGTCGGCGTCGCCGCGAGGGTGAGCCGCCCCGCAGCAGTGCCCGCATGGGTGACCACATCCACCCGCAACGGTCCCGGCACGCTGGTCACCCGGCGCAAGATAATCGTGAGCTCCCGATCACCGAGCGACTGCGCGACCGAGATATCCGAACCCGAGGACGCCGAATCCGCTGACGCGGAACCCATCCCGATCGAGACCAACAACGCACACACCGCCGCGACCAGCAGAGCGCGACCAACACCGGCAACAACAGCCACGCCCGTCATGGTAGGAATGTGTGCCCGCAAGAACATCACCCCCAGCGGGGATTTCGTCTCCCTCGCCGGAGTGATGCCCTCCTGGACCGGCCTCCGGATAATCCCCCAGCTCACCGCCGAAACCACCGCTCGGCCGCCTGCTGCCGAGATCGCACGCTCTGGTCGAGGATCCGGACCGCTCGTGGGTGCCGCGGCCGCGGCCTCCTTCGCGAATCTCGATGTCGCACAGAATGACACGGCCCTGCTCGTCGGTGGTCTCGCACACTCCGCCTGGTGGCAGGTCCGGCTCGCGCGCGCGGATCCCGATTTCGGCGTCCGCCCACTTTCCGACGCCTTGCGCGATCCGCACCTCGATGTGCGCGAGGCAGCGGTACTGTCGTTGGCCACCTGGCCACACACCGGGGCGGCGCACGATGCTCTGCAGCTGGCGAACGATGACAGCGATGCGGATGTGCGCGCCTATGCGCGCCGCGCGTTGGACAGTGTGCACCCATTGTCGTGGCCGCACACCGCCCGGCTCGTGTCCACAACGAGAATCGGATGTTCGGAATCGGCGATGGTTCGCTTGTCCACCAGAAACAGATAGTAGGGCGGTGGTGCGGGCAGCAGACTCTCCAACTTCTCCACCGTCAGACCTTCGAAGCGACGGTCATCGACAGTTGTGATGCCCGCGTATGCGAGTGTCACATCATCGAGATCCCGCGGCCGAAGTGCTGCGTCCAGCGTTTCAGCCCAAGCGGCATCGTCGGCGAAATCGGTTCTGATGAAAAACGATTCGTCGTCCGGCAGCAGCAACACGTTTTCCACTCGCGCCGAGGTCGGTCTCATATCACCCGAACACACGGCCAACAGAAGCACAGCCAACGCAGTCGCCCCTACCGGACCAAACCTCACGATCGGAAAGCCTACCCACCTCCAGAGCTGGCGATGGGACCAGTTGGGCCCGCGCCTAATTCACTGGCACAACCAGCCTTCACTCCGACGGAGTGCGGGCTCGATGCGGCCATCGACCGCCGCGCTCGAGTCGAAATCGGTTTATGCGCAGCGGAATTGGAAACCAGCAAGCGGTGTCGTGCCGGGTGCCACGTCGACCTGAACATAGGCGATGCTCGCCAATTCACAGCCGGAGGGAACGGAGGTCACCTGTGCCTGGTAGCAGCCGTTCGGGAAGGTCTGCGTCACGGTTCCATCGCCGCCGGTCGTCAAGGTGGCCAGCACCGGACCGGCGGCGCAGGTGGTGATGCCGACCGCGACACCCGTCACCGGCAGTTGATCGGTGCCGGTGGTCGCCCGCACCTTCAGCGGACCGTCGCCCGGTGCCTGCGCACCGGCCGCGCAACCGGGCAGCACCGCCACCACTGCGGCACCGAGTACGGATGTGACGAGCAGCGTGTTACGCAAGCGAGTCTCCTTCGGCGGGGCGGATCCGGGTGATCGTGCCCTGCCACCGTATGCCAAACCGACCGGCTCAGCCACGACCCGGGGCCGCCAGTCGCGCCGATAATCAGACTGGATCCGCGATAACCACCACACCACTGGCCGCATCGGCCAGCGAAACCGTCCGCGAGGCAGCATCATCCACGTGCACGCGCGGATGATCGGGCACCTCGTATTCGTAATACGCACCCGGCCCATAGAATTGGCCGTACTTCACCACCACTCCGCCGATGTCGAGCACCGCGGCCTCATGTTCCTGGATGGCGCCACCGCGACCGGCGGCAGCTCCCACGCAATACTCTGGGCGAGAAGCCGTTTCGCGCCCGCGGCCTGCGCGGCCGCGATCAGATTGCTGGTGCCCTCGGTGCGGATACGCGCGTTCGCACCGGCGAGTTCCGGAAGCAACGCGGCATCGTCGGGCAGATCGGTGAGCTGATGCATCACCAGCTCCGGACCGACCGCGGCGGTGAGCGCGTCGAGGTCGTACACGTCGCACACGACTGGTTCCGCACCAGCGGCGCGCACCTGGTCGGCCTCGGCCGCAGGCCGGGTCATCCCTGCAACCTCGTGTCCGGCCGTGATCAACAAGGGCAACAACCGGATCCGATGACGCCGGGCGCACCGGCCAGATAGATCGGCATCCGAACCACCCCAATTCTTGGATGGAAAGTGGGAAAGGCCGCCGCATAGCTGGTCATATGCTCTGGACCCGGCGGTATCGAGAAAGATGGAAGATCCATCTCGGATATCGGCCGGATGCCCAGACTCGGGTATCCGACGCACTGAAGCGCACGCGGCAGCCGAAGCGGCCGTAGGCACCCGCGCCTACGTCGCCGAACGCGCCACCGGCGGGTTTTCCAAGCGCGAGATCATCCGATGCCTGGAGCGCTACGTCGCCCGCCAGACCTACCGCGACCTCGCCCGCGCCAGGACTTGACGATCTATAGGACCATCGCGGCCGTATGGAAGTGAACCGGGCGGTACTGTTCTTGTACGTCATCCAAGCGGGGGGTGTTCCAGGAATTCGACGGAGTAGTTGAAGGACGAGGCGATGAACATTCCTGGTGTCGCCACCGTAGCTGCGGCTGTGAGCGGCGGTGTGCGGATGTTGCAGGTCGGTGTGTCGGGTGCGGTGACGGCGGCTGGTGTAGCGCAGACCGTGGCGGGCCCGGTAGTGAGGTCTGTGGGCGATACGAGCGTTCGGGTGCTGGGCGGCTCGCCTCAGTCAGGGCCGTCGGTGGCTTGGGATACCGGCCGACGGCTGCATTTGGACCTGGATCCGTTGCTGCCGTTTCCGCATTGGGTCGATGGCGCGGTCGGGCTGGAAACCGTGGTGCGGGCGATGCCTGGGGTGCGGACCGCGCACGTGGAGAGCGGCTTGGGTCGCTTGGTGGTCGAGCACGAGGGCTCTGCCGACCCCACGGAGATTTGGCAGCGCATGCGTGCGGCGGCCGAGATCGAAGCCGCCGACATTGATGTCGCTGCGGAACGGAAGTCCCAGGCCGTTCCTTTCGCGGATCCCGGTGATCCGCTCGCGATGGTGATGCCGCTGGCTGCGGCCGGGATCGATGTGGTGGCCGTCGCTGCGGCGATCACCGGACGGATCGGCAGGTTGCCGCTGCTCCCGCGGACAGCGCGGGCGGCGGCGGCGGTGGTCAATCACCAGCCGCGGGTGGTGGCGCTGCTGGAATCGCATCTGGGCCGGCTCGGCGCGGATCTTGTGATGAGCGCGTCGACTGCGGCGACACATGGTTTGAGCGGGTCGGTCGGTGGGCCGGTGCTGGACCTGCTGCAGCGTGGCGTCCAGGTGTCGGAAGCTCTCGCCCATCGCAGGACCTGGCGTCGGCGCGAACCCGAGCTCGCGTCGCCGCTGCGGCCGCAGGCCCCGATCGTGCCGGTCATCTCCTCGGCTGGCAAGGACCTGCAGACGCCGCGGCACGGCTGGACCGCTGCGGCCGTCGGCGAGTTGTCGCACGTGGCCGTCGATGCCGCTATCGATAGCGCCAAGGGAGCTGTGTCGGGGGTGGTGGAGCAGTACGCGAATCAGGCGGCGAACGGCTCGCTGGTCGCCGCGGCGGGCACGTTGCTGGCCGGCGGTGGCACCGAGGACGCCGCCGACGCGGTACTGGCCGGGGTGCCGAAAGCTGCGCACCTCGGACGGGAGGGATTCGCCGCGCTGCTGGGACGCGGCCTGGCCAAAGCCGGACAGCTGGTGCTGGATCCGGGGGCCTTGCGCCGACTGGACCGGATCCAGGTCGTGGTCGTCGACGGCGCCGCACTACGCGGCGACGCGCGGGCCGTATCGAAGGCGCACGGAGATCTGCCAGGCTGGGACGACGACCGCGTCTACGAGGTCGCCGATGCGCTGCTACACGGCGAGCAGGCGCCGGATCCGGACGCCGACGAACTGCCCGCCACCGGAGCCCGCCTGCGCTGGCGTCGCGGGCAGGTGTCCTCGGCTCCCGCGCAGGGCGTCGAACATGCCGACCTCGTCGTCGCCGGACAGAACGTCGGCCATGTCGAAATCGTTTGGGAGATAGATCCTTTCGCGGTCCCGCTGCTGCAGACCGCGAACCACACCGGGACACGGGTGGTGCTACGACACGTGGCCGGAACCGAGGAGCTCACCGCCAGTGTGGCCGCAGCGCACCCGTCGGGTACACCACTGGTTGCGCTGGTGCGTGAGCTGCGTGCGGACCGCGGACCGGTACTGCTGATCACCGCGCTGCACCCGGACGTCGCGTCCACCGACACCCTGGCGGCCTTGGCCGTCGCCGACGTCGCAGTGGCACTCGACGACCCGCGGGCGGCCACACCATGGAGCGCCGACATCATCACCGGCCCCGACCTCGCCGCCGCGGTACGGATCCTGTCGGTGCTGCCGACGGCGCGACGGGTCAGCGAATCCTCGGTGCGTCTGGCTCAAGGAGGCAGCACCCTCGCCGGTTTGTTGCTCGTCACCGGGGAAACCGGTGCAAACGGCCGGGCGGGCCTGCGTCACGTGTTCAGTCCAGTTGCCGCGGCCGGTGCGGCCGCGCTCGCATCGGGGGCGATAGCCGCAGGCCAGGTTCTCCGGTTGCCCGATCCCACGCCGCAACCGTTGACGGCGTGGCATGCCCTGGATCCGGAGATCGTCTACTCCCGTCTCGGCGGCGGCGCCCGGCCATTGGCCGCCGAACCCGGCGCCTCGCCGTGGCGGCGACGGCTGGCCGATCTGTCCGACAATGCGGCGCTGGTGCCGCTGCGGGTGCCCCTGCGAGCGCTGCAGCAATTGACGGCCGCGACCCGAGCTGAGCTGCACGATCCCCTGACCCCGATCCTTGCGGTCGGCGCGGCCGCATCGGCGATTCTGGGCAGCAATATCGACGCGATCCTGGTCGGCGGCGTGATGACGGTCAACGCGTTCGTCGGCGGTGTGCAACGACTGCGGGCCGAAAACGCCGCCGCCGCCCTGTTCGCCGAACAAGATCAACTCGCGAAACGGGTCGTGGTACCGGCGATGGCCACGATCCGCCGACGCCTGCAGTCCGCCCGGCACGCCGAACGCACGGTGACGGTGACAGCCACCCGCCTGCGCCCGGGCGATGTCATCGAGCTGACCGCCCCGGACGTGGTGCCCGCCGATGCCCGGCTGCTGGTGGCCGACGACCTCGAGGTCGACGAATCCCTGTTGACCGGGGAATCGCTGCCGGTGGTCAAACAGGTGGAACCCGTCTTGGTCGACGCTGGGTCCGACCGCGCCAGCATGGTGTTCGAAGGCAGCACGATCGTCGCCGGACACGCTCGCGCCATCGTGGTGGCGACCGGTGCGGGCACGGCCGCGCAGCGGGCGATTTCGGCCGTGTCCGACGTGGGCCCGTCGGCGGGGGTACAGGCCCGTTTGCGGCAGCTCACCGGCAAGGTGCTGCCGTTGACGCTCGCCGGGGGAGCCGCCGTGGCCGGTTTGGCGCTGGCTCACCGTGCTCCGCTGCGGCGAGCCGTTGCCGACGGCGTCGCGATCGCGGTAGCCGCGGTGCCCGAAGGACTGCCACTGGTGGCTACACTCGCCCAGCTCGCCGCGGCCCGCCGACTGTCGGGCCGCGGTGTGCTGGTCCGCACCCCGCGCACACTCGAAGCGCTGGGGCGCGTGCAGACCGTGTGCTTCGACAAGACAGGCACACTGACCGAAAACCGTCTGCACGTCGTCGCGGCGGTCCCCGCCGGCGCGAATCTCGAGGCGCCGGAACCCGGACTCGACACGCCGCGGGCAGGACAGGTGATCCGAGCAGCTGCCCGGGCCTGTCCACGACCGCATGACGGCCAAGGACACGCCCATGCCACCGACGAGGCCATCCTGACCGTCGCGGGTTCCGCGCCGACTGCTCCCGCGCAGCCGTGGACGGCACTGGCCGCGGTGCCGTTCGAGTCCAGTCGCGGCTATGCCGCCGCGGTCGGTGTGGTCGGCGACGATGCTGGACCGCTATCGCGGGCGCCGGTGTTGATTCTCAAGGGCGCCCCCGAGAGGATCTTGCCGCGCTGCCGGTTCGCCGACGGTGCGGTCGACCGCGATCATGCCGAAAGCCTGGTGCACAGGCTGGCCGAGCGCGGCCAGCGCGTGATCGCCGTCGCCCAGCGCAGCTGGGACCAGACCAGCGCGGCGGCCGAGGATGCCGACGCTGCCGTCATCGACGAGGCCGCACGGGATCTGGAGTTGATCGGCTGCCTCGGGCTCGCGGACGTCGCCCGTCCGTCGGCACGCCCGCTGCTGGAGGAACTCGCCGCCGCCGGACAGCACGTCGTGTTGATCACCGGCGATCACCCCGTCACCGCCGCGGCGATCGCCCGTCAGCTCGGTCTGCCGTGCGATGGCCGGGTTGTCACCGGTGCCGAACTGGCTGCCCTCGACGAACAGGGGCGCAGCGAGCTCGCCGCCGGGACGCAGGTGTTCGCGCGAGTCAGTCCCGAACAGAAGGTGCAGGTCATCTGCGCTCTGCGACGCGGTGGAAGAGTCACGGCCATGGTCGGGGACGGCGCCAACGATGCCGCCGCCATTCGTATCGCGGACGTGGGCATCGGAGTCCACGGCCGGGGATCGTTCGCAGCACGCAATGCCGCCGATCTCGTCTTGACGCGGGAAGATCTGACGGCCCTGCTCGATGCGCTGGTCGAGGGCCGCCACATGTGGAGCAGCGTGCGTGACGCCCTGACCATCTTGCTCGGCGGAAACGCCGGAGAGGTCGCGTTCACCATCCTCGGCACCGCCCTCGGTCGCGGCCGGGCGCCGGTGGGAACCAGGCAGCTGCTGTTGGTGAATCTGTTCACCGACATGTTCCCGGCGCTGGCGGTCGCGGTTACTCCGCAGCACCCCGAGCCCGAAACCGACGGCGAGCCAGCGGTCTCGGCGTACCGGCACGCGGTCCTGACCGAGCCGACACCCTCGCTCGACCGCCCACTGGTCCAGCAGATCCTCAGCCGCGGCGCCGCGACCGCCGCCGGCGCCACCGCCGCATGGGCGATCGGGAACTGGACCCCCGGAACCCGCAGACGCTCTGCGACCATGGGCCTGACCGCATTGGTGGCCACCCAGTTGGCGCAAACTCTGCTCACCCGCAGGCACAGTCCGCTGGTCGTGGCTACCGCACTCGGCAGCGCGATGACATTGGCAGCGATCGTGCAAACCCCCGGCATCAGTCACTTCTTCGGGTGCACCCCGCTGGGACCGGTCGCATGGACTGGCGTTCTCGCCGCCACGGCGACCGCCACCGTGTTGTCGGTCGTGACCCCCGCCTCGCTGACCAAGATCACCGGTGTTGCCGGCGACCCCGGGGGAAAGCCCGCCTGAGCCCGCCCCCTATCGGGGCTGCGTGAGGTGGTCGGTGCCGAGCCGGTTGATTGCAGGGGCGGTGCCCCACCGAGAGATCGCTTCCCGCGAGCTCACCGCACAGGCACACAGGCGATGGTCGTCGGTGCATCGTCTCGAATTGCTCGTCAGATCGCGGGGTTCAAATTATGTGGCCTTCGACGACCCCAGTGGCGACGAGCACCAACCACACCGAGCGAGCCGATCGGTGCGGTGCGGGACGCCGCTCTGGCTCCTATTCGGCTTGTGCCATGCCGTAGATGCCCGCGGCGGCCATGACGACGGCGAACAAGCACACCCACCGACACCCGAATCCGGCAGACCCGTCACCTTGTCACCGTGCACAGCGTCGACATGGACGCCGATCTCGCAACCAGCACGCGAACATCCAGGCTTCACCGTTGTGCCCGGATCCACCGTGATCCGCGACATTGCGATATCGCGAGTCGTTGCGCGCCTGGTCCTGACCGCCATCGGGCACCGGGCTGGCTCGGCTACCCGATCCGGGACTGGCGATGAGGCTCGGGCCGCACGCTCGAGCCTTGCCGCACCTGCCCTGCCGCTGTCACCTCCCGGCGGATCAGCCGCGCTCGAGGCTTTTGCGGATTTCTGATATCGCGTCCAGCCGGGCCTGCACGCCGGACAGGTCGGCCGCCAACGCGTTGCGGTTGTAACTGGTTGTGGCGGAGGCATATTGGGCGACGGCGTCTTCGATGCCTTCGACGGCCTCGGTGGCCTCGGGCAGGCGCTGGTCGCGATGTGGCTGTGGGAGTACCGAAATCGCGACCAACTGATCGTCGACGGCCAGCGCCGACTGTTCCAGTCCCGCGCGCAACACGATCGTGGTGCCGTCGTCGATCGCGTTGATCGTGTGCAGAGCGGTCATCGCATCGCGCAGGCGGCGGTGCAGGCGGGCCTCGGGGTCGTGCGAGCGGGCCCACGACGCGGGGGCGCGGGTGCGCCGGCCGGGGATGATCTCGTTGTCAGCGGCCATCGACTTGCGTTGGCGCCGTGCGAGGGCGAGCACGCCCGCCAACGCCGCGCCGATGAGGATGACAAGGATCACGACGACGGCCGCCACGCACTACCTCCTCGAATGGGTGCCACCGCTGGCACCGTGTTTGTGCAGCACCGAATACACGATGACCACCGCGATGATCACCAGCACCGTGGCCGCGATCGCGACCGCGATCTTGATCTTGCTCCAGGGCCGGTCGCCGGCCACCTGCCCGGTGAGCCCGTTGATGTAGACCTGGAACGGTTTGTCGTTGTACATCACCGTCAGCAGCCAGATAGGCAGTAGCAGATGTTTGAAGCCCAGATAGTTCCACTGTGTCTGCAGATCATGTACGCGCTGGTGGTCGCCGCCGATATCGCTGCGGACAGTGTTTTCGATGGCTTGTTCCATCCGCTGCTGTGCCTCGGGCAACGACTGTTCGGCATCGTTGTCGTAAGTCCGGCACAGATGTCCGGCAACGAATTCCGGTGAATAGGCCCGCGCCTGCTCGACCGGCCACGGCTCGAGCGCCCGGATCCACTCCCGCTTCAGGTTGTCGTTGGCGAGCACCGGCAGGTCCGCGAAATCGTTGCTGACCTCTCCGGATACGTGATGCCAGTGGATCCGCGTCTCGTACTCGGGATCACCGTCCTCGTCGGTGCCGACCCGGACCTGGTATTCGTCGCCACGCTCACCCTCGTAGTACGTGTGGGTGTCGGCGTCGTAGGTGAAGTAGGCGGTGTAGAGGCTCGACAGCGCTCCGACGCGGCGGTACTTCTTGAAGTCCGTCGGCGCGAACCACTTTCTGGCGACCCAGCTTTCGATGAGCTGGCGGGCCTGGGTCTCATCGACCCGGAACGGCACCACGCCGTCGACGGGCAAGCGGGTCGGCGCATTGTGCACATCGTCGCGCTGAATCGGCGTGGCACAGTATGGACATCTGGTCGCGGTCAGGCTCCCGGTGAATGCGGTGTGGCCACCGCAGTTCTGGCACACCACTTCCCGTTGACCGGTGAGCTGCGGTCCGGCCTGCGCCGATTGCAGCGCCCGCAATTCTGTCATCGCCGCATGCAGTTCGCGTGATCGCACCGCGACGTTCGCTGCGGTGATCTCGGAGTAATTGCCGCAGTGCGGGCAGCGCAGCTTCTGGCTGGCGATGTCGAAGCCGAGTTGACCGCCACACGCCGAACACGGGTAGGTGCGGGTCAATTCGGTGCGATGCAGCATCGCGCGATCCGGCGGGGATGACGGTGCCTGCTGGGGCGGGGCCTGCGCGGGCACCGGTGGCCGCGCAGCCTGTGCTGGAATAGGTGGCACAGCCGGACCCGGGAACGCCTGAACCTGCCCGGAGCATGGCTGCGGCTCCCGGGCGGGCAGCGGCGGCGGAGCCGGTGCTGGCTGGGTTTGTCCCGGCAAAGGGGGTGGAGCCTGGTCGGATACCGGTGGCCGAGCGTGCCCGGCTACCGGCAGCGGCGGCGGGTGCTGCGGTTCGTCATTCATCATTTTCGCTGATCGGTTCATGCGGGACTGCGGTCGGTGCGCAACCAGCGCCGCTGCGCGAGGGCAGCAGGAGCGCTAGCGTGCGGGAGCCGAATCAGCCCTGTTGCGCGGGCGGCATGGGCGGCGGCGTGCCGGGCAGCGGCGGCGGGGCGGCGAAAATAGGTTGCAGCGCAGGCACACTCGACGCCGCTGCCCACCCGGACATGCTCGAATTCCACACCATCGTCTCCGGCGTGACCTGGCCGTTGAGGAACCCCTGCTGGATCTGGGCAATGGTGAAAGGCCCTGCGGCCTGGCCATTCTGCTCCACGTGGAAACTCGCCTGCGAGGGCAGCGGCGGCGGCGTAGCAGCAGCAGGCGGCGCCGCCGGTGCGGCGAATCCCCCCTGGAAGGTACCCGCCATCTGGGCCCCCATCGCGACACCCATACCCGCCTGCATCGCGCCACCCATGACCCCACCGCCCGGGTTCTGCGCGGCGGCGACCATCGCCTGCGCCGCCGAAGCCTGCTGGTAGCGGTTCATATCACCTAGGTTGTTGACGAACCCGCTCTCCTCGACGCCGCGCGCAACACCCCGCGTCATCGCCTGGGTGATTTCCTCGGGCAGCGAGATCGTCATAGTGACCGCGTCGATGCCCAGACCGAACGAGACCACCCGCTGGGCCACGAACTCGCGCAGCTTGTCGGACAATTCGACCTGACGGCCCTGCAGATCGATCGCACCAAGCCCGCTCGCCATGACCATATCCGAGAACGCCAACGCGATATTGCGCCGGATCATCTCGGTGATCTGCTCCATGTCGACCACGCTCTCGGTTCCGATCACCTGACGCAGGAAAGCCTCGGGATCGATCACCTTGACGATGGTGGTGCCGTTCGCGCGCACCTGCACCATCCGGAAGTCGGGATCACGCACTGTAACCGGTTGCGGTGTGCCCCAACGCAAGTCGGTGACCGGACGGGTATTGACGTAATACACCTCGGACCGGAAAGGGCTGTTGAACCCGTGCCGCCACCCCTGCAGGGTGGACATGAT
>FTJU01002595.1_pt1 | contig 16517 bp, 18 predicted proteins | sample 1658961 | NCBI WGS metagenome assembly FTJU01 (sample SAMEA3914878, study PRJEB12502) | metagenome | biome: forest; material: soil | place: USA | collected 2012-03-12 | depth 0.3 m | reverse complement strand
CGCGACCGGGAACGCGGTAGCGACACTAAGCACATGCAACGAGGCACAGGAGACCCGATCTGGTGAACAAGCCAAGTACCCGCACCGTCGTCGCGCTATGCGTGGCGGCCCTACTGGTGTTCACCGTCGCCTTCGTCGGCGTGTTGACGGTGCTCGTCCGCAAGGCGGGCCACCCTGACCCGACGGTCACCGCATACGCCCACGGCAAAACGGTCACGGTGCCCCCATTCCTGTACTGCACAGTGAAAATGGAGGACTGCAAGTACGGCGAGACCGTCGTCCTCGATGTCCCCGCCGGGTATCCCCTGCAGCTGTCACTACCGAAGCGGATCGCCGACGCGCCGTGGCTGGCACAGCTGGTCTACGCCCTGCCCACCGGCGAGAAGGTGGACCGGGTGGTGAGCCGCAACGACTTCCCCGAGGGCGCCCTCGCGGTCACCATCGATTCGAAGCCGGAGCCCGAATTGCGGCTCGTCGGTATCGAATTGCAGCTGCCGATCCTCGCGCGCGATGAGACCGGCCGCGAGTTCTACGTGCCGCACGCGGCCTGGTCGATCAGTACCTCTTCGTAGCGACTGCTTGCGGGTCACTCGAAAGGGCTGGCCCGAAAACGACTCGCGCGCTGTCCGATAGGCCGGGCAGCGCGCGAAATTCGTTATCCGCGAATGTCAGTGATCGAGTTCGCGCGCGACCGCCCGCACCACTTCCGAAATGCGCTGCGCGGTCTTGCGATCCGGGTACCTACCCTTGCGCAGATCCGGCTGCACCTTGGCCTCGAGCAGGGTGATCATGTCCTCGACCATCCCGTGCAGCTCGTCCGGTGTGTGCTTGCGTGCGGCCGGTTCCTTGTGCGCCCCGCGATCGCGGTCCTGGTTCTGTCGGACCGAGGGCGGCGATTCGAGCACCTTCAGACTCAGCGCCTGCGGCCCACGGCGACCGGCGGCCATGCCGAATTCGACGCGCTGACCGGGCTTGAGCCCGTCCACGCCGGCAGGCAGCGCGGACGAACGGACATAGACATCCTCACCCTCGTCCTGGGAAAGGAAGCCGAAGCCCTTTTCGACGTCGTACCACTTCACCCTGCCGGTCGGCACTGCACTCACCCGTTCATCGTCGAAACTCGAGCCCCAGTGGCCCGAGAACATCCGTCTGCTCAGGTACTCGTCCGGCATACCGCCTCGGACAACGCCTGTCAGCTTCCGAAAAGAACGCGCCCCACAGCTGTGCAGGACGCGATTGACACAGAGTCTACCCCGGTGCGAATAACGCAAGCACATCAGTTTTACGGTCGAGCAGTGACGAACCCCTCCGCGCCACCGCCTCCGAGCCGCTCACCCCGTCGTGCGGGCGACCGGTTGCTGTATGTGGCCCTCGGTCTGTTCGCGATCGGCTTGCTCGCCATCGTCGCCATATTTCTGACGCCGGTCCTGAGTGATTCCGACCCGGGTCTGTGGCTGTATCTGCTGGCGATGTTGGCGCCACTCGGTTTCCTCTGCGCCGTCGTCTTCGCACTGTGGTCCGGGCGACGATCGCGCTAAACGTTTACCCCTGCTAATCGTTACCGAATCGCAGGTGTGATACTCGTCACATCACAGCGCGATAACGGCACGGCGGCGTCACGCGACAGGCCCGTTCACACCACGCCTCAGCTGCGCGGAAGCGTCACCGGCGCAACCGATACCGGTCCGAGACCCGAAGGGACCCGCCGGTTACCAAATAGTGATTTTTCCCGCCGATCGTCGTACGGTCTTACCCAGCCGGGACAACCGGCGACCACCGGCCCGCCGCATCGAACCTCGCCCCGCGGGTACCGGACCCCAACGGAATCAGGGGTGAGGGCGGGACGGACGACCTCTCCGTCCGGACCACTTGCAGATGCGTACGAGAGGCAGAAGAACCCGATATGAGTGGACGCCATCGCAAGCCAACCTCCACCGGGCGCACCGTAGCCAAGGTCGCCGTCACCGGCGCAATTATCGGCACCGCTGGTGTGGCTCTCGCTGGAAACGCCAGCGCGGCACCCGACCAGGATTGGGATCGCCTCGCGCAGTGCGAGGCCGGAGGCAACTGGGGCATCAACACCGGCAACGGTTTCCAGGGCGGACTTCAGTTCTCCCCCTCCACCTGGAGTGCTCACGGCGGCGGCGAATACGCCGCGACCGCCAACCAGGCCAGCCGCGAGCAGCAGATCGCGGTCGCCGAGAAGGTCCTCGCCAGCCAGGGCTGGGGCGCTTGGCCCTCCTGCTCGTCCTCGCTCGGCCTGAGCAGCGCATCCACCCCGCGCAGCGCTCCCTCCTCCACCGAGACCCCGCGCTGGAACCCGACCCCGGCTGCTCCGGAGCAGGCCGTTGCCGACCCCAGCCAGCAGGTGTTCGACGCGATCGACCGCGCCGTCGCCGTCGTCCAGGGCCAGGGTGTGCAGATCCCGCAGGAAGCCCTCGATTTCTTCAATGCCGCCAAGGGCACTCAGCTCGATCCGGCAGTCGTGAACTTCTACGAGGCGAACAAGGGCCTGCTGCCCTCCTGAGTCGTCCCGAAGCAGTGTTCGATTCGCGGCCGTCGCGGGTTCCGCTGTGCGCTAACGCCTCCGGTTGCGTCGCTCATGCCGCCGATACGAAGAAGGTCCCCGCATCCAGGTGATGCGGGGACCTTCTTCGTATCGGCGGGTTTTCCGTCCGGGGGCCGAGCGGTGTGCCGCTCAGCGGTTGATCACCGTGTTCGGGTGCATGTACGGCAGCTGATCGGCCGGGACCGGAAACTCGGTGTCCTCACCGAACGGCGAGAGCCCACCGGAACGAGTCGACGACAGTTCGGTGACCGCGTGGCCACCGTCCTCGATCGAGGGCCAGCCATTGTCGACATAGGGTTTCTTAGATTTATTCACCACGACCACATGCTAACGCGGTGCATACCGGCGCTCCTGCCCCGGCAGACAAATCTCCTGCACCGTAGGCTGGATCAGATGACTGCGACCGAATCCCTGGCCGGGTGGCTCGCGGCTCGCAGCGATGCGCAGCTGGTCGCCTTGCTCGAACTCCGGCCCGATCTGGCCGTGCCACTGCCCTCTTCCATGGCGGTGCTCGCGGCCCGCGCCGAGCAGCGCGCGTCGGTCCTACGTGCCAGCGATGACCTGGACACACTCGAGTTCGCGATCGTGGAAACCCTTGCGGTGCACCGGGCGACGAGCTCCGGCGCGACGCCGATGAGTCGCAAGGCATTGCGCTTGCAGTTGAAAGATCGGGTGAAGGTCGCGGCGATCGATGCCGCGCTGGCCCGTCTGTCCGAGCGCGCACTGATCTGGCACGACGGCGACGCCCTACATCTGATCCCGGCCACCGCCGAGGCGCTGCCGTGGCCGATCGGCAGCACCACCGAAATTCCGGACGCGCTGACCGAGCCCGAGGTGGTCGCGGCCCTCGCGGCCGCTTCGCCCGCCGAACGCACGCTGCTGGATAAGCTGGCTACCACGGGTCCGCGCGGGCGCACCAGGGATGCCGCACCGGGCACACCGACCGACCGCCCGATCCAGCAACTGCTCGGCCGCCGATTGCTGCACTGGATCGACGAGGAGACGGTCGAACTCCCGGTCACCGTCGGCCAGGTGCTGCGCCGAGAACCGGTGAGCCATCCGCACGCGCTACGACCGCCGGAGCCGACACCGACGAAGCACACCCCCACCGAAGTGAACGCCGTCGCGGCAGGCGAAGTAGGCGAGCTGCTGCGGCACTGTGCCGACATTCTGGAGGCGCTCGGCCAGGCGCCCGCACCAGCATTGCGCGCGGGTGGGCTGGGGGTGCGGGAGCTGCGGCGCATCGCCAAGCAGACCGGTATCGACGAGCCGCGCGCCGGACTGCTCGTCGAACTGCTGGCCGCGGCCAAACTCGTCGAGAAGGGTATGCCGGACCCGCCACCGGAATTCGACGCCACCGACGACTTCTGGGCGCCGACGCCGGCCGCCGACGGCTGGCGGGACGCACCGCCCGCGCGCCGCTGGGTGGCGCTGGCACAGGCCTGGCTGGACCTGGACCGTATGCCGTGGATGATCGGCATGCGCGACGCCAACGACAAACCGCTGGCGGCATTGTCGATCGAACTTCGCACCCCACACGCACCACGTGACCGACGCACCGTGCTGAATCTGCTGGCCGAATATCCGACCGGCACCGCGCTGGACCCCGCTGATATAGGCCGACTGCTGGCCTGGCGGCAACCGCGGTGGCGCAGGCACTTTCGCGCCGAGGCGGTCGAGCACACGCTGGCTGAGGCCGCGACGCTCGGTTTCATCGGACGTGGTGCGCTCGGCACACCGGCCCGGGCGCTACTACACGGTCCGCTGACCAGCACGTCCGATGCCGAGACCGAAATGGAATCGGCATTGCCGGAGCCGATCGACCATGTGCTGGTCCAGGCGGATCTGACGGTCGTCGCGCCCGGTCCGCTGACGCCGGAGCTACAGAGCCGGGTGGCACTCGTGGCCGATATCGAATCCGCGGGTGCGGCAACGGTTTACCGGATCAGCGATAGGTCGGTGCGGCGGGCGCTGGATGCCGGCATGACCGCGGCCGAACTACATACGCTGTTCACCACGCACTCCCGCACCCCGATCCCGCAATCGCTGACCTATCTGATCGATGACGTCGCGCGCAGGCATGGCCAGCTCCGGGCCGGGATGGCGCAGTCGTTCGCCCGCAGTGACGATCCGGCACTGCTCGCACAGGTGCTGAGCTCACCGGTGGCGAGCGAACTCGCGCTGCGGGCCATCGCACCCACCGTCGTCATCGCCCAGGCGCCGCTCGGCGAATTGCTCGAACGGTTGCGCGCGGCCGGATTCGCGCCGGCCGGTGAGGATTCCGCGGGCACCATTGTCGATCTACGCCCGCGTGGTGCCCGGATCGCGGTGCGCCCGCATGCCAGGCAGCCGTATCGTCCGACGCCGCCGAGCACCGAACAGCTGACCCTGCTCGTCGCGGAATTGCGCGCGGGTGAGCGGGCCGCCAGCGCCCGCAATGTCCAGTCGGTGCGCCCTGACGGCACCAGAACGAGTACCGCCGCAACCCTGGCGCTGCTGCAATTGGCGGCGCGGGTGCGGCGGTCGGTCAATATCGGTTATGTCGACGCCCAGGGCGTCGCGTCACAGCGCGTGGTCGAACCACTGAAGGTCGGCAACGGCCAGCTCGACGCACTGGACCCGGTGACCGGCGCGATCCGGCATTTCACCTTGCACCGGATCGCGTCGGTCGCCCTACTCGAGTAGTCAGCCCTTCGCGGCGCCGAGGCAGAAGGTGACCTTCGGATCCGGAACGGTCACGAAGCTGGTGGCATCCGCGCCGCACCCCAATTCGTTGGCTTCGCCGTCGATGCGCTGGACTACTTTGAAGCTGGCTTCGGCGGAGGAGCAGTCCACGTACTTGTACGGGTTGGCCCCGACATCGGCGTAGCAGCTGCCCTTCTTGAAGTTCGGCGCGAGGCACATGTAGGCCTTGCCGCCACTGACCAGGTCCTCGGTGTAGGTGGTGTATTCGGCTGCGCATTCGAGCTTCTGGTCCGCGGTCTTGACCACCCGGTAAACCGCCTTCGGCGACGAGCAGTCCTCCGGCGCGGACTTGGTGGCCGAAGACGAACTGTCGGTGACATTGATGCAGTCACCGACCTTCGCCTTGGCGGTGTCGGACTTGCTTGCATTGTCGAGCGCCGAACAACCGGTCACCACGGCCACCAATGCGCCCACCGCCAGGAGGGCGAGCACAATGCGTGCCAGCAGCCTCATTCCTGGGAACTTCAACGTGAAACCCTCTCTCACCGAACATGTTCACGGCAGTTGTGAACGCGGTGAGGATACCGTCACGGTCATCCGACCCGCATCAGCAGTTCGGACGACCGACCAAATCCGGGACGCGACTCAGTACAGCCCGTAGAGTCTGGTCAGCCCCATCAGCCCGAAGCCGACGAATTTCGGAATTAGGTTGACCAGGACTGCGATGCCTAAACTGTTCACTACCAATGCCTTTCGTATGACGAGCACATGGACGTTTGTCCAGCATGTGCACTCTGTCGCTTCCGAAGGCCCGGTCGTTACGCTTGGCGAGTATGAGGCTCGATGAGGTCGCCGTCGACTTGTACGGACTCGACCCTGCTGAGTTCATCGCCGCCAGGGCGGCACGCGTCTCCGAGGCCAAGAATGCGGGCGATAGGGAACTCGCGGCCGCCATCGGCAAACTGCGTAAGCCGACAGTGGTCGCCTGGACGGTGAATCTGCTGGCCCGCGCGGCGCCCGATGATGTCGATGCGCTGCTACGACTCGGGGGCGCACTGCGAACGGCGCAACGGGAATTGTCCGGCGATCAGTTGCGCGCACTGACGACGCAGCGGCAGCAGGTCGTCAATGCACTCGCCAAGCGGGCGGGCGCACTGGCCGCCGATCGCGGGCATCCGGTCACCGAAGTCATGCTGCGCGAAGCGGGACAGACGCTTACGGCGGCACTGGCCGACGATGCGGTCGCCGAGCAGGTGCGCAGCGGGACACTGGCGACAGCGGCGAGTTATGCTGGTTTCGGACCGGGTGGTACGACACTCACCTCGGTAACCGGAAAGGGCGCAACAAAATCCGCCGAACCAGTAGCCGAGGACACTGCACGCCACGAACTCGATGACGCACTCGAAGCCCTCGAATCGGCCCGTGCGGCACGGGATTCGGCGCTGACCGAGGCCGAAGAGACGGCAAATCGACTGGCCGAGAGCGAATCCCGCATCGAGGCGCTGCGCGAAAAGCTGGCGCATGCCGAACAGCGGAAGCAGTTCGCCCGCACCGCCGATCGCGGTGCGCAGGATCAATTACGCGCGGCTCAGAAACAGCTCGATCGGGCTGAGCGCCGGGTGGAACGGGCCCGCGAGCGCGTCGACTGAACGTCAACCGCGCAGTGCGCCCGGAAAAAGGTACTCGTCCGGGGGCAGCGTGGTGCGGTTCAACCAGGCGTCGAAGAAACCGCTCAGATCGGTTGTGGATTTCGACTGCATGAACGTGCGAAACTCCGGCATCGAGGCATTGCCATAAGCGTGCGCGGCATTGAATGCCCGGACGGCGGCGAAGAATATGTCGTCACCGAGTTGCTTACGCAGGGCGTGCAGGAAAAGCGGGCCGCGATAGTAGACGGAGGTGAATTCATTTCCGACGCCCGGGTTTTCCAGCGGGATATCCCAGAATTTCTGGTCGGCACGGTATTTTCGAATGGTCTCGCGGTAGGCGGCGTCGACGTCCTTGCCCTCCATGCGCTCCGGCCACAGATAATCGGCGGTGTAGCTGGCGAAGCATTCGTTGAGGCAGATATCGGACCATTGCCGAACCGATACCGAATCGCCCCACCATTGGTGCGCGATTTCGTGCACCACGGTCTGCAAGTCGGTCCAGGGTGCGTAGATCGGGCGGGTCTGGGTCTCCAGCGAGAATTCCAGATCCGCGTCGACATAGATGCCGCCCGCGGTATCGAACGGATAGGGACCGTAGAGCGCCTCTTCGAAGTCGAGGATTTCGGACAGCCGCTGCTCGATATCCCTATTGCGCTCCGCGTTCGGGGCGAAGGCGCTGATCAGCGGGGTGCCGTTGGCGCGGCGCTGCTCGAGGAAGCTGTAGTGATCGATTGCGACCGTGGTCAGATAGCCGAGCACCGGTTGGTGCGATTCCCAAGTGACATTGCGCTCGACACCGGTGACCGTGTCCTCGGTGCGCACACCATTGGAAACCACCTCCCATTCCGCGGGAACCGATGCGTGCAGGGTGAAGGTGGCCTTGTCCAGCGGGGTGTCGTTGAGCGGATACCAAGTGGTGGCCGAATGCGGTTCCCCCACGACGAAGGCACCCCCGCTGGGTGCATAGGTCCAGCCCGCGCCCTCGGTGTTCCTGGCCTGCCCGGCATAGTCGACGGTCACGGTGAACGGCAGACCGGGCAGCAGCGGCAGCAGTGGGGTCACCGTCAGTTCGTGCTCACCATTGCGATCGAAGGCGGCGGGCAGATTGTTCACCGAGACCATGCGCACATCCGGGCCGTCGAAGTCCAGGTTGAACATCCGCAGCGGCTGAGTGGCGGTGGCGTCGACCCTGGTTGTACCCGTGAGCTGATGGCTTGGCGGATCGTAGTGGATGGAGACGTCATAGTGGCCGACGTCGTAGCCCCCGTTGCCGTCCAGCGGGTAGTACGGATCGCCGAGACCCGGTGCGCCGATCAGGGGATCGGCGTTCGCCGGAACCGGGGCGGCGACCAGTGCGCCGATCACGGCCGCACATAACCAGCTGGACCACCGCATAAGACCACCACCCCTTTCACAGCCCACCCGATCTCGGTGGATGGTAGTCGCTTCAGTCGGCGCTACCGCTCAACGCCACCGACGCGCCGAGGCCGAAGATCATCGCACCACCCGCCCCACCGACCGCCTCCAGACGTCGCGGCGAACGCGCGAACCAGGCCCGGGCCGAGGCGGCGAGCAGACCCCACGCGCTATCGGAGACCAATGCGATCGCCAGGAAAATACTGCCGAGGATCAGGAATTGCAGCGGCAGCGAACCCGCCGATGGTTCGGCGAAATGCGGCAGTACCGCCGAGAAGAACACGATCGCCTTGGGGTTGGTCAGTCCGACGAAGACGCTCTGCCGGAATACCTTGGCTTCGGCGGGGTCGATCTGGGCGTTCAGTGCCGCCCGCAATGCCTTGCGCTGGCGGATCGCCTGGATTCCCAGATACATCAGATAGAGCGCACCGGCGAACTTGACCGCGGTGAGCGCGAGCGCCGAGGCCGCGAGCAGGGTACCGAGCCCCACCGAAACCAGCAGTAGCGCGACGAAAATGCCCGCGGCGTGACCGAATACCGACACCAGGGCGGCGCGACGGCCGAGTGCGAGGGCCCGGCCGATAGTGAAGAGCACACCGGGGCCGGGGATGACGATGATGACAAACGATGCGGCGATGAAAGCCAGTAAGTTGGACGCCGGAACCATTCACCGAGTCTATTCGGCGGCGCAAGGGAATTCGGTTGATCAGGAACCCAGGTCGCCGGGGAGCTGATGCGGGTCGAGCAGCAACCGTTTGGCTGACGTGCGCCGCACCTTGTCGGCCAGTTCCAGATTATCGGTGAGCAGCCGCCATTCGGCCTCACTGATGGCAGCGCGCGCCCGATCGATGACCGCGCCGTCGCGGGTGCCCCAGGCGATCGGCATGGCACTGACCGACTGCCAGCGCTCGCCGACCTGACCCGGTGCCCGATCGGTGCGCACCGCGACCGACGGCACCCGTTCACCCGCGCGCTTCGCGTGTCCGGGCAGATCCCTGACCTTCCTGATCACCAGGGCATAGCGCGGATCGTCGGTCTCCGGTTTCGAAACATCGACGAGTGCGAGCAGCACCACCCCGCTCGGATGCGTTTCCGAGACCACCGCGGGCACCAGTTCACCGTCGGCATAGAGCTTGTCGATGTTGGAGCGGTGCGGCGTCCAGAACGCCACCCACAGCGCGACCGCGACGCCCAGTACGAACGCGATAGCCAGCAGATAGGCCCACGGATGATCGAGCCAGATCAGCAAGGCGGTGCCGAGCCCCAGCATGCCTGCAGCACCGATCGCCGCCGCTCGAAGTCGGCGCAGACTTGCGACGACTTCGTTGACCGCGCGGGCATGCCGGCGGTCAACTGTGAAATCGAAGCGTCGCACGTCACCATTCCTACAGCGTGTTGTACAGGTCGTCCAACACCACCCTTCTCGGGTGTTCCCACACCGTTGCCGATGCGGGTTTCCTGTTTCACCGAGCGCGGTTTCGCCGGTCCAAGCGGTGGACGGCCAGAGCCGAACTCTCCACAGGCATTGATAATCCGGCCTCCCGCTTGGAGGTCCGGAGTGTCGTTGCGGACACGAGCGCCACTCTACCGAACGGCACTGACCAGTTCCGCTGATTATCCGATGGCCGGTCCCAGCAAGTCGTCGGCATCCGTTATGCGATAGGCGTAACCCTGTTCGGCCAGGAAACGCTGCCGGTGCGCGGCATATTCGGCATCCAGGGTGTCACGTGCGACGACCGAATAGAAGTGGGCTTGGCCGCCATCGTGTTTCGGCCGCAACAGTCGACCGAGCCGTTGCGCTTCTTCTTGGCGCGAGCCGAATGTTCCCGAAACCTGGACCGCGACAGAGGCTTCGGGCAAATCGATGGAAAAGTTCGCGACCTTGCTCACCACCAGCACCGGAATCTCCCCGCGCCGGAAAGCGTCGAAAAGTTCTTCGCGCTCTTTGGTTTTGGTCGAACCTTGAATGACCGGGGCGTCGAGATCCGCGCCGAGTTCGTCGAGTTGCTCCAGATACGCGCCGATCACCAATGTCTGCGCATCCTTGTGCTGGGCCAGAATCGATTCCACCACAGGGATTTTCGTGCGCGCGGTCGAGCAGAGTTTGTAGCGCTCCTCGGGCTCGGCCGTGGCATAGGCCATCCGCTCGGCGTCGGTGAGGGTGACCCGGACCTCGATGCAGTCGGCGGGGGCGATCCAACCCTGCGCCTCGATGTCCTTCCACGGTGCGTCGTAGCGCTTGGGTCCGATCAGCGAGAACACATCGCCCTCGCGGCCGTCCTCGCGCACCAGGGTCGCGGTGAGACCGAGCCGGCGCCGCGATTGCAGATCGGCGGTCATCCGGAAGACCGGTGCGGGCAGCAGGTGCACCTCGTCATAGATGACCAGGCCCCAATCGCGGCTGTCGAAGAGTTCGAGATGCTTGTACTCGCCCTTGGTGCGACGAGTGATGACCTGATAGGTGGCGATGGTGACCGGACGGATCTCCTTGCGCTCACCCGAGTATTCGCCAATTTCGTCCTCGGTCAACGAGGTGCGCGCAAGCAGCTCACGGCGCCACTGCCGTCCTGCCACGGTATTGGTGACCAGGATCAGCGTCGTTGCCTGCGCCTTCGCCATCGCGGCCGCGCCGACCATCGTCTTGCCCGCACCACACGGCAACACCACGACACCCGAACCACCGGCCCAGAACGATTCGGTCGCCATCTCCTGATAATCGCGCAGATGCCACTGGCCGCCGGTGTAATCCAGCTCGATCGGATGCGCCTCGCCGTCGACGTAGCCCGCCAGATCCTCGGCCGGCCAGCCGATCTTCAGCAGCATCTGCTTGATCCGGCCGCGCTCGGACGGATGCACGATGACGGTGTCCTCATCCACGCGGGCGCCGAGCATCGGGGCGATCTTCTTGTGCCGCAGCACTTCCTCTAGCACCGCGCGATCCAGACTGACCAGCGTCAGCCCGTGCGCCGGATTCTTGACCAGCTGCAACCGGCCGTACCTGGCCATGGTGTCCACGATGTCGACCAGTAATGGCTGCGGCACCGCATACCGCGAATAGCTGACCAAGGCATCGACCACCTGCTCGGCATCATGCCCGGCGGCGCGCGCATTCCACAGCGCCAATGGCGTCACCCGATAGGTGTGCACATGCTCGGGCGCCCGCTCCAATTCCGCGAACGGCGCGATGGCTTGCCGCGCCACCCCGGCCAACTCGTGGTCGACCTCCAAGAGCAGCGTCTTGTCACTCTGAACGATCAGCGGACCGTCGCTCACAACTCCGCCTCGCCGACGCTCGGCTCCGCCGTGACCGGCGGTGCTGTGCCTATGGTTCCCTCGCTGCGCTCGCTCACAACTCCGCCTCGCTGAGCTCGGTCACGGTCTCTCCTCGTATTTGCGATTCCGGCCTATTCTCCCCGACTCGACCGACAACCCCTCGGCTGCGGCATCCATCCGCCCGACGGGCGTAGCTCGCGTCGGCTTCGCACATACAGCGTGTGAGCGGCCCATTTTGTTCCGGGCGAATGTACCGACCCACCGTTCTCAGCTGTATTGAGACCCGCGGACCTGGTCGGTCCACCACCGCTCGACTGGACCGAGACCGGTCCCGGGGCCGATATGTGAGGATCGGAAGCATGATCGAGACTGCGGCGATTCTGGGTGTGGTGGCGGCGGCGTTGGGCATGGTCCTGACGCCGGGACCGAACATGATGTATCTGGTGTCGCGCAGTGTTTCGCAGGGACGGCGAGCTGGTTTCGTGTCGCTCGGCGGGGTCGCGGCGGGGTTCGGGGTCTATCTGGCGGCGGCAACGGCGGGAGTCACCGCGGTCTTCGCCGTCGTGCCCGGCCTCTACTGGGCGGTGAAGTTGGCAGGCGCCGGATATCTGTTGTGGCTGGCGTTGCGGGCGGTGCGCCCCGGCGGGACCTCGGTGTTCGCGCCCGCCGAGTTGCCCGCGGATCCGACGCGGCGATTGTTCACCATGGGATTGGTCACCAATCTGCTGAACCCGAAGATCGCGATCATGTACATGGCGTTGATTCCGCAGTTCGTGGTGCCCGCGAACGGCCGGGTGTGGTTGCAGAGTCTGTGCCTCGGGATGGTGCAGATCGCGGTGGCATTGACGGTGAACGGACTGATCGTGCTCGGAGCGGGCGCGATCGCCGCCTTCCTGACCGGTCGGCCGTTGTGGCTGCGGATTCAGCGTTACGTCATGGGCACGATGCTCGGCGGGATCGCGGTGCTGCTCGTGACCGACCGTGCGCGGCCGATGCCTGCCTGAGTCAGGTCCCGCGACATATGTGATCGTGTGCGCATGGCGGATGTCGGTTCCGCGGTGAATACCGCACAGCACGTCGGAGAATTGTTCGGCGTCGTGGCCTTCGCGACCTCGGGGGCACTGCTCGCCGTGCGGCGCGGATTCGACGTATTCGGGATCGTGGTGCTGGCCTGCAGTACGGCGCTGGGTGGTGGTGTCATCCGGGATCTGGTGATCGGCCGGACGCCACCCGCGTCGTTCGTCGATCTCAGTTATCTGTGGACCGCGCTGCTCGCGGCGGCGGTCATCTTCTTCTGGCACCCGTCGCCGCGCGTGACCAGTGGTCCGCTGGAGGTGGCCGATGCGGTCGGGCTCGGGCTGTTCTGTGTGACCGGCACGGTGATCGCCTACAACCACGGCCTCGGCGCACCCTCGGCAACCCTGCTCGGATTGGTTACCGCGATCGGCGGCGGCGTTATCCGAGATCTGCTCGGCGGGCAGACGCCGAGTGTGCTGGTACCCGAGCAGATCTATGCGGTACCAGCGCTTTTCGGTGCGGCCGCGACCGCGACGCTACTGCATTTCAATGCCTACAACCCGATCACCGGCGCCTGCGCCGCACTCGGTGCCATCACATTCCGCCTGCTCGCACTGCGATACGACTGGCACGCGCCGCAGGCGCGGCGGCGGCCGCAGGACCGCGCCTAGACTCGAACGGCCGCCCGGAGTCGGCGTACGCCCTCGTCGAGAGTTTCGTCTCGTTTGCAGAACGTGAAGCGCACCAGGTGACTCCATGCCTCGGCATGATCGGCGAAGACACTGATCGGCACGGCCGCGACGCCGAGGCGAGCCGGGAGTTCCCGACAGAAGGTCAAGCCGTCGGTCGCACCCATCGGCGTGATATCCGCGCAGATGAAATAGCCACCCGCGCTCTTCTTCACTCCGAAACCGGTATCCTTCAGCGCGGCGGCAAGCCGGAGTCGCTTGTCCGACAGCGCGTCTCGCAGTCCGGCGACCCAGCCGAGTTCATTGCTCAGCGCGTGCGCGACGGCCGGTTGGAATGGCCCGCCGGCCACGAAGGTCAGGAACTGTTTGGCCGCGAGCACGCCGTCGATGAGCTCGGCCGGACCGAGCGCCCAGCCGGTCTTCCATCCGGTGACGCTGAAAGTCTTCGCGGCGCTGGATACCACGACGGTGCGCTCGGCCATGCCGGGCAGGGTGGCGAGACTGATGTGCTCGTTGCCGTCGTAGACGAGGTGTTCGTATACCTCGTCGGTGAGCACCAACAGGTCATGCTCACAGGCGATTTCGGCGATCGCGGTCAGATCGGCGCGGTCGAGTACGGTGCCGGTCGGATTGTGTGGTGAATTGACGATCAGCATCCTGGTCGCGGATGTGATGGCAGCGCGCAGGCTGTCCAGGTCGAGGACGAAGCGATCGCCGTCGGCGACGAGATGGGCGGTGCGCCGGCGCGCTCCGGCCAGGGCGACCGCGGCCGCATAGGAGTCGTAATAGGGCTCGATCAGCACGACCTCCTGTCCGGGCTCCACCAGACCGAGCACGGCGGCACTGATCGCCTCCGTCGCGCCGACGGTGACCAGGACCTGACTGTCCGGGTCGTAGTCGGTGCCGTAGCGACGGGCCCGGTCGGCGGCGATGGCGCGCCGCAGCATCGGCATACCGCGGCCGGGCGGGTACTGGTTCAACCCGTCGGAAATGGCCTGGCGCGCGATCTCGAGCATGCCGGCGGGTCCGTCGGTATCCGGAAAGCCCTGGCCCAGATTTATCGCCTCGTGCCGGACGGCTAATTCGGTCATCTCCGCGAAGATCGTGGAGGCGAAGGGGCGTAGGCGGGCGACGGTCGCCGGTTGCGAGGGCATATCCGGAGGGTAGCCCAGTAATCGCTCTTGTTGCCAATAGATAGCGAACAGCTATGTTTCACTTTTTTATCAAGGCTTCTACCTGCATGGTTGTGCGTTTTCCGAACGACGGCTAGCCTCGCCGTGTTCTACCTCACACACCGCCGACTGCGGCGGTATCTCGAAAGGGGCGCTTTATGGCCTCGTATCTGGACCTGGTACTGCAACCGGCCGCGTCGGAGGTCGCCGGAACCGCACTGGGTTTCCTGCGAAATGTCGCACACGACCTGATCGCCGGCTTCGGCTCTTCCACCGGCGATTGGTTCAACGGCTCATCGACCGGCAATAGCGGCACCGGATCGTCGACCGGGGACTGGTTCCTGGGCTCGTCCACGCCGTAGCCATCGGCGGTGTCAGGCCTGGCGATGAGGGCACGGCCTGGCACCGACTCACCCCAGGCGAACGTGGGACAGCTTTTCCGGATTCGCGAGGTCGTATGTACCGCAGACCAACCCGTCGCGAACCGCGAATCCCACCACGCGCGGCGGCCCTTCGAGCCGCCCGTACCCAGGGCCGGCCCGGAACACGACCAAACCCAATTGCCCATTGACCGTGGCGAATTCGAATTCCAGTGTCGGCTCCGAGGAGCCGTCCAAACCGTACCTGCGCAGCAGTCCGACGAAGAAGCGGGCGACCCTGTCCGCACCCGCGATGACATTGATCGCGGTGGATGTAGTGCCGTTCGCGTCGCCGATCACCACCGAATCCGGGTGCAGCGCAGCGGTTATCGCGCCGATATCACCGGCGGAGAGCGCATCGATGAACCTGCGCACCGCGGCGGCATGCTCGGCATCCGGGACCGGCGGCGGTGCCTGCGCGACGGACTTCCTGGCGCGTACCGCCAGCTGACGCGCTGCCTCCACCGAAACACCGAGGATTTCCGCGATCTGGTCGAACGGCACCGAAAGCCCTTCGTGCAGTACGAATGCCACGCGCTGCGGCGGCGTCATGCTCTCCAGCACGATCATGGCGGCGAGGCTGCATTCCTGTTTGCGGACCACCGCCTCCAACGGATCCGGCATGGTCGATGGCGTGATACCGGTGACGACCGGCTCCGGAAGCCACTGGCCGACATAGGTTTCCCTGCGCACCGCGGCACTGCGCAAGCGGTCCAGGCAGATTCGGCTGACCACTGTGGTCAGCCAGCCACGCAGATCCTCGATCTCGGATTGGTGCGTACCGGCCAGCCGCAGCCAGCTCTCCTGCACCGCGTCCTCGGCGTCGCCCGCACTGCCCGTCAGCCGGTATGCGACCGAGAGCAGATGCGCCCGATGCGATTCGAACAAGTCGGCGAGAAAAGCGGCAACCATCGCGCTCATTGTACGTTCCGCGCCGCGGGCCGCGACGAGCCGGTCACGTGACACCATGCTCACATGGAGGATCATCCGCTATCCGACACAACCATCTGGTTGACACGGCCGACCGAGGCCGATATCGACGATATCGTCGCCTGCTGCCAGGAGCCCAGCATTGCCGAGTGGGTGACGATTCCGGTGCCGTATCACCGCAAGAATGCCGAATCCTTCCTCGACGATATGGTCGCGCCGGGCTGGGCCACCCGCAGCCCGATCTGGGCGCTGCGTACACGGGCCGACGGTCCGGTGGTCGGCATGATCGATCTCCGCGCGCGCGACGAATCGGCGTCGGAGATCGGCTTCTGGTTGATTTCCGCGCAGCGTGGACGCGGGATGATGTCGCGTGCCGTCGCGCTGGTGTGCGAATTCGGTTTCCAGCCAGCCGGATTGGGACTGAGCCGGATCGACTGGCGTGCCTTCGTCGGCAATCACGCCTCGGCCGCGGTGGTCCGCCGCAATGGTTTTCGCTACGAGGGTATAGCGCGACTCGGCTGCACGCAGCGCGGCACCCGCCGCGATACCTGGCTGGCCGGACGGCTGGCGACAGACCCGCCCGGCCCGGCGCCGGATTGGCCGCCGGGGATCTGACCCAACCGCAGACCGGCGCGGCCCAACAGTCGTAGATTGCGCACACGTCGAAAACCGAAGTCGCCCCGGCTTTCACCGGGGCG
>FTJU01001620.1_pt2 | contig 16566 bp, 5 predicted proteins | sample 1658961 | NCBI WGS metagenome assembly FTJU01 (sample SAMEA3914878, study PRJEB12502) | metagenome | biome: forest; material: soil | place: USA | collected 2012-03-12 | depth 0.3 m | reverse complement strand
GCCGCGCCGGAAAGTCCTGCCGCCGTGCCGATTGCGGTGCCGATCAGTGGCGCGGCCCAGCCAGCGGTGGCGACTCCGATACCGAGGCCGAGCGCGCCGGCCACAGCTACTCGCCCCCAACGGACGTTCTTGCGGCGGAGCTGACGGATGAGTGCCTTCTGCTCGGTGAACATCGCATCGAGGTCTGACTCCCTCGCATCAGGAAACCCGAGGGTCAGTACCCGCAGTATTTCGTGACGGGCCGATGCATTGCACTTGCGCTTGGCGGGCCAGGGATCGAAGAGCACGAGATCGACCAACACCAACAACGACCGGCTGCGAGAACCGATACTTCGCGGTGCCCGCCGACCAAAATCGGCTACTCGCTGAGCAACCGGAGCGATGCCATCCGACTCGATCGCGGTGACAAGGTCGGACACGAATTGTGTCTCGGCGGTGGAACTTTCAGCAGACGCCAACTTCGTACACAACCGTGCCACCGCCTCGTCACGAACCACCCGTTTCGCCCGCGATCTCGTCCTCGTCCCGGGTTACCGCCAGATCGGCCTGCATCATCGCGATCTGCATCGACGCCAGCGCAACAGACTCCGGCCACTCCAATACGAACTGGCCGTTGTCGGGCTCGTCGTCCGTCCTCACCACACCCCCAAGCCTTTTCGGTCTGGCCAGTATCACAGAACCCACAGACGGGTCCTGGCGATCGGGCGATTTTGACCGGACGGACGAGCCGTCGCGACTGCGTATAACGTCCCCGGCATATACCTGCATCTCATGCCCGCAGACCTGACCATCGACGCAGTCACCGTGCCCAAAATCGCTTCTGGTTCGCCCCACCGATCGCGATCCGCTCAGCCGCGACGCCGACGGCTGGGGCATGGCGGTCGAACTCATCAACCTCGCCGACCACACTGAACAGCATTGTTCCGCATGCTGGCCAGCCTCGAACCACTCGGACCAGATCAAACCGAATGGGCGGCGCGCATGGCGACACCGCACACGGCTCGACGATCCCGCATCAAAGTCCCAGCGCATGACTCACTCAAGGGGCGCTGGCCGCATCGGTGAACTCCGACGTCGTTGGACGGCGGACTGCCACGCGGCTGTCGCGGCCAAGATCCGTTTGTATCGGCGAAAAGTCACATCGAGGACCAGTATGTCGCAGTGGGCGGGCCGCGTCTGGTAACCGCATTCTAAGCAGCCGATGTCTGCGCCGCCGATTGCCCACACGCACCCGGGCGACGGACACGCAATACTCCATCAGCAAGCAGACACGCCGCTGCAGCGCGTAACAGCGGGCCCCGCAGGAACGGTACGCACAACGTGAAGCTCGTACGTGGCGGAAACGCTCCAGTTACCGCGTCGACCGTGACACTCGAATGGGGGTCCCAGTGCGAGGTCGACCCCAAAGCGCTGCTGCTGACCGAAACTGGAAAGATTCGGACGAACGACGACTTCGTGTTCTACAACGCTGCGAAACATCCGACTGGCGCCGTATCGCTGGACGAGTCGGCGGTGGGGCGCGCGAAACTCACTGTCTCCCTGACTAATGTCGAAAGCGTAGGCCGGACTGGAATGTGGATGGCGGGATGGGCCAGCATCCACTGACCGACGCGGGCTGCGAACCGACCATTTGCTTCGAAACGCACGAAATCGACAGTGCCCGTTTCGGTTTGCTAAATTCCTGGCATGGATGACAAACGGGTGTACGCCTAGGTCGACGAGAGGGGAGACCCGGGGGAGCGTCACCGAAAGCGAGCCAGTCTTCGGGATGTCACCAGTAATCGTCGACGGGTACACAGCTCAGGATCCGCAGCAGGCCGCGCTCTGGCGCTGTCGATGATTCAGGTGCTGATCCGCATCGGTCAGCGGCGCTTACCCCAAGGTGCCGTCTGGCTCAGCGACAGTGCGGTCACATGGTTCTACCTGCAGTTACCCTCAGATTTCTTTCGACTCGCAACACCGGAGAGTCTCCCTGCGACATGATAGAGATAGGCCATTGGAATCACGTCGTCCGGCTCGACGGAGCCAGCACGACACGCGCCCGAGGGCAGGGGTTGTGGGTCATATTGCGAACGAGGGGGCATCTTGAGCCGGTACACCGAATCCCACACCGACAAGCATCATTCCACCGATCGCATAAGGCTTACCGCGGACGAGTGCCAGATTCTACGGCGAGCAAGGATCGCGAAATCGGCAGCCGGCGCCCTCGGCCGAGCCGATCTCATTCCAGAATTCCCGAAGCTTGATCATCCCTACGCCGGCTTCCTGCATAGGACTCTTAAGCTTCGCACCGGCGCGCCGCCGGCCGCGATGGCCGTGGCCGTGCAGACCAGACTTGCTCGTGCTGACGACGAGCTGGCGGCGCATATCCTGCACGACTGCTTCCACGGATCGGTCAAGGCAACCGCCACGATCAGCGCACTGACCGAACATCAGCTCGCCACCATCCTCAGGGCCGACCCCGACGAGCTGACAGAGGCATTCGGCTCGCTGAACCAGAATTGGCGCAACGCCGACATGTTCGATATCGAGGACTTCGGATCCACACCGGCGGTGCGGGCGGCGGCGTGGTCGTCGATGGTGGTGATCGGGCACGTCGGCGATACAGCCGCTCTCGCCTGGCTACTCGCAGACCCGCCTCCGTTCTGGGGCTCTGCGCAAACCGATGCAGTCCAGCAGGTATGGCAAACGGTTCGGGAGCGGTATCCATTATTGCCGGAAGTGCCCACCCGCCTGGAGACGCTTGTCGAGATCCTCTCCGAGATTGGCGATTTCGACGATACGGATGATCCGAAGACTCTCGACATAAGCGACGAAGAAGCAGGTGTACCGGAGACAGGCGGGATACTCAGTCGAGCTACGGCAGGTACCTACGAGTCCACGGTGGCCGAGCTGACCAAACGTCTGTCGACCGAAACGGCCCGAGAACTTCGTACCGGGAAGAACCCGACACTGCTGGCAGAGTGCATTGCTGCAGGTGACCGATTGGAGCATGAGCGGCAGGCGATCGCCTCTGTTGTCCTGCCCGCCCTGGCTAGTGCGATCGCGGACGGGGTCCCGGCCGACACGAAGGACATAGCCAGAATCGCAGAGTTTTCCGGGAATCTGCGCGTGGTGCTGACCGCCGCCACAGCGGTTGCCGACGAACCGGTCGCAGACCTGGGCACGGCGCAGGCGGCCCTGCAGCATGCGCAGCACGCTGTAGCCGAGGCGGACGCTGCCGCGGCTCGGGTCGTACAGGTTCGGCGTCTTATGGCATTGGCCGGGCAAGAGTTTCTTGCCGATGACATCGCGCAGATTCGGGCTCTGGCTGGTGAATTGACCATCGACAGCGATGCGGAGACAATCCGCGCTCTCCTGGCGTTGTTGGAGCTCATCGAACTAGCCGGCCGAGACCTCGAGCGTGCCCACGAACTCGACCGTGTGGTCCGAGCCGCGCTACCTGCCGCGATTCCATTGCTTTCGTTCGTGAATGTCCCCGACGCGTTCGTCCTGGGTGATACGACGGCGCCCAGGGCTTCCGCCGAGTCGCCCGATGCGTACACGCCACGATCCGACACCAATGCGGCCCCGCACGACGACAATGCCGCGGGTAACGACACCGCTGGGGCCGACGACGAGGCTGCCAGTGACGACAGCACCGCAGCAGACGACACCGCTGGGGCCGACTATGGACAGCAGGCTGAGTCGCCGCTCGAGGATATTCTCGCTGAGCTGAACCTCGTTGTCCCGGTATCGAGTTCGACCCAGCGCGCGCCGCGGGCCCGAACGGTTCCGCCCCCGGACCTTGCCACAGTCGGCCCGGAGACACCGAACTCGATCTCGCTGTACTGCGCGCTGCTTCGGTCAGGTGAACTGGCGCTGGCGTATTGGCTCACGGTCGCGGAAAATGCCGATACCTCGATCCGAGCCGCTCACCGGCTCGCCGCGCTCGCCGCCGCAATGAATACTTCCGCCGGATCCAATGCTGCCGAATTCGCCTCGACAATCGCGGACCTCCAACCAAGCGACCTCAGAGACAATCCCGGTTTGCAGATGCTCGTGTATGGGGCGTCGGTACGCGCGGGCTTACTCTCCCCTATCGCGGGTGCATCCGATCCGCTGCGTGAATCCGCCACAAGCGTCGTGCGTTCCGGCGACGCCGTCGGCAAGCTGACAGAACTGCTGCAAGCCGCCATCTACGCCGGGGTGTATCTGAGTCCTCGTAACGCCAACGCAGTGATCGAAGCGTCCGAAGCCGCGTCGGAGTACGACGCCTTCGCCCAGGAGGCAGCCGCCAAGCTCAGGAATGCGCCGAATCGCACTATCAAGTACGGCCCGGCAACAGAACTGTGGCAAACCTGGATGGCACCGGAAGACGGCTACCTGGGCAAACCTCTCAATATTGTTGCTTCCCAAGCACCGTCGCCGGAGGACCTGCAATTCGTCCGAACTCGGGTTGCCGAGCTACGCACACCTCGCAGTCTCGAGCAAGCTCTGGACTGGGCGGCCGCGCATACTCGAGGCCGCAAGCGGAACGCGAAAAGGATCGAAGCCCACGCACGGACCAAGCTGCTCGACTGGGCGAGTGACGTCACTGAACTAGTGGCCCGATGGGTTACCGCAACAGAGAGCATGCTGGCATCCGGCAGTGGGGCGTGGATGACCGATCCGATAGCGGAATTGAAGGCCAAGGTGGCCGCGGTCCGGGAACCAGCGCTGGCCGAACTAGCAGAGCTGCGCGACAGTGGGGACGTCGCCCGTGATGCTGCGACCGATGCCGGGCTGAAACTGCTGAACAATGCCCTGGATCTACTCATGGGCACCGAGGTGGTCCACGGTCCCGAGACCTCATCCGCTCGGACCCTTAGCGGGCTGCTGACTCTGGCCCCGGCTGTCGAACTCCTCCCATCGATCGCGCCGCGCCGTCCGCCCGAGGTGACAGACATACAGACGGCGTTCGACGCTCTGCATGCCGGAGACAACGGCTGGATCGCGGCATTCAACGCGCGCGCCGAACGACACGACCAACTGGGTACCCAGCTGCTCATCGAAACGCTGCGGCCGCACAATCCGCGGCTTGCACAGAGTTTGTCGGCGGCGCGCGAGGAGGCAATCGACGCTTCCATCGCCGAGGTCGACCAGAACGCCGCCGCGCTCGCGGCTCGTATCGACTCCGACCGGTTGTTCGGGCGGTTGAGCGCAGACACGTGGACCGACCTAACAACCCGTGCACGCGCCTGTCAGGCGCCGCACCGCGGCACTCGCAGCGACTTCAATGTCGTGCTCGACAGCCTCGGCAAGATCGAGATCGATCGAGCCGAGGCCGTGAAGTCCGCGATCGCCGCGGCCCGCAATGCGCTGGATACCGCCGGGATGCCCATCGATACGGCCGACCGAATCCAGCAGTGTATAGACAAAGGTGACTTGACCACTGCGGCAGAGTATGAGGTCACGATCCGCTCCGGCGGTCAGCTGCCCACCCAACACGACGCCACTGACCACCTGTCCCTTTTCCTCGGGGCGTTCCCGGACAGATTCGCCGCCACCCGCCCCAGGAACGAGGCTGGCGGCCACCCAATACTCACACAACTGAGCAGTGCACTAAGCGCGGGCATATCGACCGGCGACCTGCCTGCCGGTGAGCTAGCCGAAATGCTGACCTGCGCCGAGATCGAGCTGGGTCAGGTCGGTCGCGGAACGACCGCCGCAGTCCGGATCGACCAGTGGTTACAACTTGCGCAGGCCCGGTCGTTCGAGGCGCGGATCGGTAACGTGAAGTCGATCCTCGGGCAGGTCGGGTTCGAATTCGACAAGGCGACCACCCCGCCTACGCGGCGTGGGCACTCCGGCCGCCGTGGCCGGTGGCTCGACTTACATAGTGTGCGGCCCACATCCGGCAAAGCCCTGCTGCCAGCATTCGGGTCTGCGATGAGTCCGTCAGGCGACTCGTTGCGTCTGCTGGGGATCTGGCGCGGTCCGACACCCGGTGAACTCGTGGAGATGCTGCGCGACGAGCCGAATGATCATTCCGTCGTGGTGTTCTACTTCGGCACGCTCGATTCCGGCGCACGTCGCGAGCTGGCTGGTCTGTTCCGTAGCGACCGGCGGCTGCCAACGACGATCGTGATCGATGACGCCGCGTTCGCGTACCTCTCGTGCCAGCCGGAACCGAGTCGTGAGATCACCATGTCGGTCCTATTGCCATTCACCGTATCCTCGCCGTTCGCCCCCGACATCCCCGGTGCGAGTATTCGACAGGAGATGTTCTACGGCCGAAATGAGGAACGCGCCAAGATCATCGACATGATGGGCCCCTGCATCGTGTACGGCGGTCGGCAGCTCGGTAAGTCGGCGTTGCTGTTGCAGGCAGCTCGCCAGTTCGATGACGAGTACGACCGGATCGCGATCTACGAATCGATCTTCAAGATCGGCCGAGCGGTGTCGGTCGAGGCGGTGTGGACAACACTGTGGCCGCTGCTGGCCAGGCGGGATATCGTGCCACCGGATATTCCGGCGGGTGATGTTGCCAGTGCACTCACCAAGCACATTACGGAGTGGATCTCGGCTCGTCCGGGACGGCAGCTACTCCTGCTGCTGGACGAGTCCGACAAATTCCTGGACGGCGATGCGGAAGCGGTGAACGGAAGGTTCACACATGTGACCCACTTCAAGGAATTGATGGAGCGGACCGGGCGTGCAGTGAAGGTGGTATTCGCCGGCCTACACCAAACGGCCCGATTCGATCGCCTCGCGAATCATCCGCTAGCGCACTTCGGGGAACCCGTCTGCGTCGGCCCCCTCGCCCCGCAAGCTGCCTACGACCTGCTCACCACTCCTTTGCGTGCGCTGGGCTATCACTTCGATGACACCGACCACGCCGCGCGGGTTCTCTCGCTCGCGAACAACCAGCCCGCCCTTATCCAGCTATTCGCCGCGCACTTGCTGCGTAGTCTGCAGGCTGCGGTGATGCCCGACGACGCGCCGCCGCAAACCGTGTACACCGACGATATCGAACAGGTGTGGGCCGACGCAGGTCTGCGTAGATCGTTCCGCAAGAGGTTCGATTGGACGCTCGACCTCGATCCGCGTTACAAGATCATCGCCTACAGCGTTGCACTCCACGCTCACGCCAGCGGCATCGACGCGACAATGACACCGAGTGAGCTGCGCAACGAATGCGAGACTTGGTGGCCGACCGGGTTTTCCGCCGAAGACGTTCGCGCCGGTGAATTTCGGGCGCTGCTGGATGAATGTGTCGATCTCGGTGTGCTGTCCTACGCGACCAATGGATACCGGCTGCGGACCCCGAACGTACTCGATCTGCTAGGTGCCAGGGAGGAGGTCGAAGCGGTCCTCGATCAGGCCGAGTCGATCGAACTTCCCGAAAGCTTCGACGGCAGCATGATGCGGCCGGAGTTCAGCGGCGGCCCGACCCGAGGGCCGTTGACCTCACAACAGATCGCTGATCTGCTCGCGACCCGAAACCAGGTCCGCTACGTCATCGGTTCGTCGGCTCTGACCGTCGAACGCTGTCTGAGGGCGCTACAGGACGAGAACAATCGCGCGGTTTCAGGCCATCGCGAGAGCCACATGCGGGAAGCGAACCCGGCGACCATGGCCAAGACATGTCAGCAGGGAATGTTCAGGGCCGCCGGGCGACATGTGATTGTGCTCGTAAACTTGAGGACCGCTTCCTTGGATGTCGCATCGTCGACGTGGAAGCAGGCGCGAGAACTGATCGCTACCCACTCCGGTGGCACCCTCGGGATCGTGCTGGTGTCCGGACCGGCGCAGGCACCGATGTGGCCGGTCGCAGCTCGGGAGGCGGATATCTCCTCAGGGTTGACCGAGCTGCGCCGGTACGACCGAACCGACCTGCGGCTGTGGCTTACCGAAACGCCCTTGCCATTCCAGGACAATGCGGCCCGCGACGAATTGCTGGCGGTGACGGGCGGCTGGCCGATCCTGCTGAACAAGATCGCCGAGGATCTGACCAAGCATGGCGCAGGACTGCGTTCGGACCCACTGCGCGAGATCCGGAGTCACTTGCGGGACTCCGTGCGTTGCCGGGAGCTGGTCGAGGCATCCGGAGTACGCAGCGACACCACGCTGAGCCAGGCATGGGATTTCCTCGTGCAGAATTGCGCGGACGACCCGACCGATCTCGATACGCTCGCGGAATACCTCGCGCTTCGCGGCGAGGACGACGAATCCAATGCGCTCGCCCCGGCCGCGATAGCCACTGCCGGATACAGAAGCACAGCCGACGTCATCGAGGTGCTACGTGCGCTGGGTGTCCTCATCGGCCTAGGCGAGGATGGACGGTTCAGGCTCGAACCCGTCATGGTCGCCGCGACCAAGCGTGCACACGAATGAGCCGGACCGCACCGCAGCTGCTCGAAGCGATTGTTCTCGACGCGGCCCATGCCGCCCTGAAGTCGCCAGTCTATGCCGGGCAGCAGATCGAGCCTCGGGCGTTTGCCCAGGTCAATCGGGACAGCCTGCTAGAACTCGTAGCGAGGGTGCCCAGGTTGCGAGCCGAGCTTGCGCAGACCTATCGCAACGAGTTGAGTGAAACGCACCCGCATGTGGTGGCGCTGCTGAGCGATAGTGCCACGGATAGTGCAGCCGCAGCGGCAGTGCTACGTGATCCGCGGGCGATCCGGTCACATCGTGGGCGGTCCCGGCCTTCCGCGAAGGCCGGGAGCAACGGCGAGCAGTCGGCGGTTGCAGACGAGCGCAGTCCGGCCATACTCGACTCGGCGACGGCGCGTCGGCTGGAACGTTACGAACGACGCCTGACCGAGATCCGTACGGCCCGCGACCGAGCGAGAGTACAGCGCGACTACGCCCGTGCCGAGACGGACCAATTGCGCCGGCAGCTCGAAACCGCCAGAGAGGATCGAGACGAGTCGCTGGCAGTCATCGAGGGACTGCGAGCCAAACTGGCTGCCGAACGTGCCCACGTGGCGGAACTGGCAACGGACGTGCTGGCGGCGGCGGCAGTACTGAAGGCTGCGATCCTCCCGCCCGCGACGGAGCTTCCGGTGGTGGAAGACATCGACGTCGATCCTCGTGAGCGTGAAGCCGCCGTCGATACTCGGACATCGGAGGAAGCGCCCGTGGCCGACCCGATAGTTGCCGCAGCACTGACGCGGGCCGATGTATCGCCGGACGTGCTGTTGTCAGTGCTGAACGCCCTGCTTGAACCGCCCGCACCGGTGGAATCGGTGTGGGTCGGTGAGCCACGCGAGATAGCGTTGACGCCGCTCGGCGGGGGGACCGATATCGGTGGCTCCTGCATGCTGGTGACCGTCGGCGACGTCCGGATTCTCATCGACGCCGGGATGCATGCCAACAAGCGCATCGACCAGGCCGGACCGGAACACATCGACGTGGCCCTTGCCGGGCCAATCGCCGCGATCGTCATCACGCACGCACATAACGACCACGCCGGGTACGTACCGGCACTGATAGCGAATTACCCGACTGTGCCGGTGATCTGCACCCCGGAGACCGCGGCGATCCTTCCGACGATGTGGAGCGATTCGGTGCGGGTCTTCGACCGCACCCGTGGCAGTCATGTGGGGAGTGACGAATCGCTGGCGGAGCCACCGTACGGGGATGCGCAGGTCTATGCCGCGCAGCGCCGCATCCGGGAGGTGCAGTGCGGCCGGGTTGTCGAGATCGCTGCCGGAGTCACGGTCACGCTATTCCCGGCCGGTCATATTCTTGGCGCGGCCGGTGTGGTGGTGTCTGCCGGCCCGAACCGGGTCACGGTTACCGGGGACGTGTCCGACCTGGCGCAGATCAGTGTTCCTGGCCTGGTCGTACCGGATGTGGCACGTGGGTCGGATCTCCTGGTCATCGAGTCGACGTATTGCGGGCCGCAGAGTTCCAACCGCGAGGCCGAAGTAGAAAGGTTCGTCCGGATTGTGTCCGAGACCGTCGGTGACCCCGCAAATGGTGGGAGGGTGCTCGTTCCCGCCTTCGCACTCGGGAGGGCACAGGAGGTCGCGTTGACGCTGCGCCACCGACTGCCGGATGTGCCGGTTCTCATCGATGGGATGGCCAAGGACATAGCGAAGATCTACGAGGAGCAGACCGCCGGAACCGCACGACCGCTGAAGATATACGGCGAACAGGTGTCCGCGGTGCAGCCGGGCGAGCGTGATCAGCTTTTGCGCGCATTCCGGCGTGGGGTCGTTGTAACCACGTCGGGGATGTTGACGGCAGGTCCAGCCGTCACTTGGGCACGCTCGATCCTTCCAGACCCGGAGGCGGCGCTGCTGCTTGCGGGCTATCAGGATGAGGAATCCCCTGGGTTCGAGCTGCTCGAACTGGCGAAGGCCAACAGACGGGCCATGTTCGTACTTGACCGGGAGGAACTCGCGGTGAACGCGCGAGTCGCGAAGTTCGGTCTGTCGGCGCACGCCGACCGGCGCGGTCTGTCCTCCATCATCACCGAAGTCGGTGCGCGAGAGGTGATGTTGGTGCATGGGGTTGCGTCCAAACAACGAGACTTCGCAGACAACCTCACCCGCCGTGGATTCCATGTTGCCCCCACCCGGCACTGGCAGCTCACCGGTTGAGGAGTTCCCACCGATCCGAACTGCACGGGAGGTGAGGTGGGGGATCAACACCGACGTGCCGCCAGTCACGCTATCGAGATCTCGGTCGACGAAGGTCAGACAACACTGATTTTCTTCTCGGCATGAAAGGCTCCCGGATGACCGAAGATGCATCCCTGATCAGCGTATTGTTGCCCGGGACAACGGATCCAGGGTTGGATGGCCTTGCATTCAGCACCTTTGTCGACGGCGGGGTTGCTGTACCTGTATCCCCGGTCGACCAGTTGCTGGTTGCGTTCAGTCGTCATCTGATCGACCGGATGCCCCGCAGCGTGGCGGTCGTGCAACTACCGCGTGCCCACCACAGGATCGCGTTGACGCTCGCAGTCTGTATGCACTTGCTGCGGTTGCAGCAACCATTGGTTGCCGGACCAGTTGTGCTTGCCGCACTCGATGTCGACTTGACCGCGCAGCTGCGGCAACTCAGGATGCGCAATTACCGAAATATGGCGCTGGACCGAGACAATCCGCTATCGGCGCAGCGGCTTACCGGTATTGGAGAACTCGCTCCGGTGGTCGGCACTACGCTCCGCCCGGCAGACAGCTCCCTCGTTTATTTCAATACTCGGGTCGGCAATCCCGTACTGCCGCACTGTAACCCACCGCTCGTCATTATCGATGCAGCTTCGATCACCAACGCGGACAGCCGAGCGCGGTTGCTCACGTGGGCATCGAACCACTCAGCTGTTTTGACAGTTGTTGTCGGCGATATCGGCGACGAGTCCCTCGTGAACGCCGTGACCGCGACTGGGTCCGCACCGCTAGTTCTCCCGGTTACCGATACGGAGGTGAATACGCTGGTCTATGAACTAAACAGGCAGAAGCCCGAGCCCAGTCCGCTTTCGAGTATGTGGATGTTGTGGCGCGAGAAGCAGCCCCCACTCAGCATCTACCGTGCCGGTGGCACCGAGATCAACGCTGCGATCGCCCGCGCTTTCGCCTGTTTGGCGACTCGGCCCAACGGGCCCATGCCACCAGCGCTCAATTACCCGACCAAGCTGCTCCATTCGGGTACCCGCCTGGCAGCCGCGGTGCACGACTACCGCAGGGCCTGTGCCCTGGCGGTCCGCCCCGGCGAGGGCCCCGGCACCCTGCTACGCGTGCTCAACGGTCTGACATTCACGGGCCCCGGGCCATGGCACGCGTGGGGCGTCGCACGGTGGGGCGAACTCAAGGTCGCTGTGGAAACGTTGTGGCGGCATCTCGACGAGACCAATCCGAAGCTCGCCCCCCTCTGGGAGCTACTCGCTCGCGCCGAGCGGGTCGGCTGCGACCGGATCCTGATCCGATGTCACAGCAAGGCAGCGGCCGTGGCCACGACCCAATCGCTCAGCAGCGAGAATCGGACCAACGCGCAAGTCGCACTGTGGGCGCGTGTCGGCGCGAAGGTCGAGGTCGACACGTTCGCCAAGCGCTATCCGCCCGGGCACGCCGATATCCAGATTCTTACCGGTAATCCTCCACCGTGGCATTTCTCACTGCTCTTCAGTGGTGAAGCCCGCGAAACATGGCTTCTTGCATACGCTGTCGAAGACGCTGCCGTGCGTCACCAGTTGCGTCGTTGGAACGACATCACCAATGCGTGGCGACTGAACACATTCCGGGCGCTCGGTGTACCCGAGCCGCCCCCTGTCGTCGGCCCACTATCGGCCACTGAGATCGACAGCACGCCGCCCAACCCCCCAGCCGAACTGCATCTACCTCAACTATCGATCCTCGATGTGCTCGACAGCGCCAGTAGTGCAATCGACTCTCCATCGCTCGTCGGCGCAGCACCTGGCGACGGGCGCAGTCCCGCGACCACCACCAACTGTGTACCAATATTGCTCGACAACGGACGAACCTGGTGGGTGCGTAACGAGACTGACCAGTACGGCGACTTGGCCACGCCTGTCCTAGTGGTTACCGACGACCAGCGCTACCTGCCCGTGCGTGACGTCCGACCGGGTGATGCGATTATCGTTCCAGCCGGTGACGGCACGGATTCGCTTCACGCTCGTCTGGTAGCACTCAGCCACACCAACGACAATGTCGCTTCGTTCGACGCAATACTCGGGCAATTCCGCCGGGCCGCCCGCACAGTGCTGGAAATGCACTCCACACAGCAGGCGGCAATAGCGGCGGTTCGCGATGCGGGCGCGCAAGCACCAGGTGAGCTGGCTATGTGGGCTAGCGGCCGCACCATCGCCCCTCGGATACCCACGGATATCGTTGCTGTGTTTCGAGCCGCACAGCAAACCGCTCCTGACCAGTGGCTGCTACACATCGTTGCCGGACGGCTCCGCACCCTGCACCGCTCGCTTGGCTACTTCGTAAAAGCACTGGCCTCGGGCCGCGCCGATGATGCCGTGAGAAAGCTCCGCCGCCTCATCGGCGACGGAGCCGATGAGCTCTTGGACGAGTTCCTCGTCGTCACGGTAATCAGCGTGGGCAGGCCCATGGACGTACCGGGCGACCTCTCAGGGCGGATCCAGTGAACCGGCGCTGGTCGGCGGTGCCAGGGCGTAATCTTTTTGTGCCGAACCCCTTGGCGCACAGCCGAAGACACCCTTCTCAACTCGCAGGGGTTCAGTCGCTGACAGAGATGTCGACTGAGGTTCAACCACATACTGTTCAAGGACAACATGACCGTAGTCACTCCGCACGACACCGGTACCTCGCCCGTCGACATCGACCGAGGTGGGCAGAATCGGGCCGAGGAGATCCTCGTCCATCACGTCCTTGCGGAACTGGTGGACGCACTGACCGACCGGTCCGGCGGCGAGCACCCTTTCCCCTGGTCGCCTGAGCAGAGAGTCCGCATCGGAGTGCTCGGCGCGACGATCGCACCTTTGACCAATCCCAACGTCGACGGAAATGGCGGCGCCAAGCCTCCAGCCGCCACACCCCCGGTCGAAAACCGCGGCGTGATCGGGTTGGATTTCGTGGTGAAGGGAACGCCGGTCACCGTCGATCTCACCATCGATGTGGGCTACGCCATCTACCAGCAACTCTTACCGGCCTTCACCGACTTGTCAGAGGAAGCTGCGCGGTTGACCGCTTCGGCCCCGAACAACTCCCGTCACCGCCCAACGGTCACGCTCAACCCGACCTGGTACCGCGATCAACGTCGCGTCAGCCTGTCCGTGTCGATCCCTGTGACCGGAGACGAGTTCACACGCATCAGCAGCGAACTACCCGGGGGCTGTCCCTTGGCAGCCGATGCACAGACTGCGGTCACCAACCACTACGCCGGTGCTGCCGCGCTCCGGAAACTAACGAAAAACCAGACCCTGCCGGTGGCCGCAGTTATGGGCACTGAGGCGGCATTCCGTCAGGCAGTCGACTCGCGCCGTGATCCACAGTGGACGCCGGTCGCTCCGATACCCCGCGTGACCGTCTCGACAATGCCCGCCGTAGACGGTGACACTGCAGTATCGGTCTCGATCACCAACGCGTTGGTGATCGAGGCACGGGGGTTGCAGGACTTGGCCATCTACGACACCACCCTCTCAGTCACCGTCGACGCGCCCGAGTTGCGACCTCGCCGACTCGGGTTCGCCAACGACGACTGCCGCTACGCCTCCCACGCAACAGTTGTCGGCCGGGGCCGTGGTTGCGTCGCCCGGGCAGGAGACAAACCAAATGTGCTGATTGCCGACACTCTCCCGATCCACACCCAGCACCAAACCAGTTCCACTGACCCGACAGACATTTCGTTCGGGAATCTCGCCGAGAATTGGACTGCCGCGCTGCGTTCGCTGAGTGCGGAGATGCGGAGCTTCCACCGTGGCTGGGACTTCAGCGCGGCTCGGACCACCGACGAGCTGCATCAGATCCAAGTCCTCCAAGCACAGTTCGAGGCAGAAGTCCAACGTTTCGAGCTCGGATTGGACCTTCTGCGTACCGACCCCCACCTTGCCCGCGCCTTCGAGCTTGCCAACGGCTCGTTCGCAGCGGCCCGCGGCTCAACCGCACGATGGCGACTCTTCCAGCTGGTCTTTATAGTGTCCGAGCTCGCGGCCCTGGTCGGCCGCGAAAAACCTGCCGACCCGCGCCTACGTGAGGAGCTCGACGCGGTTGACGTCCTCTGGTTCCCCACAGGTGGCGGCAAGACCGAGGCATATCTCGGACTGATCGTCGTTGCTCTGTTCTACGACCGCTTTCGCGGCAAAGAACGAGGTACCAGCGCATGGTTGCTGTTCCCGCTGCGAATGTTGTCGGTGCAACAACTTTCCCGCGTCAACGCCATCCTGCATCACGCGGAAATCGTACGTACTGCGCAGGCGCTCCCTGGAGACCCGTTCACACTCGGCTACTTCGTCGGTGCGGGCAATACCCCGAATCGCTTGGCCTTTCCCGACATCCACGGCTGGTGGCCCGGTCTAGCGGACTTTGCGAGACAATCCCAGCCGGAGCGTGACAAGCGACGACTCGTGGGTGCTTGTCCAGCCTGCGGCAACGACAACAGCGTTGGTCTGGACTGCGACCTTCCTGATCAGCGCCTATTACATGTATGCCGTGCCTGCAAGCATGTGCTGTCGATCCACGCCAGTGACGACGAGACCACCCGCTACCAGTCTTCGGTCATCGTTTCGACAGTCGACAAGGTGTGTGCATTCTCCCGCAATGGCCAATTGACCGCTATCAACCACGGCCCTCGCGCGAGGTGCCCACAACACGGCTGGTACACACACCAGAAATGTATTGCCGAGAACTGTTCGACCTCACCATCGACGCACACGGCGCCAAATGGTTTCAAGGATCCAACACCGGCATTGTGGATCCAAGACGAGCTACATCTCGTCCGAGAAGAACTCGGAGTATTCGCAGCGCACTACCACACCCTGCTGGCCGAACTCGCGCGCGGTGCAAAGAACGAACCCTCCAAGGTAATCGCCGCCACCGCCACCATCGAGCAGTTCGAGGACCAGCTTTCCCAGGTATACGGCCGCCGACCCCGTATGTTCCCCACGGGTGGAGGCACTCTGGACCGCTCCTTCTATACGACGGTCACTAATAATGTTCGCCGTATCTATCTCGGTGTTTTGCCCTCGGGCGGTGGCACCGTCAAAGTCGATCTCGCCGGCGAGGTGACTGTCCGCCTTGTCGAACACATCCACCATCTCACGGACGACCCAGCTCCGCTGCTCACCGTGATGGCCGACGCTGGAATAACGCTTACCACTGCCGATGCGAGATCGATGCTGTTCGCATACGAGCTCGCGCTCGCCTACGTAAACTCCAAAGCACACGGGGCGAATATCGTCGACGACCTCAATCGTCTGTCGGAACGCCTTATCAGCTCCGGTGCTGACCGAGTGCGGTCCGAGTATCTCACCGGCGAGTCATCATTGGGCGAGCTCGCCGCGATCATCGCAGAGATCGAGGCATCCGATCCAACTGCAAGTCGAGCAGAGCGTATCCGCGGCATCGTGGGTACCTCTGTCGTGTCCCATGGTGTGGATCTCGACCGGTTGAACTTCGAGATCCTCGCCGGGATGCCGCCCACCTACGCTCATTACATCCAGGCAACCGCTAGAGCCGGCCGACAGCATGTGGGGCTCGTCATCGACATCTTCGACCGGAACAACCGTCGCGAGACATCGATGTACCAGAGCTTCCTCACCACCCACGCGGCCCTGGAACGCATGGTCGAACCGGTTCCTGTCAACCGGTTCGCGAGCCGAGCGATCGAGCGAACCCTACCGGGCATCGTCTGCGCTCTGTTGTGGGACGAGACCCGAGACCCGAACTGGGGGACGATGGAAAATATCGGCAAGACCAACCGGTTTCGTGAATGGTGGAACGCCAGAGCTGCCGACCTCCTTCCTCACATTTCCGAACGCATTGCAAGGGCGTATCGCTGCCCGGTCTCAGGCGTCGTCATGCATGCGGACGAGCAGCGGCTCGTAGACGACGCCCAGCGCCGCTGGCGGGAGATCGAACTTCCACGTATCTACCAGTGGCAGTC
>FTJU01002289.1_pt1 | contig 16600 bp, 20 predicted proteins | sample 1658961 | NCBI WGS metagenome assembly FTJU01 (sample SAMEA3914878, study PRJEB12502) | metagenome | biome: forest; material: soil | place: USA | collected 2012-03-12 | depth 0.3 m | reverse complement strand
GTGGCAGTGGCAGTGGCAGTGGCAGTTGACCGGATACCTCCCAATGGGTTTCGGAGCGATCGACCATAGCCTCGATCGCGTATTCCCAACATTTCGGAAAATTGCTCGGCCCGGAAGTCATTGGCTGACCGCAGCTTCTGCAAGCGTTCATCCCTTGGCTTCCAACATTTTTCCCAGCATCGGCGCATAAATCACCCTGCGTCGGCCAGCATCTCGGTCAGCTCCGCCTCCAGCACCTTCGCCCCGAACTCGCCCAACTCGGCCCGACCGGACACCGACCGCTACGAGTCCGCGATAGCCTCTTCTGGTCATTACCGGCGGTCGGCGCGACCTTTCGGCCGAGCGAGGCGACCATGTCGTTCCGGCTGCCGGTCTGCGACGAGGGCTAACCCGATGGCCGACGAAGAGGCCGCCCGCCGGTCGGCGTGTGTGCTCGGACACATCAAATGTCCACGGCCCCTATGCGTTCCGGCTGCCCGGCCGCGGCGGCACTTGGCGCGCATTGCGCGTGCCCCCGGGGCACACCGACCCTGACGAAGACGACTGATCCCGGCGTCCGGGTTTCAGTTGCGGGCCTTGGCGAGCATTTCGACGATCTCGGTGGTGCGACCGGTCTCGCCGAGGAGAGGGAAGATCCGCTCGATACTGTTGCGGTGCGCCTCCACATCCAAATCGGCCATGGCGTCCGTCGCGAGCGTGACGTGGTAGCCGTGTTCATAGGCGGCGCGGGCGGTCGACTCCACACCGATGCTGGTGGTGAGCCCGGCCAGCACGATCTGTGTGACGCCGCGGCGGCGCAGTTGCAGGTCGAGGTCGGTTCCGTGGAAAGCACCCCAGGTGCGCTTGGTGACTGTGATGTCGTCAGGGTGGCCCGCGAGGTCATCGACGATGACATCCCAGCCTTCGGGCAAGGAACCTGGCCGGCTCGGGATCTCGCTGCGACCTGGGGCGGCATCCGATCCGTCCGCACGGGCCGTGACCCGCACCAGAACGACCGGGGCGCTGTGTTCGTGGAAGGCGCGGGCCAATTCGATCGCCCGAGCCAGCACCTCGCGGCCGGTATAGGGGACCGTGGGAGCGTCGATGATGGCGTTCTGCAAGTCAATGATGACCAGCGCGCTGGACGAGTCGAGTGTGGTGACAGTCATGATTGTGCCTTTCCTGCAGCGGCGGCTCAGCCGCGGTGTCTGGCGTGTGGCCAGTTCTTGTTGTTGTCGCGTGACTTGCATCTGAAAGCAGTTGGCGGGCCCGCTACTCGGCTTGATGCGAGTCGCCTGCTGCCTGTGGTTGGGCATGGGCTGTTGCCGCCGCGAGGTCGGGTGTAGGTGGGGGATCCTGGCGGCGGGGTAGCAGCAGCGGGCTGGCGAGGATCATCAGTCCTGCGACCGTGATCGCCGTCCGGGGGCTGGTGGCGTCGGCGAGCAGTCCGCCGAGCGCGCTGAGAATGGCAATGGCCGCGCTGCTGCCGATCGACCAGGCCGACAGGGCGCGGGCAATGCGGTCTTTGGGTGTGTGCTCGAGTCGGTAGGTGGCCAGTACCGGGTTGTACAGGCTCATGCTGACGATGATCGCGAACTCGACAGCGATCACAGTCACAAGGCCGGCGACACCGGGCTGGACGAAGGCGAGGCCGATCAACCAGACCGCGCGCAGCGTGCCGACCGCCCGCAGGATCCGGTGTTGGCCATACCGCGTCACAACACGGCTGGCAAGGCGTGAGCCGATGAGTCCGCCCACACAGGGAGCAGCGAAGGCGAGGCCGTACTGCCAGGGCGGGAATCCGAGCTGGCCGAGCAGAAGCACGGCCAACAGCGGCTCGGTGGCCATGATCAGTCCGCTGACGAGCAGTTGGTTGAGGTAGAGCGCCCGTAGGCCGGGATGAGCCAGCAGGTGCCGCCAGCCGTCGAGCAACTCATCCGCCCGGAACTGGCGCTTATCGGCTCGCTGCGGGTGCTGTTCTCGCCCGCGAATCGCCGTCACCCCCAGTGCGGAGAACAGATAGCTCAGCGCGTCGGCCACCACCGTGGTGACCGGCCCGAACAGGCCGATCGCCGCCCCGCCCAGAGGCGGCCCGACGGCAATGGAACTCCACGTCGTCGACTCGAACCGCGCGTTGGCCACGAGCAGGTCCTCCGGCCGGACGAGGGCCTTCAGGTAGGCGCCGCTCGCCGCATTGAAAGCGATCTTGGCCGCGGCGACCACGGCCGAGACACCCATCAACTGGACGAAACTGAGCCGGCCGAAGGCGTAGGCGACCGGGATCGACATCATGACCGCGAACCGCACCAGGTCCATCGTGATCATCACTGGTCGCTTGCGGCGAAACTCCACCCACGGCCCGAGCGGCAGCGCGATCAGCGCGCCCACTGCCGGCCCCATCGCTGACAGCGCGGAAACCTGCACGGGGCTGGCGTGCAACACCAGCACGGCGATCAGCGGTAACGCACCGAACCCCAGCCCGGAGCCATAGGCGCTAACTGCGTAGGCACCCCACAGCCATCCAAACTGCCGGCCCAGGGATCGTCTGGCCACCAAACTCGTACCTCCCGCTTTGAACAACTCGCTGTTGATGGCTGTGATCAAAGCAAGGCCGAGGAGGCGGAATCAAACAACTGAGCTGACGGCGAGCCACAACCGTATGTTGTGTGAGTAGGATTTGCTGCGTGGATCTCGACGCCGCGCGCACCTTCGTCGCCGCTGCGGACGCCGGCCAGTTCCAGGAAGCTGCCGCGGCGCTGTCGAGCACTCAGCACCCGACATTTACGACCTGCGGGCGTCGGTGCGGCTCGGCTTCTCGCCGCGCGACGTCACCGGACTCGGAGTCGGCTAGGGACGCCGATCCACGTCACTTATATGCGGAACACCGATCGGAGCAGCCTACTCGGGCCGCACCGTAAGAATCCGCGGCCCATCCTCGGTAACCGCAACCGAATGTTCCCAGTGCGCGGCGCGACTACCGTCCAGCGTCACCACGGTCCAGTCGTCGTCGAGCACCTTCGTCTGCGTAGTGCCCAACGTCAGCATCGGCTCGATCGCGAGCACCGATCCGACCACGAGTTTCGGCCCCTTACCCGGCGCACCCTCGTTGGCCAGGAAGGGATCCATATGCATTTCCCGGCCGATGGCGTGCCCACCGTAACCGTCGACAATGCCGTAGGACCGGCCGTGTTCCTTTTCAGCCGCGCGCGTACCCATTTCGATGGCATGCGAGATATCGGTCAGCCGGTTACCGGGCAGCATGGCCGCGATACCCGCCTCCATCGACATCTTGGTGGCATCGCTGAGCAGCTGATCGGCCTCGATGATCGGACCGACACCGAAGGTCCAGGCCGAATCTCCGTGCCAGCCTTCGAGAATCGCGCCACAGTCGATCGAAACCAGATCACCTTCGGCCAGGATTTCCGACGATGTCGGAATCCCGTGCACCACACGGTCGTTCACCGACGCGCAGATCGAACCGGGAAAGCCGTGATAGCCCTTGAACGACGGCACTGCGCCCGCATCGCGGATCACCTGCTCGGCGATCTTGTCCAGCTCGAGGGTGGAAACACCGGGCTTGGCCGCGGCGCGCACCGCGACGAGCGCGCGGCCGACAATCGCACCGGCGGCCGCCATCGCATCCAGCTCACCCGCCGTCCGAAACGGGACGACCTTCTTCTTGCGGTTGAAAACCATCCGGCCTCAGTGTCCCAGTGCGTGCAGCGCGCGTGCGTTGACCTCGTCGATTTCACCGACACCGTCGACCGAGACGACCAGACCGTCGTAATGCTCGAGCAGCGGCTCGGTCTCCTCGCGGTACACCCGAAGCCGGTTGCGGATCACGTCCTCGTTGTCGTCGGCGCGACCGCGCGCCATCATCCGACCAACCACGGTCTCCTCGGGCACGACGAAGCAGAGCACCGCGTCGAGCTTCTTGTCCATATCCGCAAGGATCTTCTCCAACGCGTCGGCCTGATCGACCGTGCGCGGGTAGCCGTCGAGCACGAAGCCATTCGCGGCATCCGGCTCGGCCACCCGAGCCTCGACCATGCGGTTCGTCACATCGCTCGGCACCAGATCGCCGGCGTCGATGTACTTCTGCGCCTCCCGACCCAACGGCGTCTGGGCGGAGATATTGGTGCGGAACAGGTCCCCGGTGGAGATGTGCGGGACGCCCAGCTTGTCCGACAGGAGATCGGCCTGGGTGCCCTTGCCGGCTCCCGGCGGTCCGAGCAGTACAAGTCTCACTTGAGGAACCCTTCGTAATTTCTATTCATCAGCTGGCTTTCGATCTGCTTCACGGTGTCCAAGCCGACGCTCACCATGATCAGCACCGAGGTGCCACCGAACGGAAGGTTCTGGGTGCCACCGGACGCGCCGATATCGAGGAACAGATTAGGCAGGACGGCCACGAGACCGAGGTAAATCGAGCCGGGCAGAGTGATGCGGCCCAATACAAAATTGAGGTAGTCGGCAGTCGGCTTACCCGGGCGATACCCCGGAATGAAGCCGCCGAACTTCTTCATCTCGTCGGCGCGTTCCTCCGGGTTGAAGGTGATCGCGACATAGAAGTAGGTGAAGAACACGATCAGACTGAAGTAGATCGCGATATATACCGGGTTCCCCGGGTTCACCAGGTATTTCTGGATGATCTCCTGCCACCAACTGGGGTTGGGGTTGTTCCTCGAGGACGTCAGCTGCGCGACCAGGTTCGGCAGATACAGCAGCGACGAGGCGAAGATCACCGGAATAACACCGGCCTGATTGACCTTCAGCGGCAGGTAGGTCGAGGATCCGCCATACATCTTCCGGCCGACCACACGCTTGGCGTACTGCACCGGGATCCGGCGCTGGCCCTGCTCGACGAAGATGACCCCGCTGACAATGGCGAACGCGGCGACACAGACCAGACCGAAGACCAGTCCGCCGCGGTTCTGCAGGATGTTGTTGCCCTCGTTCGGGATGCGCGCGGCAATACCGGCGAAGATCAGCAGTGACATGCCGTTGCCGATGCCGCGCTCGGTGATCTGCTCGCCGAACCACATGACCACCGCGGCACCGGCGGTCATCACGAGCACGATGATGATCATGCCGAAGATGCTGGTATCGGCCAGGATGTCCTTCTGGCAGCCCTGCAGCAGCTGACCGCGGGCCGCGAGTGCGACGAGACCGGTGGCCTGCAGGATCGCCAGCGCGATCGAGAGGTACCTGGTGTACTGCGTCATCTTGTTCTGGCCCGATTGGCCTTCTTTGCGCAGTTCTTCGAATCGCGGGATGACGACGGTGAGCAGCTGGATAATGATGCTCGCCGTGATATAGGGCATGATGCCGATCGCGAAGACCGACAATTGCAGCAGCGCACCACCGGAGAACAGGTTGATCAGCTGATAGATGCCGGCGGAGTCACCGCCAGAGACCAGGTCGATGCATTCCTGCACGCTCTTGTAATCGACACCGGGGGACGGCAGCGATGCACCCAAGCGGTACAGCGCGATCAACCCCAGCGTGAAGAGAATCTTCCGCCGTAAGTCCGGAGTCCGGAAGGCCGATACGAAGGCGGAAAGCACAGATCCTCCTGGCGAACGACATGGTCATGCCACGGATATCGAAAGTCCATGACGAGGCTTGGCAGACAACAATTGAACTCTAACAGTGGCACCGGACGGGCTCTTCACTCGTCCGGTGCCACGATCCGCAGAGTACCGTCAGCCCAGCTCGGTGACAGTGCCACCGGCCGCGGTGATCTTCTCCTTGGCGGCGCCGGTTACCTTGTCGACGGTCACCTGGACCGCGACGCCGATCTCGCCATCGCCGAGAACCTTCACCAGCTGGTTCTTGCGAACCGCACCGGCAGCAACCAGCTCCGCCTTGCCGACCGCGCCGCCCTCGGGGAACAGCTTGGCGATCGAGCCGACGTTAACGACCTGGTATTCCACGCGGAACGGGTTCGTGAAGCCCTTGAGCTTGGGCAGCCGCATGTGAATCGGCATCTGCCCACCCTCGAAGGCGGCCGGGACGTTCTTGCGAGCCTTGGTGCCCTTGGTACCGCGGCCCGCGGTCTTGCCCTTGGAGCCCTCACCGCGACCCACACGGGTCTTCTCGGTCTTGGCGCCGGGAGCCGGACGCAGGTGATGCAACTTGATGGTCATGTCAGACCTCCTCAACTGTTACGAGGTGGCGCACGACGTTGATCAGCCCACGGTTCTGGGAGTTGTCCTCCCGAACCACGGTTTGGCGGATCTTGCGCAGGCCGAGCGTACGAAGGCTCTCCCGCTGGTTCGCCTTGGCGCCGATCGACGACTTGATCTGGGTCACCTTGAGATCTGCCATTTACCGACCTCCTGCTGCCTGAGCGCGCGCACGCAGCATGCCGGCCGGAGCCACATCCTCGAGCGGCAGGCCACGGCGAGCCGCGACCTCTTCCGGACGCTGCAGCTGCTTGAGCGCCGCAACGGTCGCGTGCACGACGTTGATGGCGTTGTCGCTACCCAGCGACTTCGCCAGAATGTCATGGATACCAGCGCATTCCAGCACCGCGCGTGCCGCACCACCGGCGATCACACCGGTACCGGGCGAGGCCGGACGCAGCATGACCACACCGGCCGCCGCCTCACCCTGCACCGGGTGGGTGATGGTCGAGCCGATCATCGGAACGCGGAAGAAGCCCTTGCGAGCCTCCTCGACACCCTTCTGGATGGCCGCGGGAACTTCCTTGGCCTTGCCGTAGCCGACGCCGACCAGACCATTGCCGTCACCGACGATCACCAGGGCGGTGAAGCTGAAGCGACGACCACCCTTCACGACCTTGGAGACGCGGTTGATCGCGACTACGCGCTCGAGCTGGTTCTTGTCGGCCTGCTGGTCACGACGGTCACCACCGCCACCACGACGATCGCGGCCACCGCCACGGCCGTCGCGGCTGTCGCCACCACCGGCGGCACCACTCTGCTGTCCGGCGGGTCCGTTGCCGCCGTCACGCCTCTGACGTCCCGGCATCAGACGTTCCTTCCGTAAATGTTTGCAGTCATCAGAACTTCAACCCACCTTCGCGAGCGGCATCGGCCAGCGCCGCGATGCGGCCGTGGTAGTCGTGGCCACCACGGTCGAACACAACGGCCTCGATGCCGGCGGCCTTGGCACGCTCGGCGAGCAGCTGACCGACCTTCTTGCCCTTGGCGGTCTTGTCGCCTTCGGTCGCGCGCACATCGGCCTCGATCGAGGACGCGGCGGCAATGGTCTTGCCGAGCGAGTCGTCGATGAGCTGTGCGTGCAGGTGACGCGAGGAGCGGTTGACCACCAGACGCGGACGCTCGGTGGTGCCGACGACCTTCTTGCGCAGACGGAAGTGACGGCGGGTCTTCGACAGACGACGCGTCGTCGACACGTCCTTGCCACGCGGAATGCGCTTGGCCTTCTGATTTTCGGTTTGCGCCATGATCACTTACCCGTCTTTCCGACCTTGCGGCGAACGACCTCGCCGGCGTAGCGGATGCCCTTGCCCTTGTAAGGATCGGGCTTACGCAGTCCGTGGATGACAGCGGAGATCTGGCCGACCTTCTGCTTGTCGATTCCGGACACGGAGAACTTGGTGGGCGATTCCACCGCGAAGGTGATGCCCTCCGGGGCCTCGATCGGCACCGGGTGCGAGTAACCGAGGGCGAATTCCAGGTTGGAGCCCTTGGCCGCGACACGGTAACCGACGCCGAAGATTTCCATCTTCTTCTCGTAGCCCTTGGTGACACCCTCGATCATGTTCGAGACCAGGGTGCGGGTCAGGCCGTGCAGCGAACGGTTCTGGCGCTGGTCGTCCGGGCGGGCAACCTCGAGCTGGCCATCCTCACCCTTGGCGACGGTGATCGGCTCGGCGACGACGTGGGTCAGGGTGCCCTTGGGCCCCTTCACCGACACGTTCTGGCCGTCGATGCTGACCTCGACACCGGCAGGAATGGCGATGGGCTTCTTACCAATACGCGACATGTGTCCTACCTCCCTTACCAGACGTAGGCGAGGACTTCGCCGCCCACGCCCTGCTTGGCCGCCTGACGATCGGTGAGCAGACCGGTCGACGTGGAGATGATCGCCACGCCGAGGCCGCCCAGGACCTTGGGCAGGTTGGTGGACTTCGCGTACACACGCAGACCCGGCTTCGACACGCGGCGCAGGCCCTGCAGGCTGCGCTCACGGCTGGGGCCGTACTTGAGGTCGACGATGAGGGTCTTGCCCACGGTCGCGTCCTCGGTCCGGTAGTCGGCGATGTAACCCTCGCGCTTGAGGATCTCGGCGATATTCGCCTTGAGCTTCGAGTGCGGAGCCTTCACCTGATCGTGGTACGCCGAGTTGGCGTTGCGCAGACGTGTCAGGAAGTCTGCGATCGGATCAGTCATGGTCATGGTTCGACCTTGACACCTTTCTCGCTGCGGTTCCCATGCAACACCGGCACCCCGATAGGCGTGCCAGCCGTGGGCCTACAACAATTCGGCGGTCCGGCCGACATTTGCCGACCGGATTTGAGTTCTCGTATGAGCTCTCGGTGCGAGGGCCGCCCACACATCGATGCAGCATCGCATCAGGGACATGCGGACACAGAGGTGCCCAAGCAACCGCCCCAGTGTAGGCAAGGCCGCTACCAGGACAAAATCCGGGTGTCTCGCCGTCCGAGATCGGCTCGCGGCGCGTATCACCGAACTTCACCCGTGGGACAGCCCCGAAGTCACCGCGACCCCGGTCGACTGGTGCTCGGACAGCTACGCCGAATGGATCGAACGCACTACAACCGCGCCGCGATAGGCATTCGGGCGGTGCCAGCGCGGCGGGGGAGTTCGGCACTGCCACCCACACCAGTAGCGACGCACCGCTGTGCGACCTCGCGAACGCGGGCCAGCGGTCGCACCGACGCCACGCCCTCGGCCAGAGTGAGCGCCTGATCGGTGACTGTGATGGCCTGAGTCTCGTTGCCACTGTCGAGGTAGGCGTCTGCAAGCCACGTGAGATAGAGCGCCTTGTCTCTCGCCCAGTGGTCGGGATAGGCGGAGAGGGCCTGTTCCAATGGGGCGGTGGTTTTGTCCGGCTGACGCAACACCGACCAGACTCGGCCGGTCATGATGTCCAGCTCGGCATGATTGATCCACGCGCACCTACGCACTCGCAAGCGAGGTCAACCACCTCCCGCCCAGCGTTCGAGCCTTGCACGCCGCGAGCTACATCCTGACCGGCAACTGGTCGCCCAACGATTCGACCGCGATCACGGCCGACTTCCATTCCCCATCCACATCCCCTGGTCCGAACTCGAATTCTGAACGGGTGCAAGGGAATTCGAACAGCCGAGGGCACGGACTCGTCGGAGTCCGTGCCCTCATTTGCTATTCGATTGGTGCGCTCACAGCGAGCGCGGGCTCACCAAGAGCTCTTGTGCACACCCGGGAGCTCGCCACGGTGCGCCATCTCGCGCAGGCACACGCGGCACAGGCCGAACTTGCGGTACACCGCGTGCGGGCGACCGCAGCGCTGGCAGCGGGTGTAGGCGCGAACGGCGAACTTCGGCTTGCTGTTGGCCTTGTTGACCAGTGCTTTCTTAGCCATGTGCTCAGTTCTCCTTGAACGGGAAGCCGAGGTGCTTGAGCAGGGCACGGCCTTCTTCGTTATTGGTCGCGGTGGTCACCACCGTGATGTCCATACCGCGCGGACGGTCGATGGAATCCACATCGATCTCATGGAACATCGACTGCTCACTCAGACCGAACGTGTAGTTGCCATTGCCGTCGAACTGCTTCGGCGACAGACCGCGGAAGTCGCGGATACGGGGCAGCGCGATGGAGACCAGGCGGTCCAGGAACTCCCACATCCGGTCGCCGCGCAGGGTGACCTTCGCGCCGATCGGCATGCCCTCACGCAGCTTGAACTGCGCGATCGACTTGGTGGCCTTGCGGATCTCGGGCTTCTGACCGGTGATCAGTTCCAGATCGCGGACCGCGCCATTGATGAGCTTGGCGTCGCGCGCGGCGTCACCGACACCCATGTTCACGACGACCTTGACCACGCCCGGGATCTGCATCACGTTGGCGTAGTCGAACTCGCTGTTCAGCGCGTCCTTGATCTCGGCGCGGTAGCGCGCCTTCAGGCGGGGCTGAGTCTTCTCAGAGGTGGTCATGTCAGATGTCCTTCCCGTTCTTACGGGAGATCCGGACCCGCTTGCCGCTCTCCTCGTCCGTCCGGTAGCCGACGCGGGTCGGCTTGCCGTCGGAATCGACGACCATCACGTTGGACACGTGGATGGGAGCTTCCTGGGTCACGATGCCGCCCGACGAGGCACCACGCTGGTTGGTGGAGTTGGCAACGTGCTTCTTGATCCGGTTCACGCCCTCGACGAGGACCCGGTTCTCCTTCGGGTAGGCCTGAATGACCTTGCCCTTGGCACCCTTGTCCTTACCCGAGATGACGAGCACGGTGTCGCCCTTGTGCACCTTCATGTCAGAGCACCTCCGGGGCCAGCGAAACGATCTTCATGAACTTCTTCTCGCGCAGCTCGCGGCCGACCGGGCCGAAGATACGAGTGCCACGCGGGTCGTTGTCCGCCTTGATCAATACGGCCGCGTTCTCGTCGAACTTGATGTACGAACCGTCCGGGCGACGACGCTCCTTGACGGTGCGCACGACGACGGCCTTGACGACCTCGCCCTTCTTGACGTTGCCGCCAGGGACAGCGTCCTTGACGGTGGCGACGATGATGTCGCCGATGCCGGCATAGCGACGCGACGAACCACCGAGAACGCGGATGCAGAGGATTTCCTTCGCACCCGTGTTGTCGGCGACGCGCAGTCGCGACTCCTGCTGAATCACTTCAGCCTCCTTGACCTGGATGTATACGCACGCCGGATTGCCGACCCGACGGGCATGGTCGCGTCACCACCCGAACGCGCGCCTGCCAGCGGTTTTCTCGATCGGATGGATCAACCACTGGGGGTTCACGGCCGGATTGCGGGCACAGCACCCGCAGGCAACCGACTCAGTGTAGGTGAATGTCCAGGTCGGTCCCAAACCGGGCCCTGCGGCCGAAGGCTGAACTTCCGCTGTGAAACCCGCGCGGATCCGTGCTCACCCGCTGTCCTGTTACTACCCTCGGGACGAGCAAGATCACTGGATGAACTGTGCGCATTCCACATCATCGCCGAATAGGGGATTTCCTTGAGTTCGTCTGCGCGTTCCGCCCGGCTCGGTCGTCGCACCTTCCTGATCGCACTGGGAGTGATTCCGGCCACCACGGCGCTGGTCTCCTGCGTCCGGGAGCAGTCGGTACAGCTGACCGGTGTCGATATGCGGGGCGAGGACCCGGCAATTCGGCCGCAGGACGATCTGTTCCGATCCGTCAACGGCGGCTGGCTGCGCGATTTCCAACTGCCCCCGGACAAGCCGTCCTACAGCACCTTCGACGAGGTCGGCGACCAGGTGGAGCAGCAGCTGCGGGAGATCATCGATGGCATCCACGAGCCGCCGGACGGGACCGCCGAACAGCGGATCCGCGATCTCTACGACGCGCGGGTCGATCTGGCCGAAATCGAGCGGCTCGGCGTGACCCCGCTGGCGGATATGTTCACCGCGATCGACAGCGCCGCGACCAAACCAGATCTGGCCGCGGTGATGGGCGGGCTGCCGGTCGGTGGGCTCATCGGCTTGTCCGTCGGGGTCGATCAGAAGAACTCCGCCGAGTACGTCGCGAATATCTCCCAGTCCGGAATCGATCAGAATATGGGCGAGCAGTATTACCGCAAGCCCGAATACGCCGAGCAGCGTGCCGCTTATCAGACCTATCTCCAACGAATCGCCGCGGGCGCGGGCTTTCCCGATCCGACGCGCACGGCCCAGCGGGTATTCGAGTTGGAGACCAAGATTGCCGCCGCCTACTGGGACGACGTTCGGCTGCGCAACCCCCATGCCACCTACAATCCGATGAGCTGGGCCCAATTGACCGCGCTCGCACCGCAATTCGACTGGGAGCCATGGCTCGCGGGCACCACCGAACGGCCGCATGCATTGTTCGACCGGGTGGTGGTCGGCGAGCCGTCGTTCGTGACGGCGGCCGGAAATCTTTGGGCCGAGGTCGATATCGCGGCCTGGCGGGAGTATCTGCGCCTGGCGGTGGTCAAACAGTTCGCATCGCTGCTGCCCAAGACCATTGCCGATGCCGAATTCGATTTCGTCGGCAAGGTGCTGCAAGGTCAGCGGGAGCGGCCGGAGCTGTGGAAGGACGGCATCGCTACCGTCAATGCGAATCTCAGTCAGCAGCTCGGGAAACTCTATGTGGACAAACACTTTCCGCCCGCCGCCAAGGAGCGCGCCCTGGCGATGGTCGCCGACCTCATATCCGCCTACCGCGCCGACTTCACCGATTCGACCTGGATGTCGCCGCCGACCAGACAGGCAGCCATCGCGAAACTCGACAAGATCGTCACCAAGATCGGCTATCCGGACACGTGGACCGACTACTCGGGGTTGACCATCACGCGCGGCAAGTTGATCGAATCCGTCCGTGCCGCACAGCGTTTCGAGACCAAACGCCGTTTCGCGCGGCTCGGCACCCCGGTCGACAAATCCGAATGGGGTATGCCACCGCAGATGGTGAATGCCATGTACGACCCGACCGCCAATTCGATCTCGTTTCCGGCTGCCATTCTGCAACCGCCGTTCTTCGACAAGGATGCCGCGACCGCGGTCAATTACGGCGCGATCGGGGCGATCATCGGTCATGAGATCGGACACGGATTCGACGATCAGGGTTCGCGCTACGACGGTGACGGCAATCTGCGCGACTGGTGGACACCCGAGGACCGCGCCGCATTCGACGCCAAGACCAAGCAGCTCATCGAGCAATACAATGCACTGGTTCCGGCAGGTCTGGATCCGAGCAAGCACGTCGACGGCGCGCTCACGGTCGGGGAAAATCTCGCGGATCTGCGTGGTCTCGGCATCGCACTGGCCGCCCTCGGTATAGCCGATGAACGTGACGGCAAGAACGACCCGGACCACCGCACGATGTTCCTGTCCTGGGCCCGGATCTGGCGGGAAAAATCGACGAAGCAGCATATGGAATTGCGGCTGGCCATGGATCCGCACGCGCCCAACGAGTTTCGGTGCAATCAGGTGGTCCGCAATATCGACGAGTTCTACACCACGTGCGCCGTCGAGCCGAGCGACAAGCTGTTCCTGCCCCAGGACCAGCGCGTCTCGCTCTGATCCGGCGGGCTGATAGCGCCGGATACAGGTAGCCTCGGACCAGCACTATCGCGCCTGACGAGGATGCGGCCGAACCGCATCGGGAGAGGAATCCCTCGTGACATCAACCGGTCGTCCCGGTCAGCTGGACCGTCGTGCCTTCCTGGTCGCGCTCGGAGCGGTGCCGGCGGCCGCCGCTCTGGTCTCCTGCGCGCAGGAAGCGCATCCGGTTCAGCTCGGCGCGGTCGATATGGTCGGCGCGGACGAGGCGATCCGGCCGCAGGACGATCTGTACCGGCATGTCAACGGCAGGTGGCTGCGCGAATACCAGCTGCCGCCGGATAAGGCCGCGGTCGGCGCGATCAGTGATGCGAGTGACCGGACGCTGGATCAGCTGCGCGAGATAATCGAGGGCATCAAGGATCCGAAGCCGGGTTCGGAGGCACAGCAGATTCGCGATCTCTACGACGCACGGCTGGATGAGGCGGCCTTCGAAACGCTCGGCATGACACCGCTGGCCGACCTCTTCGCCAAGATCGATGGTGCGGCAACCAAAGCGGATCTGGCCAAGGTGATGGCGCAACTGCCGATCACCGGACTGATCGGCATCGGGGTAGGCGTCGATCGCAAGGACTCCAATGCGTATATTCCGACCATCAGCCAGTCGGGTATCGGGCTGAGCGAGCAGTACTACCGCAAGCCGGAATACGCCAAACAGCTCGGCAGCTACAAGACCTACCTCGAGAAGATGTCCGCGGGTGCCGGATTCGCCGATCCGGCGGGGATCGCGCAGCGCATGGTCGATCTGGAGACCAAAATCGCGGCGGCGCATTGGGACAGCGTGCGCAATCGCAATACCGATGCCACCTACAACGTGATGAGCTGGCACGATATGGTCGCGCTCGGACCGCAATTCGATTGGGATCCGTGGCTGGCGGGCAATACCGATCGGCCGCGCTCGCTGTTCGACAAGATCGTGGTCGGGCAGCCGTCGTTCGTGACCGCGGCCGCGCAGCTATGGGCCGATACCGATATCGCGCTGTGGCGGGAGTACCTGCGGGTCAATGTTGTCGCGGAGTACGCCCGCTTCCTGCCCAAGGCGATCCGCGACGCGCGGTTCGACTTCGTCGGCAAGGTGCTCAGCGGGCTGGAGCAGCGGCCGGAGACCTGGAAGTCGGGCGTCGGTGTCGTCAATGACAACCTCGGTGACCAGCTCGGCAAGCTGTATGTCGAGAAGCACTTTCCGCCGGCCGCGAAGGATCGGGCCAGGGCTATGGTGGCCGACCTCATGGCCGCCTATCGGGAGAACTTCACCAATTCGACCTGGATGTCCAAACCGACCCGGGATGCCTCGATCGTGAAGCTGGACAAGATCGAGGCCAGAATCGGATATCCGGATAAGTGGGACGACTACTCCGCGCTGAAGATCACTCGGGGCAAGCTGATCGAATCCCTGCGCGCTGTCAACGTTTTCGACTCCAAGAAGGCGTTCAACCGGCTCGGCACTCCGGTCGACAAATCCGAATGGGGTATGTCGCCGCAGACCGTCAATGCCTATTACTCACCCACCAGCAACCAGATCACCTTCCCCGCCGCTTATCTCCAGCCGCCGTTCTTCGACAAGGACGCGACCACGGCGGTCAATTACGGTGCGGTCGGCGCGACCATCGGCCACGAGATCGGCCACGGCTTCGACGATCAGGGCCGCAAATACGACGCCAGCGGCAATCGCAGCGACCGGTGGACACCCGAGGACCTGGCCGCATTCGAGGCCAAGACCAAACAGCTGATCGAACAATTCGATGTGCTGGTTCCCGAGGGCCTCGATCCCAAATACCACGTCGACGGCGCACTCACCGTCGGCGAGAACCTCGCCGATCTGCGCGGCCTGCAAATCGCCGTCGAGGCCTACCGTATCGCCGCGAAGCGCGAAGGCATCGACCCCGACTTCCAGCAGATGTTCTTCTCCTACGCCCGCAGCTGGCGCGAAAAGCAGACCGAGGAATCCATCATCGGCCTGCTCCAGGATGTCCACGCCCCCAACGAATTCCGCTGCAACCAGATCGTCCGCAATATCGCCCAGTTCTACAACACCTTCGCCGTCAAGGACGGCGACAAGCTGTTCCTCCCCGAAAACCAGCGCATCACCCTCTGAAACCCGGCGATACGCGGGGCTCAGAGCGCCACGACAGCCGACCTGTTCTTCGTACAGGAGTTCGGCAACCTGATTACAGGTCGGCCGTCGTATGCGCCGTTTCGAGCGCATGCAGTGAGACATACCGCTGTTTCTGTGTAAACGCCGATCCACGACCGACGGTCTGAACTTGCGCACTCCTTCGAGCGCGATCGCGACCTGCTTCCGACGCCCGGAGGAATTGGGAAACGCGTGCCGCAAGCAGTCACGCCAGAGCTGCTCATATTTGACCCCCAGCAAACCAGACCAGAACCCGAAGCTCAGTCCAGCAATGATCTGATCGCGAGACTCGCGCCCTTGGGGACGGAGCCGCATCCGAACCGCTTCGACGGCAGAAGATACAGTCTCGCCGCCCGGTGTCGGTAACAGAACCAGGGGATGCCACACGCCTCCTCACAAAAATGCACACGAAGAGCACCGTCAAGTGCGTTGCGCAACAAAACTTCCAGATGCCCCAACACCTCGAACGCGGCCGCAGCGGTCCGAGCGCTCCAGACGTACAGCGAAAGTGCCACGACTCGATCGCCGTTCGCGGCACATCGATATGGCGCCATTCGCGGATCAGAAAGAAGCTCCCACACCCTGGTATCGCCGTAGTCGACGCCCCCGGTCAGCTGGTATCTTAGCTGTCGAACGCCCCAGTGCCGCCTCTGAGCAATCAAGCGCCTGGGGCTCCTTCATGTGTCGCGGGCGGGACCACTAGGAGGACGGCGATATGGCAACGGTGATGGAACTGATTCACCCGGGCGAAATCCTCAATGAGGAGTACCTTGTGCCACTGGGGATTTCCCAGAATGGCCTGGCAGCCGCGCTCGATGTGCCGCCACGCCGGATCAACGAGATCGTGCACGGCAAGCGACGCATCACCCCCGACACAGCATTGCGACTGGCGCGATACTTCGGCACCAGCGAACGCTTCTGGCTCAACCTGCAGGACCGGTACGACATCGAGGTCGAACGCAAAGACTCGCCGGCGTGTTGGCCGCCATTACACCGCTGAAGTCGACACCGCTGAAGTCGGCGTAGCCGCCGAACCGAATCCGCGAAACCATCGGTGGCACGAAAGAAGCCCGGATGCTGGACCGGGCTTCTTTCGTGGAGAAAAACCGCGTTCAGCGAACAGGGTTCGCCGCGGAGCGGCGCGGATCAGAAGGCGCTGCCGGTGGAGGGCATGGGGAAATAGCCGGGCCAGCTCGGGTAGCCGAACCAGAAGCCGGGGTA
>FTJU01243367.1_pt1 | contig 16630 bp, 10 predicted proteins | sample 1658961 | NCBI WGS metagenome assembly FTJU01 (sample SAMEA3914878, study PRJEB12502) | metagenome | biome: forest; material: soil | place: USA | collected 2012-03-12 | depth 0.3 m | reverse complement strand
GATACAACGCGACCAGGTCCGCGAGCGGGTCGAGGCGGCCCGCCGTGACCTGGTCGCGTTGTATCCGGGCCAGAACATCGTGGTGGTCAGTCACGTGACCCCCATCAAGACCCTGCTGCAGCTCGCGCTCGGCGTCGGCCCGTCATTGCTGTATCGCCTGCACCTGGACCTGGCGTCGCTCTCGATCGCGGAGTTCTATTCGGACGGCGGTTCGTCGGTTCGCCTGGTCAACGACACGTCCTACCTCTGAGGAACTCGAGCATCCGACCGGCCCGTATGTTTTCGAAAACCATGAATTATGCCGTATAGCAATGGATTCGGTGTGTTGAATCGGTCTCTTTGGCGCGAATCTCACATGATAACGTTTCAGACACGCTTATGACGGTAGGCTTCGGATCGGTCAGGCACAGGCATCCCGCCCCGCCTGTCTGGTCGGGGATGATGAAGGTCTTCGAACAGTGCTGCTCGGGGGGATGAGAGCTAGCGAGCAGTTTCGCTCGGCGGTTGCTTCGAAAGATGAAGGCGCCCTGTGCTGTCGAGTGTGTCGATGGAAGCGCAGGTTCGAATGAGTAGTCCGATCAAGGTTATCGTGCTCGGTGCGGGGATCGGAGGGCTCACCACGGCCGCCGCACTGCGCCAGGCGGGCTTCGCGGTCGAACTCTATGAGGCCGCGCCCGACCTGCGTGGCCAAGGATTCGGACTTTCGGTGCAGGCCAATGGAATCAAGGCGCTGCGCGCCATCGGCCTCGGTATCGAGGAGGAACTGTTCGAGCGTGGCGGCAAGGTCGAGACCTTCCGCTTCAACAACCCGGATGGCACGCCCATCCGGGTGCTTCCGGTGCACCGCCAGGACGACCGGCTCGGTGCGTCGAGCGTCGCCCTGCACCGCAAGGATCTGCACGCGGTCCTGCTGCGCGCGATCGGCAACACCGCGACTCATGTTGGCGCACAAGCGACTCGGTTCATCGACGACGGTGAGCACGTGCGTGTCGAATTCGCCGACGGCCGCATCGCCGAGGGCGACCTGCTGATCGGTTCCGATGGCATCCACTCCGTGGTCCGCGCCCAGTTGCACGGCCGCGCCGAACCGCGACCCGGCAATTTCGTCGCCTGGCTGGCCTGCATCCCGTTCGATCATCCCGCCGTGCCGCGCGGCTACTCGGCCCACTATTGGGGCACCGGAATGCGTTTCGGCATCCACGACATCGGCCACGGCCGGGTGTACTGGTGGGGCACCATGACCATGCCGGGTGACGAGGCCGCCGATTGGGAGGGCACCAAGGAGGATCTGCAGCGGCTCTATGCCGACTGGGCGCCGGAGGTGCGCGCCTGCATCGAGCAGACCGAATGGGCCGATGTGCTCGCCGTGCCCTGCCAGGACCGTCCGCCGCTGGCGGGCTGGGGGCGGGGCCGGGTCACCTTGCTCGGCGATGCCGCGCATCCCATGCTGCCCAGCCTCGGCCAAGGCGCCAATTCGGCGATCGAGGATGCGGTCGTACTCGCCCACAGCCTGAAGACGTCGCTGGATCCCGTTGCGGGCCTGCGTCGTTACGAGCAGGTGCGGGCCGACCGCACTGCCATGTTCGTCAACGGTTCGTGGTCGCTCGGCAAGATCGAGCAGACGACCGACCCCAGGCTGGTGAAGGTGCGCGATACCTACTTCCGGCACGCACCCACCGAATTCTTCCTGCGGGAATTGAGTAAGCCGATGTCGTTCCCGCCGCTGGAGGGACCGACCGCCCGGCTACCCCGCCAGCTGTCCCCGGTGGAGCGTTGGCACTGGATCGCGGATCAGCTTGCACCGCTGCATATTCTGGCCCGAGTGCGGGTGCACGGATCGATCACCGCGGAGCAGGTGCGCACCGGCCTGGACGAAGTGCGGCACCGACATCCGCTGCTCGGTGTCGCGGTGGCCGCCGAACCGGACGGCACCGCACCGCGTTTCGTGCCGGTGCCGACGCCGATTCCGCTGCGCGTCGTCGAATCCGTCGATCCGGATGCCTGGCTGACCGAGGTCGACGATGTCGAATTGCGCGACCCCTTCGACTGGCGCTCCGGTCCGCTCGCGCGGGCGGTGCTCATCACGGACCCGACCGGTGCGACCAGCGATCTGATCGTCACACTGCACTACGCGATCGCCGACGGCGAGAGCGCGATGTCGGTGGCCAAGCAGGTGCTGCAGGTCGCCGCGGGCGATCACACCGATCTCGAACCCGCCCCGGTCCGGCCGGGCCCGGAGGATCTGTTCCCGGCGAAGTTCCAGGGTGCCAAAGGCTTCGGCCGCACCGTGGGATCGCTATTGCGCGACCAGAAATCGCAGCTGAAGCGTCCGCACCGACTGGAGCCGACCAGACTTGCCCCGCCATCGCAGCGACGCAGCCGGGTCCTGCACCGCAGCTTGGACGCCGATCAACTCGACGCATTGATCGCGGGCTGCGAACGCCATGGCCTCGGCTTGCAGGCCGCGCTTTCCGCGGCGCTGCTCATCGCGGCGGCACGCGAGTCGGGCACATACTCCGAATCCTGGTACACCGTCGGCAGTTCGGTGAACTTCCGTGGCCATCTCGACGGCACGGTCGCCGATACCGAGGTCGGGACCTACCAGGGCATGATCGCGACCCCGGCGAAGTACGCGCCGTGGTCCTCGCTGTGGCAGATCGCCGCGGAGATCGAGCGCGAGTACGGCGCAAGGATGGACCGTCGCGACCACCTCGCGGCATTGAGCCTGCTGAAGGTGGCCGCGCCGAAATCGGTCGCCGCCAGTGCATCCACGGTCAAGCTGATGGACACCCGCGGTCCAGGCCACCTGTGTATGACTTATCTGGGTAGCTACGCATTCCCGGACAAGATCGGCGCGTGGCAGCTCTCGGGCGCGCAATTCGTCTCGGGTATGTCGGTGAGTGGTTTCATCATGGCCACCGCCAATGCCACGCATGGCGAATTATCGTTCAACGTCGGATATGTCGAGCCTGCGGTGTCTCGCGAGCGTGCCGTGCGCCTGGCCGATGAGAGTGTGCGCGCATTGCTGTCGGTGATCTGACGGGCGATCCGCGCCGATAGACGAGGCGAATCCCGGCATCGATCGATGCCGGTAATTCGCGCTATCTGAAAACTGGATACAAGTGGTAACAGCTTTGCGTTTCGGTGTCGTCAAGGGTGGGTCCTGGACAGTTGGCGCACGGTCTGTGCCGCGACTGTCGCGATAGGAGTGACTGTGACGTCGGAAACCAGCACAAATCCCGAAACACCGGCGTGGCCGGTCAGTGCGTATCAGCGCGACGTACTCGGCCTGGCATTCCGCCTGGCCCCGGAGCCCGTAGCGCAGCAGACCTATAGCCTGCGCATGGATGAGCCGCTGGATATCGAGCGGCTGCAGGCGTGCTGGCGGCGGGCGCTGATGAGCGATGACGCATTGCGATTGCGCTTCGCCTTCGAGAACGGCGCATTCCGCCAATGGATTTCGAATGAGATTCCGCCGGTCGAGGTCGTCGACCTGACCGGCGCACCGGATCCGGAGGCTGCGACCCAGGAATGGCTGTGGCGCGAGGTCGGCGCGCCCGAGCGGTCGGATCGGCCCGCGCGGCTGGCCGCGGTGGTGGACCGGCCGGACCGGTTCTTCCTGTTCATGTCCTTCCATCACGCACTGGCCGACGGCTACGGCATGAATACAGTCATCGCCACGCTCGATACCAGCTACAAGATGAAAGACGTTCCGCTCGCCCAGCTGGCGGTGCCCGAGCCCGCCAACGAGCACACCGATCGTAGCGTGGCCACCTATCAGCGGATCATCGAGGACGACGAGGCGTACCGGGCCTCCGAGCAGTACACAGCGGACCGCGACGGTCTGCTCGCCGCCCTCGACGGCGTCGAACCCGCGCTGTTCCCCAACCGAACCAGCTCGCCGCGAATCGCCCGCGGCCACTACAGCACAATGATCTCGGGGGAATACCTCGATCGCGTCCGCGCCACCGGTGTCACGGTCTTCGCGTACCTGACCGCCGCGGTGGCGACGTATCTCGCGACGATCCACCGCACCGATCAGGTGGTGATCGGCGTCCCGATGCTGAACCGGCACTCCGCGGAGACCTATCGCACGCAGGGCCATCGCGCCAATGTCGTGCCGCTGCCGGTGCGCGTCGATCGCGACATGCCGCTCACGCGAGTCGCCGAGCAGGTCACCGAGCAGATTCGAAAACTCAAGAAACATCAGCGCTTCCCGTACGGCGAGCTGACCCGCGCCCTGAATCCGGATCCGGCCGCTGCGCCGCTGTACGATGTCGCTTTTTCCCACACGAAGCTGCCGGATGCCGATTACGTCCACGAGCTGATCTCGAAATGGACGGTGCACAATCCGGGCTCGGTGACCAACGCACTGACCATCGTTACCGCGGAAAACGGCCGGGACGGCTCGTTCAGTCTGCAATTGTTCTACGACAAAGACATTTTCGACGCGAGCTTCCCGATCGAATCGGCGCTGCGCAGCGTTGGTGAAATGGTCACCGCGTCGCTGGACAATCCGGAAACCGCGGTGCGCGCGCTGCCGTTGCTTTCGAAGCGGGCGAGTGCCGAAGTGGCGGCCCTCGAGGCCGGACCGCGCATCGAGTTCCCCTACACCACCATTGATCGGCTCTTCACCGAAACGGCGGCCGCTCACCCGAACCGGGTGGCAGTCGTGTCCGCCGACTCCGGCGAACTGACCTACGCCCGACTGTCCGGGCTGGTAGACGGTTTCGCCGCTCGGCTGCATGATCTCGGTGCCGGCGGCAACGAGTGCATTCCGGTGGTTTTGCCCCGTTCGGCCGATATGCTCATCGCGGTGCTCGGCATCCTGCGTGCCGGATGCGCGTACGTGCCGCTCGATCCGGATTACCCGGCCGCGCGGATCGAAACGGTTCTGACCGATTGCGAAGCGCGCTTCGTGGTCGCCGGAAGCGAACACGCGCGGGTCTACCGGGACCTCGGCGTCACCCGTGTCACGGTGGCGGACAGCCCCCCGCGCACTGTCGAAAACGTCTCGCATCCACACGATTTGAGCTATCTGATCTATACCTCGGGCTCGACCGGTGTGCCCAAGGGGGTGATGGTCGAGCACCGCTCGGTGGTCAACCGGCTGACCTGGATGCAGCGCCACTACCCGCTGTGCGCCGATGATGTGATCCTGCAGAAGACGCCCGTCACCTTCGACGTTTCGGTGTGGGAGTTGTTCTGGTGGGCCATCACCGGAGCCAAGGTCGCTCTGCTCGCGGTGGGCGGTGAGCGCGATCCGCGCCGCATCGCCGAGGCCATCGAAGCGAATGCGGTGACAGTCATGCACTTCGTGCCGTCCATGATGGCGGCCTTCGTCGACGAGCTGGCGGCCGATCGGAGCATCGTGGCGCGTATCGCTGGTCTGCGCCGGGTGTTCTGCAGTGGCGAGGCGCTGGCGCCCGCCCTGGTCCGCCGCTTCCATGCGGCCTTCGCCGCGGTCGGGCAGCGGCCGCCGCAGTTGGTGAACCTCTACGGTCCCACCGAGGCCACCGTCGACGTCTCGTATTTCGATTGCCCGCAGGAAGATTCGCTCGATCTGGTGCCCATCGGCCGTCCGATCGACAATGTCGACCTGCTGGTGCTCGACGAATCCGGTCGCCGCATGCCGATCGGTGTACCCGGTGAACTCAATATCGCCGGTGTCGGCCTCGCGCGCGGCTATCGCGGCCGCCCCGACCTGACCGCGGCCGCCTTCGTCGACGATCTGACCGTGCCCGGCCGTCGCCGCTACCGCACCGGTGACCTGGCGCGCTGGCTGGCCGACGGCACCCTGGAATACCTGGGCAGATTCGATGATCAGGTCAAAATCCGCGGCAATCGGATCACCCTCGGCGAGGTGCGGAACGCCATCCTCGGCTGCCCGGGGGTGCGCGCCGCGGTTGTCGTCGATGAACAGTCCGACACGCATGGACTGCATCTCGTGGGATACTTCGTCGGCGATGCCGTGACCGGTGACGAGATCGCCGCACAGATCGCGATTCGTCTGCCCCGCTATATGATTCCGACCCGGCTGCTGCGCGTCGACCGGATTCCTTTGACGCCCAATGGCAAGACCGACCGCAAGGCGCTGGCGCGAGGGGCGGTGGTTTCGGAGCATGCGGACATAGTCGGCGTGCCGATCGAACCGCGGACACCGATCGAGGCAGAGCTGGCACAGGTCTGGCGGACCGTGCTCGGCATCGACGCCATCGGTGTACACGACAACTTCTTTACCCACGGCGGCGACTCCATACTCGCGCTATCGGTACGCACCGCCGCCGAACGCGTCGGACTGTTCTTCGATGTGGATGCCTTCTACGAGCATCCGACCATTGCCGAATTGGCCCACATCGTTTCGGACGGCCCGGACGGCAACCGGGTTCGCATCGCCGATCGATTGGCCACGGTGCCGCTGATCGACCGCGCCGTGCTGCACCGTGTCGAGGATGCCTTCCCGGCCACCGCGCTGCAGCTCGGCATGCTCTTCCACAGCATCGAGCGTGCGGATTCGGTGACCTACAAGGACGTCTTCCGCTACCGGCTCGAAATGCCTTGGGATGCCGCCGAATTCCGCGCCGCGTTCGACCGGCTCGTACGCCGGCAGCCCGCACTGCGCTCCTCGTTCGAGCTCAGCAAATACTCGGTGCCCCTGCAGGTCGTGCACACCGCGATCGAGTACGAACTCGAGGTCGTCGATGTATCCGATCTCGCTCCGGTGCTGGCCGACCAGGAGGTCGAGGACTACACGCAGGAGCGCAGGCACGCCGAGTACGACCTCACCCGAGCCCCACTACACGCCGTCCGAGTATTCCTGCGGCCGTCCGAAAGTGCGCTACAGACCATCGATCTGGTGCTCAGTTTCCACCACGCGATCCTCGACGGCTGGAGTGTCGCGACCTCGGTACTCGAACTTCTGGTCGACTACCTGAACAAGCTGGGACTGCTCGAAGCCGGCCTCGACGACACACCGCATGCGGCCACCGTCCTCGCCGAGTACGCCCAATCCGAAATCGCCGCGGTGCACGATGATTCGGCCCGTGAATTCTGGCGCGCGACACTGGCCGGAGCCGACCCGACCGCGCTGACCGCCCTGGGGGCCCACAAGGGCGCGGGTGCCGAGGAACCGCAGGCCGCCGCCGTGGTGCCGCGTCGGCTCGCCGAGCGAGTCACCGCATTCGCGGCCCGACACCAACTGCCCGAGAAAGCCGTCTACCTGGCGGCGCACTGCCTGACTCTGCGCACGGTAACCGGCCGCGCCGACATCACCACCGGCGTGGTCAGCCACGGCCGGCCGGATCGGGCGGGCGCGGAAAGCATTGCGGGCCTGTTCCTGAACACGCTGCCGATGCGGCTTGACGATACCGCCACCACTTGGCGCGCGGCCGTCGAACAGGTAGCCCGCCGAGATCACGACGCCTACCCGCACCGACGGTACCCGCTGCGATCGATCCTGGCCGATGGCGGACCTGCCTTCGAGACCGCGTTCAACTTCATCAATTATCACGTCTTCTCGTCGATTCTTGGTTCGGACCGAGTCACCCTGCGCGAGTTCGACGTTCGCGAGGACACCAATTTCCAGTTGCTGGTGACGGTGGCCCATGATCCACGCGATGGCCGAATGTGGGTGCGGGTCAATGGTGATCACACGCTGACCAAGGATCAATGCGAGACCGTCGCGGTGACTCAGCTGCGTATGTTGGCGGCGATCGTCGCGGATCCGGATGCGGCGATCGACCGCGGCACCGGCCCGGCGACGGCGCGCGATGTCGGCACCTTGGTCGCCGACGCGGCCGCACTCAATCCGCACACCATCGCGGTCCAGGGCGACGAATCCAGCATCACCTACGACGACCTGATCGAGCGCGGCGAGGGACTCATCCGGCGGCTCGGTGGTTTCGGCATCCGCCCCGGTGACCGAATCGGCATTCTGATGAGTCGTCGCCCGGAATTGGTGCTGCTGGTGCTGGCGCTCATGCGTATCGGCGCGGCCTGCGTGCCGCTCGATGTCAGCTATCCGCGGGCCCGGCTGAATCTCATGATCGACCAGGCGCGCCCGCACTGGGTGATTGCCGACGCCAATTATGCCGAGTTCGTCGACAACGCTCGACTGGTGCTGGATGCCGCGGAGCTGTTCGATCCGGCCGACGACAGCTATATGGAAATTGCTGTCCCCGATTTCATTTCGCCCGACGCGGTCGCCTACGTACTGTTCACCTCTGGCTCGACCGGCGAGCCCAAGGGCGTAGCCATGCCGCACCGCGGGCTTACCACACTGGTGGACTGGCAGAACCGCAGCCCTTCGGGTTTGCACCTGGCCAGCACACTGCAGTTGGCGCCATTGAGTTTCGACGTGTCGTTCCAGGAGATCTTCACGACCCTGGCGGCGGGTTCCACGCTGCGGGTGAGTTCGGCGGATTTGCGTGCCAATGTCGAAGAATTGCTGAATACCGTTGTCGACGAAGGCATCGAGCGGCTATTCCTGCCCTACGTCGCGCTGCAGGCCTTCGCGGAGGCCGTGGTCGCGCGGCGCATGTTCCCGGTCGATCTCAAAGTGCTCGCATCCTCCGGTGAGCAATTGCGCATCACCGACGAGATCCGCGCTTTGTGCAAGGTGGTGCCGGGGCTATTGCTGGAAAACCAATACGGCCCAACCGAATCCCACGTCGCGACCAAATTCACGCTCGCCGGCTCGCCCGACGACTATCCGGCGCTGCCACCCATCGGACAACCAGTCGACGGCGATATCGTCGAATTGCTCGACGGCGCAGTGCGCTCGGTGGCCGACGGTGTGATCGGTGAGATCTATCTCGGCGGCCGTTCCCTCGCCCGCGGCTATCAGGGCCGGGCGGCACTGACCGCACAGCGATTCGTGGCGACCCACGGCGGTAAGATCCTTTATCGCACAGGTGATCTCGGTGTGCGATTGCCCTCCGGCGATCTCGTCTGCCTCGGTCGCAGTGACAGTCAGGTGAAGATCCGCGGCTTCCGGGTGGAGCCCGTCGAAGTCGAGCTGTGCATCCTCGGACTGGTCGAGAAGTATCCGACCATCACCGAAGCGGCCGTAGTGGCACGGGGATTCGGCGGTATCGACGGCGCGCTGATCGCCTTCCTGGTCGGCGATGCCGAGCAGACCGATCTGGCGGCGCTGCGCCACGATCTGCGCGGCGTGCTGCCCATGCATATGGTGCCGTCCCGATTCGTCTTCCTCGCCGAGCTGCCCCGCACCCCCAGCGGCAAGCGCGATGACGGCGCCTTACGTTCGATGATCGAATCGGCGCCGGAATCGGTTACCGCACAGCGGGAACCGGCCGATGAATACGAGCGCTCCGCGGTCGCGCTGCTCGCCGAATACGCCGGACTACGTTCGATCGGTCTCGACGACGATTTCTTCGCCGCGGGCGGCACCTCCATCGGCGCTATGCGGGTAGTGATGGGGTTGTCCCGGCGCTTCGGCGCCGACGTGCCGCTGGATTCGTTCATCGGCGCGCCGACGGCCGCGCAACTCGCGGCGCTGATCCGGTCCGGAAATACCTGGCGCACCTTCGATCCGGTGGTGCCGATTACCGTCGGCGGGCATAAGCCGCCGCTGTTCCTCGTACATCCGATCGGCGGAAATGTGCTGTGCTACCTGGCACTTGCCCGCTACCTCGATCCGGATCGCCCGATCTACGGTCTGCAGGCCGCGGGCGCCGATGCGGGCAGTACGCCGGAGAAGTCGATCGTCGCGATGGCTGAGTCCTACCTCGCTGCGGTGCGTCGAGTGCATCCGGAGGGGCCATATCACGTGGCTGGTTGGTCCTTCGGTGGAAATGTCGCGCTCGAGATGGCGCGGCGACTGCCCGAGCGGGCGGTGGCCAGTGTGACGCTGCTGGACACAATGGCATTGCGTCAGCAGGTTCGCGAACCCATTGCCGAGGAACAGCTCATTCGCTGGTTCTTTCTCGAATTACTGTGGTATGCCCGCGGAAATCAGGCCGCGGTCGTAGATTTCGAACCCGACGTGCACGGCTCCGAGGAGCTCTTCGATGCGATGCTCGCCGAGGCGATCCGATCCGGCATCCTGCCCGCCGACAGTTCACCGCAGGCGATCCGGCGACTCTACGAGGTGTTCTACGCCAACTACACGGCACTGCTGGAGTACCAGCTCGAACCCTACGACCGCGATATCACCCTGTTGCGCGCCGAAGCGGGCCTGCCACCTGGTGTGGATTTCGCGCACCAGGCCGTCGGCAGCATGTTCGACAGCGCGAACAACGGGTGGGAGCAATACGCGGCCCGGCGCTTGACGCTGGTTCCGGTGCCCGGTGACCACCTGCACATGATGACCGAACCCCACGTTCGCGAGGTCGCGGTGCAGTTGGACTCGGCACTCGCGGCGGCCGATCCGGATCTGGACCGGGAGCTGGGCACCGAAATGCTCGACGCCTGACCGGTGTTCCCCGACGTCGATGGATATGGTTCACACGGTCGGATACTTCAGGCCGTGGATGCCATCGGCTCGTCATGTTGTCCGGAGCGGCGGCGGTGAGCGGACCGTTGGGTTGCCGACCGCATGGTCCATCCCATTCGGCGTCGACGAATGTCGAAGCGTTCCCGGTGGCGATATGGACAGGGCGTCGAGCCGGATCTCTCGGGCGACCGTCCACTCGTCTCCCCCCACCTGCCGCACCCATTCCGGGCGATCGTGCACAGACACCGCGACCGTGCGCAAGCGTGCCAACCAGTTGTCCGAACTTGCCGGTCGGTATCGATTGTGGCCGAAATATCAACTCTAGCAACGTGATTGCGCCATCAGCACGTTACGGCCGAGTATACTCGTTGGCAATTTTCGGCTCGTTTCGTGCGAGTCGACCGCGATGGCGTCGTTGGCGATGGGGAGTTCGGTAGCACCATCGATTCCGGCGCGGAAGGATGTGGATGAGCGGCGACGGGTTGCGATTGTGGATGGTTACGGCGGCCCGGATCGACGCCGATCATGTCGAGGCATTGCCAGCCGGGGTGGCGGTCGCCGCGGATCTGGAATTGGCCGCCGAGCAGGTGTGCGCGCATCTGCCGACGGAGGATCCGGGTGCCAGTGGCTACTACCTCATAGCATCCGCTGTCGATGCCGCGGCGGCCGCGCGTCGGACGGCGAGTCGCACCTGGATCAGTCGGGTACACCGGCAGAACGAAAGCTCCCACTGGATACCCGGCGCGTGGACGCCTGCCGCGGAGGCAGTGAATCTGCACGGTTGTCCGGGTGTCTTGGATGCCGTGCCGATCCTCAACGATATGCGCTGAGTTATCGGCTCAGCGTAGTCGGCCGCGACGATTCGTCAGTCGTCCGTCGTGTATCGCTTGGTTGTGCAGCGATTCCATCGTCTCGGTATCGCTTTCGCGGGCGAGATCCAGCATGGCGAGCCCGGTTTCGCGGATCAGCCCATCCAGATCGTCGAGCATCGCGGCAATCGCATCGCCGGCCGCCCGTAGTTCGGCGGGGCTCGGATCCGGACGATCGAAGACCATGCGCAATTTGTGCAGCCGCAGTCCGGTATCGAAGAGACGGCGCACCAGTCGATCGCTGGAATCGGTCAACGCGGTAGCGGTTTCGGATAGCTCCTTGGTGGGACCGAAGGATCGGCGCGGCCTTCGCCGCGCGCCCCGGCTGCTGCCCACGCGGGCGCCGATCCGGGAGCTCGACCGCACATCGTCGGGCATCGAAAAATCCTCCTGAGTCATTGATTCGTATAGGTGGCCACGTTTCGGGACCCGGAGACGTGACCACCCTATCGCGTCCGATTTCGGTGGCGACGAACGGCGCCTTCGGAAACCGATACCTATTTATCCTTCGTACCGCGTAATTACTTGGTAGGCAACAGAATCACTACCTATGTTCGCCCGGCGCGATATGCCCGCCGGTCGGCAGCCACAGTCCGGCGAGCAGATGCCGGCCGAGCAGCACGCTGCGCGCTCGCGGGTCGACGAGCACGACATAGGAAACGAGATGCCGTGGGGAGTGTCAAGTGCGACGCGACGGAACACATCATCGGTCGCGGCCAGCCAGGCCCTGGTGTCCTCGATATGCTGCCGCTCGAGTGCATCGAGCGGCGTGATCCCGTCGACGATGTCGGCGACGGCAGCGGTCGCGAGGTTCATGACTGCGACTGTAGCGGCAGGCGCCGACAGGTTTGGGCGGCGCGGATCACACCAGGACGACCGGGCGCATGCCGGGAGTAGCCATCGATGTGGTCGGTCATTCCGACTACCGGCCGTATCGTCTGGGCATACCGGCCGCGCGCTGAGGCTAGGGCCGCAGTACCGACACCAGGAATTCGGTCTGGTCGTATACCGTCTGCTCGAAAATATCGTCGAAGTAGACATCGAAATGCCCTACCGGATAACGCTTTACGATCGCATGCTTGGTGCGTTCGGCCGCGCGCAGCGTCGGCTTGGGCGGTGCGATGGTGTCGTTGTCGGCGACCGCGTAGAAGACCGGCATCTTCAATGCCTTGGCCCGACGGCCCGGGGAATCGAACAATGTCGAAAATGCCACGCGGGCAGCGACTTTCGGTTCGTAGGTTTCGCTCTCGTCGGCGAGCCTGCCGTACCCCTCCGGCGCGTCCGGCGCGCTCATCAGTGCCGCGGAACGCTTGCGACCAGCCAGCCGGACGCGAACGGGCTTGCGCCGGATCGGACCGACCAGTAGATCGGTGACCGCGATGGTGGCCACCTTGGTCAGACTGGTCGGGCCCTTCGCCATGGCCGACGCCCAGCCGCTGGTGAACGGGACCTGGGCGACAACGGCCGCGATGTAGTCGTCGCAGGGCGCGACCGACAGCACATGGCCGCCGCCGAAAGAGGTGCCCCACAGCGCGATTCGGGTCGCGTCGAAGCCGCGCAGCGTGCGCGCGTACGTGATGGCCGATCGCCAGTCCTCGCGCTGGCGGGCGATATGTAGTAACTGACGCGGCGCACCTTGACTGGCCCCGAAATGTCGGTAATCGAATACCAGCACACCGATTCCAGCCGCAGCGAAGCGCCGGGCGTACCTGTCCAGCCCCATTTCCCGATTTCCGCCGAGACCGTGCCCCATGACGACGAGCGGGCGGGGCTTGGGGACGCCGGCGGGCGGATACAGCCAGGCAGCGCACTGCTCACCACCCGAGGGAAAACTGACCTCGACACGTTCCATGGCACCTCACCGTACTGTTTCGGTCCGAACTACTACCCCCCGACCGGTCACCAGGTCAGGCCGATGAACAAGGTACCCCTAGTTGGCTTGCTCCTAACGCCGGAAGGCGGGGATTCCAACCTGCTCGACGTACCGTTCGACGGACATATCGCCCACGCGTTCGAGTCGATCGGCTTACCTCACAGCTGGAGCCGGGGTCCTGCACGCTACGGTTCGCGGATCAAAGTAGGCTGAACGCTGCGGACGAGTTGGCCGGGCGGCCGCGGTGACGGGAACGGGCACGCAAGTGCCGCAGCCTGTCGCCGAGGAAAGTCCGGACTCCACAGAGCAGGGCGGTTGCTAACGGCAACCCGGGGTGACCCGCGGGAAAGTGCCACAGAAAACAGACCGCCCATGATCCCTCGGGATCATGCGGTGAGGGTGAAACGGTGCGGTAAGAGCGCACCAGCGCCCCGGGTGACCGGGGCGGCTAGGTAAACCCCGCCCGGAGCAAGGTCGAAGGTCGCATCGTTCGCGGTGCGGCTGCGCAGGTGTTCGAGGGCTGCTCGCCCGAGCCTGCGGGTGGACCGCTCGAGGCACCCGGCAACGGTGTGTCCAGATGGATGGCCGTCACCCGGTGGAAACCGGGGACAGGATCCGGCTTACAGGCCAACTCGTCCGCCCCTGCAATCCGGTGCTCACCGGTGCCATGATGGAAGTGGACCGCTGAGCCGGAATTCGGTGCGGTCAGGCACTTCGCATGGGGTGTAGCCATGGATATTCTTTCCGTTATCGGGGCGATTTTCGGGGTAGGGGCGATCGCGGGCGGGTTGCTCACCGCGCTGAGCGCGCGCGTGGTCAGCCAATACGAGAAGGGACTGGTATTCCGGTTCGGCCGGGTGGTCGGAATTCGAGAACCCGGACTGCGGATGTTGATTCCATTCGTGGACCGGATGCGCAAGATTTCCACGCAGATCGTCACCATGCCGGTGCCCGCACAGGACGGCATCACCCGCGACAACGTGACGGTGCGCGTCGACGCCGTGGTCTATTTCCGGGTGATCGATCCGGTCTGCGCGGTAGTGGAGGTACAGAACTATCTGTTCGCGGTGGGGCAGGTGGCGCAGACGTCCTTGCGTTCGATTATCGGAAAGAGCGACCTCGACAGCCTGCTGTCCAATCGCGAGGAGCTGAACAAGGGGCTGGAGATAATGATCGATAGCCCGGCGCTGGGCTGGGGTATTCATATCGATCGGGTGGAGATCAAGGATGTGTCGATACCGGATTCGCTGAAGCGCTCGATGTCGCGGCAGGCCGAGGCGGAGCGGGAACGGCGGGCGCGAGTTATTTCCGCCGAGGGCGAATTGCAGGCGTCCAAGATGTTGGCCAAGGCGGGTGCGCAGATGGCGGAATCGCCGGCGTCGCTGCAGCTGCGGCTGCTGGAGACCGTCGTTCAGGTTGCGGCGGAGAAGAATTCGACATTGGTGCTGCCGTTCCCGGTGGAGTTGCTGCGTTTCCTGGAAAGCGGTACGTCGTCTAGGGATACCGCCGCCGATACAGCGGCCGATTCCACCCCGGCCGCAGCCGATACCACACCGGAGATCACCCCGACCGAGCCGACACCAGCGCTCGATCGGGGCAACACGCCAACGGCCGAACAAGACGGTATACGCCCGTAACACAACGGGCGTATACCGATACGGGTACGGCCGACCATTTGTGGCAACCGGCAAAAAGTCGCCACGGCCGTGTGCGCCGTACGACCGCATCGGTAGCACAACGTAAGGAAACCGAGCCGATGTCCATACTGATTCCCTTGATCGCGATCATCGTCATGATCACCGTGGGGTATGTGTTGAAGTACCTGCCCAATTACTTGCCGTGGCTGAAGGATTGAGGGTTTTGCTCAGCAGAGCATCTTCGCCATCTGATAGATAGCCTGGGCCTCTTCCTTGGATGCCTCGGCGGTGCCTTTCGTGCGCTTGATGACGTTCTGGACGACCTCGTCCGCGCTTTTGTCGGCCTTGATGTTCTTGCAGGTTTCGACCAGGATGTCGCGGAGCGCGGTGTCGTCTTTGCCCTCGGCGAGCTTGGGGAAGGCGCTGCGGTAGCTGACGACGAACGTTCCCGCCTTCACGTTGTCCATCGTCTCGCCGGCTTTGGCTGCCGAGGTCGTCGCGGCGGCGGGTGCGGCGGAAGAGCCCTTATCATCGCCGCACCCGGCGAGGAGGAGGGCGAATACGGTGAAGCTTGCCGCGATGGCGGCGGTAGTTCTGATCACGATGCGGGATGGTAGCTGCACTGTGGAAACGTCGCCTCCCGTCCGGTTAACGGAAGGCGACGAAGACCCATCGGTGACGGTGCGGTCAGCGCGGGTTGACCATGAAGACCTGAGCCCAATAGGACGCCTGCTCGGGACCGAGCAGCGGCATCAGGTAGTCGAAGAGAATCGTTGACATCAGTGGATAACTCCCAATTGTCGACGTACGGGGTGACTTGCGAATGGGCGGGAAATCTCGACCCGCCACGCCGGGGAACCATAGCAGCCGCTGTGACGTCGCCGGGTACGGCGTGTCCGGCATGCGATCCGAGTCGAACTGGCCTAGAACGTGAGCGACGTCATAGAGTAGGCGCCGTTGGAAGACCCGTTGCCGGTCCGCCACGAACCTCACATTCTTCGATCACGGAAGCAGGTCGCAATTCTATGCGGATTGTTCGTTCACTGGTCGCCGGTGCGCTGATCGCCGGGGCCGCATCGGTTTTCGCCATGTTGGGCACCGGGTCCGCCTCGGCGGTCGCGGTTACCCCGCTGGCGGGCGGGGTCCAGGTCGACCTCAACCCGGCCGACACCGCCTGGGTGCACCAGAACCACATCGGGCAGGCCATCGCCGGTCTGCCGCATCCGTCGGCGTCGTCGTTCGGCGAGGCATTGGACGCGGCGGCGGGCGTTTCCGCCGGCGTCCCGGGGGGACACGTGACCTTTACCGTGTACGGCCCGTTCAATGAATTGAACGGCACCATGTTGGCACTGCAGTAGAGACCGACTGCGCCAGCGTGGAACTTCACCAGCGGATCGTGTCGGCGCCGGTAGATTTCGCCGCCATTCGATCCGAATTCGGATTGGCCTCGGCGTATCCCGCCGAGGCCACCGCGGCGGCCCGCGACGCGATCGACGCGTTCGCGGGCGCTCGCGCCGATTACACCGAAATTCCATTCGTCACGATCGACCCGCCCGGTGCCATGGACTTGGACCAGGCCGTGCATATCGAACGCACCTCTTCCGGTTTCACTATCCATTACGCGATCGCCGATGTCGGCGCCGTAGTGGATCCCGCCGGCCCGCTGGCCGAGGAAGCGGGGGCGCGCGGCCAGACCTTCTATCTCCCCGACGGCACCGTGCCGCTGCACCCGCCGATCCTTTCGGAGAATTCCGCGAGCCTGCTGCCCGACCAGACCCGCCGCCCTGTGGACCAT
>FTJU01000158.1_pt2 | contig 16749 bp, 19 predicted proteins | sample 1658961 | NCBI WGS metagenome assembly FTJU01 (sample SAMEA3914878, study PRJEB12502) | metagenome | biome: forest; material: soil | place: USA | collected 2012-03-12 | depth 0.3 m | reverse complement strand
CGGTGCGGTGCTGTCACGAGTCGCGGTGGGGCGCAAGCTGCTCGACCGGATCTTGCCCAAGCCGGGCGCCGGACCGAGCGAACAGGCACGCACCAGTGGCTGGTTCACCATGAAGACCTATGCGCGCACGTCGTCCGGCGCGAAATATGTGGCGACCTTCTCCGGCACCGGCGATCCCGGCTATCAGGCAACGGCCGTCATGCTCGGACAAGCCGGACTGTGCCTGGCTTTCGACGGTGCCGAGCAACCCGAATTGGCAGGCATCCTCACACCCGCGGCCGCGATGGGCGACGCACTCACCGGCCGATTGCGCGCCGTGGGCATGACCATCGAGGTCGAGCGCACATAGTTGCCACGACGGTACGGACGGAATTGTTGTCGTGGTGAACCTCGCTCGACGCACGATGAACGCCCCGGCGCTTGCCGCGATCTATGAAAAGGCTTGGCGGCCTGCGCTGTTCTATCTGGCCAGCGGTCGTACCACCGCCGCGGACCGCCGCGACGCGGTCACCATGCTGCGGCTGCACGGGTCCCAGCGAGTGCTCGATATCGCTTGCGGCCCAGGCAACTTCACTCGCTATCTGAGCAATGCCCTCGATGGTGACGGCTACGCCATCGGCCTGGACTATTCCGAGCCGATGCTCGCGCGAGCCGTCACCGATAACGCGGGTCCGCGCGTCGGCTATCTCCGCGGCGACGCGCGCACCCTGCCCTTCGCCGACGGCACCTTCGATGCCGTCTGCTGCTTCGGGGCGCTCTACCTGATCCCCGATCCGATTACGGCGACTGGCGAAATGATTCGCGTGCTCGCGCCCGGCGGCCGCATCGCCATCACCACGAGCCATCGCGCCGACAACCCGTTCGGCCATGCGAGCCGGATCGTCGGCGGCTGGAGCGGGTTGCGCGTCTTCGACACCGAGACCTTCCCGAAGCTCTTCGCCGAAGCCGGCATGATCGATATCGATCAACAGGTCCACCGCCTACTGCAATACATCAGCGCCACTCGCCCGCTCTAGCGACGCGTTCTGTCGTGCGCCACATCACAATGGCGCGGCAACGCCATACGTGCACAAGCGGTTACACCCGTCGGTACCGAACGGTAAAGTGCCCGCAAGTGCGGTGGGTGGACCGAACGTGAGGGGGCAAACCCAGATGGCGGTACCGGATACCGGTCAACGGATGGCCAGGCAGTTGTATGCCGCCACCACCGGAACCAGCAGTGGCGAACCCTTCGAATTGGCCCAGGATGTCGCCGAAAACCTTGCCGCCGCATGCGACAAGCTCGTCGATGACCTACAAAGGGCCACCGCCACGGGACATCTCGTCACCGCGGTCTCCGGTTTTCCCAACCTGCCGACCGGACACGGGCTGGCAAAGGGCTTCGGCGACAAGGGCAGTCAATTCCTCGACACCGTCATGGCGTTTCAGGAAACCGCCCTGCTGTACAAGGCGGCCTATCTGGCCGCTGGCAAACGTTTCGAGGACGCCGACGCCGCGAATCGCGCCGCGCTGCAACTGATCACCGACTACCTGGGATCGCCGCGCGGCGAGCACGCCGACGGAAGCAGCTGACCCGTGGCCGATTCCGTCACCAGGGCAACCGCTGACGCCATTCGGGTACGGCAGTCTGCCGTCGCCGCCTCCGCCGGATCGGCGAGCGGCGGAACCGATCCCCCGTACGCACCCGAACACGAACGGTTCGGCGCCTACTCGCACCAGGAGATCTGGGATCTGGTGCACGAGGTCATCGATCCCGCCGCCCTCGGCCGGATCGCCGATGCCTGGCGCGCCAATGCCACCGCGATCGCCGAGGCATTCCAGGCCTTCTCCGATGCCACCAATCGTGAATTCGCGTGCTGGTCCGGTCGTTCCGCCGATGCCGCGCTGCGCGCCACCCGCGAATTCATCCGCGCCGGCACCGAGGCACACGATATCTGCCACGCGGTACAGCGCCTGATGGAGCTCAATTCCGATGCGGCACAGGCTATCCGAGCGGCGATTCCGCCGCCTCCGCAGTATCGTGCTCTGGAAGATCCGGCCGCCGAGGCGATCCACGGCGGAAAACGCAGGATGGACCACGACATGGCCGCTGCTACGGTGCAGGCCGACGTACAGGACACGATGACCTATGTCTACACCCCGATCATGCCCACGTCCGGCGACCATGTTCCCCGATTCAGCCCACCGCCCGACGGGCCACAGCTCGCGCGGCCGAATGCCGGCAGCGGGGGCGCGCGGTGAAATGGGTATTCACCCCGGACGAATTCACGCATGTCTGGGAGAACGAAACGAGTCTGGACCGGCGCCCCTACCCGGTCAATCTGGCACCCGCCGCGACCGTCCGGACCGAATCCGAATACACCGCGCTGCGACTACCCCAGCGCTTCGCCCGCCAGGCCGATGCCGATCTGGCCGCCGCGCTCATGCTGTGCGCCCGTAGCGACGCCACCACGATCACCGTCTCCGGTGAGTCGGGCGCAAGGCGGATCCTGATCTTCGCCGCCGTGGTGCACAACCACGCCGGCATCCTGATCGCCGATATCGACAAGGTGACCGTGCGCATGTCCCATGCCCGCAACCTCGGCAAGCATCTGGTCGAGATCATCGGGTCGGCCCAGCCCGGCAAGCTCGCGCCCATGCGGGAGCCACAGGACGCGGTGCTGAACTCCGAGTACGGCGACAGCGCGACCAACGGCCATCGCCGCGCCGCCCGCTTCCGCCAGACCCTTCGAAAACCGGTGGACGGCCGCGGCTTCATCACCGTGACCGTGGAACCGGAAAACCCGATGTCACCGCCCACCCGGCACCGCAGCTGGCTCGATTTCGCCGGCGACGGACGCTATCTGCTCACCACCTCACACGAGCTGACCCTGACTCCGGTCACCGACGAGGAATTCGCCAACCAGCTGCTCCGCCTAGCCCAGATCAGCTGATCCCATCACCGGATAGTTGACAATCGCCACCGCGGCGCCCACGTAAAATACATCGATGGCGAAGAAATGGTCTCTGCCGCCGATCGAGGCGCTGCGAGCCGATGGCTTGCGTATCGCTGATCTCGACACCTCCGGCACACCTGGATTCAAAGGTGACAAGAGCGAAGGCGCCGAGCTGCTCGCCGAACGCACCGCCGTGCTGTCGGATCTGCAGGAGAAGCTCTACGCGAGCGGCCGTTCCGGCGATACCCGCAGTGTGCTGTTGGTGCTGCAGGGGATGGATACCGCGGGTAAGGGCGGCATCGTCCGACACGTCATCGGTTCGGTGGATCCACAGGGCGTCGACCACGCCTCCTTCGGCGTCCCGACCGAGGAGGAGAAGAAACACCACTTCCTGTGGCGCATCCGCAAGGCACTACCGCGCGGCGGCCAACTCGGCGTCTTCGACCGGTCGCACTATGAGGACGTACTGGTCGTGCGGGTGCACAATCTGGTGCCGCCGCAGGTCTGGGAATCGCGCTACGACGAGATCAATGCGTTCGAGCGGGAACTGATCGACCAGGGCACGACGCTGGTGAAGGTGGCCATGTTCGTCTCGCTCGACGAGCAGAAGAACCGATTGCGCGAACGGCTGGACCGACCGGATAAGTACTGGAAGTTCAACCCCGCCGATATCGACGAACGCGGCTACTGGCCCGCCTATCAAGAGGCCTACCAGGTCATGCTGGACCGCACCTCGACCGCCTACGCCCCATGGCATGTCATCCCGGCCGATCGCAAGTGGTTCACTCGCCTCGCGGTCACCGAATTGCTCATCGACGCACTCGACGGGCTGAAACTCGACTGGCCACCGGCCCAGTTCGATGTCGAGGAGCAGCAGCGCCGCCTCGACCAGGCCTGACCAAGGTTCCTCTCAGGTTGACCACCGATGATGTGGCCGTGCCCGTCCACGCCCCGGCGGAGGTCCGGATCTACCATCGTGGCGGCAGGAAAACGGCAGGCAAGCGAAAGGCGTGGTGAACGCACGGTGAGCAAGAAACCGGGTGGTAAGACGAATCCGCTCGCGGCGGCGGAGCGCGCCGACCGCAACCGCAAGATCCTCATCCAGGTGGGTGTGGCCGTCGTGCTGATCGGGCTCATCGCGGCGATCGGCATCGGTATCGCGGTGAAGAAAGCCGACAAGAACGATCTGGGCGCCACCCCGTCCATCGCCGCCACCGCGAGCCAGCTACCCAATGGCGCCACCGCGACCATCACCGACAACGGCGCCGTCCGCATCGGCAAGCCCGATGCCAAGGTGACCGTCCGCGTCGTCGCCGACCTGCAGTGCCCGGCCTGCAAGGCCTTCGAGACCGCCAATGGCCAGGCCATCAAGAATGCCGTCGACAACGGCACCGCCAGCGTCGAATACAACATCATCTCGTTCCTGGACAACGCGTCCACCACGAAGTACTCCTCGCGTGCTGCCAATGCGGCGTACTGCGTCGCCGAGGCGGATCCGGCGAAATACCTGGGCTGGTTGGTCAGCATGTACGAGCAGCAGCCTGGCGAAGGCAGTGCGGGTCTGACCGATGACCAGCTGATCGATATCGCGAAGAGCGCCGGCGTGCCGGATTCGGTCGGGCAGTGCATCAAGGACAACAACTACAACAAGTACATCGGGGCCAAGACCAAGGATGTGCTGAACAGCGGAGTCCAGTCGACACCGACGATCTTCGTCAACGGCACCCAGGTGAACAACCAGGACCTGTTCAAGCCCGACGCGATGGCGGCGGTCATCGCTACCGCCGCGGCCAAGTGAACAGCACCGCCGCCAGGGCCGCCTGGGTGCTGCTGATCGGCGGGCTGGCGGGTTGGCTCGCCTCGGTCACGCTGACCATCGAGCGGTTCAAGCTGTTCACCGATCCGGGCTACCGGCCCTCGTGCAGCATCAATCCGGTCCTGTCCTGCGGCAGTGTGATGACCACCGAGCAGGCCGCCAGATTCGGATTTCCCAATCCGATCATCGGCATCATCAGCTTCTCGGTAGTCGTCACGCTCGCCGTGCTCGCGGTCGCCAATGTGCGCTTTCCTCGCTGGATCTGGACCGGGCTGTGGGTGGGGACCGTGCTCGGCACGATCTTCATCTGCTGGCTGATCTTCCAGAGCCTGTACCGTATCGGCGCACTGTGCCCGTACTGCATGGTGGTGTGGGCGATCATCACCCCGCTGTTGGCGGTGGCCACCGAGCAGGTTTGGGGCGGCGCGCGCGGTCCCATGCGGATCGTCGTGGAGTGGCGATGGACCTTCGTCGCGGTGTTCTACGCCGTGGTGCTGCTGCTGGTCTTCCTGAGGTTCCAGGATTACTGGCTGTCGCTGGTCTAGTTCGGTGTGCCGAGCGCGAGCACCACGGTGACTGTGCGCATCCCACCGTCGACACCGAGGACGCCCAGTCGAACGGTGTCATCCGGCTTGTGCACATTGATCGCCGCCCGCAGTGCCTTCGAGCTGGTGATGTCGCGGCCGTCGATCGAGGTGATCACGTCGCCGTCGACCAGCCCGGCGCGGTAGGCCGGTAATCCGTACAGTGCGACATCGATTCGCGCCCCGCTCGGTTTCGCATCGGAGCTCAATACGCCGAGCGTCGCGGTCGGCCCGATGTGCACGGTTTCGGTGGGCGTGCCAGAACGGATCTGGCCCACCACCCGCATCGCGGTGTCGATAGGCACCGCATAGCCATTCGGCGGGCGCCCGGCATCGCGCGTGTTCCTACCGGACGCGGCGGTGATCACACCGACGACCGCGCCGCCCGGATCGGCGAGCGCACCGCCGGACTGTCCTGCGGTGACCGGCGCCGCGATCTCCACCATCCCGGTCAGCGATTTGCGGGTCAGATCCGAGGCATTGAGCGCGACGATCGTGCTGTTGAGATCGGTGATATTGCCCTGGATCGAGGTCGGAATGCCGCCCGCGCCGCCGGCATTGCCGATGGCGAGCACATCCTCGTGCATACGCAGCTCGGCGGAGCTGCCGATGCGCGCGATCGTCAGATCGGTGGCGCCGGTGAGTTTCAGCAGCGCGATATCCGCACCGGCGTCGTAACCGAGTACCTTCGCGTCGTAGACGGTGCCGTTGCCGACATCGGTGACCGTCACGGTTTCGGCGCCCTTGACCACGTGATGGCTGGTCAGCACCTGTCCCTCGGTGGTGAGCACGATCCCGGATCCGGCCGCGCCGGATCCGAACGACCGCGCGGAGGTGCTGATATTCACCAGCGCCGGTTCGACGGCGTGTGCGACAGCCGCCGGATCCAGCGGCAGCAGCGGTTCGAGCAGCGCGGGCAGGGAGTTATCGGCATCCGAGGACGACCAGTCCGGCAGCTCACCCGGGAAGCCGAAGAATCCGGCCACGGCGAGCAGGATGGCCACGAAGAGTGCCGGCACTCCCCCGCCACCGACTCGCTGTCCTTCGGGCGCGCGGTGCCGTTCGTCGTCCATGCCGCTCTCCCGCCTCCGGCTGGGCCTTGACCAAATCCATTGTCACCGGAGACCTACACCGTAGATCAGAGAATGGCGCGCACGTTTTCTCCGGCGCCGCGTTTGGCAAACCGTCGCATGCGACGGTAGGCATGTACGCATGAGTGTTGCTGCCGCGTATGCGATGTCCGCGCCCGATGGGCACTTCGAGAAACTGGCGATCGAGCGGCGGGAGCTCGGGCCACGCGATGTGCTGATAGATGTCAAGTACGCGGGCATCTGCCACTCCGATATCCACACCGCCCGCGACGAATGGGGCGGCGCCAAATACCCGTGCGTTCCCGGCCACGAGATCGCGGGCATTGTCGCCGCGGTCGGTTCCGAGGTGACCAGGCATCGGGTCGGCGATCGCGTCGGCGTCGGCTGCATGGTCGATTCTTGCGGTGTCTGCGGTCCCTGTCTGGCCAATGAGGAGCAGTACTGCGACAACGGGGCCACCATGACGTACAACACCGCGGTGGACGAGTCCATCCAGCCGGGTGGCTACACGATGGGCGGCTATTCGACCCAGGTCGTGGTGACCGAGAATTTCGTGCTGTCCATCCCGGAGGGCATCGAACTCGATGCGGCTGCACCGCTGCTGTGCGCGGGCATCACGCTGTTCTCCCCGCTGCGGCACTGGCATGCCGGACCGGGTAAGCGGGTCGCGATCATCGGCATGGGTGGACTCGGACACGTCGGGGTGAAGATCGCCGCGGCGATGGGAGCCGAGGTCACCGTGCTGAGCCATTCGCTCGGCAAGCAGGAGGACGGCAGACGCTTCGGCGCGCACCACTACTACGCGACCGGCAATAAGCAAACCTTCCGCGAGCTGCGCAACCGATTCGATCTGATCCTCAATACGGTCTCGGCCGATCTGCCGATCAACGACTACCTGCACCTGCTGAGGCTGGACGGCACCCTGGTGATCCTCGGCCTGCCCGAGAACCCGTTGAGCGTCAAACCTTTCACCATGACCGGATATCGACGGGCGCTGGCCGGCTCGATGATCGGTGGTATCGCGCAGACCCAGGAGATGCTGAACTTCTGTGCCGAACACGGGATCGGTGCGGAGATCGAGGTGATCTCGGCCGACGAGATCGATGGCGCGTACGACCGGGTCGTCGCGAGCGATGTGCGGTACCGGTTCGTGATCGACGCCTCGACCATCTAGTCCGTGTCGTTGCACCGATTCGTCACCGGTTCAGTAGCTTGGCGGTGTGTCAGCGGATGAAGAGCAATCCCCGCCCACCGAAGCGGCGGTGGTCACCGCCGATGTGACCGCAGGGCCGCCGCCGTGGCTGTTGCGGGCATTCCTGCTCGGCGCGGCGAGCGTCCACCGAAGAAACAGCGAAAGTGGAAGCGCCAGTTGATTATTCGCCTCACGCGCGGTGGTCGGCCGCCGGAATGATCATGCGGCGCGAATGCCGTGCAGTGCGTCGATGAGTGCCAGGCTGAGCTTGCCCATCTGGGCACGGCTGTACACGGCGGTGTCGTACTCGACCTGGATGGTCAGGCGCCCGCCGACGGTGAAGACGGTGAGCTTCGGCGGCATACCGGGACCCATGGCGTAGATGTCGTCGCGAATGTGGCGGATACCGTCGGGGGTCGAATGCGCGGGCAGGCGACCGATATTGGAGATGGCGACCGATGGCGCGGCCGCGAGGAGCGCGGCGGTCGCCTCGTCCTGGACGCGCTGCGCGGCGAGTAGGAATATCGAGGCTTCGCGCTGCCGCCGCGCGGCCGCCATACCCGCGCCCACCTGGTGTGCGATATCGATCGGGCTCGCGTCCTCGGCGACGAGCGCGGCCGTGCCCACGCCGGAAGCACAATTCAGGATCGTATGCTCGGACACGGGCGGGTTCAGCTCGGACCGCACATCCACCGCGTGGCCGCAGAATATCGGGAGCTCTCCCGTCGCGGGTTCCAGCTGCGTACGGAATGCGACGACTGCGGCGCCGCCGAGCAGGCTGTTGACCGAAAGTTCGTGCGCGCGAGCGGAGTCGATCAGTTGCCGAGTTTCCTTGGTATCCAATTCGATTCGCTGCAACGCGAACCGGCCGAGTGGATCGCAGCCGATCCCGTCACCGTCGGCCGGGAAGGTACGCGGGGCCGATTCCGGACCCATCATCGCGGCCCTGGCCCGGATCTGGTCGAGCCACCCGGTGACCTCTGCATCCGAGACAACCTCGGCGAGTCGGGTATCGACGCTCTCCGGCAGGTCCTGATCGGAATCCGACTGTGGCAGTGCGGTTCCCGACGCATGTGCCGTGTAACGCTGCCACAACTGCCCGAGCAGCGCGAAAGCCGATCTGCCATCGGCGATTCCGTGATGGATGACCAGGACGATCCGATCGCGGTCCCCGTCCCGGAGCAGCTGGGCTCGGAACAGGCCGTCGCGCCAATCCCGTGGCTCATTGACCAGGTTCAGATACTCGACTTCACCGCCGTCGGCGATATCGAGACGCGGCCGGTAGGCATCGTCCCGGCGCAGGTACAGCGTGCCGTCGGCATCGGCGACCGGCTTGCTGCGCAGTAGCGGATGTTGAGCCGCCAATTCGTCGAGCACCCGGCGCAGGATCTCGATATCCAGCAGGCCGTGCACGGTGGATCCGATGAACAGCGGCATACCGCCGGTCGGCACGCTGCCGAGGCGGGCTTCGGTGCCGAAGTAGGTGAGCTCGAAGGGAGAAAGCGCTCGCTGTGCGGTCATTGGTCGTCTCGTACTTCCTGTGGTTGAGCTGGCTACGCCCTCAACATACAACTGTTTCAAACATTTGTCACAGACACATGTTTTAAATGTGCGTCACAAACAGACGTATGTCACGCTGATAGCGTGGGAACCCGACAAGATCTGCTCGCCGCGGCCAAGCAGTGCCTAGCCGAACGCGGATATGCGCGCACCACCGTGCGCGATATCGTGGCCGCCTCCGGCACCAATCTGGCCGCCATCAACTACCACTTCGGCACGCGGGACAAGCTGCTCAACCAGGCGATGCTGGAATCGAGCAGCGATGCGGTACAGCAGATTCTCGAATCGCTCCCCACCCGCGACGCCGCGGATCCGATCGCACGGCTGCAGGACTTCATACACCAGCTGATCACCTCGTTCACCGAGCAGCACGCACTCTGGACCGCGAATGTGGAAGGTCTGACCCAGGCGCTGCACTCCGCTGAACTGCGTGCCGAACTGGGTTCCGCCCAGGAACAGGCCCGCACCGGACTGTCCTACTTGTTCGGTACCGACGCGCCGGACCCGCAACTCGGTGCCGTATTGCAAACCCTGGTCGGCGGCCTGCTGCTCCAACACCTGGTCGACTCGGAACACGCCCCTACCGCCACCGAGATCACCGCAGGTCTGCGCGCCCTCGCAGCGCTGCTCACACCCGCCGACAACCGCTGACATCGGACGAAGACGCGATCTGGCCGAGTTCCCTGTGGGGCGTGCGGCCTTCCGGCGGTGGATCACCTGGCACCACCCGCAGGTCTGCGGCACACCCTCGCCGCGTTGCCGCCGCCGAGAGGCGCTGACATCGGGAGATAGCCGCGTCACGCACGAGCAGGCTTCCCGCTCGGAATCCGGGGTCCGCGCGCCACCGCCGCTGCGTCGCGCCGACATCGCGAACATTCGGCGAACTCGCTGCGCGTCGGCGGTGGGTGACAGATGCTGGACCGGTGGCGATTCTGCTCGCGCTGGTATCGATGTGTTCGACGCTGGTCGGCGGGTTGGTGGCGGTGCGGATCGGCGACCGCAAGCATCTGGTACTCGGGCTGGCGGCGGGCGTCATGTTGGGTGTGGTTTTCTTCGATCTGCTACCGGAGGCATTGAAGCAGTCGGGCGATATCGTGCTCGGTCTTCCCGCAGTACTCGTCGCCACCGTTGTCGGCTTTCTCACCGTCCACATCATCGAGCGCGCGGTCGCCATTCATACCGGCCATGAAGGCGAATTCGGTGCGCACAAGCACGGTTTCGAATCCATCGGGCTGGCCGCGGCGGCGGGACTGATCTTCCACAGCACTCTCGACGGTCTCGGTATCGGATTGGGTTTCCAAGCCGGAGCCACCGTTGGTATCGCGGTCGCCATCGCCGTCATCTGTCACGACTTCGCCGACGGCTTCAATACTTTCACCATCACCACCCTCTACGGCTCCGCCCACAAACGCGCATTGATCCTGCTCATCCTGGACGCGATCGCCCCGGTGATCGGCGCGGTAATCGGCACCGTCATCCGGGTTCCGGCCGGGACCGTCGGCCTATACCTCGGCTACTTCGCCGGACTCCTGCTCTACCTCGCCACCGCCGATATCCTCCCCGAGGCCCACGCCGAACACCCATCCCGCCTGACCCTCGCCTGCACCGTCACCGGCGCGACATTCATGTTCGCCGTGTCCGCGCTCAGCTGATGACCAACGGCGGCCGCTCGATACCGGATGCTTGGACGAGTTCGTCGGTTGCTCGCGGGTTCGGCCCAGTTCGACCGAACCGGGCCGCGCGGTTTCGACGACATCGTCGAGTCCGAATGCACTGTCCGGCCACAAGCGATGTGGTGCGATACCGCCCCGAAGGGCAGTCCGCTCGCCGCCCACCTCTTCTACGGGCCGGGCATCAACTCCCGATTCCGGCGTCCTGACGAAGGCGGCGCCGGACATCGGTTGTTCACCTGTCGCCTGCACACCGAGTGCACGGCCGATGGGCGGGTGCCCCGTCGATCGGATCGACACCGGGAGTCGGCCGACGTTCCGATGCGGACTCGGTCAGCGCGTGATTGCGCGCAAGATGGCATCGACGGCCTGGTCGGCGAGGGGTTCGGTCATAGGCAGATGGCCGAAGAGGGCACGGTAGTAGATCGGGGCGGCGACCGCATCGAGGACGAAATCGAGATCGATATCCGGATCGAGCTCGCCTCGGTGGATGGCCGACTTCAGGGCGATCGCGGTGGTACGCCTGCGTGGCTCGAATACCGTTGCCAGGAAATGCGCGTGTAGCTCCGGGTCGTTGGCGAGATCCGCCACCAGGGCCGGTAGTACGTGACTCAGCGAGGTATCACGCAGTGCAGCAAGCAGATTGCGCATCGAGACGGTCAGATCGGCGCGCAGGTCGCCGGTGTTCGGTGTCGGTTGCAAACCGAGTAGATCGGCGACCACATCGACAACCAGGTGGCGTTTCGAAGGCCAGCGGCGGTAGATCGCCGGGCGATGCAGACCGGCTCTGGCCGCCACCTGGCCGATGGACAGGTCGGCATAACCGTTCTCGTCCAACAGCTCCCGGGCCGCGGCGCGCACTGCGGTGTCGATGCGGTCCTCGCGCGTGCGTCCCGGCATCAGAACACCGGACGTGGCATCAGCACGACTCGCCAACCGTCCGGATCCGGGAAAGTCAAGCCGCCGTTGGCCGCCCAGTACGGATTCTCAGCGGGAACCGGCTCGACACCGAATTCGCCGAGGCGCTGTGCAACGTCGTACATCTGGGCTTCGGTCGAAAAGTAGAACACCAGTAGGTTTTCCGCGCTCGGCGCATCGCCGGGACTGCCGTCCACATGGGTGGTGAACTCCAGGTGATATCCGGTGCCCGGCAATCCGAGCATCACACCGTCGTAGCCGGCGTGATTTTCGAATCGGTAGAGCTCGCGTAGACCCAAACCGTCGGCGTAGAACCGCACGACCTCTACCAATCGATCGGTGGGCCTGGCGATCCGAACCTGGGCCACCGGCAACGACTCGGGCCATATCTGCTCAGCCATACCCCAACGATACGGTACGTACTGTACCGATTCAGTTATGACGTCCATCACCCGAGCCGCAAAAGGCCGCCGCCAGGTCCCCGAGACATGGCGGCGGTCTTTGTCTTCGGTATTACTCCGTAGGCGTCACCCGCCGACGAACACGGCGCGCGGCCGCCACCATATTGCGCAGCGAGGGCTCCAGCTGCCAGTAGTGACGGGTCTTCAGACCGCCGTCCGGATTCGCCCACAACCGTTCCGGACTGATGGCTTCGGCCGCAGCCGTGAGTAATTCGTCGAGCTCATCGATATCCGGGATCCGCGCCGAACGACTCTCGTAGACACCGGGACCGACACCGTGACTCAGACCGTGCCCCGTTGCGGAGTCCTCCTCGAGCGCCTTCAACACCCATTCGATCGAGCGGGTCGCGACGATCGCGGTGACATCGGCATCGAGTTCCTCGATCGCATCGACCACCTCGGTTCGACCGGAATAGCCGATATGCGTATGGATCTGGGTCTCCGGCTTGACGCCGGAGGTCGCCAGGCGGAATGCCGCGACCGCCCACCGCAGGTATTCGGCGCGCCCCTTCGGACGCATGGGTAGCAGCTCGCGAATGGCGGGCTCGTCGACCTGGATGATCGAAATCCCGGCGCGTTCCAGATCCACGACCTCGTCGCGAATGGCCAACGCGACCTGATCCGCGGTCTCGTACAGCGGTTGATCCTGCCGCACGAAGGAACGCGCGATCATGGTGACCGGACCGGTGACCATGCCCTTGACCGGCCTGTCGGTCAGCGACTGGGCATAGCCGATCCACTCGACCGACATCGGTGCGGGCCGCGACACGTCACCGTAGATGATCGGCGGTCGCACACAACGGGATCCGTACACCTGCACCCAGCCGAAGTGGGTGGTCGCGAAGCCGTCGAGCAGCTCGGCGAAGTACTGGATCATATCGTTGCGCTCGTGTTCACCGTGCACGAGCACATCGAGGCCGATGTCCTCCTGCAGGCGGATCGTGGCCTCGATCTCGGCCTCGATCTTCTTGCGGTATTCGTCGTAGGACAGCTTGCCCTGGCCGAGGTCGTACCGGGCCTGACGAATCCTGGTCGTCTGCGGAAAGGAACCCAGTGTGGTCGCCGGGACCAGCGGCAGATTCAGCTTGCGCTGCTGGGCTTCGCGGCGCACCTCGTACGGCTCACGCGCGCGCATAGCGGGGGTGATGGCGTAAACCCGTTGCCGCACCGCGTGTTTCTGCTTGAAGTGCACCTCGGTGGGCCGCTTGCGCCATTTGTCCGAGGGCCCGACGGTGAGCGCCTTGGCGAGCGCGACCACCTCGCCCACCTTCTGCTGTGCGAAGGCGAGGCGATCGGCGACATTGCCCTCGATCTCGTATTCGGCGAGCACGTCATAGGGCACGTGCAGCAGTGTCGTGCCGGTGGAGACCACGAGATCCGGGCACACCTGCGCCAATTCCTCGAGGTATTCCAGCGCCACGTAGCGGTCCGCGCGCCAGACATTGAGACCGCTGATCACGCCCGCGTACAGGCGCTTACGTCGGATGCCCGGAATCTGTGCGAGCTCTTCGGGCTGGACCCGATAGCTGGCCAGATCCAATCCGATGGCCTCGACATTGGTTTCGGCCAGAATGCGCAGGGCCTCACCGAAGTCGCCGTACTGTCCGGTGACCAGCATGCGCGGTCGCAGCGCCGAGGTCGAAAGTCGTTGGTAGGCCCGCTCGAACGCGGCCAGCTCCGCGGGGGTGCGCTCGCTGGTGAAGCATGGTTCGTCCAACTGCACACAGGTGGACCCGCGCTTGGCGAGGATTTCGAACAGCTCCTCGTACACCGGGAGCAGCTTGTCCAGCAGGCTGAGGGTGTCGAAACCGCCTGCCTCACCCGGGATATGGCCCGCCTTGGACAGCAGCAGCAGCGACACCGGACCCACCACCACTGGACGCAGCTCGATATCGCCGGCCTTGGCGCGATCCCATTCGTCGAGCAAGGCCTCCGGATGAAGTGAGAATTCGGTGTGCTCGTCGAGTTCGGGCTGGCGGTAGTGGTAATTGGTACCGAAGAACCGCACCAGCTCCAGCGGCGGCAGATCTGGACGACCGCGCGCCATCAGGAAATAGAAGTCCAGCGGATGCAGCTCGTCCTGATACGGCTTGAACCGCGCGGGCACCGCACCGAAAAGCAACGCATTGTCGAGAATGTGGTCGTAGAAGGAGAAGGTGTTGCCCGGCACCTGGGTCAGACCGGTCGCGGCCAGTCCGTTGTACTGCTGCTGCTGGATATCGCGCCCGACCGCGAGCAGTTCGTCGCGGGAAACCCCACCACGCCAATAGCCCTCGAGGGCCCGCTTGAGTTCCCGGTGCGCCCCGATCCTCGGGTAGCCGAGAATGCTGGATCCGTAACCGTCCTGAACGTTGACCATGAGCGGGGCACTCCCTTTCGATCACCTGCTGGGAGTCCTCGACCCAGACCCCGCAGCAGCGCTGCGCTCTCGGTATTTCAGCCGAGCCGCTGGTCACGGCCCAGCCTTTCTTGCAGCCTATGCTCTGTCCGATTTGCGGCGCCTGCATCGCCGCGTGTTCGCGGCGCCCGAGTGTCCCGCGTCCGAGCGGTCGAGACTTACGACTATGTCGCATGTGCTTCGACGACTCGGCGCTGTTCGACGGCCGCGCCTGCCACGGACATGAGACAGGCCGCGAACGTCGCTCGTAAGACTCGTTCCGTCGTGGTTGCGCAGGCGCCAACGGAACCACCACGACCTCAGGGCTGGAGTGACGCGGATCAGACCTTGTACTGGTAGAAGCCCGCACCGGTCTTCTTGCCGAGCAGACCGGCCTCGACCATGCGCATGAGCAGCGGCGGCGCCGAGTACAGCGGCTCTTTGAACTCCTGGTACATGGAGTCGGCGATGGACTTCACGGTGTCGAGGCCGACGAGGTCGGTCAGCGCCAGCGGACCCATCGGATGGGCGCAGCCGAGCACCATCGCCTTGTCGACGTCTTCCTTGGTGGCGAAGCCGGATTCGACCATCCGGATGGCCGAGAGCAGGTACGGCACCAGCAGCGCGTTCACCACGAAGCCGGAGCGGTCGGCCGAGCGCACGACCTGCTTGCCGAGCACATCACCGGCGAAGGCCTCGGCCCGCGCGGAGACCGCCGCGGTGGTCTTCAGCGTGGTGACCAGCTCGACCAGCGGCAGTACCGGCACCGGGTTGAAGAAGTGCATGCCGACCACGCGCTCCGGGTTGGCCGTGGCGACAGCGATCTTCATGATCGGGATGGACGAGGTGTTGGAGGCAAGGACGGCGTCCGGATCGGTGACGACCTTGTCGAGTTCGGCGAAGATCGCCGTCTTCACCTTCTCGTCCTCGACCACCGCCTCGACCACCAGCTGGCGGTCGGCGAAATCGCCCAGGTCGGAGGTGAACCGCAGCCGCCATGCGGCCTGTTCGCGTTCGCGCTCGGTGATCTTGCCACTGCTGACACCGCGGTCGAGCGAGCGCAGGATGCGGGCGCGACCTGCGGCGGCTAGCTCCCGAGTCTGTTCGTAGACGAGCACGTCGATATGTGCCCGGGCACACACCTCTGCGATGCCGGCACCCATCTGGCCGGCACCGATGATGCCGACGCGCTGAATCTTCTCGCTGCTCACGTCCCGCTCCTGCTGTTTGGTCTGGTGTCGGGTGGCTGATGGCGAAGGATGCTCCGATAAGAGCCGACCTTCGATGGTCCAAGGTATAGGGATGCCCTCCCCACTGGGCTTATTCAGCAGGGAGGGCGGTACACCCCTACTGGAGTAGAGGACTCGAGGTATTCAGTTCGGGCTCTTTCGCAACCCCGCACGGGGGTGAGCCCGACGAACCCCGTTCGCGGCCGGTTCGCTTCCGAGTACTCGAAGCGCATGCGCCGCAGGCGCGAGTCTCGAGTGCTCGGAAGCGAACCTTGGGGGGCCGCGAACACGCGGCGCGGAGCGCCGCCATGTATCAGTGGAACTGTCCTTCTTCGGTGGAGCCCTTCAGGGCGGCCGTCGAGGTGTTCGGGTCCACGGTGGTCGCGATGGTGTCGAAGTAGCCGGCACCGACCTCACGCTGGTGCTTGATGGCGGTGAAGCCACGCTCGGCGGCGGCCTTGAACTCGCGCTCCTGCAGGTCGACGAAGGCGGTCATCCCCTCGCGGGCATAGCCGTAGGCCAGGTCGAACATGCCGTAGTTGAGCGAGTGGAAGCCGGCCAGGGTGATGAACTGGAACTTGAAGCCCATGGCACCCAGCTCGCGCTGGAACTTCGCGATGGTCGCGTCGTCCAGGTGCGCCTTCCAGTTGAAGGACGGCGAGCAGTTGTAGGCCAGCAGCTGGTCCGGGAACTCGCCGCGGACGGCCTCGGCGAACTTGCGCGCGACCTCGAGGTCCGGCACACCGGTCTCCATCCAGATGAGGTCGGCGTAGGGGGCGTAGGCCTTGGCACGCGCGATGCAGGGTTCGATGCCGTTCTGCACACCGAAGAAGCCCTCGGCGGTGCGGGTGCCGTCCAGGAACTCACGGTCGCGCTCGTCCACGTCCGAGGTGATCAGGGTGGCGGCCTCGGCGT